>Ga0326728_10015770_pt1 | contig 15605 bp, 14 predicted proteins | sample MB3enrmetagenome_FD_207602 | JGI IMG/M metagenome (GOLD analysis project Ga0326728, IMG submission 207602) | Lab enriched peat soil microbial communities from McLean, Ithaca, NY, United States - MB31MN | ecosystem: Environmental > Terrestrial > Soil > Wetlands > Peat | place: USA: New York...
CGCCCGTGTCACGTTGCGGTGCCGACCTCAAGGCCGGCGCTGCGGCGATGTGCCATGGCCATCCTGGCCATGCCCGGTCACGGGCGGGATGCCCGTGCCACGTTGCGGTGCCGACCTCAAGGCCGGCGCTGCGGCGATGTGCCATGGCCATCCTGGCCATGCCCGGTCACGGGCGGGACGCCCGTGTCACGTTTGTGTGCCGACCTCAAGGTCGGCGCTACGGCGATGTGCCATGGCCATCCTGGCCATGCCCGATCACGGGCGGGACGCCCGTGTCACGTTGCGGTGCCGACCTCAAGGTCGGCGCTACACTGGCGCGCCGCTTATCCCCACCACGTCTCGCCGGGCATCAACCGCTTGCGGGTGAATTCTTCGTTGATTTCGAGTCCCAGGCCCGGCTTATCCAAAATTCTGTACTTTCCGCCGCGGATAACGCCTCCCTCATAGATGACGAATTTCTCCCAATCTGCGGGAAGCATGCGGCCGGGCGAGAATTCCTGGGCGCGAAAATCCCGGATGGACGCGGCGCAATGGGCGGACGCGATTGCCCCCACCGGGGTGGAGGCGATATGGGCGCACATGGGCATATCAAACAGCTCCGCCAGGTCGGCAATTTTCTTGGCTTGCAGCAGGCCGCCCGCCTTGGGAATATCGGGCTGCACCAGATGGCAGCCTGAATTAAGAATAAACGGCATGAAGCCCCGGTTCAGGTAGAGATTTTCTCCGGTCAGGATGGGGACGGGCGACTCTGCGGTGAGCTTGGTCCACGATTCCGAATAAAACGGGGGCATGGGATCTTCCAGCCACATGGGATTGATGGGCGCCACGACCCGCGCCAATTGCAGCGCATCGATCCAATCGAACTCCCAGTGGCAGTGCACGGCGATGTCAATATCGTCCCCCAAGGCCTCACGCAACATGTTAAAACCCCGTCCGATGCGGGAAAGGTCCGTCGCCGTCAGATGGCCGGTAACAAAGTCGTGACCGGGTTCGCGCGCCAGCGGGTCATACTTTTGGGGATAGTCATCGGCATCCACCTTGACCGCAGTGATGCCGAAGGGGTGGGCCTTGAGCATTGCTGCAAACTCGCGGCAGGAGGCCGGATCGAGCCGGTCGTGGGGGTCGGTGGTCCAATAGGCTCGCACTCCGTCACGATACTGGCCGCCCAGCAGCTTGCACACCGGCACCCCAAGAAGCTTACCCGCCAGGTCCCAGAGAGCAATCTCCACGCCGCTGACAGCAGTCACGGTCACCCCGGCCTGGGCGCCGGCACCGCCGGTCCTGCGCAGCATTTTGGTGAAAAGCGGCTCGATGTCGAGAGGATCCTGCCCCATCACGATATCGCGCAAGTATCCTTTGATCACATTTTCAACCCCATAACCCCAATAAGCCTCCCCGATTCCTGAAACGCCACAGTCCGTATCGATTCTCACCAGGGTGGTTTGGGTGTGGGCCTGGACAAACATGGTTTTGACGTCGGTAATTTTGACCTTCTTGAGGAGGGGGGCAGCCATGGCTCGATATCCGGAGAGGGTTGCGGCGGCCGGGACCACGGCGGCCAAGCCTTTCAGAAAATTCCTTCTAGCCGTTTGTCGCATGATGATTTCATCCTTATCTATAGAATGGGCGAACCGGCAGTGGGGTCTTTTGGCTTGAAGCACTATTTCTTGCGGCTAAATTTCTCCGCAGCCATGCCGAGAGTTCCACCGGCGACAAAGAGGATGACGAGGACAACAAATCCGGCAGGGAACCACCACCAAGGGGACCAGTCCCACTTAAAGATTGATACCACGAAGTTTATGACGAGTCCAATAGCGAAAACTGCCTCGACCGCGTAACAAAGGAACGACAATGCCCTTAAAGTTGTTGCCATTACGTTTCCCCTGCGGAATAATATCTCAATGGAGAGTTTCACGGGTGCCAGGAGAAAGAGCGGTACGGGATGTCTCTAGAAAAACTAACGGTGCCAGAATTACGCGAGACTTATCGAAAACTAAAGGAGCAGATTCAGAGGAATCCAGGCCATTCAGCAATGGAAAAAGAAGAGTTGCATGACGTGGAGCAATGGATTCGTCTCCGCCAGACGGAATCAATAGTTAGTACCGAGAAAACATAGGATCTAGCAAAACCCGCCTTTGAGACCCGACTCGCCCTCGCGTCTCTCCTGCGGATCGTGGAGAAGTCTACGATATAGGAGAGTACCGCCCAATGGCAAGAAAAATTACCAAAAACCCTATCCGACGATTTTCCGTATTAGCTCGGCAGTTCCAACTTGTCGCTGATAGTTATCCGAGAGCATTGTCACGGCAAGCTGACCCTCAAAGCGCGGCCCGAAATCGCGGTCGTCTTCCTTCAGGATCGCCATCAGCGCGTCGATCTCTGCTCTCAGGTCAGCATTGATCTTGAGTTGACTGGCCACAATGGCGGCTAATTTTGCAAAAGTTGCCTCGACATCTTTTTCCATGTGACGCCTCCTTTTGGGCAACGGAAGAAGATTGGGGGATGGTGGGTATTGTAGCGCTCCTGGTTTTCTAATGGAAGCGGCTCATGCCGGTTCCGGCATGATCGCCGCATCTTTCCACTGAACCGAAAGGGTTTGGACATCAAAAGCTTTGGCAGCGCGAGCCTCGTTATGATAAAATCACTTGACAGGTGGTGGTATAATTGCGCTCCAAATGAACCCTCTTCCCTTTTTCGAGCGTCTAAATAAAGGGGAGGCGATTGGTGTTGCGGATTGGACACAGCCACTTGGCTCCAGGTATGGCAGCTACTGAAGCAGTACGGGCCGGTCGTTGCCCTATTGCTCTTGCTGATCTACTGGTCATGGCGGAGGATAGACAAACTCCTAGATCGGAACGCCGAGATTTACGAAACACACATAAAGCAGCTCTACGAGACCCAGAAGTGGTTGATGACAAAACTGATAGGCCCGCAGCCATCCTCTACGGACCTTCCCACCATCGAAAAGTTAAAGGAGACGGCAAAACAAGCCGAAGAAAAGAAGGAGGGAGAAGATAAAAAATGAACTCTCTTCTTGTTGCACTGGTGGCTACAGGTATCGGACTGGGGATTCCACTTGCCTTCCTTTGGGCGCGGAAACCCCTCCTTCGGTTAAAAAGTCAGGCATACAGATTTCACGAACTCCGTGATCGGTTGCAGCTTTTGAACATCCAAAATAAAATCGACAATACCTCCCCCGGCTACAATTTTCTAATGTTCTCGCTCAACCTGGCCATTAGGAATGCTGGAACGATGAGCTTGAGTGATGTCCTGAAGATTTCCCGTGCAGTGAAGGAAAGGGCGGAAGGCAACGGCTTTGAGGAAATCGCTGAGGACATTCGACGGCAGGGTGAGGAAGCGCAAAAACTCTCGGCAGAATTCTTCCAAGCCCTTGCTGTGATGCTTATATCGAATGACAGCCTCACCTCAATTATGTTCACAGTTGCTAAACCGCTTGCTGGAGTGCTTAGCAAGGCCGCTTTTAGCTTGGTCGCGGCAATAGGAAGGACCTTGGTCCCCCAGCAGACGGAGGCTGTCCGCGAGGCGCGTGAATACCTTCACTGGGGCAATGTTCTTGCACCCAGCTATTAGATTACCCCCGCGTTCAGCATTTCTTGCACGGTCCATATATGGTCGGTTACACCTGCGGCCATGGCCGGGGTGACGCGCAGCGAGCCGTGGAGCCGGACGAAATTGTAATGGCTGAAATACAGCGGGTAGCACGTACAGTGCCTCTCTGTCCATGGGTTCTCCGCTGCAAGAGGTATGCACGGCGACCCAAATTCAAACTGACCGTCGGCTGGCGCCGAGCGCAATCCTGCGCTTCAGCGTGTCATCTTAGCGCTGGCTATGCCCACCCGCAAATGCCATTTTGCGCCGGGGCGGCGGCAAGGGGAGTGGCGAGTGACGGAGCCCGAAGTGGGCGGCGCGGCGGGGCCGCAGGGGATTGTAGCGCCGACCTTGAGGTCGGCACTTGCCGCCCGAACGGGCGGCGGCGCTGTAGCGGCGGTCTCCGACCGCCGTCGTCGATCAGAGATCGACGCTACAATCCCGGCGGTGGGGACCCCACCGCCCCAGAGTGCTGACCTCAAGGTCAGCGCTACGTCCGCGGGCGTCCCGCCCGTGCTCAGGCATGGCCAAGATGGCCGTGGCACGCCGCCGAACGCCCACCTCCGGTGAACGCACACGTCTTGTGAAGAACCGCAGGGCCGAAAGGCGGGCCCTGCTCCCGCTACCCAATTTTAAGGAGCCTTGTTTCTGATCAGGAATGCCGACCAGCCCGGAGGTCCGATTCCCGGGCGGTTGCTCTCCAGCCGGATTTGCCGGAGCCATTCGACGTCGAACAGGGAGAGAAAATCAAATCGCAGTTCCTCTTCGGTGACGCCGGAGGGTCCTTCCGACCCCTGCTCATCACGCCGCGCCGCCAGGAGAAGAAACTTGGTTCCGGGGTGGGAGAAGCGCCGGACGGTCTCCAGGTAGGCCGGGAGGTTCTGGTCTCGCACCACATGGTAACAGCCCCGATCATAAAGAAAATCAAAGGGTTGCAAATCGGGAGGGGCAAGAATATCCGCCAGAACCCAGTGCACGTAGGCGTTGGATTTCCTGGCTTTCTGCTCAGCCTGGGCAATCGCCGTCGGCGCCACATCGATGGCGGTAACGTCAAATCCCTTGCTGGCAAGATAGATGGCGTCGCTGCCCGAGCCGCAGCACATGTCCACAACCCGGCAGCGGGCAACCTTGCCTCCCGCCACCACTTTTTGGAGTTCATCGGCAGGCCTCCCGATATCCCAAAGCGCCGGGGCCGCGTGTTGATAATCGGAATCCCAAAGCTCCAGCAGGCGATTACCCTCCGGCCCGTGGGGCAGGATTCCCGATGGGAAGGGGCGGCTGCCGAGCAGGGTCTTGCCGTCGAGAGCGGTGACGCTGATCTCGCCTGCGCCCTCGGCGGGGGAGGGCAGGGTCAATCGAAAAATCCGGCCGTCCACAGTGACGTTCAACTTCCATGGGCCTTTTCCCGCGGTGAGTTCGGTGGGGAATGCCGCACCCGCCCCGGCGTCCTTGCCGGCACGCAAGACTTGCAGAATTCGAGTCCCGGGGGAATTATTCCCAATTTCCAGGATATAGCTATCGGCGCCGGGTCCCCTGCCTGCTTGCCTGACTTGATAGGCCAACTTCCGGGGAAAGAGTATTTCCGAGGAAATCTCGCCGGCGGCTTCGCGGATGTGCGCCACCGGGCCGGAAACCTCCGGCGCTGCTCTCGACTCGAGGCACCCTCCACTTATCCCCGGCGATAGGGGCTCGGCAACATCGTCATCGATAATGAAGGTCGAAGGGTTCAAAATGATCAGGCGGCGAACCCAAAGGGTTGCCGCCGGCCGCCCATGGGATGATGCGCCTGCATGCGCCGGCATCCCGGCCACGGCGTAAACAAAGGAGCGGTTCTCCTCAAATGCCGTAATTTTGATCGTATCACCGGGCGGACTATCGAATGCCGCTTTGACCACGCGGGCGTAAGTGTCAGGGGAGCCGTTCGTGGCGGCAAGATACTGGGCCAGTTCGAGGATTTGCGCGGTGTGCACGCAGGGCGGCAAGGCAGGTCCGGCGTCCGCCGTTTGTGCCCGGGCAGTCCAGACGCCCGGCAGGAGGATCGTCAACATCACGGCGCCAATCAACTTTCCGGGGAAGCGGCCTGGCGTAGTGGACATCCGATTCGGCATTGATGGGCCCTGTTGGGTTCGCAAAAGCTGAATGAAATTGAGCCATCACCCCGCTCTTACGCACCCGGCAAGGGCTGAAGAATATCACGCTTCGAAAGGCGGGCGCAATTCGCGAAGCCGGAAGGAAATGGAGCAATCTGATTTGTTTACTTCGCCACGTGGTGAGCTGAAGTAGCGCGGGCGAGAGAAGCTGTGAAAAGATTCCGGAACGAGCAGAAGTATCTCGCGCAGAGGCGCAAAGGCGCAGAGGTGGAAAAGAAAACAAAAGAGTTGTTTATTCCGGGTCGCATACATAAACACCAAGGTATGCGCCACCCGCGGGCTGACGGATAACCGTGAGCTACCTTGTCTGGCGCTGTTCGCGGAGCACGGGGGCGAGCGCGCGGAGCGCTTGGTTCACGCGCCGGCCATCGGGAAAAACGTCCAGCACGGATGGGTCGATGACTACAATGTTGGCGCCCTCCCGGTATCTTGCCGCCGTGGCGCCTCGCACCGCTCGGCTAAAGTCATATTCCGGCCGCATCGTGTCGCGATTGCGATCCCGACTTCGTCGGCTAGGTTTCTTCTTCATATCGCTTCCTTTCGGCCCGCATCGCCCGCCGTGCAGAAATCCGTCGGGTGTTCGGTGGCCGCTCCGCGAAGGCTACCACGAGGAGCTTTCGGTGGACGGACATTCCCAGTACGATGAAGCGTTCCTCATCGGCAGAATGGTCAGGGTCCGGCATGAGAAGTGAGAGCGGGGAAAACTGTCGACGCTTCGTCCAAGCTGACGCCGTGCTTCTGGAGGTTGGCGTCGTCTTTCTCGGGGTCCCATTCAAATGTATATCCCACCGCTCCGCTCCCGACCTCTACAACTTAATAGTACAACAGAGAGTCTTCGCGACAAGCCATTTCCTCCGAGCGAGTAGCGGACCTGCGGTTTAGGTCCGCGGCTCCTGACACCATTTCCCTTTCTCCTGACACCATTTCCCTTTCGGGGAGTCGGGGAGGAAGGAGGAGAAAAGGTTCCTGACACCATTTCCATCCTGACACCATTTCCATTTTGACACCATTTCCCTTTGACACCATTTCCCTTTCACCATTTCCCTTTCGCGCAGAGGCGCAAAGGCGCAAAGGTCGAAAAGAAAACAAAAGAGTTTAGAGTGTCCCCCAATCTCGCCGCCAGCCCCGAAAGGGCGAGATAGGTGTTCCCCCATGCCGCAATCGCTTTCGCAACTCTACCAGCCCGGCCCTAGCGTTTGCGCTGCAGATCAGAATCATTATATAGGGGGTACCGGTTCCGGCTTCGCCACGGACTGCATCCCGGCCCGAATCACGCGTTGCGCCCGCACCCCATCCCCATGCGTGATCGGGAAGGGCTGGCCCGCCTGGCAGCACGCCACGAACGCTGCCAGTTCGGCCTTGTATGCCACGCCGAAGCGTTCGGCGAATTCGGGCAGCGGCCGATTGTAGGCGCGCATGGCAAAACTCCGGCAGGCAAGGGGTTCCGTGCGGCCGCGCCGCCCGTAGGCCTTGACGATGACCTCGCGCGGCTTCTGCTGAAAGTGATCCACCTGGATCACTCCCTCTTCGCCAAAGATCAAGGTCTCGGTGCGGTAGCCGGCGACGTGGTTGCGCCCCACCTGTATCTGGGCCACCAACTCTCCCTCGAACCACAGATAGAGGAGAGCGTCGTCGAAGTCCTCGACGCAGGTGGTGAGCCGATGGCTGTAAATGCGCGACCCGATCATCAGCGCGGCCCGGGGCATTTTCCCGGTGAGCCACAACACCTCATCCACGTTGTGAATGGACATATCCTGAAGGATACCCGGGCTCTGATAGCCGTTAGGGGCGGGGCTGGAGTCTTCCATGGCCGAGTAAACCTTGAAGATTCGCCCGATGGCGCCGCTCCTGATCAGTTCCCATGCGTATTGGAGAGGCGGGTCGAATCGGCGTTGGAAACCCAGCATGAGAGCGTGGGGATGTTGGCGGTCAAGTTCGGCGGCGAATTCGAGGTCGTTTTCCAGCGTGTCCGTCAGGGGCTTTTCCACAAAAACCCGCTGCCCGCGCGCGATCAGGGCGGCGGCGTGTTCGCGGTGCCGGTCGGTGGGAGTTACAAGTACCGTCGCCTCCGCAACCCGCGCGTCGCCCAGCTCTTCGATGGAGTGAAAAATTGGAACATCGCAGCCCGTCTCGGCAGCGAATTGCTCGGCCCGCCCCGGAACCGCGTCACATAGGGCCGTGAGCGTGCAATTTCCAGCTTCGTTGGCCAATTCATGAATGTGCAGGGCGTGGATAATCCCCATTCGCCCCAGGCCCGCAACAGCAATTTTGATTGGTTGGTTCATCGGTGATCTCTGCCTCCCCTCGATACAAGTATTTTGCACAAGCTTTGGGGGCGCCCCCCGGGCTGCCCTTCGTTTATTCTGCGCGGGGCGCAGAAGTTAGAAATAATCGAGAAGGCCTCCGAGCGGCGGGGCTAAAGCCCCGCCCTTCCCAAATCTCGTGAGAAATCCGGGCTAGGTCAGGACGAGCGCAATCCCAGCAAGACGTTTTGGGTCGCGCGGCGATGGCGCAACCCGTTCAAGCTCATTCCATCTCAATCGAATGTTTACCTTGCGGAAGCACCAGGCAAACACGCCCACTGTTGCTTAAGGTTTTCTCGAGGCCGGGGGCGCCATCGCAGAGCACGGTCGTGGGTGTTCGATTCAGCGTCACATAGCAGCGCCCGCGAGATTCATAGGTAAGTGTTGCGCGCCGGCCGGACTGTTCCGCCGCAAGGATTGTGCCACTGACACTCTCGATGCGCAACGCGCTTTGCCCGACGCTCCCGGCCTGCGGGCTCGTTGAAACCTTATGCACGCCGGCGGGAATCATCACTTGAGAATCAGACCGGCACGGCCATTCCCGCCCATCGAGGTAAACCGTTCTTCCGCGCGTATCGGTCTGCCAGAAGAGTTCACGCTGTGCCCGGACTGTCCCTTCTTCCATGGGGAGGCTTATTTGCTGCGCGCCCAGGACAAAGGGGACCAGGCGCATATCATCCGGCGACAAGGTCGCGAAGGCATAGAGTGTGATCAAGTCCACATGGGGAGCAACATTGGCGAGCAATTCGTAAAGCTCCTGCCCGCGGGGGGTATTGAGCGGCCGCCCCGGCGGTTCTCTGTCCACCACATTGACGTCCAGGGAAAAGGGCGTCCCGGGCAGAACCCGTGGCCGATAGTGTTCACCAATGGCCCGGTAGCGGTCCGGACTGGAATTCCACACGGTGTAAGGGTCTTCGATTTCCACAGCGAAACCGAACTTCTCTTGTAGCGCGAGGAGGCGGGTTGGATCCACTCCAAACCGCTCCGTCACGGTGGGATCACGCAGCGTATCGATGACCGTAAGGGTTGTCTGAAGGTAGGGTTTTTGCGTCTGGCAATTCGCCAGGGTTTTAAGAAATGCCTGCGTCAACCGGGTAACCAGTTCCACCCGGTATTCCTTGAGTTCGCTGCGCAACCGGGGATTGCGCGGCCCATAATGGGGCGAACTGGGATCAAACATCTGAATCGGGTCCACCCCATAGCGCTTTTGGAACATCCGGCGAAACGTGGGATGCATGGGGGTGAAGTCTTCCGGGTTCTTGAAGATGCCGGGGTCCCCCTCAAAATACAATTCGGCAAAGTCCACGCCGTCCCAGTCATAATCCAGCACCAGACGGCGGGTGAGTTCGGCCACGGCGCGAAAGCAGGCAGGGTCCTCCAATGCCATGTGGTAGCGCCAATCCATGATGGCGGGATGACCGTTGGCCGTCACTTCGCGCCATTGTGGATGCTGGTCCCAAAACACCCGGCTGACCATGGGATCTTCCAGCCATGCGTAGACGGCAATGCCTTCCTGATGGGCGGCGGCAATGAAACGCGGCGCGAACTCCTTAAAATCCTCCCCTCCATAAAAGGCCGCCAGATGGACCTCACGGACGGACCAGCGCTTCAGTTGCGCCACCACCGCCGCGGTGTCGATTTTCGAGTCGCCTCCGGCATCCACGTAGACGCAGAGATTGTCCGCGCCCAGCGAGGGGGCGACGTGCAACTGATCGACAATCGCCTGCGCCAGGAAGGGCAAATATTGGAAAACCATCCCCTGCTGCGGCTCAAGCGGGATGGCGCTGTATATGAATCGCCCTTGCCCGCGGCTGCCTGAAACCACCAGCGGGGCCTGGTGCTTCGCATCGAAAGCCAACACCTGAAGGGCGGCATTTGCCTGGAAGCGGGGATAGATCAGCCAACCCGGGAGAAGCACAGGGTCCTCGGCATAGCTCTCCCAGTGATACCGGCTTATTCCGCTTTGGGCGGCGACGGCCTTGACACCCAATGCTTCCGCGAGTGGGGTGGGGCCGTCCAGCAACAGAGGCAATCCGCCTTCCACGTCGCGGAGGATGGCCTGAATGCGCGGGGGGCCAAGCTGCTGCCCTTCCTTCTCGGGAATAATCAGCAAGGAAGGCCGGCCCTCCGGGGATGATCCGTAACCTTCGGCGGAAGCCTCCCGCACCTGAAATCCCACTGTGGAAAGCGCACGCGTAATCCCCGGGTAGTGGTTCCCAGTGAGGGAAAGGATTACCGCTTGCGGGACGCGGGGGTATTCGATATCAGTTCTGTCCTGGCCGCAGTTGACTGAAACCGCCGCAGGTAAACCGCAAAGGATGAATCCAAGAAACAATCGCAGAATTTGGCGCATCTGCGGGATTATACTTGTGACGCGCCGGCTTGTGTCATAAAGATCAAGTAATCGGGTGATCGGGAGATCGAGTGATCGGAAGAACAAAGAACAATCCACAAAGATCGGGAGATTCAATGATCAGTGAACCCTCACCCGATCACCCGATTCCGCGGTTGCCCGAACACCCGGTCACCCGATCGTCCGATCTCCTGATTATCCCTCTTACTTGGAGCGCAAATGCATTTTTCCCCAACCCTGCTTCGAAGTACCGCCCGCATCGTTGTCATCACGCTGGTTTTCTGCGGGGTGATTGCCCAACTGATGGCCAATCCACAAGGATCGGGCCAGCCACTATCCCCGGAGGATATTGTGGATCTGTTGAAAGGGGACGTCCCTTCCAGCTATGTAGTAACCCTTGTACGCAAGGCGGGGATCAGCTTCGAGTTGACGCCGGAAATCGAGAAGGAGATCCGCCAAGCCGGAGGGACGGACGCACTGCTCGCCACGTTGCGGGAATTGGCGCCGAAAGTATTGCGGACGGTGATTGACACTTCGCCCAACGCTTTGGTGTATTGCGACGGCATTTTTCAAGGACAAGCGAACTCCCAGGGGCGATTGGTAATTGAGAGTCTGAAACCCGGTGAACATTCGTTCAAAATTTCTCTGGCGGGTATGAAGGACTTTCTGCAACAAGTCACCGTGGAGGCGGGGCAGGAGACAACCGTCAGAGCGTCTCTGGAGGTAGCACCTGTGGCGCCTGCCATTCAGTATTTGACAGGTAAATGGCATGGCATCGCGGTGCAGGACAAACCTCAGAATCACACTTTCCCAGTGACCATGGAGCTTAAGGGCGAGAGCAGGGGCACCATCGATTATCCATCGTTTACGTGTGGCGGCTCACTGGAGTTCCGAGGCGTGGAAGGGTCCACCTCCACGTATACCGAACATATTCATTACGGCAAGGGCAATTGCATCGACGGGGGCACACTTAAGGTTTCACTCGCAGGCGACTCTCTGCACTGGGATTGGTCGGGGGGAGGCGTCACTGCGGTGGCCATCCTCAATCCTGGGAGTGAAGTCAATCCATCGCCGGGGAGCGGGCGAAGGATCACCAGTATCCGCCTCCCCAGCAGCGCGAACATCTACGTCGATGTGGACCCCAACACCAACAAGGTTTTTACCAGCGGCGGCGCCTCCGGAGGACAAGAGGTGGCGATGATTGACGGCAGCACCAACAGGGTCGTCGCCACCTTGGGAACAGGGTCGGGCGCGCATGTGAATCCGGTTACGGGCAAGGTCTACGCCGCGGGCGTCTATAGCGGCTCAATCTATGTTTACAGCTCGGTGGACGGCCATTTGATCACCACCGTCAAGGCATTTGACTGCCCGGTGGAAGCCACCGTGGATTCAAGCCGCAACGTGATTTGGGGCGGGGCACAATGCGGGGGAGGCAATGACCCCGCCTTTCGGATTGATGGCAGCACCGATACCCTGACCAGCGGGGAAATTGGTTCAGGCGGCGTGATGAGCAAGATCGTGGTGAACCCCGCGACGCACGTGGTGTACGTCTTTGCCGGTTCGGAAGGGGGAGAAGGTAAAATTGATCCCGGAACCCTGACTCGGGCCGGCGTCGCGTTCTCAGCCATCGTCAGCGCCATCAATCCCCAGACCAATCGCCTGTATGGTGCGGCCGTTTCAGGAAGCGGCGTGGAGGTGATTGACGGGAGCACGGAAGCGGTTCTGGCCACCCTTCCGGTCTCGAGTCCGGGACCCATTGCCGTCGATACCACGCGCAATCGGGTGTACGTTATTGACAACTCGGCATCGCCACCCACGCTCAAAGTATTCGATGGCGCCACTAACTCCCAGATTGGCGCCATGCCTCTCTCCCCTGGCGATTCGAGCGCCACGATGGCCGTAAATTCCAATACTCATACGATCTATCTGCTGGTAAATAACAACAGCGTGGCCTCGCTGTTGGTTCTGGAAGATGGCCTATAGGAACTATCGAGAGGGTGGGCCACTGCCGTTTTCACCTTTGGCAATGCGGCCGAACCGGGCTAGATAATAAACGATGATCCCAAGCGTGCCCGCTAACAGGAGCACCATGGGCCAAAACATGGGCAGCTCGGGAACGGGCTCTGATGCCGCTTGAATGACCTTCCACAACATGTAAACGAAGAACAAGTTCATCAGGATGCTCAGGTACCCCGCCATGTTATCGACCATCGGGAGCACACGGGTGCGCGCGGCGGGAGGGAAGTCGCTCAGGCGCTGCGGTCCGAGATGAATGGCGCCTGGAAAGCGTTGGCCCACGTAGGGAACGATCAGAAAAACCGCGGTGGTAAGCGCCTGGGCGCATAAGAGGACCCAGAGGGTGTCGGGACTTCCCCAACCGTCGGCCACCCCCGCGGCATTGAAGTGCGTCGGAATGACATGTGGGAGATGGGGAATGCTCGTTCGGACCAGGAAATAAGAATAGACCACCATCACGACCGAGATGAGTTGGAGCATGAGCGGTTCCTCTTTATTCCTACCCCAGCGCTTGATCGAGGTCCTGGATCAGGTCCTCGGCAGCTTCGACGCCCACCGAGAGCCGCACCAGGCCGTCAGTGATGCCGATGGCCTGGCGCTGTTCCGGCGGTACGGCCCGGTGACTGGTGGAAGCGGGATGCACAATCAGCGAGCGGGTATCACCCAGGCTGGCAGCGCGGAGGAAAATCTTCACGCCATCCATGACCTGCTTGCCCCCTTCGTAACCTCCCGTGACTTCAAAACTCATGACGGCGCCGAAGCCCTGCATTTGGCGCTTTGCCAGGTCGTGCCCGGGATGGCTCGCGAGGCCCGGATAGTTGACGCGTTCCACCCTGGGGTGTTGGGCCAGGAACTCAGCCACCTTCTGCGCGTTCGAGCAGTGCGCGGGCATGCGCAGATGGAGGGTGCGGATGCCCCGCAGCATAAGCCATGCGGTGAAAGGGCTCATGACTCCGCCAAAATCGCGGAGGATGTCGCGGTTCAAGTGTTCGATGTAATCCTTCGGCCCGACGGCGGCGCCGCCCATCGCGTCGCCATGGCCGCATAAATACTTGGTGGCAGAGTGAACCACCACGGTGATTCCCAGCTTCAGCGGCTGCTGGAGGGCTGGCGAAGCAAAGGTGTTGTCTATCATGGAGGTGATGCCGTGGGCGCGGGCAACTCCGGCCAGCGCGGCGATGTCGAGAATCTCCAGGATGGGATTGCTGGGCGATTCAAAATAGATCAGGCGCGTGTTGGGCTGAATGGCTTTCTCAAAATCCTCCGCGCGGGTGGACTGCACGAAGGTGGTGGAGGCGCCCATGGCCGGGAGCTTGCGGTTGAGAAAGTTGTAGGTGGCGCCGTATAAGGATCGCGCCGCCACCACGTGGTCGCCGGCCTTGATGCACGCCAGGATGGAGGAGGAGACGGCGGCCATGCCGGTGGCAAAGGCCTGCGCGGCCTCGCCGCCTTCCAGCGCCGCTATCTTTTCCTCCAGCGCATGCACCGTGGGGTTCCCATAGCGCGTGTACATGTACCCCGGCTTCTCGCCGGAGTAAAGCGCCGCCATTTCATCAGAATCCACGGCGGCGAACGTGGTGGATTGGTAGATGGGCGTGTCAACCGCGCCGGTGACCTTGCAGGGAGCTTCACCCGCATGCACAGCCAGCGTCGCGAATTGATGATGGTTCTTCATGGCGCACCTCGTCATTGCAAATTTCCTGTTCGGCTGCGGAAGGCAACAAGGTTACCGTGACGGGGCCATGGTTGGGAAGAGCCAATGGAAGGCAAATTTCAAAAGCCACGACAACGGCATTTTGGATTTTAGATTTTGGATTGGGGATTGGCAGGCCTGCCCTCCCTTGGCCCCCTCCTGGCCAATAGAATAAGAGTACAACGTGGTTCTTAATCCAAAATCCAAAATCTAAAATCCAAAATGAGTAAGAGGTGGCGCTGGACATCACGTGCGGAAATGAATAGACTTTTGAGTTGGGGAAACGAAGTTTTTGACGGGAGGAAACATCATGGCTCTCTGCCCTGAATGCGAGGCGGCGATTGATCTCGAAGACGACGTCGAGGAAGGGGCGAAATTTGATTGCCCGGATTGCGGAGCGGAACTCGAGGTGGTAAACACCAACCCGGTGGAACTCGACGTCATTTCCAAAGGGGAAGAGGACGAGGAAGATGGGACCTGGTGATATGATCATCCCGAACCTGCAAGGAAGCTCATTGCTCCGCCCCCACCCAGCGAAGGGGGGATTCCGAAAGTGCGCGCCGGAATGGACGGCGCTCACTCTGCTCCTTCTGAGTGGAGTTTTGTTCCTGGGGGCCGAGACGAACTTCGGGAAAGACCATACTCCGACGACGAGAACCATAACCGGCGTCGTGACCGACGATGCGGACAACACCCTGCAAGGCGCTACGATTGAATTAACGGATGTCCAAACCGGAAAAGTGCTGGATATCTACTCGCAAGCGGACGGAAAGTATCTGTTCGCGGACCTCCGCTTTGACCACGATTATACGGTCAAGGCCATGTACAAAGGCTCGTCCTCGGAAGTGCGGCGGATCAGCATTCTCGAAACCCGCTGGACCCTGGTACTCAACCTCACCGTTCCCCAACCCAAGAAATGATGGCGGCCCGTCAAGTGGCGCGCTGAATGGCCATGATCGTAAGGTCGTCCAGCAGCGGCTGTCCCGAGCGGAAGGCATCCAAATCATCCAGGCAGGCGCCAATCAGCGCTTCCGGGGCCAGGGTGGTCTTCTGCGCCAGCAACTCCATCAGGCGCGTCTCGCCGTACTCCTCATTGGTTCGAGACCGGGCTTCGGAAACCCCATCCGTGTACAGAAACAGGGTTTCGCCGGGAGCGAGTCGCATGGTGTTCGTGGAATAGCGGCCGTCGCAAAACATGCCGATCGGAACGCCAGTGGCTTGCAGGCGTGTGACCCTGCCTTGTTGGCCCACCAGCGCGGGACAATGTCCGGCATTGCACAACTCAATTCCCCCCAATGAATCCGCCCGTCCACAGATGAGGGTGGCAAAAAAAGGTGACATCGTCGCCTCGCCGAAAATTCGGCTGGCGCGTTCCACCAGCGCTTGGGCAGGAAGGTCCGTGGCCGTCAGGGTTCGAAAAATGGCGTGGAGTTGTGACATCAGCAGGGAAGCCGCAACCCCCTTCCCCGATACATCCCCGA
>Ga0326728_10015771_pt1 | contig 15604 bp, 11 predicted proteins | sample MB3enrmetagenome_FD_207602 | JGI IMG/M metagenome (GOLD analysis project Ga0326728, IMG submission 207602) | Lab enriched peat soil microbial communities from McLean, Ithaca, NY, United States - MB31MN | ecosystem: Environmental > Terrestrial > Soil > Wetlands > Peat | place: USA: New York...
TCACCATCCAGTCGTCGGCCTGAGCATTCACCGCAGCGACCTCGGCGGGGTCATCCATAATGGCCGCCTTGGCGCGCAGGAGCAGGTTCGCATAGGCCATCGCATCGACATAGCCGGCATCGAGTTCGACCGCCCGGTTGGTCATGCGGAGACCCTCTTCAATGACCGGCAGGTACTGGTCGCGCAGGGTCTGGCGCGCCGCGCCATCGCCAAGCTGCCCTTTCTGATCGGGCGCGCCGGTCGCCTGACGCGCCTTCTCGGTAGCTTGGTAGACGATGCCCCAATCCACAAACCCGACCAGGTAGCAGGCGTTCTTGTTCAGCGGGTCGGCTTGAATCAGCTTCAACGCGACCTCCCGCGCCTCCTGTGGCCGCTTCATGGTCACGTCGAGTTCCGCCAGCCGTTCGAGAGCCTGCCGGTTGCCGTTATCGCGCGCGAGAACCTCGAGATACTGTTGCCGCGCATCGGCCAAGAGCGGGCTCTTGGCGAGGTCGCCGTCGGGATGAACGATTCGCAGCTCGGCGTTGGCCAGGTGAAGCCGAATGTTGACGTTGTTGGGATCTTGCGCCAACGCTTTACGGAAGTGATCGACGGCGGCCGTGAAATCCCCGGCGTCAAAGGCGGCGGTGGCCAATTTAAGTTCGCCGGAGGGCGGGTTCTGCGCCAGGGCCGAAACTCTCAGGCTGGACGCCATTACGGCGCAGGCCACCAGGGCTGCCAGGCCGGCGGCCAGAACGGCGCGCGCACGCCCGAGACCGCCGCGACCGCCCTCCATCAGCCGGCGGATGCGCTGCTCGAGGATGTTGCCATCGAGAATCCCCAGCGAATAGCCGGGGCCTGGAGAAGCGCACATGCCGTTAGCGATGCTCATGATCGATTGCGCGTACGCGCGCGGATCGAGCAGGCGGGCGGTCACCAGTTCATCGCAGGCCATTTCGCGAGTGCGGTCGATTTCCCTATGTATCCACATGGCGGCGGGATGGAAGGAGACGGGCAAGTAGAGCAGCTCGTAGAGGATGTTGGCGGCGAAATCGTGCCGCGCGATATGCGCCATTTCGTGGCCGATCGCTGTGGTCAGCACATCTTCGGATGTTTCGGACAGCATCGAAGAGGGCAGAATCACGGCCTGACGGAAGGCGCCGGCTGTCACCGGCCCCGCGACGCGGCCAGAGGCGAGCAGCTCGACACCACGGCGGCCGAAGGAACATTGACAGCGCTCCCAAACATCGCGCAGGACTGGAAGCGGGTGGGCCGCCGTGGCGGTGGCGCGCATGCGGGCGGTTCTGGTGGCCGCCAGGACAAGCCGAACCAGGCGCCAGGCGAGAAACGACAGGTAGGCCACCAGCAGGAATCCGCCGGTGGTGGGCGCGAAGGAAATCGTCCGGCCGCGATCCCTGGCGGCTGTTGGTGCGGGAACGGCAGCCGGGGCGGCAGCCGGGGTGGAAGCGGCGGGTTGCACCACGGGGGGCAACTGGAGTCTCTCGCCCGTGGCGTTTACGGGCACGCGGATGCCGCCCATGGGCAGCAAGAGCGCGGCGACGAGCGCCGCCACCCACAGCGCGTGCCGGTGCCATGCCGGACCGCCGCGCATGAGGCGGCAGCCCAGCGCGGCCACCGCGGCGGCCAGCGGGACCTGCCAAAGCGCGTTCAACATGAAGGTCAAGAGACTGCGGCTAATCGTTTCCATGTTTTTCCTCCTTGGGGTGCTCCAAAAGCTTCTGAATCTCCGCTAGTTTCGCCGGAGTCAACCGGCGCGTCTCCACCAGGCTCAGCACCAGACTGTCGGCCGAGCCTCCGAAAAAGCGGTCGAGCACGTCGCCCACGGCCTGCCTGACGGCCTTCTGGCGGCTCAGGACGGGACGGTAGACGTAGGCGCGGTCGCGCAGTTCGCGCTTCACCCTGCCCTTGCGGTGGAGCACGTTCAGCATGGTCTGGACGGTGGTGTAGGCGAGTTCCCGGGAGCCGAGGCCCGCCTGCACGGCCTGGACGTTGGCGGGACCGGTGACCCACAGGACGCTCATAATTTCCAGCTCGAGCGGCGTCAGCCCCCGGCCGGTGTTTTTGTTTCGCGGCAAGCATGCCTCCTAAACAATTAGGAGTGTATAACGGATGGCGAAGGTTTGTCAACTAAAATTTTAGGAGGCGAAGAGCGCGGGGATGGCGGGAACGCTCCCTCACGGTCGCGGCCCGGGAAGCGCGCGGGTATAATCGATGCTGGCAGGATCACAGGAGGTAGCAATGCAAAGTCGTAGCTGGAAAGCTGTGACGGCCCTGTTGGTGGCGGCGGGCGGGGCCTATGGCGCGGAGCCTCCAGCGCTTCCCCGCCGGGATTCGGTCCCGCGGCTGTTACGGGCCATCGAGTTTGGCGACTATGGCAGCTCCGTGGTGCGCTTCGGAGATCTGAATGGCGACGGCCAGATCGAGGCTCTGGTGGTACAGGAGGACGCCTCCGGCGGTCAAAATCAGATCATCGTGACCTGCCTGACCGCCATCGACCTCGAAGGCAAGATCCTGTGGCAGGTGGGCAAACCCGACCGGCGCAACGTGTGGGACGGGGGCGACACTCCCATACAAATCCACGACATCGACGGCGACGGCCAAGCCGAAGTCATTTACCAGGACCCCAAGAGCCTCCTGACCATACTCGACGGCAAGACCGGCAAGCAGAAGAGACAGGTGCAACTGGCGGGAGGGCACGACGCCATCCTGTTCGCGGATCTCACCGGCAGCGGCCGCGCGCAGCAGATGGTGGTCAAGGACCGGTATTCCAATTTCTGGGTCTACGACGCCGCTCAGGACTTCAAGCTCCTGTGGTCGAAGGCGAATGTGATAACCGGCCACTACCCGATCAACTTCGACTTCAACGGAGATGGCAAGGACGAATTGCTGGTGGGCTACAGGCTGTACGCGCCGGATGGCAAGATTTTATGGAGCCACGACGAATTCCCCAGTAACCGGGAGGGCCACAACGATGCGGTGGACGTGAAGGACATGGATGGCAACGGGCGGGCGGAGATCGCGCTGGCTACGTCGGCCGATGCGGTCCTGCTCGACGCCGACGGCAAGATCCTGTTCCGGAAGCCGATGCACCACGCCCAGCATGCGATGATTGGCCGGTTCCGGCCGGACCTTCCCGGCAAGCAAGCCTTCTTCATCAGCCGCGAGGATGCGGCGGGTCCGGGGATGACCCCGAAGGCTCTGGAAGCCATCTATACCAAGGCGGGTGAACTGCTGTGGGACAACACCAAGCAGAAAGATGCCGACAAGGACGGCGTGCTGACGCAGGCGGTGGTGGTTGGGAATTGGACCGGCAACCCGAATGAGAACTTCCTCGCGTTAAACCGGCGCGGCAATGCGCCGCCCGCGCTGCTGGATGGCTGGGGCCGGGAGGTCGCCGTTTTCCCATTCCCACCCCGGGCCGCGCAGCCCACTGGTGGACGGGGCCCGCGAGACCTCTACACCGGCTACTACGTCAAGCACATCGATTGCTACGGCGATGAGCGGGAAGAGATCCTGGTGTACGACGAGAACCGCCTCTACATCTATACCAACGCCGCCTTTCGCGAGAAGGTGGAGTGGTACAACGACAACATCTACAATGGACGGAAGTAACAAAGGAGTCTGTCATGCATGTGAGTAAGTTCTGCTCGACGGTTTTGTTGGCCCTGATGGCAGCGGCCGGGCTCTCGGCCCAGAGCAAGCCGCTGCCCCGGCTGCGCGTATCGGACAACGGCCGCTTTTTCGTGAAAGAGGGCGGCGCGCCGTTCTTTTATCTCGGCGATACGGCCTGGTGCGTGTTCACGCGGCCCACCCATGAGGAAGTCGACCAGTACCTCAAGGACAGGGCATCCAAGGGCTTCACGGCGATTCAAGGCGTCTTGCTGATTTGGGACGGTCTCACCCGGCCCAATCCACTCGGCCAGACTTTGCTGGTCGATAAGAACGCCGCCCACATCAACGAGGCCTTTTTCGACAATGTAGATTACATTGTCGACAAGGCGGAGTCACTCGGCATGTACACCCTCATCCTGCCGATCTGGTCCAAGGGCATGCTCGGCGGACAGCGTAGCGTGTTTGACGAGACCACCGCTTACAATTACTGCAAACTCATCGGCGCGCGTTATCGCAACAAGCCCGTAATCTGGATGCTGGGCGGCGACCGGCCGGGGACCGGCGTGGAGGAGATCACGCGTACCATGGCCCGCGGCTTGACGGAGGGCGGCGGCGGGACGCAAATGATCTCGTACCATCCCACCGGAAGACAGAGTTCGTCCATGTGGTTCCACAACGAGCCGTGGCTGAATTTCAACTCGATTCAATCCGGCCACTCCTCTCAGAACAAGAATTATGAGTTAGTCGCATCGGACTATCAGTTGAAGCCCGCGAAGCCTGTGATCGACGCCGAAGCGGGTTACGAGAACATCACCGATGGACTGAGACAGGCCGAGCCCGGCATCAAGCGACTGGGCGCTTGGGATGTCCGGCGTTACGGGTACTTGAGCGTTTTCGCCGGGGCGGCGGGATTCGCTTACGGCTGCGGCGAGTTATACGAATTCTGGACGCCCGGGATGCAGCAGACACGCTGGATGGCGGGGTTACCGTGGCAGGAATCGATGAAACTCCCCGGCTCGTCTCAAATGCAGTACGTGCGGAGTCTGATTGAATCCCGACCGATGCTGGTCCGCATCCCGGATCAGTCCATACTGGTGAGCGACCCCAAGGCTACCACGGACCGCATCCAGGCGACCCGCGCCTCGGATGGCAGCTACGCGTTTGTCTACAGCGCCTCCGGCCGGCCGATCGAGGTTCGCCTGGACTCCATGTCGGGAAAGGCCATCCGGGCCTGGTGGTACGATCCCCGGACCGGCGTGGCGAAGGCGATCGGACGTTTCCCGAAGACCGCCACGCGCGAGTTCCAACCTCCCTCCAGCGGAGAGAACAGCGATTGGGTCCTGGTGCTGGACGACGCCGCCAAGAAGTTCCCGGTTCCCGGGAAAGCGGCGAATAGGTAAAAGGGGACAGACGCATTTTCCGCCGCGGAAAATGCGTCTGTCCCCTTTTACACGCTCACAGCAAAGCCGCGCGGAACCACCCCAGCCCGTCGACCGTTTTCCCGGCCGGACGGTATTCGCAGCCGATCCATCCGCCGTAGTCCAGCTCTTCCAGAACGCCGAACAGATACGCATAATCGACTTCGCCGTCATCCGGTTCATGCCGGTCCGGTACGCTGGCCACCTGTATGTGTCCGCAGAGCGGCGCGTACTTTCGCAGTTTCATGGTAAGATCCCCCTCCATGATCTGCATATGGTAGAGGTCCATCTGCATCCTGATGTTGGGGGCGTTGACCGCGGCGCAGACGGCGTATGACTGGGCCTGGGTATTGAGATAGAAGCCGGGCATATCCCGTGTGTTGATCGCCTCGATCAGAAGCGTGATGCCGTGCGCGGCGAACTGCGCGGCGGCATACCGCAGATTCCCTATGTAGGTAGCTTCGACGGCAGCCGGGTCCACCCCCGCGGGAACGATCCCCGCCATGGCGTGCACGCGGCTGGTCTTCAGCCGGGTGGCGTAGGAGATGGCCGTCTCGACGCTCTGCCGGAACTCGGATTCGCGGCCGGGAATACAAGTGATGCCACGCTCACCTGCGCTCCAATTGCCCGGAGCAAGATTGAAAAGGACGTTTTCCAGGTGGTGGTTGCGAAGCCGCTCTTCGATGGCCTCCGCCGGGAACTCGTATGGAAACAGGTATTCCACGCCTTTGAAGCCGGCCTCCGCCGCCGCGGAGAACCGGTCGAGGAACGGTACCTCGTTAAACATCATCGAGAGATTCGCTGCAAATTTGAGCATGAGATTATTATCCTTTACCAGAGGTCTGCCGCCGACTCTGCCGTGGCCGTTCGCGCGCTCGTGAACGTGTTTCCTTCCAGCACGATGTCTTTCAACTCACCCAGACCCGTTGAGAGAAACGTGCCGGTGCCGGCAAACGCCCTGCTCCCGCGCACGATGGCGCCGGGGCAGCGGTCCAGACGGATCACGGGAACGTCCGCCAGTGGCTCGCGCGTGGACACGCCGTCCAACTCGAGTTCCTTCGAATCCTTTATCAGGAAGGCCGGTCCGCTCGCGGCGTTCACCTGCACATTATGCAATTCCATGGCGACGGTATCGTGGGCTTTCAGTCCGCTCTTGCCGGAAGCGATTATGTTAACGATTCGCAGTCCGGAAATCGGCATCTCCGGCAGCCCTTCGATGTTGATCATTACCGGCGGCGCCTTTTCGTAGCCGACGGTGGCCCGGCAGCGGTTGATACTCATGTTGTCGACCACGATGTTGCGGAACACCGGCGTCCGCTCGGAAACGCGCGTGTCGGAAGAGTTCACCCTGGCTTCTAGAACATAGTATTGCGAGACATTGATGGCCCTGCCCACGTCATCCATGGTCCAGTGATCCAGTCTGACGTTTTCGACTACCCCGCCGCGTCCGCGGTCGCTCTTGATGTTCATGCCCATCCACGTGCCCTGGCAGACGATGTTACTCGCCACCACGTTGCGGATGCTCCCCGACATCTCACTGCCCATCACCACCCCGGCCGACCCGTGGTGCACAATGCAATTGGTGACGGTCACGTTTTCAGTGGACCGGTTAACGCGCAGCCCGTCGGCGTCCTTCCCCGATTTGAGTACTATCGCGTCGTCGCCATTGTCCAGATAGCAATTGGCAACCCGCACGTCCTTGCTGGAATCGACCACGATACCGTCGGTGAACGATCCAGGATAGGTCTCGATGCTGACATCGCGAACCACGGCATTGGTGGAGTACAGCAGGTGGACCGTCCAGAACGGCGAACCCAGTATGTGAATGCCCTCAATAAGGATATTCTTGGATTCCATGAAGCGCACGAACGAGGGGCGCAGGGTCGGCGCGGCCTTCAGATACTCCTCTTCCGGCTGGGGAGTCTTCAGTTCCAGCAGTTCTCGAAGGTGGGCCCAGACCGGCCCAAATGGCGCCTCCCGCTGCGGCCCACCGATGAGCTTGGTCCACTCGGCGTTATTGGTCGCGATCGCACCGCGCCCGGTAATGGTGACGTTCTCCACGTTTGTGCCGCCGATCAAGGGCACCGGCGTAAGACACTCGATGCCTTGCGCCCTGCCTTTCGTGAACGGAAGTTTGGCGGCCGGGAAGCTCAACGTCGCCCCCGCGTCGATGTGCAGCACCAGGTTGCTCACCAGTTCGATAGGGCCAGTGACATAATTCCCGGCGGGAAAGTACACCGTTCCCCCGCCCGCGGCTTTAGCCGCCTGAATCGCGGAGCGAATCGCTTCCGTAGCGGGCGCCGAACCATCGTTGTGCGCGCCGTAATCCATAACATTGAACACCGTCGCGGCGCTCCACGCATTCCCGCCGATCAGGAGGAACAGCGCCGGCAGAAGCCGGCTTCGAGAGAATTGACGCATGGAATCTCCGATCATGACTTGACTCACTTCTTTTTCGCCGCGGGCAGGGGCGCGGGTGCTTGCCAGAAGTCAGTCGCCGACTCTTTGCTGAGTGCATTCCCTTCCAGCACCACGCTCTTCAGCCCGCCCGGGGGCATGGACAGGAACGTGCCCGTACCCGCCACGGCCCTCCCCCGCACCACGGCTCCCGGGCAGCGGTCCAGCCGGACCACCGGCATTTCCGGCAGCGGCTTCCGTGTGGAAACACCGTCCAAATTCAGCTCGGTGGAATCGCGCACCTGGAAGGCCGGCCCAACCTCCGTATCGATCTGCACGTTATGCAATTCCAGCCCCACGGTGTTGTACGCTTTCAACCCACCCGCGCCCGACGCCACCACGTTGCTGATTCGCAGCCCGGTAATCGGCGCCTCCTCCAGGCCGGCAATGTTGATAGTCCCGTTCCGCGAGCGGTTGATAACCATGTTACTCATGACGATGTTGCGAAACACCGGCGTCCGCGACGAAAGAGGTTCCGGTGGAGGAGGCACTTCGCCCTGCATTTGGTAGTACTGTGAAACATTGATGGCCCTGCCTATGTCGTCCATCGTCCAATTGTCAAACAGGATGTTCTCGAGCACTCCGCCGCGTCCGCGCTGACTCTTGATGTCTATGCCCATCCGGGTTCCCTGGCAGATGATGTTACTAGCCACCACGTTGCGAATGCTTCCCGAGGTCTCACTGCCCAACGCAACCCCGCTGGACCCGTGGTGCACCACGCAATTGGTGATGGTCACGTTCTCGGTCGGCCGGTTGACGCGCCGCCCGTCGGCGTCCTTCCCCGCTTTGAGAGTGATGGCGTCGTCGCCGGCGTCGAGATTGCAGTTGGAAATCCGCACGTTCCGGCTGGAATCAATGTAGATGGCGCCGGTGAATGCCCCAGGATCCGTCTCCACGGTGACATCGCGAATCACGGCGTCCTGCGAGTACAGGATGTGGATCGTCCAGCACGGCGCGCCCACGATGTGAATGCCCTCGATGAGGATGTTCTTGCTTTCCATGGTGCGGATGAACGCCGGCCGGATGAACGGCGCGACCTTCTGGTACACCTCATCCGGCTGGGGCGTCTTCAGTTCCAACAACTCTCTGAGGCGATTCCACTCGGGCCCAAAGGCCGACCCGCCATAAGTGGCGGTTCTCGGCTCCGGAGCGCCCATGAGCTTGGTCCAATCGGCATTGTTGGTGGTGATCACACCCCGGCCCGTGATGGTGACGTTTTCCAGGTCTCGCCCGCCGATCAGCGGCACGGCCGTGAGGCATTCGATACCTTGCATCCTCCCCCTCGTGAACGGAAGCCGGGCGGCCGGGAACCGTAGCGTGGCGCCCGCGTCGATGTGGAGCACCAGGTTGCTCACCAGTTCGATGGGGCCAGTGACATAATTCCCGGCAGGAAAGTACACCGTTCCCCCGCCCGCGGCTTTGGCTGCCTGAATGGCGGAGCGGATCGCCTCGGTAGCGGGCGCCGAGCCATCGTTGTGCGCGCCGTAATCCAGAACGTTGAACACCGTCGCGGCGCTCCATGCGTTCGCGCCGATCAGCAGAACGAGCACCGGCAGAAGCCGGCTTCGAGAGAACAGACGCATTGAAACCTCCAAGTCCTATTGTGCATTAGACTGGAACTTCGGCTTATGGGAAGCAACGCTATCCGCCCACGACTGGATTGCGAAACCGTGGTCCGGGAGAAGAGGCGAGACAAGAAATCCGCAATGGTCCAGTACCTGGCCCAGGAATTCCGGGTCAAGGTGCTGGACGTGCTGCACGACCGGGGCACCGGCCACTGGGGTGGAGCGGCTTCCGCCGCCGAGTTGCTGGTGGCGCTTTACTTTGACGCCATGAACATCCGGCCCGACGATCTGAAATGGCCGGATCGAGATCGCCTGGTGGTCAGCAAAGGACATGCCTCGTGCATGTTGTACACCGTGCTGGCCAACCGGGGCTACTTCCCCACTGAGGAGCTGGCCACCTTCCGGCAGCTCGACAGCAGATTACAGGGCCACCCGTGCATGCGTAAGACCCCCGGCGTGGAGATGTCCACCGGGTCACTGGGACACGGCACTTCCGTAGCATTGGGAATGGCCCTGGCCGCGCGGTTGCTGGGGAAGAGCTACTGGACTTACGTCCTCATAGGTGACGGCGACCTCAACGAAGGCCAGACCTGGGAGGCCATCATGGCCGCCGCAAAATTCAAACCGCCGCGCCTGGTTGCGCTGATCGACTACAACAAGGTCCAGCTCGACGGCCCCAGCGACATCATCATGCCCATGGACCCTCTGCCCGAGAAACTCCGCGCTTTCAACTGGAATGTCGCACCCACTGTGTATGACGGCCACAACGCCGCGGAAGTCCTCGCGTCACTCGATTGGGCTAAGTGCCAGGCTCAATTCCCGGCGGCGGTGATCTATCGAACCCACAAAGGCCGGGGAGTCTCATTCATGGAAGACAACGCCCACTGGCACGGGGCGGTAGTTGACGACGAAACCTACGCGAAGGCTCGAACCGAACTCATCGAAACCCTCGGGAGACTGGAGCAGGCGCTATGACGGCAACATCCGTGGCGATGCGCGACGCCTTCGGGGAAGCGCTGCTGGCCCTGGCAATGGAATACCCCGAGATGGTGGTCCTGGATGCGGATGTGGCCACCAGCACGCGCACGGCAGCCTGCGGGAAAGCATATCCGGACCGGTTCTTCAACATGGGTGTGGCGGAAGCCAACATGACCGACGTCGCGGCCGGCATGGCAACCTGCGGCCTGCGGCCCATTGCGAGCACATTCGCGATCTTCCTCGATTTGAAAGCTACCGACCAGATCCGCAATATCATCTGCTATAACAACCTCCCGGTGATTCTGGCCGGTAACTACGCCGGCCTCTCGGATTCATACGATGGCGCGAGTCACCAGTCGATTCTCGACCTGGCCGTTATGCGAGCCATGCCCAACATGGCGGTCATCGTGCCCGGGGATGCGGTCGAGCTGCGCCAGGCGCTTGAACTGGCGCTTCGGCGCGACGGCCCTACTTACATCCGCCTGTGCCGAAACCCCACCCCAGTGCTCTTCGCCGACGCCGAGCCGCTGCAACTTGGGAAGATCCGCAAGCTGCGGGACGGCGACGGTCTGACCATCGCCGTGTGCGGCGTCCCAACGTTCATGGCTATTGAGGCCGCCGCGAAGTTGGCGGCTCGCGACGTATCCGTCGACCTGCTCGAGGTATCCACCATCAAACCGATCGACGCCGAAGCTCTGGCCGCCTCCGCGCGCAAGACCCGGAAGGTCCTCACCGTGGAAGAGCATACCGTCTGCGGCGGCCTCGGAAGCGCGGTGGCCGAAACGCTCGCCCGGCACGCGCCGGCCCTCATGCGGATGATTGGCATCCAGGACACCTTCGCGGAATCCGGCGATTGGTCCGATTTGATGCGCAAGCACGGCATCTCCGCCGGCCATATCGAAGCGGCGGCGATGGCGCTCGCGGCGGAAGCCCGGCAGATTGCTATACTCTGAAGTTCGAGAAGCTATGCGACAAATTGTATTGGAAGCGCCACGACAATTCGTGGGACACGTCGCGCCGCCTGTGGTCAGAGAGGCCGGCGAGGCGCTGGTGAGGATTCACCGCGTCGTCATATGCGGCAGCGATTGGCACGCCTTTGAAGGGGCGCAGGCCAATTACACTTTTCCGCGCATCATCGGTCATGAGTTGGGCTGCGAGGTGCTGGAAATTCCGGAGAACAATCGCGGCATACGGCCGGGAGACCGGTGCGCCATCGAGCCTCACCTGACCTGCGGCGTTTGCCGGCCTTGCCGCCTGAATCGCCCCAACTGCTGCGAGAGCATGAAGGTGTTGGGGGTACACGTGGATGGCGGGATGCGCGGCCTCATGAATGTGCCCGTGGAGCGCCTGTACAAGTCGGATCGGCTCTCGTACGACCAACTGTCGTTGGTGGAATTCCTGACCATTGGCGCCCATGCCGTAGCCCGCAGCGGGCTGGTGGCCGGCGAAGACGTGCTCATTGTGGGCGCGGGGCCGATCGGCCTGTCGGTGCTCCAGTTTGCACTGACCGCGGGCGCCTCGGCGCGGATTATCGAGAAGGTCGAGTTCCGCCGCCGATTCGCCGGGCGTTTCGGCGTGGACGTGCTCGCGGAGTACGACGGCCGCCCCGCTTCGGTGGTCTTCGACTGCACCGGCGATGAAGAGGCGATCAGAGCCAGCTTCGACCGCGTCGGCCCGGCCGGTAGGCTGGTGCTGGTCGGCCAATTCCTGGGCTTCATCCCCTTCGATCACACGCCCTTCATCAGGAAGGAACTCGACATTATGGCGAGCCGCAACAGTCACCACCAGTTTCCGCGGGTGATTGGGATGATGGAGCGCGGCGAAATCAACCTGGACCCGTGGATCACCTGCCGCACGCCGCTGGCCGAAGTGCCCAAGGTTTTCCCCGAGCTGGCCAGTCACAAGAACTACATCAAGGCTGTGTTCGAGGTGCTGGACTCGGACGTTTGAGGAGGAGCGATACGGGGGTCAGCTGCCGGGCGCTTGTTGCGTGACGGAAAATGGAATCATGAACCAAATTCCGTTTCAGTTGGGGCGGTTCTGGTGGTGGGTTCAACAGGGTGGTAATTCCAATATCATCCTTGTGGCAATCACTGCATGGTATTCGTGGCTTACGTTTCGACTCCTTCGCTGGAGTACCGCACAGGCTCGGGAGCAACTCCGTCCGAATCTCGTTGTTAGCACGACGCGTTCACAACAGGTTTTGACCGAAGGCCATTGTTCCATTCAAAACATGGGCGAACGAACTGTCAAAGTGCTCGATGCACTGGTGACTTGCTACGTTGATGGCAAACGCTTCTCTAGGGTTCACCCGGACAACGTGCAGGGCGTGATGCTACCGCCAAGCCAGACGCTCACAAGCGTATTTCCCATATCGCCTCGCATGGACAACTGGGTAATATGCACCTTTCGAGTCGTCTGTTCAGACGTAGGCGGGCAAGTCTTCATGAAATACGAATACTGGTCAAACGCACACAAGATGCTGGTGTCGGTGCGAAGGCCAATCGGTGTTGTCTTGCGGCTCTGGGTTGCATCGATTCAGATGCCGCTCTTTAGGATCGGAATTTGGATGCGGCTAAAGAGGAGGCGCAGAGGCCGAAGTCGGAACAATCAGACATAACGTCCTTTATGTCCGGTACCGGGCGTAAGTAATTGAAGCTAATGTCCTTAGCCTAAGCTGTCTTTCGAGCCTGGGGCCGAGAATCTCGAGAGAAAATGAAACCCGGTCGGCCACAAAAACTACATCAAGGCTGTCTTCGAGGTTCTGGACTCGGACGTTTGAGGAGGAGCAACCGCCTCACGGACTGGCACGAATCCATGGCGAGCGCCTCCCGCGCCACGGCTTCGGCTTCCGGCACGCTCCACAACGAGATGGCCCGCTTGAGTTCGGGAATCAAGGGCGCGCTGACGCTGAATTCTTCCAGGCCCAGGCCCAGCAGAAGCGGCGTCGCCACCGGATCGGCGGCCAGTTCGCCGCAAAGGGCGACGCCGATTCCCGCGAGTCGGGCGGCTTCGATGGTCTGCCGGATCATGCGCAAGACGGCGGGCTGAAAGGGATCGGCGATGGGCGCCACGCGGGAGTTGGTGCGGTCGGCAGCCATCGCGTACTGGATCAGATCGTTGCTGCCTATGCTGAAGAAGCTGGCCTCGCGCGCCAATTGGTCGGCAATGGCCACTGCAGCGGGCACTTCGATCATGACGCCAATGCGCATGTTCTTCCGGAAAGGCAGCCCTTCCCGTTCCAGATCGGCCTCGGCTTCGCCAACCAGGGCTTTCGTCTCGCGCAACTCGTCGAGCGAAGCGATCATGGGCAAGAGCAACTCGACTGGCTGCGCGGCGCCCGCCCGGAGGATGGCGCGGAGCTGCGTTCGAAACAGGTCGCGCCGGCTTAACAGCACACGAATGCCTCGCCAGCCGAGGAACGGGTTGGCTTCCTCGCCGATCTCGATGTAGGGCAGGCGCTTGTCGCCGCCGATATCGAGCGCGCGGATGGTGAGCGGACGTCCACCCAGCGACTCGGCGATGGCGCGATAGGCGGCCAGTTGTTCCTCTTCGCCGGGCGCGGCCGCGCGGCCGAGGAACAGGAATTCGGTGCGCAGGACACCCACACCCTCTGCGCCACAGGCCACGGCTTCGGCGGCTTCGGGGATACCGCTGATGTTGGCAAAGACCCGTATGCGGCGGCCGTCGCGCGTGGCAGCCGGTCTGTGCCGCTCCAATTCCGCGGCGCGGCGCGCGGCCAGCCAGTTCCGGCGGCGGACTTCGAGCGCCTCGACTTGAGCCGCATCGGGCGAAATCCAGACCGTTCCCTGCTCTCCATCCACAGCCACAGTGGTTCCATCGGCCAGCGCGGAGACGCCCGGACCGAGTCCCGCGACGACCGGAATCCCCATGGCCCGCGCCAGGATCACGCTGTGTGCGCTGGCGCTCGCCGCCTCCAGGCACAAGCCCAGGGCCATCGCAGGGTCGAGGTCCTTGACTTCGGAAGGCGTCAGATCGTGCGCCGAAAGGATCGACGGCTCGCGCAAAACGCGTGCGGCGGTGGATTGACCGGTGAGCCTACGCAACACCCGCGCCGCCACATCCGCGACGTCAGCCGCGCGGGCGCGCAGATAGGGGTCATCTAGGGCGGCGAGACGGTCCGCGAGCCTCATGGTTTCCGCCTGCCAGGCGGACTCCGCGCCGACCCGGTCTTCCAGCAGCCTGCGCGAGACTGCGCCGAGCAGTTCCGGGTCTTCGAGGAAGAGCGATTGCGCATCGAAAATGCCCGCCTCATCCGCGCCAATGTGGGCTTTGGACCATTCGTAGAGCGCCCGGGTCTCTTCTTGCGCGCCGTGGATGGCGGCCACGAGGCGCTGTTGTTCAGTCTCGGGATTCCCGATGGCCCGCGGGGCGATTTCCATGGCGGCGGGACGCAGCTTAGCCAGCGGACCGATGGCGATGCCCGCGGACGCCGCGATGCCGCTGGCCTGGACCATTGGTTCCGCAGGCGCCAGCTCGCCGCAACCGGATTCGATGAAGCGCACCAGCGCGGCGAGCGCCTCGTGCGCTTCGGCGCCTTGTGCGCGGATCCGCAACTGGTGGCCTTCGCGCGCCCCCAGGCTCAGGACACCGTTGATGCTACTGGCGGCGACGTCGTCGAGCGTCACCCGCGCCCGATAACGGCGGGCTAGGCGAACAAGCTGGGCAGCGGGGCGAGCGTGCAGGCCGAGGCGGTTGGTCAGGGTAACCAGCGCCTCTTCCGAGGCCCCGGTGTCTTCAGCGGGTGAAGGCTGCGGTGGGCACTGCGCCACCTTCCCCGCCAACGCGTTTAGCGCTTCGTGAGCGATTTCCGCCAGACCGGCGCCGGCGGCAGCCAGGGTCGCTGCCGCCACGGCTCCCTCCACCAGCGGAGCGCCGCACAACTCCACACGCGAACTCTTCTCTTCGCCTAACAGCTCAAGCGCGGTCTCGGCGCTCAGCACGGCGCTCCCTAGGTCCATGAGCACCAGCACGCCGTCCTCGCTGTAGACCGACTCAATGGCCTGGAGCACCTGGAACGCATCGGTGCCGATGGGGTTATCGGGATCGGCGGTGCCCCCGGCGGCGGCGATCCGGACCCTTCCCTGCCCCACCTGCCGCGCCAGATCGCACACACCCTCAGCCAACTTGGCGCTGTGGGAGACAACCACCATCCCGATCATGAGCGCCACGTGTCCGCGGCCGCCTGAAGCAGCAGGTAGGAAGAGGTGGCGCCCGGATCCTGGTGGCCGATGCTGCGCACGCCCAGGTAACTGGCCCGGCCCTTGCGCGCCTGCATGGGAATGGTGGCCATCATCCCGGCGTGCGCCGCCGCCGCGCCCGCACCAAGGACGACCGCCAGGCTGCCCCCGTTTTCGACGGCTCTACGCATCGCGTCCAAAGCCGGAAGCAGGGCGTCCAGCATGGTCTTGTCGCCGGCTGCCGCTTTGCCCCGCTGCGCGACGCCCTCGATGCCCGCTTGAAACAGCGCCACCGCATCGGCGGCTTCGATTTCGGTTTTGCCAACGCAAGCGGCGGCGGCCCGAAGAAAGAAAGTGCCGTAGAGCGGCCCGG
>Ga0326728_10015780_pt1 | contig 15594 bp, 8 predicted proteins | sample MB3enrmetagenome_FD_207602 | JGI IMG/M metagenome (GOLD analysis project Ga0326728, IMG submission 207602) | Lab enriched peat soil microbial communities from McLean, Ithaca, NY, United States - MB31MN | ecosystem: Environmental > Terrestrial > Soil > Wetlands > Peat | place: USA: New York...
TTGGCCATGCGACATTTCTGCGCCTGAAGTACTTGCCAATGCGCGTCGGCAGCTGAACCGACGCTTTGGAGAAGACACAGCGACCGGGGAGAATCGTCGTTGATTTCTGGACAATATGCTGACAGGAGACCCAATGTGAAGAATAAGAAACCGTTTCGCATCCGAGTGCTCACTGCCGCGGATAGACACGGGGGAGAGTTTCGCCTTTTCAGCCAGGGGCGCCCCGCACAGGGCCGCGGCGGGATCAGTCGATCCAAAATTGAAAATTCGACGCATGGCGAACCAACCGCTTAAAAGGCGACTCATGAGGAACCCACTCCGCCATCCTTTTAACACAAATAATTCGGCTTATCCTACGATTTGTCGCAACCATCGAATAATTCTTCCCAATCACACCGAAGCGTGGCGCGCAAATTCACCAGCGTTGACAGGCTTGGAAAGTACTCGCCGGCTTCAACGCTCTGGATGTAGCGGGCGCTCAGACCTGTTTTTTCGGCCAGCTTTTCTTGAGTCAATTCCCGCCGCGCTCGCAATAAGGAGATGTTCTTTCCGAATTGCGTTCGATGCGGACAAGTTTTGGGTTTGCGCGAAGGCATCACCAAATACTTTCGGAAAATCCAACGGTCAAACACGAGGCTTTACATCGTGCTTACATTTGTTAATCTTTTGGCAATGTCAATCGAATCGAACCGAAAGAGCCATGAAACACGATGAAAAAAAAGCGCAACAACCGCCGTTCGGCCATGTTTGCGGAATTCCGAAACGCAAACCAGGCGTTCGCCGCCGCGACGCCCCGCCGCCGCTCCATCGCGGAAATCAGGCGGAGCATTTTAACCGAATTGTCACACAGATTGAGAAAACAATCCTTGACTCGGCAATCGCCTCATTGAAAAAATCGCACCACAGCAAGGAATTGGGTTGGGATACGAAAACGTCAGTTGACAGAAAGGAACCAGGGCAACCGACCGGGGAACGGTCAACGGGGCCGCGTGGGCTTCTGCGGAAGCAAAGCCGGCACTTCCACTTTGAAAGCTTCAGCCAGAACAACCAATTCAACATCCGTGACACAACTCCGTTGCGCCTCAATTTTCGAGAGCGTTGCGCGAGTCAGTTGCAATCCACGGATCGTGCAGCAAGCGGCGAACATTTCCTGCGTCAATCCCCGCTGATCGGGCAATGGCGATGGATATATGTGTGGCGGCTTGAAAAAGCCTCAGAAATGGAAGTGGCAGCGGCGACAAAGGGTGGTTCACTTCGTCACTTTTCGCCTCGTGTTGGGAAAACAGCCAGCTTTTCACCGGCTTGGAATTGCGGCCCCACTTTGCTGAGAGAGACGCTTTTTGGAAACAAATCGTCAAGCGAGACTTCTAAAACACGAGCCATGAAAAGCATTTCACAATCCGGCACCCGGCGTCGTTGCGATTCCAAACTCGCCACGGAATCCCGGCTGATGCTCCAGCCGCGGAGTTGGAGCCTGGTTGCGAAGGCGGCTTGGGACCAGCCTTTGCTTGCACGCCACTTCCGCACTTGCGGGCCGATGAGATTCATTGCGGGCTTCACGCCCTGCGACGGTAACGAATCGCCTGGGAACGGCTGTGTTCACACGAACACAGAAAGTGCTTGTAATTCAAAAGGCCATGTTGTAAAAGGAATCTAATGGTGAAACTGATGAGATTTATCCACATTCGGATCGCCTCGTTTTGGCCGGAGCGTCGAATGCGGCGGACAATGCGGTGTCACCGCAATAAACGTGTGAGCGCCAGCGAAATGTGCCAAATCAGGCGGAACATTTTAACCGAATTGTCACACAAATTGAGGAAACAATCCTTGACTCGGCAAGCGCCTCATTGAAAGAATCGCGCACACGGCAAGGAAATGGGTTGGGATATGAAAACGTCAGTTGACAGGATGGAGCCAGGACAACTGACTGGCGAACGGTCAACGCGACCGCGCGGGCTTCTGCGGAAGCAAAGCCGGCACTTCCACTTTGAGAGCTTCAGCCAGAACAACCAACTCAAAGTCCGTGACACATCTGAGTTGCGCCTCAATTTTCGAGAGCGTTGCGCGGGTCAGTTGCAATCCACGGATCGAGCAGCGGGCGGCGAACATTTCCTGCGTCAGACCTCGCTGGTCCCGCAGTTTTCTGACCTGCGGGCCGACAATATTCTGCGACCGTTTTCGTCTTTTTGCCATGCTCCAAAAATGGAGCTTGACAGTATCGGAGACGGGGCGCTGAATTGCTCCGTTTTTGGAGCCACTTTCGGAATATCACCGGCAAGGCGTTCCACATTCAACTCAGGGTTAAAATGCAAACATCGCTTTATGCAAAGACTTGGAAGAAACTCAACTCAATAAGACAAAACTATATGAAAACTCTCAGGAAAAACTGGTTTCTGCTCGGAAGCCTCATCGTCTCCGGCGTGGCAATTATCGGCATGGTGTTGAACACGGCGGCCCAAACTGTGCCGCCGCCGGTGATCTCGATTGCCTTGACGAACACCAACCAACTGTCCATCACCGTGACCAATGGCGTTAGTTACGGCAACTATTCCCTCTACAACCAGCATGTTTTGGGCAGCCCCACTTGGACGCTCGTCACCAATGCCGATCCAGGGGTGACGAATTTTCTGGTCGGCATGGGGCCTTATTTTGAAGGCTTTTACCAGGTCACGGGCAGCACCAATTGGGACAACAATGGGATACCCAATTGGGATTATGCTGATCCGCTGAATCCCGGTCTTGGCGTCTTGACCGTCACCATCATCAGCCCGGCGCAGGGGCAAATCATTCAATAGCGGTCAACCAATTTCTGGAGAAATATTATGAAACCAACTCAGACAACACGCCTCGTTTTGGCGAACAAAAGTCACTCTCAAGACCATCTCCATTTAACTAGTTTTGACGGCAGATTTAGGGGAATGGGCAAGCAATTCCGCCGTGCGATTCGAGGCGTGATCCTTTTAGGGTTGGGCGCCGCTTGCGCTCTAGTGAATCTAAATGCTCAATTGACCAACACTTGGACCCCAGTCGAAGTGGAAACATACACACCCCAGGGTGTTGATGTCTATTATGGAAGCGACATTACGAATATCCCTGTAGGGGCAAGTGTCACGCTTTCAGGGGTGGGTTCTCCGTTGGAGTGCGCCGACGGCGCATGGACGGTTGAAAACGAGATTTGGGTCAGTGATTTCGGCGTCTTTATTCTTTACTTATCCCCTCCCTCGGGGTGTGGCGGCGATTTAAGTTCGTCGGGAACTTTGACTTATGTCGATCCATCCTTCAGTTCACAACCGTTGAACCAGACCAATGTTGTCGGCAGTAATGTTCAATTTTCCGTAACAGCAACGGGGACGGCACCTTTAAGTTTCCAATGGCTCAAGAATTCCACTAATTTAATAAACGGCGGCAGGATTTCAGGTGCAACCTCAGATAATCTGACCATAAGCTCGATCAGCAGTTCAGACGCGGGCAACTATTCCGTGGTCGTAAGCAATCTTTATGGGCCTGTCACCAGCAGCCCGCCCGCCACTTTGACCGTGATGGCTTCGCCGCCTTCCATCACCTCGCAGCCGTTAAGCCAAGCCGCTACTCCGGGAGCTTCTGCCAACTTCACGGTGACAGCTACCGGGACTTTGCCCTTTAGCTATCAATGGATGAAAAACTCCACCAACCTGAGCAACAGTGGCAACATCTCAGGGGCGACGTCGGCAACGTTAACCATCAGTCCTGTTGGCAATTCAGATTACGGAGATTATTCGGTTGCGATTACCAACACAGGTGGAGGGGTGACCAGCAGTATTGCGGCATTGACGATGGCCTTTGTTCCCGCCTCCGGCCCCATGACAACAGTGGCCGTTGCGTCTGGCCAAGGTCATGGACTCGCCTTGCGCTCAGACGGAACCGTATGGTCATGGGGCTTAAACAGTTCCGGTCAACTAGGCGTGAGCAACCTCAACTACAGCGAGTTTCCGCTACGCGTGGTTGGACTGAGCAACATTGTGAGCATAGCGGCGGGGGCGGACCATTCCCTGGCCGTGCAATCAAACGGAAGGATATGGGCCTGGGGGGCGAACGATTCGGGCCAGCTTGGCACCAGCAACTACACTTGGAGCACCGTGCCGGTTCAAGTGGTGGGTATCACCAACGCCGTGGCTGTCGCTGGCGGCGGCTATGAAGGATATGGATCACATTCGCTGGCTGTACTGTCCAATGGAATGGTCATGGCTTGGGGAACAAACGGAAGCGGTCAGTTGGGAAATGGAACTTTCACCACAAGCCCGATTCCCGTCTTCGTCACCGGGCTAACCAATGTCACCCAAGTCAAAGCGGGAGGGTTTTTCTCAATGGCGCTGACCGCAAATAGCAACGTGTGGTGTTGGGGCGACGGATATGACGGTGAGTTGGGAAACGGGACAAATTTGAACAAGTCAAATATTGTCCAAACCTTGCTCGTCAGCAACATCGTTAGTATCGCCGCCGGGGAAGCCCATGCATTGGCATTGAAATCGGACGGGACCGTTTGGGCTTGGGGCTACAACGGAGACGGCGAGCTAGGCTTGGGAACCACGAACGATTCGTTTACGCCCATGCAAGTGGGCGGATTGAGCGGGGCCATAAGCATTGGCGCGACAACATACACTTCAGCAGTAACTTTAGGCCCCACCACCCTGACCGGAACAAACGCGCAAACGATGATTTGGGGATACGAGATTTTAACCACGCCTTTGGCTTTGGGGCAAACTCCTCCCTTCACACAGTTAGCTCCCGGTTCTGAAGTTGACCAAGGAGCCAATTATTTTTATGGACTGACGGCCAATGGATCGGTCTATGCGTGGGGCGATAACGACGCAGGAGAGTTTGGTGACGGGAACAGTTTTGGTTCTCTTACTAACCCATCAATCGTTGAATTCTTTTATGAGCCATCACTGAGTTTTACGGCGACGCCTGTGCCGCGATCGGGTGAGTTTCTTCGGGGCAATCTTAATGACCTCAACTATTGCACCATTGTTGTGCCAATAGATTTGGAGCAGGGGGTCCCTTTAAACGCCACCGGCAATGACCAATACTCCTTTACCAACTCGAAGCCTTGGTTTCTCAGCACTTCGAACCAGACTTTGTACCAGTCCAGCACCATCAGCAGCGGAACAAACCTTGCCACATTTCCAACAGGAAACCCAATGGTGGCGTTTGGCAGCCAGGGCAACGGCTCCCCGTTGTTTGTGAACCAACCGTATCGCTTTGGCGTTTACGCCGGAGGGCTGGATGAGAACCCTGCCACGGTAGGAGCGACAAACGTCATTCGCATTTCAGTCTACAGCGCGACAAACTTTGTGGGTGGCGTAAGCAATGTTATGCCGATAAATGTGTTTACAATCACTCTCCCTCGCCCCGATGTCAGCGCAGATTCCAATGCGTGGGACTTGTTTATGGCAAACGGAGCATCCACGACTGTCACGTCAAACGGACTGACAACAAAGGTGTCATTTATGGCCAGCAGCGACGACCCATCGAATGAGCCGTTTGGCCTGTCTTGGATGACCAACAGCAGCGGGGCTACCATCGTGATGACCAACTTTGTTTTCCCCGGCTATCAACTAACCCATACTGCGAACACAACCAATTATTTTTACAGAGTGGACGTTCTCGGAAAAGTCCAGGTGGCGACCAATACTTTGGCCCCGATGACCACCAACGCATCGGGCGTGTGGACAGCGACTCCCCTCTACAGCTTGGATTTCACACAGCCATCGCCATTGCAGTCCATCTATGTGGATCAGTTGTTTTTCCAGGGAACCCCGATGCCGCCCACATATGAGGACGCAGGCGCTCTCGGGCCTGCTGGCCTGGCCGCAATGGTAACCAACATTATGCACCTAACCAACACCGTTTACACGAATCTCGATGCCAGCCCGGAACTGCGGCGCAGCCCGATACTCGATCAGTTTGTATTGGACATGAACAATGACCCTCTGGCCCTGGCAACTTACGTCATCAATGAAATCGGTTTGACAGACCCCTACGCCAACGCACAATCCAATCAAATCGTCGCCGCTGAAATCAATTGCGGCGGAATTGATCGAAGCGCGCAGGCGACATATCTGGAAGGCCAGGGTTCGCCCATTGAACAGTGCGCATTGCTGGTTTATTTGTTGCGCCAGGCTGGATATCCAGCGGCCTACGTCTTTCCCACAAATGGCAACTTGCTTATGTCTGATACCCATATCAGCCAGCTTTGGCGGATGCAGGTCAGCGGGGTCGTGGACATACTGGACCTCCCTTACCTCACCAGCAGTTTCCTGACAGTCAATTACCCGTGGGTTGTGGCCAACATCGGCACAAACACAGTTCATATTTTCCCGTGGATCAAGGACACGGAAATCGTGCAAGGCGTCAATCTCTATGATTACATGCCCACCAATTACAACACCTCGCTGGCTTGGGTGGAACAGTATGTTCGCGGCAACACGAACATTTTGGGTTTGGATCCTGAAAATCTGCCCGCCGTCCTGTTTCCGCTATTCGTTGAACAATGCCTCCTGACCAACGCCCAGGGAGTTTCGTTGTCTCTGGACGACGTGGGGGTAACCGCATTTGACCGGCCCCAACAAATCCCCACCTGGTCGTATCTGCCCCAGCCGGACATGGTGACTAATCTCAGCACTTTGGCCATTGTGGACAGCCTGACCGACAGCGCCAGCACCTATCCATTTCTGTCCAACATTTTTAACACCGCTGAAATCCAAGTCTATAATACCACCGGTTCAAGCTCCAATCTTCTGATGGACACAGGTGTTTGGGATTCGTGTGATTTCCATGATCGGAAGCTGTTGATATTCACCAACAACTCTCAAATCTGTCTTTGGTTGGCTCCTTACCGGACGAATATAACAACGGTGCAAACTTTCTCCGCCGGCCTTCCAAGCTCTACTGCCCTCCAATCCAACTCCTTCGCGGCATCAGGGATCACCAACCTTACCGTGGATATTATTCATAAGCGACGGGTGGCGTATCTTTCCCAGGTTGGACTTCCTGATTTTCCCATCACCGAGACGGGCACAACTAATACCACCCATTGTTTTACGTACGAGGTGGCTGGAGTTGCACTCGATTTCGGTCGGGTAACCCCAGCGATGTTGCAACCTTGCGAGGATTTTTATTGGGGATTGCAGCTGGAACGGGCCACCAACACGAGCTTTGTGCCGCCCGTGCAGGATTATCAAGGCACAGCCGCTTATTTGCTGGCCATGGGCTATTGGGAGAAGAAAGACGCGTTTAGCGCGCTTAGCCGTCAGTGGCATGGCCTTGAAGGAATGATTAACTTCAGTTCAGGATTGGGAACCGTCGGCAGTCCGAGCCAAACTAACATGCAGGCCAGGGTGGATATGCTCGGTAATGAGGAAGCCCTTATTGCCAACGGCAGCCTCCGGCCCGACAGCGCCGTTCCCAGCTTAACCGTGATACAGGATTATGAAACGCTGGACATAGTGAATAGCTCGGCGCAGGAACACGACATACTGCAAACCATGTTTCCCGACCAGAACGCGGTTTCCACGGTTCGATTGCTGCAATTGGCCCAACTGCAAGCCACCAATGGAAACTCGCCCATTTTGGAGCTTTTCAACAACACCTACATCGCGCAAGGAAACGCAACTTATTCCGGGTACGGCACCACCCCGCTTCACAGCATCAGCCCTCAGATTTGGGCGTATGTGACCAATGCTTTTAACCAATCGGATGGCCCTTACGCCCGCGTGTTGATTACTCCCGGATTGGTCACCAATGTCGGCGGCTCGTTTGGTGGAATGGGGGCGTTGACGTTTAACTATGGGGAATGGTTTGCGGCTATCAGTTCCAATTCCGTAATCTTCAACGGAGGCTACGGCGGCATATTGAACAGCTTTACCCCTACCGGTTCCGGCATCACGTTTCCTTATGATCTGACGGTGGACCCCGACGGCAACCCCTCTTTTTCCTACAATAGTGCCGTTGCCAACGTGACTTCGGTTTTTTCGCCATTAGACTCCGCCTCTCTACCAACCACAAGCGCCACAACCATCTTTACGCAAAGCGAAATTAACGATGGCCAGCAAATAGCCATTCAATATAATCTGCCCGATTCAACGCCAACGGGGACATTATTGGCAACGGCGGCAAGCGGCGGTGATGGAGGTGGTGCCGTCGGCTGGCTGGACAGCTTGGGGGAAACGGTCGCGGAACCCGTGGATTCGGTTTCGGGAGGATTTTATATCGACACGGTTGATCTGACCCTGGCAGGGCCTTTCCCGCTCCAATTGCGCCGCAATTACATTAGCCAAAATCTCGCGGCAAATGAGTTTGGCTATGGGTGGAAGATCAACTTCATGCCATATCTGGTGCTCACCACCAACGCCGCCAATCAGTCCATAATTTACGCGGCAGAACTGGACGGGACTGTCATCGCCTATCATCAGACAAATTCCAGCACGCCCTGGGTGGTTTTGCCGCAGGATAATCCCTCTCTGAACAACAATACGGTCTATGGCAAAGGCTCCACCGCCAACATGTTTAACGCGATCATCAACCTTTATCCGACCAATGGAAATACCTACGTCATTTCGGCTCCTGACGGCAGCACCAGGAAGTTCCAACAAATGAGCTTTCCCATCACGAGCGGTACCAATCAAATGAGCCGCACGAGGCCCTATCTAACGCAATGGCAGGATCATGCCGGAAATTACGCTCTTTTTTATTACGGCACCAATTCCGCCAATAATGATTACGGCCAATTGAACAGGATCAACATGGCCAACGGGAATGACTTCATCTTCATGTACGATTTCTACGGGCGCATTTACGAGGCGTTTTCGGGAGACGGACGGTTCGTCCAGTACCAATACGACAACTACGGTGATTTGGTCAACGTGACTTTGCCGGACAACACGCAGTGCCAGTATCAGTACCAGCATTACACATTCACGACCAATGGCACCACCTATACGGACTCAACCCATCTGATAGTTCAGGAAATCAAACCGAACGGGAGGATTGTGGCCAACAACTATGACGCGTTCAACCGCGTCACCACCCAGGCATCCACAGTGGGGACAAATCTTGTCTTGGTGACGAACGCCTACTTCTATTACACCAACAACGTCACGAGCATCACCAATCAGTTTGCCACCGGCTTTACCCGTGTTGAAGACGTATTCCACAATCCAACCATCTATTATTACACCAACAACCAGATTACAAATATCGTTGACCCGTTTGGTTATGCAACAACACAAGTGTGGTTCCCCGATAATGCCACCGCCCCCGGTTATCCGCGCAGCTTGCAATACACGGTTGATAAGCGCGGCCTGACAAACCAATACTATTACGACAGTTTTGGGAACGTGACGCAAATGGTTGTTTTGGGCAATCTCACCGGGGAGGGAATTCCCAATCAGACGGCAACGAACACCTGCTCCTACACGACTAAGAATCTTCCTTTGACCACGACCAATCCGGTGAACAACGGAATGCAATTTGCGTATGACAGCGTGGACCCGTTCAAGCTGGTGCAAGCGGTTCGCATCGGCGGCGGAGCACCCGTGGCGACCAATTACTATTTTTACACGAATGTCTCCCAGCTTTCGAGCATTGGCACAACCAATTATGCCTTCGGGTTGTGTTGGCGTAACGTTCGTGCGGGCGCAACCAATGATTTTGCCTTCAATGGCAACGGCTTTATGACTGAGGAAATTCAGTATCCAGCCACCGGCGACAACCCTTGGATTACCGACCCGGAGGTTATCACTTATTTCAGCTATAACGAGCGGGGGCAAATGTACCAGCAACAGGTTGCCGGGAGCGGAATGACTCAATTCGATTACGATGCAATGGGGCGCACGACTTCGCGCCAGGTTTTCGACCCAAACAACAACAATCTTTCCAGCGAGTTCTGGTATTACAACGAGAACGGTGAGCTTTCGTGGTATGCCGGCCCTCGCTCCAACCCGCAGGATTATATCGATTATATCCAGGATGGCGCAGGGAGGGTGATACAGGAGATTGACTGGCGTTCCCAAGCCATGGTCAACGGCGGCGGCGTGGAAGCGCCGGACGGCAACAATGCTTACTCCACCCTTTTCCGAACGTTTGACGGGTTTGGGAATTTGACCTCGACGACTGACGCGCGCGGAGTGGTGACAACAAATCAATTTGATGCTTTGGGCCGGTTGTTGCAAAGACAGGTTTTTGAAACAAATGCCTCCCTGCTGAAATCGGAAGAGTTCGCCTATGAACCGGGCGGGCAGGTGACGCTTTACACGAACGCCCTGGGCGGCGTGACGCAGACGCTTTACACCCAAACCGGCCAGCAATTCTATCAGCAAACGCCGGATGGGGCTACCAACGGTTCGACATATTATCTCGATGGCCGGGTGAAGAACCAATATCTCGCCAACGGCTCTTTCTGGCAGACGACCTATAACGATGCTGGTATGCAAGCGACCCGCACCTTTTACTCCGCCGGGGGGACGCCCCTGGCAACCACCGTAGTCGGATTTGACGGGCGCGGAAATCAAATCCTGCGCGTGGATGAATTGGGAAATCCCTTTACCAACGGTTTTGATGGACTGGATCGGGTCAAATTCACTGCCGGCCCGCTTACCATAAATATCCAAACCAACCTGCCAGGTCCCGGCAGCGGCGGCTCAACTAACATCTTTCAGCAAACCTTCACCAATTACTTCGACGCTGCCGGGCTGGTAACCACCAACGTCAACGCCCTTGGCGAAAGCACCATCACGTATCGTGATGCGCTCGGACGCGTGACTGACCAGGAAATCCACGACGCATCAAATAATTTGGTGCGGATCACGACGACCACGTATTCAGCCGACCGCGAAAGCGAAACCATCACCCAGGGCACAGGCGCAACAGCGGTTGTCAAAACCATCTACACCGACAATGCCAACAAATCGGTCCTCACGATCTCATATCCTTCGTCTGGCGTGGAGGAATTCGTTTTGGACACGTACGACTTGGCTGAAAACCTCATTTCGGAGACGCACAATACGTCCGCGAATGGGACTGTCACAACCTGGACGACCGCCACCTTTGTCAATGACGGCCTCAACCGTGTTGTCACCAAAGCGGACCGCGATGGCGCGGTAACCACGTACAGCTACGATTCTGCCAGTGATCTAACCAGTCAGATAATGCCCGGCGGAGTTGTTTGGCAGGCGGCTTACAACAATGCCCGGCAAAAGCTCTACGATTGTGATATTGGTTCCGGCGGCGCTGCCACCCGGAGCAACAGCTACACTTATTATTCGGTCACCGGCCTGTTGCAAACCAAGACCGACGGACGGGGCGTGACCTGCACCCATTACTTTGACGCCTTCTTGCGCCCGGCCTCCAATGTCTATTCGGGGCCGCTTCCGGAACACAACATGACCACGGTGTTTAACTATGACCCGCGCAGTTCTGTTACAAATATTTCCGAGAGCTTTGCCTCCACCAACACCGGCCCCGGCGTTGCTGTGGCACGGGCGTACGATTCGTATAGCGAACTTGTCGGTGACAGCATATCGGGGGGCGCGGGTTATACGGCCAGCCAGAGTTGGAGTGCAGCCGGACGTAGAACCGGACTCAGCATTGGTGGGTTTGGCTACAGTTTTTCGTGGCGTGCGGACGGGATGCTGCTTTCGGTGGGTGGCGGCGGCACTTACACTTACGACACGGCGGGGCAGCTTCTCACACGGGAGTTTTCTCCACGCGTGACGAGCATCACGCAGCGCGATGGTGACGGTCGGCCACTGGCCGTCAATACCACCGTCAACGGAGCGAACGCCTTGACCGAAACGCTGTCGTTTACCCCCGATGGTTTGCTGGCCAGCCATACGGTCGTTCGCCCTGATTTCACCGATTCGCGCAGCTATACCTACGCAAACTTCAGCCGCCGCTTGGCCCAGGAAACTGTGGGATTGAGCGCCACCGCGTCGTGGACCGGCGTTTTTGGTTATGATTACGGAATCGCCGGAGGCCCCGGCGTACTGACGAGCAACGGGCAGGCCGTGGGAACTAATGTGGTTTGGAAGGGCGGAACGGACGCCTTCTCGCGTATTAACGCCGCGACCAACTCCGTGGCCCAACGACAGGCGTACGGCCTGCTCAATGGAACAGCGACCATGACCGCGCTGCTGGATGGTGACCCAATGCCGGTCACGATCATTGGCAGCAATGATGTCTATGAGTGGCGCGCGCAATTGGCATTGCAGCCGGGCGCTCACCAATTGATCGTCAACGCCCTTAATTGGAGCGGGTTTTACACCGCGTCGGCAACCAACACATTCACCAATAACGCCGCTGATCACGTCCAGAACACTTACGCTGGCAACGGCGAAGTGACCAACCGAATTTGGTTAAGCTCCAACGGTTCGACCAACGCTACTGAGGCATTGTCCTTCGATGCCAGGGACCGCTTGCACAGCGTCACGTATCTTGACAGCACTCAAAGCGGCTATACTTGGAGCGCCATTTACGACGGGCTTGGCCGACGCATGGGGACAACGACCATATTCATCACCAACGGTGTTGCGCTCACCAGCCAGCCCAAAACTATCAGCCAGTACTTCGATCCCAATGTGAAGTTTCTCGAATTGGGCGAGACCGACAGCGGAGTAACGACCTGGAAGTATTACGGCCCGGATGTCAATGGCGTTTATGGGGGAATGCAGGGCGTTGGGGGCTTGGAAGCGGTGGTAAATGGACCGCGCGAGGCCAGTGCCGTCGTTAGCGATATTCGTGGCAATGGATATGCCATCTATAATCTTACCCAGGCGAGCCTAACATGGTACAGCAGCCGCGTTACCGCGTATGGGGCGGTCGAAGGTTATAGCCCGCTGCCGCTGGCGGACGGCGCGAAGGTCGCAGCGGCCAGCGCCTGGCGCGGCAAATGGGCCGACATCACCGGCCTGATTTGCCTGGGGGCGCGCTATTACGACCCTATCGCTGGGAATTGGTTGGGGGCTGACCCTCTCGGCCACGATGCTGACCCCTCCCTTTACGCTTTCTGCGGCGGCGATCCCATCAACAGCTTTGACCCGGATGGAAGGATAGCTACGCGATTTGGCAACGGGATCGTCCAGGCTGGCGCTATTGGCAGCGACATGATTGGCCAAAGTGCCGCGTCCTTATTTGGCTACGGTAGCGATTATCAAGGTTACAGCCAGCTTTATCAGAACATTTACAATAATCCCAATACCGGGCCGACAGCATCGAGCATCCTCATCGGCACGGCTCAAGCCGAAGCCAACGTTGCGACGCTGGGGCTTTACGGCATTGGCCAGGGCTTTGGCGTAGCAGCAGCGACGGGCGATTACACTCAGGCACAGGATGCTTCGCTAAACTCGCTGCTTATGGGGTTAGGTGCTCGCGGAATGCTGGGCCAAGAATCCACGGCTCCCGCTACCGAACCTACGACCATTCCGGAACCGACTCCAACACCGGCATACAACGTTGGTGAAACAATGCCGAATGGCCAAACCGCTGGAGTTGGGCCAGGAGCGCAATACATAGGCGAGACTGCGGAAGCTGCAACCGATTCGGCGTCAGAAATTGTGACTGGACGCATTGCTGCCCTACAAGATGCCATTCCGGCGGCTCAACAGGGCAGAATTACAATGGCTGTGGCTGTCGTAGAAGATACTGATGGTACTCAATCAGTGCTAGTAGGAACGAGCGAACCAGGGGGATATTTGCGACCAGGTGTGACGTTGGCCCCTGGTGAAACGATGGTTACCGGAACTGGCCATGCCGAAGAGGACATCATCAATTACGCAAATGCTAATGGGCTGACAGTTATTAACATCGGCGCAACGCGACCCGTTTGCCCCAATTGCCAGAGTATAATTGCTCCGACCGGAGCTACCATCTCAACACCGTTGAAGATACCATCCGCTAATTAGACAATTCTTAAGCAATGATTATGAACCGACTGGAATCTCTAACATCCGGCCTAGCCAACAAATTGAGACGTGCTTCTATGGCAGCCCAACGCAAAGCCTGCTTGGCTGCGTGCGAAATGGCTATCGCTAAAGTAAAGGTCGAGCATCCTCTTGTTGAGGAATCACTCCAACGGCTACGTGACAAGCGTGCGTTTACACATCAAGAACAAGCAAAACTTGACGCCCTAGTTGCCGAGTTGGATAACCAATATCTTGCCTTGCAAGAGGCTGCACACCAGAGTGGTGCTTCGATGGCCGACTCCCTCCGATCCTTTGCAAAAGCGCGAGCTATTGCCGCCTTGTACTTCGCGAGTAAAAATGATACGGAAGCACTGATGGATGCTGTTTATGAGGCGGCAGCAGCAGTTGGTGATAATAAGTTGGAGCTTTTTAACGCAGTCGAGTCCGCAATCAAATAGACTTCTCTAAAGTTTGTAGATTCTCTGTGAAGTTCTACGATCTGCAACTGAAGCGACACTATGAGAAGGTCATCTCTCTCATGACAGGCTTGCCGGAGGAACTGCGTCCAATTTGTGCTCTGTTGGACGCGTGGCAGTGGTATAAGGTCGCTGAAGGAGAACATCGGCCTTTAGCTGTCTGGCCATTCGTCGTGGCACTGCTGGTGATGCCTTTTCTTAGTTGGGCCGACCTTCGCCACGGCGTCGAATGATCGCCCGAGCTTTCGAGCCAATTCTTCATCTGGCAGCGTGCCCAACAGCCGGTCTTCTTCGGGTGTCCACGGCACAACATGACAAGTGGCGGGAATTCCCAATCGAACACGTCTTGCCCGAACGGTGACTTCATTGCAGCCAAGCCTTCGGCCTATGTCCGCATCGGGATCGGTGCCCAGCAGTTTATCCTGCTCCGGCGTCCACCGTCCTTTCACTTTTACAATAGGTTCGCTCGTCATCATCTATTCCGCGCCGAGAATACATGGGCAGTCTGCCGTTCAGCAACCCCTTTGGTTGATACTGAATGCCACGCGCTAATACAATAGTGGAGTATCTAAAGGAATCGGAGAAACAGCTTTTTGCCGAACCCATTTTCTTCGCGGCTGACAGCACTTTTTAAAGGAGAATGAAAACATTAGTCCGGGGAAAGTCAAAAATATTTTTGTTTTTTGTTAACGTTTGGCGCACCATTTGCCCCGCGTTTTAGCCATTGAGAAACTGGATCACCGATATCTTGCGAGTCTCAATCCGCGCCCCGCCCGCGCGGGCGAGGCGACAAGGACCGGGAGCACTCGAACTTGCCTCTGCCACTCAAACCGGCTCTGGCATTCCAAAGGGTGGCGGATCATCACACCGAGGTCACAGGGTCGCTCATCAAGTTCCTCAAATTCCATTCGCGTGCCAAAAGTCAACCCTAAAAAACATCTCTGCAGCGGTATAGCGGAATCCCTGAAGCCAATTTCGCCAAAAGCTCCGCTTAACAGCACCTAACAATAAGTGAATCATACTGATTTAGAGCGGGATAAGCCGTTGCTGGAGCGCTGGGATACCATCACGCTCCCAGGCGATGAGCATACCGAAAACGCTTTTTCCAAATATCTCCAAGTCTTTGGCAAACAGCGGCAGGTACTGAATTGCGCCATTCCCCTCGCTCGCGCCAAAACCCTCAC
>Ga0326728_10015781_pt1 | contig 15594 bp, 8 predicted proteins | sample MB3enrmetagenome_FD_207602 | JGI IMG/M metagenome (GOLD analysis project Ga0326728, IMG submission 207602) | Lab enriched peat soil microbial communities from McLean, Ithaca, NY, United States - MB31MN | ecosystem: Environmental > Terrestrial > Soil > Wetlands > Peat | place: USA: New York...
AATGCGGAGCGGTTCACGACGCCCGAGTTAAAAGAATATGAACGCAAGATTCTCTCCGCGCACGAGCGGTCGATCGAGATTGAGAAGCGGATCTTTGCCGAGTTGAGAAAGTCTGTGTTGGAAGCAGCAGGGCGCATCAAGCGGACTTCAGCAGCCGTGGCGGAGGCGGACCAGCTGGCTTGCTTTGCGCATCTTGCGGCGGGACGGAAGTATGTACGGCCAACAATTTCTGATGAGCCGGTAATCGAAGCCAAGGCTGCGCGTCATCCAGTCATCGAGCAGTGGATGGAGGAGACGCGTGAGGGAAGGTTTATTCCCAACGACATTTATCTGAACGCGGCGGGAGATGGGCCGAGCCTGCTGTTAATCACCGGTCCGAACATGGGCGGCAAAAGCACCTATCTGCGCCAGGCGGCAATGCTGGTTCTTCTTGCCCAGATGGGCAGCTTTGTGCCTGCAGAGAGCCTTCGATTTGGCCTCGTTGACCGGATTTACACGCGCATCGGGGCCAGCGACAACGTGGCGCGGGGCCGCTCGACGTTCATGGTGGAGATGACCGAGACGGCGACGATTCTGAATACGGCGACCGGCAAATCGCTGATCCTGCTGGACGAGATGGGGCGAGGCACGGCGACTTTTGACGGGCTTTCATTGGCCTGGGCGACGGTTGAGTTTCTTCACGCTGAGACTCGCGCGAGGACGCTCTTTGCCACGCACTATCACGAATTGACCATGCTGGCCGAGAAGTTGCCGCGCGTCAGGAACCTGCGCGTGGGCGTGAAAGAGGGCGCGGACGGGATTGTCTTTCTGCATAACATTGAGCCGGGCGCGGCGAGTAAGAGTTATGGCATTGAAGTGGCGCGGCTGGCGGGATTGCCCGCGGCGGTCATTGAGCGGGCCAGGCACCTGCTCCGTCAGCATGAGAGGCAGGAGCGGCAGAGCGTGCAGGTGGAGACGCAGGTCGATCCAGTGCAGTTGACGATCTTCACGCCGCTCTCGCAGCGCATTGTGGACCGAATTGAGGCGGCAGACGTGAATCAGTTGACGCCGTTGCAGGCGCTGAACCTGCTGGAAGAACTTCAGCAGGAGTTAAAAGGAACGAGGGACTAGGGAATAGGGACTAAGGAATAGAAGAACAGAGATCAGGAAACGGGAGTGCAGCCAGCATGAACGCAAAGACCATGACAGTGGCCGGCATCATGAGCGGGACCTCGGCCGATGGAATCGACGTGGCCGTGGTGCGGATTGCGCCGGGAAAACCCCGGCCTGGGCTGAAGCTTCTGGCGCATGAGGGATTAGCGTTCCCTGCCCCATTGCGGCGGGCGGTGCTGGCGGCGATGAACGCGACTGCGATATCGACGGCAGAGTTGGCTCGGCTCCATTGGCGGCTCGGTCTGGCCTACGCCGAGGCGGTTAGCGCGACAGTGAAGCGGCATAAGGTGAAGCTCGATCTGATTGGCTGCCACGGACAGACGCTCTATCATCAGCCGCGCGTGGAGAGCTACGCGGGACGGCGCTTCGGCTGCACCTGGCAACTGGGCGAGGCAGCGGTGATTGCCGCGGCGGCTCAGGTTCCCGTCGTCTCGAACTTCAGGCCCGCCGACATGCTGGCCGGGGGCCAGGGAGCGCCGCTGGTTCCACTGCTGGATTATGTGCTGTTTGCCGACCGCATGCGCGGGCGCGTGCTACAGAATATCGGCGGCATTGCTAATCTGACCGCAATACCCGCCGGAGCTAAACCCACTGCAGTAATCGCCTTTGACACCGGCCCTGGAAACATGGTCATCGATGCGCTGGCGCAAGAGCTGTTCAATAAACGATTCGACCGCAACGGAGTCATTGCGGCGCAGGGCACGGTGCTCGGGCCGGTGTTGGCCGAGGCGCTGGGCAACCCTTACTTCAAGCTGAAGCCGCCGCGCACAGCAGGACGGGAGCAGTTTGGGCGCGAGTATGCGGCGAAGTTTCTGTCCGCCTGTCAACAAATCAGCAAACGGCCAGAGGACGCGCTGGCCACGGCGACCGCGTTGACCGCCGAGACGATTGCGCGGAGCTACAAGACATATGCCAGGCGCGGAATGAAGGGCCGCGAAGTAGATTACATTGTCTCCGGCGGCGGGGCGCGCAATGCCACACTGATGGCCATGCTTGCCGCCAGGCTTGAGCCGATGGGTTGCGAGTTGGCCGTCAGCGAGGAGTTCGGTCTGCCCGCCGAAGCCAAGGAAGCCGCGGCCTTTGCGCTGCTGGCCTGGCAAACATGGCATCATCTGCCAGGAAACGTGCCTCGGGCCACCGGCGCTGTGCGGCCGACGATCCTGGGGCAGGTATCGTATGCGTAGCAGTCTGCTGAATAGTCTCCAATGCGTTGCATTTTGGGGGTTCGCAACAACCTGCCGCATTGTGAAACAGCTTTTTCAACCTTTTGGCGACTTGGTTCGTCTACCAACAGAGGGATCAAGTTTGCAATTCCAGGCGACTTGTGGCGTTGGCTGGCGGAGTGATGAATGATGAAGAGAGAGATAAAGAAACGGTTACCATTTTTATTGGCACGGGCAACCGTGGGCGTGGCCCTGTTGGCCGGCGCGGTCGCAGTTTACGCGCAAGCGCCTAAGCCGATCCAGGGCACGATCACCGTTATTGGCGGCAACGCTCTCACGGTCAAGTCCGACGCGGACGGCATCACCCAGATTGAAGTTCCTTCAATCGCGGTAATTCTGCGTATTGCACCTGGAGCCAAGGATTTGAGCGCCGCGGCGAAGATTCTATTCAGCGATCTGGCTGTGGGAGACCGCGTGATGGTGACGCCTAATCCGAAGGCAAGCGGCGAGACGGCGCAGGCGCTTCGGATTATCGCCATGAAGCAATCCGACCTGGCGCTGAAGCAGCAGAAGGAGCGCGAGGACTGGCAACTGCGCGGAGTGGGCGGACTGGTGAAGAGCGTCGATGCGTCTGCTGGCGAGATTGTTCTCAGCAGCGGTTTGGGAGCCACTGCCAAGACGATCACCGTGCATACCACGAAGGCGACGGTGCTCAAGCGCTATGCGCCTGCCTCGGTGCGCTACGACGAAGCAAACCCGGCGACGATTGATGCAATCCACGTCGGCGATCAGTTGCGGGCGCGCGGCACGAAGAGCGCTGACGGGACCGGGCTTGCCGCTGAAGAGACGGTCTCGGGCAGCTTCCGTAATATCGCGGGAACGGTTGTGTCGCTGGATGCGGCAGGCGCAACGCTGGTGGTGAAAGATCTGGCGACGAAGAAGCCGGTCACCATCAAGATCGCAGCTGAGACGCAGATGCTGCGGCTGGAGGATCGTATGGCGCAGATACTGGCGATACGGCTGAAAGGCGGCGCGGCTGGAACGGGCGGGAATGGCACAGCCGGCGGGCCACGCGGCGGTGGAACGGGCGGCGGCCAGTGGGGTGGCGTACGGAGTGGCGGAATGGGCGGTGGAGGTTTTGACCCGCAGATGATGCTGAGCCGTGCACCGGCGATTCATCTCGGCGATTTGAAAAAGGGCGATGCGGTAATGCTGGTTGCGACCGACGGAACGACTGAAGTATCGGCCATTACGCTGCTGGCGGGCGTCGAGCCGCTGCTGGAGGCTCCCGCGGCCAGCCAGAATCTGCTCTCCAACTGGAGCCTGAACTCCGGCGCCGGGGCGGCTGAATCAGCTTCTCAATAGGTGTTTGCGCTTATTCACAGAAAATAGTTGGGGGATTCGTGTATTCAAGATTGCAGTGCTTTGCTCTCTTTTTGCTTACTCTGGCGTTAGGTATGCCGGGTGTAGCAGCTGCAAATGGGCAGACTTCAACAACGGCGGCAGCGCCCACTTCGGTAACCAAGGCTCCGGTGACAGCAGCTAGCCTGCGCGGGCACATCGCCGACCCGTCGGGGGCGCTGATTCCGGGAGCGACAATCACCATCGTCACCCCGTCTGGATCTGTGGTGAAGAGCGCGACAGCGGATTCATCTGGAGTCTATGCGGTCACCGGCCTTGCCCCCGGAAGCTACATCGTGACGAGCAACGTTGAGGGTTTCGCTCCCTTTGTTTCACAAGCCATGCTATTCACCGCTGGGCAGGTGAAGCGCGTAGACATCTCCATGGCCCTGCAGGTCGAGCAACAGAGCGTTACGGTCACGGATGATACGCCGCAGGTAAATGTGGAGGCTGGCGGCAACACCGATGCTGTCATGCTCAAGGGCAAGGATCTGGATGCGCTGTCGGACGATCCCGACGAGCTCTCCAATGAGCTGACTGCCCTGGCCGGGCCCTCGGCAGGACCGAACGGCGGGCAGATTTATATCGACGGTTTCAGCGGCGGACAACTTCCTCCCAAGTCGGCCATTCGCGAGATTCGCATCAATCAGAATCCCTTTTCCGCCGAGTTCGATTACATCGGTTACGGTCGCATTGAGATTCTCATCAAGCCCGGAACCGACAAGCTGCACGGCCAGTTTTTCATCCAGGGCAACGACAAGGCCTTCAATACCGGCAACCCATTTACGCAGGTCATTCCCCCCTACTACAGCTACCAGTTCAACGGCATGGCGAGCGGCGCTCTCTCCAAGAATGCGTCTTTTTCCGTTAGCGCCGAACAGCGCCATACTGAGAACATCAATACCTGGAGCATCCCGGACGCAGTGCTTGAGAACAGTTCCGGCATTTACGTGAATAACCTAAATTATGGCATCAACTTATTTAACCAGCGCGTTCGCGACAATGCCTCGGCGCGCATCGACTGGCAAATCGGCGCTAAGAACACGTTAACCGCGCGCTATGGTTTTTGGTCCGAATCCGAGCAAGGCGATTTGAACCAGAACTGGCTGTCTAGTGGTTCCTGGCATGAATCCAACACCGACCACACCGTGCAGGTCAGCGACTCTATATTGATCAACGATCACGCCGCCAACGAAACCAGAATTCAGTACGAGCGGCAGAACGAAAATCATTACCCCGACTCGGCTGCTCGCACCATCAGTGTCACAGGAGATTTCAACGGTGGAGGCTATTCCGGTCAACAGAGCCGCGATCACACCACACGCCTCGAGTTTCAAAATATAACGACCCTGACCCATGGGGCGCACGCCATCAAGCTGGGCACCCGCATGAGAGACACGCGGGACGCTAACTTTACCAATGCGAATTTCAATGGCACCTTCACCTTTGATTCCCCCGCGAGTTACGAGGCCATGGCCAATGGACTTGCGGGCGGGACCTCGTTCGCCACGCTTGCGAACGCTCCATACAACGACGGCCCTACCCAGGCCAGTTACACTACCGGCCTGGAATCTTCGCTTGCCAATGTCTTCGATATTGCGCTTTTCGCACAGGACGACTGGAAATACAATGATAGGCTCACTCTTTCAGGCGGCATACGCTGGGAATCGCAGAATCATATCGCGGATCATAGCGACTGGGCGCCGCGCGCCGCGATTGCCTATGCGCTGGATGGCAGCAAGGACAAAAAGGCCAAGACTGTGCTGCGCGCCGGATACGGCTTCTTCTATTCCCGCTTTGGGAGCGGCAGCCTGCTGACCATTAATCGCGCCAACGTTCAACACCAGATCGTGCTGAACAACCCGGCCTGCACTACGGCACCCACGCTGGATAACATCGACATGAAGACATGCAGCAGCACTGGCGGCACTTCCACTGCTTCAGTGCCGGTGAAGTACGAAGTATCTCCCACCTACCGTGCTCCCAATACCGAACAGGCCAGCGTCAGCCTGGAGCGGCAATTGACCTCCGGCACCAGCATGACGCTGAACTATATGCGCACCTTCGGAGTCCATCAGCAGGTTTTGCGCAATGCCAATCAGGCCACCGGCGGAACGCCGCAGACAAATACTGGCGGATACCTGTACGAATATTTCCCCGAGGCAGTCTTCAAAGAGAATCAGTTGATCGCCAGCGTGAACTCTGCGATCAGCAAGAACTTGAGCCTGACGGCTTTTTACACCCTCTCCTTTGCCAACGCCAATAACAATGGCAACGCGTCCAACGCCTATTACCTGAATAATAACTACGGTCGTGCCGGCTTTGTCCTGCGTAACTCGCTCTTCATGATGAGCACTTACAATGGTCCCTGGAAGATTCGCTTCAATCCCTTTATCATTGCGAATTCAGGACGCCCCTACAACATCACGCTGCCAACCGACCCCTTGAACAACTTCTTCAATCAGCGCCCGGCTTATGCGTCGTCGGCATCGGCGTGTACCACCCCCTCGTCCACTATCAGCGAATATGTGCAGACTTCATTTGGTTGCCTCGACACAATTCCAAACTCCAGCGAGACGCTCGTTCCTATCAATTTAGGCATTAGTCCGGCAACGCTGGCCGTCAACATGCGCATCAGCCGCGGCTTCGGCATCGGTCCTAAACTTGCCACAGCCCAGGACAATGCAGGCGGACCGCCTCCAGGAGGGCCGCCTCCTGGTGGCGGCGGTCGTGGCGGACCGGGCGGGCCGGGCGGTTTTCGTGGCGGCCCAGGCTTTGGCGGCGGAATGTTCGGCGGCATCAGTTCCGGTCACAAATACACGCTTACCTTCAGCGCCCAGGCATTGAATCTGTTCAACGACATCAGCAGAGGAACCCCGAACGGAACCATTATTCCCACGTTGAACACCAGCACCGGACTGACCGGCCCGGGAAGCCAGTTTGGAGTATCAAACAGCCTGGCTTCTGGAATGTTCTCCCAGGGCTCGGCGGCACGGCGCATTTTTGTTCAGGCAATTTTTTCATTCTGAAGAGCGATGGAATTTGTAATCCATTGTTGTGACAACATCGTATATGATTTGGGAAGTTACATTTGGCGGAAGGCCGGCATGTTATGTTCCGGCCTTCTTCTTTTTTAGAGACTTTCTGATGTATTGCACCGTCAACATAACAGGCCTGCCCTCTGCTGCAACCGCATTAGTGGCATGTCTGGCGTTGCTAAATCGAGACGCTCACTGCAATCGGAAACAAGCGAGGTTACGATGCTTCCCAAATTACGCAGCTTTACTCCTCTATTGATTACCCTGGCATTGGGCGTGGCCGGTATGGCCAATGCGCAGACGCAAACTCCCGCGCTCGCAACGCCAGCACTGCCCGCTGCGCCGGCGGCAACGGCCACGGTGCGCGGACACATCGCCGATCCGACGGGCGCGCTGATTCCTGGCGCTGCAATCACTATCGCCACACCGGCGGGAACAGCCGTAACCAAAACCACGGCGGACGCCAGTGGCGCTTATGCGGCGAGCGGCCTGGCCCCCGGCAGCTACGTAGTGCAAACCAATGTTGAAGGCTTCGCTCCCTTTGCTTCACAAACCATACAACTGGCTGCCGGACAGGTGAAGCGCGTAGACATATCCATGGCTCTGGAGGTCGAACAGCAGAGCGTAGTGGTCACCGACGAGTCGCCCCAGGTCAACGTCGAAGCCAGCGGCAACGCCAGCGCCATTGTCCTCAAGGGCGCTGATCTGGACGCGCTCTCCGACGATCCCGACGAGCTTTCCAACGAATTGACTGCCCTGGCCGGACCCTCGGCGGGACCCAACGGCGGGCAGATTTACATTGACGGTTTCACCGGCGGGACGCTGCCGCCCAAGTCGGCCATCCGCGAGATTCGCATCAACCAGAATCCTTTCTCCGCCGAATTCGACCACATCGGCTACGGACGCATCGAGATTCTGACCAAGCCCGGAACCAACGCGCTGCACGGCAGAGCCTTCGTGATGGGAAACGACAACCTCTTCAACACCGGCAACCCTTTCGTGGCATCGATTCCCGACTATCACAGCATTCAGTACAACGGCAACATCAGCGGTTCATTCAATAAGAATGCGTCCTATACCCTCACCGTTGAGGGGCGCAATATTCAGGATGCAAACATTTACACCGCCAGCACGGCGGTTTTGAATACCACCACCGGACTCTACTCCATTCCTACCGACTCCAGCGGCAACATTATTCCTGTTACGGGCTCCGTCTTCAGCCCTTCAACTCGATTTGAGATTTCGCCGCGCATCGATCTGCAACTGGGGCAAAAAGACACTCTGACATTGCGCTATCAGTACGAACGCGGAAGTTCCAGCGGCAGCCTTGGCTCAACCTCCTTGCCCGCACAGGCCACCTCCAGCACGTCGTCAGAGCACGCAATCCAACTGACGGAATCCCATATCATCAGCGAACACATGGTCAACGAGACCCACTTTCAATATCGCCGCGCGCTCTCCAGCACGACCCCGGTAAGCACGGCGCCGACGGTAGGCGTGGCAGGGGACTTCTCCGGCGGCGGTTCCAGCGGACAATTCAATACGGATCATACGGATCATCTCGAATTGCAGAACATGACCACCGTGTCAGCCGGCGCCCATGCTATCAAATTCGGCGCGTGGCTGCGCGACAACCGCGATGCCAATGCAACCGATGCAAATTTCAACGGCAGCTTCAGCTTCCCTTCGCTGCAGGCTTACGCGGCCACGCTGAACGGGATCATGAACCCAAACTACTTGACGCACGGCCAAGTGACCACCCAGACATTTTTAGATATTGCCAGCGCCTGCCCGACCACGCAAACCGGCGGCTGCCTGCCCAACAATCTGACTTACGCCACCGGCAAAGAGGCATTCGTGGGTAACGTCTTCGATGCGGCACTCTACTTTCAGGATGACTGGAAGTTTAATCCATTCCTGACGCTCTCCGGCGGCCTGCGTTGGGAGATGCAGAATCACACCGCGGACCACAGCGATGGGGCTCCGCGAGCGGCTTTTGCTTATGCGCTGGATGGCCACAAGGACAAAAAGCAGGCCAAAACAGTTCTGCGCGGCGGCTATGGCTTCTTTTATGACCGCTTCCAAACCAGCAGCCTGATGTCGCTTGAGCGCTTCAACAACAGCGGCAACAGCCAAACGCAGATCAGCATCACCAACCCCACATGCTTCGACCCCAACAATCTGAGCAACATCAGCGGAGGCCTGGCCTCGTGCGGCACGGGAACCGCGGCCACGCCGGAAATCTACCAGATCTCGCCCAGCTACCGCTCACCCTACATGGAGCAGTTTGGGACCAGCCTGGAGCGCCAGTTAACCAAGACCATATCCGGGACGCTCACCTATCTGCACTCCTATGGCGCACACCAGATGGCCACGCGCGACTCCAATGCCTTTGAGCCGGGGACCTTCCAGTACGGCAGCACGACTTTGACCGGCACGCGGCCCAATCCGAGTTTGGGCATCGTGAGAGAGTTCTACCCCGAGGCGGTCTTCAAGCAGAACCAGTTGATCATGAACATCAACGCGCGGCTCTCGCCCAAATTCAGCGTGATGGGCTTCTACAATCTCTCCTACGCCAACGCGGATACGGGAACAACTTCGAATTCCTACAACCTGAAGCAGGATTACGGGCGCGCCGGTTTTGTCTCGCGCAACATGGTCTTCCTGATGGGTAACTACACCGGTCCGTGGGGCATTTCTTTCAATCCATTTCTGATCGCCCAATCCGGAAAGCCCTTCAACATCACCACCAACAACGATCTGACCGGCGACGCCTTCTTCAACGACCGGCCGTCGCTGGCCGCTTCTTCATTCTGTGCCAGCCCCAACGAAGACTACGCGCAAACCACTTTTGGCTGCCTGAACACGGTTCCGCTAGCCGGAAATATCATCATCCCTGTCAACTGGGGCAACGGGCCTGCGGCGGTGGCAGTGAACCTGCGCGTCAGCCGCGCCTTCGGCATCGGGCCAAAGCTGGCATCAGCGGCAGGCCAGTCCAGCGCTGGCGGACCTCCTCCAGGCGGCGGGCCTGGCGGTCTTGGCGGCCCAGGCGGAGGACCCGGTGGGCCCGGCGGAGGTGGACCCGGTGGCGGCCGTGGAGGCATGGGCGGCTTTGGCGGCGGCCGAGGCGGCGCCAGTGCGGCCAGCACAGGCCACAAATACTCGCTCAATTTCAGTGCGCAGGCTCTGAATCTCTTCAACGACATCGACTACGGGCAACCAAATGGAACCGTGATTCCAACCCTCAGTACCAGCACCGGGCTTTATACTGCGGGCAGCCGGTTTGATAAGTCAACCTCCCTTGCTCGCGGAATATTCGCATCTCCGACGAGTTCGGCGGCGCGGCGCATCTTCTTCCAGGTCGCATTCAACTTCTGATCCGATGGGCAGACCAACAACGAGGCCGGAGCTTCAAGCTCCGGCCTCGTTATTCTTTGACAATTGATTTACTGCATCGCTGTAACCGAGACAGTCTCAGGTACTACAGCAAAAGCGTCTGTAAGTGAGATAACCTTCAGCTGCGTTTTGAGCGCATCGAGTGACGCAGTACTACTGACCGAGATCTCCGCCGTCTCGCCCGGCAGCAGGTCAAAATAGTTGTCAGAGACCTGCACGTCGAGATCACCGAAGGAGAGATAAACGCTGCGCGCCAGCACCGCAGAGCTGACACGAATCTTGTAGCGGCCATTCGTGCCTGTGGTTTCGACCTTCAATTGTGCCGGCTTCAGATGCACTCCCTTGGTCGGCGCCAGGTAAACAATGTTGCGCGAAATCTGCGCGCCGCCCGCGGACAGCTCGGCCACAACAAAGACGCGCGAGGTGTCAGCTGCGCCTGCATCGGTCATCTTTTTGAGCGGCCATTCGAGATAAACCTGGCTGGCAAGCGGCGCAACTTTTACATCGTGCGACTCCTCCAGCAGTACCTTGCTGTCAAAATCCATCAGGCGCACCCGTAACGTGGCCGGCTCGGCCTTCACCTTATCGCTGACAATGTAGACTTTCAGCGAATCCTCGACGTGTGGCGAAACCAGGATGGGCGCGTAGAAGCGCCGCGCATAGTATTGCAGTGCCTTCCAGCGGCCGTAGTAGTCAATTGACGACCACGAGGCCACCGGCCAGCAGTCGTTCAACTGCCAGAAGATGGAGCCCATAGTCTCCGGTCGCGAGCGGCGCCAGTGCTCCGCGCCGATCTTGATGCCCTCGGCCTGCAACACCTGGCTGACATAGAGGAAGCTGGCAAAATCCTTCGGCGTTGGATAATCCTTGGCCGTATAGTCCTTGATGATGGAGTTGCCTTCGTTGTTTTTCTGGTGGGCCAGCATCACCGGAGTGAAGATGCCGGTGCGGTCCTCGGGCTGGGTGAAGCTCTCCACGGTGCGCATCTCCGGAAAGGACTGAAAGCCGTACTCAGTGACAAAGCGCCAGTGGTGCTTCTCGTACTCTGAGAAAGGCACACGGCCGTGCCAGACGCTCCAGTCGTGCTGATCGCCACTCTGGTAGTGGTCGCTGAGGAATTCATAGTCGGCGCTGGGAGAGCTGGGCCAGTAGGGCGTCTCCGGATTCAACCGCGCCACCACGCGGGGCAGGATGCCGCTAAATTCGGTGAGGTAATCTTGCCACATGAATAAGCGGACATCGGTGGGCAGCGACGGACGATTCCCCCAGTTGAAGGCGCTTTCGGTCTCGTTGTTGCCGCACCAGATCACAATGCTGGGATGATTGCGCAGACGGCGCACTTGGTCCTCGGCCTCGGCCTCGATGTTCAGCTTGAAGGCGTAGGTCCCCGGCTGCCAGTCGTTGCCGAACATGAAGTCCTGCCATACCATGATTCCCAGCTCGTCGCAGATCGCGTAGAACTCGTCGCTCTCGTAGTAGCCGCCGCCCCAGTGGCGAATCATGTTCATGTTGGCGTCGCGAGCCGACTGAAGGATGCGGCGATAGTTAGCCGTGGTTACGCGATTGGGAAAGCTATCGAAGGGAATCACGTCCGCGCCCTTGGCAAAGACCGGAATGCCGTTGACGATAAATTCAAAACTACGGCCCCATTTGTCCAACTCGCGATGCAGCACGATGGAGCGCAATCCGGTCTTGACCTTCTGCGATTGGACTATCACGCCTCCAGACAGGACCATCGCCTCGAAGTTATAGAGCGGCTGTTCGCCATATCCGGCAGGGTACCAGAGCTTTGGCTTCTGAATTTCGATGGGTAAATCGATCACGTTGCGCCCGGCGTGGACGCTGACTGTGCTGGCGTGGGCGCCGGGCTTGTCGTCGCCGGAGCACTGCACGCTTACCGTGGCCATGCCTGCACTTGCGGCCTCGATCTCCACCTCGGCATCCAGATGCGCCACTTCCCTGCTCACATCGCGCTGATGAATTGCGAAGTCAGCGATGCGCACTTTGTCCCAGGCTTCCAGCCGCACCGGCTTCCAAATGCCGCTGGTCACAAAGCGCGGACCCCAATCCCAGCCGTACTCGTACGCGGGCTTGCGAATATAGGTTTTGTCTTCCGTCTTCGAATGCAGCCGGAAAAGATCACTGGCGGCCGCCTCCTGCGCGGCCTTGATGGGCGATGGAAAAACAATGCTCAGCAGGTTCTTGCCGGCGTGCAGATGACTCTTGGCGGAGACGCGCCAGACGCGAAAGCTGTTGTCGGCGCTGAGTACTTGCGCGTCGTTGACGTAGACCAGGGCAGCTCCATCGAGGCCATCGAAGACCAGATCGACATGAGCGCGGGCGAGCATGGCCGGCGTAATCTCGAAGCTCAGTTGGTATTCCCAACTCTCCTGCTCAATCCACTGCAGCTTGGCCTCGTTGTCGCGAAAGAATGGGTCGGGAATCTTTTTGTTGGCTAGCAGATCCAGATGCACGTCTCCGGGCACGGAGGCAGGAAGCCAGCCATTCTCTCCCTGCCCGGTGCTGGCCGTGAGTTGCCGGAACTGCCAGCCATGATCGAGCATCTGAACGGCATTCTGCGCCGGAATATGCGCCACCTTAGCCTGCGCCTGCGCCATCTCTCCTCCCATGCCAACCACCGCGCCCAACAGGACGCAGCACACTGCACAACCGGCCCTTGCTGCTCGCATCCGAATCTCCTCCGGGCCTTCCACTGAACCGATAGATTGGCCAGGAGAGGCACTCATGAAATCGCTCATAAGAGTATCATGGTGTGCTGACGCGGCAAACCATCCAGGTTTAAGAACGGTTCATTTTTTGCGTGCCAGCACTTCCCTGTACAGCGATTCCCACTCATCGGCTTTGGCATCCATGCTGAAGTGGGCCGCAATACGTTTACGCGCCGCGCGGCCAAGTCTGAGGCGCTCTTCGTCCGACCTCCGCATCATCTCCAGCATGGCATCGGCCAGGCTCTCCGAGCTCTTGGCGGGAACAATGAATCCTGTCTCCGCTAAAAGCTCGCGCACCCCGCCCACATCGGTGGCGACAACCGGCTTCCCCATGGCCATCGCTTCGCCTACGGCCAGCGGCATTCCCTCCCAGGCCGAGGCCAGCACAAAGCCGTCCGCGGCGTCCAGCAAGGCAGGCATATCGCGTCGCAAACCCAGCCATCGAACGCGCCCGCGCAAACCCAACTCGTCTGCCAACATCATCAAAGCGGAAAGATCGTCCAGATTTCCCTCTCCGGCCACCCACAGCCGCACATCGAAACAGTCTGCCGTCGCCCGCGCAAAGGCCCGCAGCAGATTTGGGTAGTCCTTTGCCGGAACGATGCGCCCCGCCGTAAGCCATATAAACTCCCCATTTGCACCCATCTTCTCTCTCATGCGCGCGCGTCGCTCTGGATCGGGAGCAAACTCTGTTGTATCTATCCCATTCACCATCACGACGCATTTTTCGCGCGGTACGGCCTTGATACGCACGTAGCGGGCGGCGGCGGCATGGCTCACGGCAACGGTGTGGCAGCTCAATCCATCGGTCAGCCGGTAGGCCAGCATCCGCGGCCAGCCTCCTTCATAGACGTTATGAATGGTGGAGAGAACCGCCGTCTCCGGAAACGAAATCTTCAGCAGACGGGCCGCCATGTTGGCTGGATAGGTGTGGCTTTGGATCAGATCGGGGTGGAAGTCGCGTAATAAGTGACGAGCTTTCCACAGGCCGGCCAGGATACTGGCCGGATTTCTGCGCATATCAAGACGAACTGGGTCGAGGGTGGTGGGCCACTCTTCGAGTTGTCGGCCACGAAGCACAAGGAGCGATACCGCGTGACTACGCGCTGCCATGCGCTCCGCCAGCGCCAATGCCTGCCGTTCCGCTCCGCCGATACCCAGCGAGGTGAGTACGTACGCGATCCGCATTGCCCTCACACCCTGCCACAAGACCAAGTGACGATGATAACGCGCCCGGTCAGGCTTTGGCAGTATCCCGATTTGGACCCTTCATTGCCTGTGTACCATTCTGTTCGCCACATGCGGGGAGTGGAAAAACGGCCATCTCCGCGTTCGGTAATCTGATAAACTAAAAGTACATTAAAGTAATGTGAGGAGGTCGCATGGCTCTGGGCGAGTGGGTGAAATCCAATGTTGATTATGGCCGGCGGCTGGTAGGTTCCGGACTCGAGGGAGCGCGTTCCGGCCAGGAAGAATTTCTCAACGGAGAACCTCTTGCTCCCTTTCTTGGCGAGTCGGTCAAAGGCGCGCTGCTGCCCGCCGTTGTAGGCGCGTGCGTCGGCGTGATTGTCGGTTATCCCATCAGCCGGAAGAAATCTCCGGCCGTCACATGGGCATATGGGCTGCTGGGTTGCGCCATCGGGCTTACCACGGGCATAGCCTGGAAAAGCCGCCATCTTGGAGCTAGTGTCGCCACAGGCGCGCTGAAGAACATCAGCAAAGTGCGCGATGAAAAGTGGCTGACCAAGCATCCCATCAACTACGCCTAGAATCCAGACGCAGGAGTGATTCTCCTGTTTTATCCGCTCTGGTGCTCAACAGGTCTTCCCCGCTTACTTGCGCAATCCCCTTGCGTTCAATGCAATTTCTGCCTGCACAGCGATATATTCCGCCAGCGCATAGAAGAAAACGATGAGGGAAAAGGCAATCATCAGAAAGAAGATGGCCAGTTCGACTCCGCCCAGAAAACCGGGGCCACCGCGCCCCGCAAAAGGCAGCTCTTCTCCCAAAAAGCCCATCTGAGAAAACGGATTGTCGCTGGTTATCCAGATAAACAAGCAGCCGCCTACACCGAACAGCGAATAGGTGACAAACGCCAGCTCCCCAATGACGCGCAATATCGTAGAAAGAATCGAGAGCGCGGTGAAGTGGCTGTCCTCCAACTCGTTCACCGTCCGCGCGCGCTTATCGAAGATGCCTGCCGTCAAATATCCCCAGGCCAGGACAAAGAGCGCCAGTAATGCGCATCCGACCAGAAAGCCAATCGGGGTATGGGTTACGATATTTCCTTCCACGTCAATGACCGAGCTGCGTGCCCTAATGCCAATTCTTATGATGGAGTAGCAACCATACAACCCGACTAGCGCTATGATGACTGCCTGAATCTTCATCACCCATGAAATTGTCTGGCGAATGATTTTTGCATCGCTCAACGCGTTGAAAAACGGATCAAGAATTCCGAACAAATTCATACTTTACACTCCTCTCCCATTTCTTCAGCCTTGCGACCGAATAACAGGGTTTGCAGCGCATGTGAAAAATGCTCGGGAGAGAATCGCTGATTCCCTCCCCGCGCAAGACATCCATTTCAAGGCACGCCATTGCCTCACCTTACAGTCATGCGGCCATATATGTGTCTGAATTGTGACTGAACTTCGGCCTTGGGAGCGCCACACGGGCGGCGCTCCCTGAAGGTCGTTTATCCTGGCCTAGTTC
>Ga0326728_10015782_pt1 | contig 15593 bp, 16 predicted proteins | sample MB3enrmetagenome_FD_207602 | JGI IMG/M metagenome (GOLD analysis project Ga0326728, IMG submission 207602) | Lab enriched peat soil microbial communities from McLean, Ithaca, NY, United States - MB31MN | ecosystem: Environmental > Terrestrial > Soil > Wetlands > Peat | place: USA: New York...
TTCACCTTCTGTGCAAGGAGGGGGAGGATCTCGTCGATCTCTTTTGTCCCTCCGACAAATGCACAGTCGAATATGCGATTCCCGGAAAGGAACTCCCGCGCCTCGCCGCAGAAGAATTCGATGTTGGCCACGCCGGCAGCCGCTGCCTCCTGCTGTGCATACCGGATCGCCTCCGGCCGGCGGTCGACCGCGTACACCGTTTTTGCTACCTGTGCAGCGACAATCGCCACCTTGCCGGTCCCGCACCCGCAGTCGAGTACACTATCGCCGTGGCGGAGCCCCATCTTGAAGAGGGAGACCGCCATCACTTCGTCCTGTGTTCGCCCGCCGGCAGGCGCTGGTTCGCCCATCTTCCCAACCTTTGTTGTGGTAAGACATTAATGCTTGTTTTTTCTAACCGCGTAAGACAAATGAAGTGTTAATATACCGGTAGAGAAAATAACAATCTATGCCAAAAAAAGCATTACCACAACCAGAAACGCCTCCTTCGTTTCTGCGAGATTTCATAGAGAAGTATTCACGCGGCACGTCATATGTATATCGTAGCGGATTATTAGATTTCTTCGATTTCATAAACGGAGCGCGTATCCGTGGGAGAGAAGCCACACCATCAGATATGGTCAAGTATGAGGAACTGGCAGCGCGTTTCATCCGCGAAGAGAGAGACCACGCTGCCAACCTAGTGAGATATACCAAGCATCTCCGGGAAACCGGAGTACCTCCAAAAACCGCGCACGTCCGGATTGTTGCCGTTAAGGAGTTTCTAGCACGGAATGGAATTGAGCTTGACAAGATCACGGAGAAGGACGTTCGGCGACTTCAACCCAAAGGCGGCAAGCGGACGGATTTTGAATACGTTGACCGGAAGATATTGGGTGAAATACTACACCATGTAGATAGTCGTGGGAAAGCCTTGATACTGGTTCTGGCATCAAGTGGGATGAGAATTGGAGAAGCCTTGAACCTAAATTGGTCGGATCTGAAATGCCCTGATCGTAAAGATTACCCTGATAAACCGGCATCGGCGTTCATACGCGATAGTAAAACCGGCCACTCCCGCACGGTGTTTATCAGCCGCGAAGCGGAGGCAGCTCTCCGAGAATGGAAGAAAGAATACAACACCTACCTTGAATGGGCCACAAAACAATCCCACAATCTTGGGCCATCGAAAGTCAAGCACGACAATGGTAACAAAATATTTCCCTTCGGTATAACCAGCGTCCACGCACTTTGGGACAACGCCTTGGAGGCATCTAAATACCTGAATCATGACGACCAAACCAAGCGCGTGAAGATGAATATCCACCGCCTGCGAAATTTCTTCTCTGTCCAAGTGGCGTCAGCTGCCGGTCAACAGGTGAGCGAAGTCCTTTTGGGCCACAGTGACCGGTATGGCGGTGCCTATTCGGGTCAATCGTTAGCGGGATTGGAGGAGGCGTATTTGAAAGCGGAGCCGGTCCTAACAATAGGGGCAACCAGCGCGGAGATAGAGAAACACGCCGCAGAGCTAACAGCATTAAAGAAGGAGAATGCCGCCCTACAAGACCGGCTGGCAAAGGTGGAGCAACCAAACGCCGATATAGACGATTTGAAGGAACAGGTGGCACTCCTAACCAACCAACTAGATACCATCATTTACCAAATACAGAAGAACCAAACAAGTGCGCACCCATCCGCAAAAACTTAAAGAACTTAAAGTTTTTTTCAATATTTTTCCGCGCGCCCAGAACTCCTTTATAAACCATATGTTTTCCCAAACGCCCGCTCATGGGAAGGTGATTTACCAAAAACACATACATCGAAGTTTTAAAACTATAAATACTTTTAGATAAAACCTGAAATTGGCTTATTTTACAATCGCCAAATGGATTATGACACTTACAATTTTTGAAATATTACAATAGAATTAAACTTATATAGTTCTATTTTTCCCACACTAATTATGCCAGCCAGAAAGTCGAATTTGGAGGAAAGGACAATGGTAAAAGTCCCGATTTCCCTTCACAACCGCATAAAGAAGAGAGCGAAAGAGAAGGGGATGTACATGATGGACTACCTGGAAATGATTGTGCCAAAGGAGGCAGAAGCGTAAGGAGAATTATTACCGGGGATGCCACTCCCCGGCAAAACGGGGTGAAAAATGAAACCGCATATAGAAATCAACGCGCCACTTTTAAACATTTCTATTTCCGAGGCGGAAATCCTTGGAAAGTGCCGACCGTGTGAAATCAGAGAACGCCTCCGACCTTTCCACCTGAAAGTCAGAGATGGGAAAATGGTGCGTATCGTGAAAAACGGTATGCCGTATTACGTGGAGGTGCCGTGATGATCCAGCTACCTTGCCAGGCCCACGGGTGCCGGAGAATGGTTCACGTGAATCCAAAGGATGAGTTTTCCCCGAAGTATTGCCGCCAACACCTGACGCAATACAAGGACAGGATGGTGGACAGCCTTTCAGAGAGAGCGACCGATGAGCGACCGATGGGAAGGGAATTTTTGGAAATGCTATATGAACGAAATTGGTTTTGGGAAGAAACCAAGGCGGAGGTCTAAATCATGCCAACCAAAAAACAATTACGAAAAATCGCCGCTCACCGCGCCGCCATGCGAGCCTCCATAGGCTGCTTATGCGGCATCAGGATGGATTATATTACCATAGAAGAGGAAACCCCACGGGAACCGATTGACGGCATATTGGACGCCATTGTGGATACGCTCACCATTATGGACTGCCGTGTCTATGAAACCACCCGGGATGTTCTCTATGAGGCGTTCATGGAAAATGAAACACTCACCGGCATACAGATTGTGGAACTATATGCCCGCGTGGTGCAGGATATGATGGGGGAGTAGGTCATGGATGAGATAAAAAAAGAAGATGTTGATAAATATGCTGAGCAATTCGCCGGCGACCTCCGACGGAAATTTGTCGAATTTGTCAAAAGTAACGGCGATGGCGCGGTTAAAATGGAAAATAATGATAATCCGCCAGATGGCGCAACCGAAGAAAAAGACCCGGTTTTTGAGCTGAATATACCGCCAGAAGAGAATATCATATCCAGATGGTGCCGATACGCCGGTCAGGTGATGGATTCATACCCTGAATACCACTTGGCCTCCGCGCTTGTGCTTTTCTCACATATCTTTGACGCCTATATGGAACCAAGATCAGGAAAAATAAACAATAATCTCTGGGGCATTCTTCTTGGGCGCTCATCGGTATCAGGGAAAACCACGGCGTGCAATGCACTTTTAAATATCGCACGCGACCCAAAATTCCTGAATAAACTCCATACCTTGCCGCCAAAGGTCACACCAGAGGCGTTTTTGGCGGCATTTTCCACTGACGTTAGTGATACGAAAAAAACAGTGGGGCATCAAAGGAAACTCCATTATCTATCAGAGGCGTCGGGATTTTTGAAATATATCAAAAAGGACAATTATTCGGAACTAAATGAACTGATCATAGACGCCTACGATGGGAGCAGGTTGGAAAAAGAAACTGTGAGTACCGGACTAATTTGCCAGTATGACCCCCGGTATTCCGGTCTCTGGACGACGGTTCAGGATGTATTTGGGGAACAGGTCGAACCGGAAAGATTCCGGAGCGGCGCGTTTATCCGTGCGTTTTACATCCTACCAGACCGACAGAAGGAGATTAAGGAAGACCTGCCAAGAGATTCCGAAACTGAAAAAGAAAAGGAAATGGTTATAAATGAAATATGGGCCCTGCTGAAGACTGTCAATGATAAACCGATAAGGTTTGAGGAAAACAAAAAACTCAGCAAATGGAAAAAGGATATGAGAGAAGCCATCGCCGATAATACCATTTATTCTAATATCGAGCAATCGGCCTGGTATCGTATATTCGACATAACCAGAAAGGTTGCCATGAACCTAACGCTGGCGTCAAGGGAGTTTAGGGAATCAATCGTGAAGGATACCATAAACCCCGTCATTTCTGCCGAGATACCAGATATATACGCAGATATAGCCATCAATTGGGCGCAAACGGTTTTTTACCCTAACGCCATGAAAGCGCACCGTTTAACTTGGGGGGCTGGGAATTGTGCCAAGGTTATGATAGCACTCCAAGGAGGAAAGGAACTGAAAAGAACAGAGATAGCCGATATGGTACATTTATGCGGAAAAAGGCTGGACGAATTTTTACAGGAGCTACCACTAGCCTATACTGACCGCCCATGCCCCCCGTCAAAAAGGATGGCAAGGTTCTATCGGTTAGCGTAACCAACTTATTTTTATCGTTTTTTACCGGATTAATACCTAATTAAACTCAATATCCTATATTATACCGTATAAAACATTAATCCACACACTTTCTATATATACTTATATTCTTTCCTGTTTATAGAAGTTTATATAGAAATGCCGCGTGCTTTAGGATAATAGGATATTAAGGTATAAATAAGATTCAATTAACATTAATCGAATGTTATTAATTACCATATTTTGGTAATTCCCATAATTCTCACAATTCTCATAATTCTCACAATTTCCGGTAGGTAGGTGGTGGCCGCGTTCCTAGCTCTCCCACCACGCTCATAGTAGATTGCACGATCACCACGCACCACCGCGCAAGGAACAAAGCGGTGATACGTTCCCACCGCACGGACGCGGGTGGTTGGATTGTTTCACCCAAGAACAGATAGCAGAGAAGGTTGGGGTTGCTGAATCAACTATAGAAAACTGGGTTCACATTTTTAGACAGTTGTCTGAATTTGTGAACCCTCCGGAATCGTGGCAGCACTTTGATGTATGTGATATAGTGCCCACCACCGCCACGGTTACCATAAATGATAAAACAAACCTATAAATACTACCGTATCTAATAGATAACTGTGCCCACGCTAGAAGAAAAACTTTGGAACGGAGAAATTTCTCCTATCGAATATGAACAGAAACGGCAGGAGAAAAGAGATGCTAGGCACGCAGCAAAACAAAACCATCGGAGTAAATTGGATGAATATATTAACGTGAGGGCGGATCTCGAACTACAAATCGCCAAAAACTATGGGATATATCCAAATGATCCGAGCTATGATCGCATATTTGCCGAAGAAATGGGAAAAAATAGAAGGAGATTCCAAATATGATTAAAGAACCACAAACTTGGGCGGAAGAAAAAGCCATAGAGGCCAGGCAATTCCAAGAAGAGTGCGAAGAATACCATAGAACACATCCACCAACCCCAATAGATCCCGATCAGCTTCTTTCAGCCAGAAAATCAAAACGGAGATATGGAAAAGATGTGGTTAAAGTAACGGAATATACCGAAATCCCGCAAGAGAAAATGCCTCCAAAAAAATTATACCGCGTTGGCGACCTTCAAAAAACCGACCTTGAAATAAATGGAAATAGGCACACCTGCCTCCGTTGCGGATACAATTGGTCCGGTGTACCAAATCCTACAACTTGCCCCAACTGCGAGAGCGCATTATGGAATAAACCGCGAAAAGATAGACGGTATACCATGCAGAAAATCCGCGGTATGGGAAAACTACAATGCGCAATATGTGGCCAAATAACAAAACCACGTATCCAGAAAGATGGAAAAATGCCGCGCGGGTATCGGTTTTGCCCAAATGGGTGCCAGTGGCCGATAGTTTTTTAATTTTTTTGGCACGGACGCATGTACATGCGATATACTATTTCCCCCCCCCCCCCTAGGGACGTACCCCTACCCCGCGTGTTGATAATTAAAGGAAAGAGTCCTGAAAAAAAGAAAGAGAACTGAAACGCATTGCAGTGAATGTCCTATCAACATCATCACCACGGAAGCGAACCGGCAGGGGGGACGTCCCTACCCTGCCCTTCGCGTGATACTAAGTAGAATAAGCACGACAGATATTTGTTATATATTTTTTTCGTTAAACACGTTTTACGACGTTAAATGGGATATTTTTCGATCAACCAAAAGGTATCACTTTCGTTTCCAATTGTGATATAAATATTAATACTTTTTTCACTTTTATACAATACTTCTTATTAAAGTCTATGAACGTCTGGTATAAATGTGGAACCACTTTTATTTCATTCCATTTGCCGGATATTTCCATATATTCTGGTGGAACCTTCCACACCAGATTTTTCACCGGACGCGCGCAAGCAGAAAACACACCATATTCACCCATCACCGCCGCCATAGACTTTTATAGGAATGGATTTACCATTATCGTTTTATTCTTCTTTTCGGATAGAAAGGTTTTTGATAGGCTCGTATCAGCATCACATAGACATGACCGACACCGATAGAAAGCAACGACGGATTATGGCTCTCATAGATCAAGAGACACTAGACCGCCTATCCGGTCGTGGTGAGATTAGTGTGGACTCCATAGGTCGGTGTTATGGACTTGGGGAATTTCTGAAACGCGCCACCCTACGAGAGGAAAAGAAATGATGGACGTTATGGCTGGCTGGGAGATAGTGGTGATTCTGGGCGGTCTCGTTATGGTTGCGGGTGCAGCCGTCGGTTATTGGGCGTTTCGTGAAGGCGCATTTGGGAATTTTGGCGGTGGAGGCGGTTATTAATGGACAAGCAGAACGAAAGGAGAACCGAATTGGGGTTGAATGGTGAAACGGTGGAAGAAATAGTCGCCGAAAGACAGAGACAATTGGATGACCGAATGTGGGCATGGCTGCGCGGGGGTAGGGATTGATGTTTGCCCCACTGAAAAGATGGCGGTGCCCCATCTGCGGGCGTGAGAATTTCTCCGACGTCCACGTGGGCACTACCCAGCTATTCTGCTCAGAGTGTGGAACGGAACGGAGAACAATGGTAGTCCCTTTATCGGAAAGGGCGGCGGCGGTTTAGGATGAAAGACTCCACTATCCCAAAAGGCACCCGGCGTTGCCGGTATTGCGGCACTCTCGTTTCAGTCGCCGACGATAGCTTGACGATCCACGAACATTTTTGCCGAATTGAAAACGCCATCAATGACCAAATGACACCCGAACAAATGCGCCGGGCCATACGGCGTATCAAAACGCCAAGGAGAAGAAATCTCTATTCACCGGAATCGCCGATGGTGGTGGCGTAAATGGTGGTATCCCATAAGGTCTGTGGAAAATGCCGGCGTGACCTACCAGCAAAGGACTTCTGGAAAATGCGCAGAACTAAAGACGGCTTGCAAACATGGTGTAAGGATTGTGAATACGGGCTCCCACCCGGCACCAAAACCACGCCTGTCGTTTCGTGGCCAACCATCGCCCCCGGCCACCGTGTCCGGCAGGTGCGCCGGGATGGAATGAGATACATGCAGGGTGTGGGCATCGTTCTGGCACGACGCCACGAGCTGGTGGAAATCCGGGATACCGACGGGCGGATATGGAAGATTTTCGCCGCCCACCTTGAAGTGGTGCAGGAGCAGGAAAACACCCCTGTGGCGGTGGTGGTATAAAATGGGTGGCTATGGAGCACCCGGAAATGCGGGGGGTCCGGCGCTTGGTGGCGGTAACATCGCCGGTACACCAACTTCCCCGGGTGCTGTTTCAGGAGGTTATGGATATGGCCCGGGTCAGCAAAGTCCACCGGGGGGTGCGTACATCCCACCATCGGCATACTCCCCCGGTGCGGTGGCGGCAGCCACTGCCATTAATGCATCATTAGGATCCAAAGCCTCCGGAGTTACCGTTACCCCGGAGTTGGTGGTAGCGTATAAGACAAATCCATCCGGTGTATTAGCCGCCCTCCAAAATAACCCCAGCGCGTTAGTGGGAAGTGCCACGCCGGGATCATTACTCAATATCCTGAGCAATCCAGCATTACCCACCACACCGGGATCTCCCGCATGGTGGCAGGCGCAGGTGGCGGCAAGGCAAGCATGGGCACAATCCAACACAGTCACCAACCCGCTTGGCCCCGGAACACCGGGATACTATGAGTATGGATATAACCCGCGTATCCCGCAGATGCGTGGCGGCGGGGAAATGTCGGTCATCTCCACCATTGCAGCGGCCCGGAAATACGAACCGGGTGGGGATATGGCAAAATCGCCGCTGGGAGTTAACCAAATAACGTGGTATAATAACGAGATTTCATTCCTCCAGCGGCCACCATTGCCACCGATGCCACACCAAAATATCCTAACACTGGAAACACTTGGCGCTATTGCTGTAACTACTGCGGCTAATATGGCCCCAACTATCAATCCACCTGCGGTTATTGGAGGTAAACTCAATAATACCGGTCTTTCCATTCTCGGGGTGGCACCGGGATTTTCACTGATTAAGGGCGCCGGTTTCGCGGCGGTTCCCGGCACGTTCACGGTCACCACGACCACAACGCCGGGGAAATTTACGGCAATGGATTTTCTGGAAAACCTTGGGTCTGGCTTTGCCAATACAATACTTTCAATATTGGGTCAGCCGCTATTATCAACCACTCGGGGTTTCGGCACAACCACCACAACGGAATCATTCACCGGGATCGCGTCAACCGCCAACCTAGCCACCGGTTCCTATTCCCTGATCGGGAAACCACTAGTGGGATCGGGAGTTCGGTTGGCTCCATTACCGATGACCGGCCCACTTGGAACTTTCTCATATATATCAGCTCCGGTAACAACACCGGAATCTTCCATATTTGACATATTGGAATCCGCCGCCGCCGCAAAACTTGCGCCATACAAATTTGACCAGGGAAGGATCGACACCACAATGGCACGACAGAACGCCGTGGGGAAAGTAATTTGGGGAGTGGAGACCGACGCCGTAAATTACATTCTCTCTCACCCATTGGGAACAGCCCGCGATGTCTCCGAGCTTATTGTTCTGGGGTATCTTGGTGGTGTGGCATTTGAATATCTGACCCAAGCGGCAGTACCGGGTTTGGTTGCGCGGGCTGCAATGTCGGAATCATCCACAATATCCACCATCGGCAGGTTGATGAGTACCCCAATTGCGGGAGACATTGGTAGGGCCGCGCAATACGGTTTTGGCGCGTGGGCAATCGGGTCGGCAGGAAAGAATATCATTCAACAGCCGACACCGGCGGCAATGGTCGAGACCGCAGCCAGTACGGCACTTACCTTTGGTTTCTTTGCTCTTGGCACCGGCATGGTGGAATATCAACCCACAGAAAACTATTATGCCGGTAGGGAGTTCTTTTCCGGCAATAGGGCATATTCTCCGCTCCAAAGTGCAGCGATGGATATACGGGCTTACTTCACCAGCTTTGAAGTACCGGAGAACCTGCGATCAGCGTATCGCAGTATCCCACAGATATTCCGGGAAGTTAGGTTCTTGGAACCACAACCGGGTATCACATCGCCTGAGCCAGTTCCACATATATTCGGTGGTGAAATGGTTATCGGGATTGACGAAAACGGAGAACCCATCTATTATAATCCATCAAGACCGGCACAACCATTTACCGAGCCGAATATCGCATTAGCACAAACCATAGGAGAAGAGAGAGCGCCGGCAGTACGGACTGGGCTCAGCAACACCAAAACCATACTATATGGTTCGATGGTTTCGGAATCACAACGTTCCGGGCTAGCTACTGGTGACCTAATCCGTACACTCGGTCATGATATTGACCTGAAAACCGAGAGCAAACCCATACTGGAAGCATCTCTTGCCGCCGTTGGTGAGACAACCGCCGGGATGGATGTTAAATTATTTGAAAAGAATTACCCCAACGTACTCGGGAGAGATACCACACTTCTGGCAGAACCCGGCGGTATTTTAAGAACCGGTATACTTTCGCGGATATTCGGAGAGCCAATCCCATCAGAGCAGGGATTAAAACTTCCCTACGCCGATGAAATCCTACTTGCGGGCAAAGACTATGAAGGACAGATACCCGGCCTAGAGAAAGAGAATGTGCAGATGGCACGAAAAAGTCAGGCGTTTATGCAGGACATGGTACCAGTAGCAGCCAAAACGCAGCGGATGGAAATGGGTGTTGCAGATGTTGAATTAAGGGCGATGAATGAGTTATTCCGTTTGCCCAAAGATTACTATGACCAACAAAGTAAAGCAGCGGATTTAATCGCGGCGAACCGTGTTGCCTTGAATAATCCAAACCTTGGCGCAAAGGCGATGAAATTAATTAGCGATTTAACCGATACGCGGGTTGACCTTTCATTTACGCCACAAGAAGATAACCCGATGATTGGTGCGAAGGCAAATGTCTATTTTGAAAAGAGCATGACATTAGGAGAAATCCGCAGCGCGTATGAAAATGCAATTCTGGCAGCCCGCGGACTTGCCCCAGAAGATATACCAGAATCCCTGCTTGGTGACTATAAAGAAAGACCATATACACCCGGTTTGATTAGGGATATTGGAACCGCGCTGAGTCCATCATTACAGGTAGCGGCACCGGGTGCGGCACCTTCGATCATCGCTGCAATAGTGAAACCCACCGTGGACGCACCAACGGTAGATGTAATCTCCTTATCCAATTCACTCAACCAAGTAATCAACCCTCCAACCCCCGCAATACCAACATCCGGCACAACCTATAACATCCAAACCGGATTAGGGAGTGGAACCGCCATGTATCTCAAATCAATCGTGGCAAATCCCTATGGTGGCGACAGTATTATCCCATCAATTCCATCAAGCCTAACAATTTATGACCTGATATCCTCCGGCATGGCCGAACCACTGAAAACTTCGGCATCATCTTTCATTCCAAGACCGCCGTCGGTATTCACACTTCCAAGTGACGACAGTATTATTCCAATATCACCTAACACCAGTATTTTCGGGAGTCCAAACATATCGCCGCCAGGTTCTCCACCGGGTTCTCCCCCCGGGTCACCACCGGGATCTCCACCCGGGTCACCACCCGGGTCTCCGCCATTAATACCCACACTTACAATAATCCTAATCCCGCCGCCGGAGCTCATCACACCTTTGGAAGATAAGAAACGAAAGATACTGCCAGCGCGGTTCTTGGATATCTTTTCCTTGGAACTTGGCGGGAATACACCAATACCAAAACGGTTCGGCTTGGGTGGTGTTAACCTGCCGGCGTTGAAATTTAATCCAAAGGCTGGTTTCATCGAGGGATACAGTGGGGTTCCATCGACTAGGGGTATACCGGCGGTTGATGTTTCACCAACCAAGAATATCTTAAATCCATTTTTCGAACCACAGGAACCAAAGAGACAGCCGGTAAGGAGAGAAACACCGAGACTGCCAGCACCGCGAAAGGATTTTGCTGGGTTTGGTGCTCTTGGTTCCCTGTTTGGAAAAAAGAGAAAAGGACTGTTAGGAGGGAGTGATCATTTATGATGAATAAAAAATGGGCAATAATATCCGGTATTACGCTATTTATAGCGGTGGCTGCTCTTGAAAACACTTCACACTCACCAGGCCCGTTGTTTTCATTGGAGTGCTTACTATTCGTTATATTGGTGTTGGCCATTGTGTTTCTTTTGTTTTCCAAGGGTGATGCTGAGATTGAACAGGTTCAGGAGGCTGGTGACGATGTACGGTGAAACCGACGATCCCGCGGAACTCCTAATCCAGATTCGCCGACTTCCCAATGGGGATTATACGTTTCGTGTCGTGGGTAGCGGGCCCATCAAAACCGCAGAACTAGTGGCCACAAAGGCGGCTAGTGAAATTTTGATGGATAATATGCTGGCCATTCTCGACCAGATAGAAAACACCGATGTGTCCCAAATCAAAAAGGATGGGTTGGCGAGATTCCAACGTGGCGACCAAAACCCCATGCTCTCGGCAGTTTTGGATGCGATGCGCGAGAAAATACCACGCGGGGAGATCCCCGTGTATTTCGGGTGATGGCAAATGGATGACGAAGATTGGGAAGAATGTGATGATTATACAATGGAACAAGATATGGAAAATGTAGTGTGCGCACTCTTACGCGCAATGGTTGAAGAGAAGGAAGATGAACAGGAGGTGGAAGCTTGACAGAACAAGGTTATATTACCATATGTTTGGCCTGCGGTGGCGGAAAATTCGTCTCCGTCAGGGGGCCGAAAGGAGAAATACGCCAAGAACCGTGCCATGTGTGCCACGGTCTTGGTTATATGAGAACACCGGTGGCATCGCCTACCGCGTAACAGAAAGGAGGAAATACTATGGCAAAAATGCGAATGACAGAAAAGGAATGGGAAGCGTTCCAAGTTCGGACGGGGATAGGACGGTCGGTACCATCGGTACAATCGGTACCAAACCGCCCTAGTCCTGCCGAGCAGCGAGAATACGAGGCAGAGCAGGCGTACCACGAAGAGATGGCGGCGTACCGCCCGCCGTCGGCGTTACAACGCGCCCGTGCGGGTGCAAACACCGTTAGAGAAGCGGCTAGAGCGGGCTTGGGTGCGGCATACGACGCCGGGCGCGACACCATGAACACCGGTGTGGGTCAATTCGCCGCGCGCCACGGTATTTCAGCCGCGCCACGGTCACCACAATCCAGGGCTCAGTACGCCGGTGCGCCGGTGAACGAGAGTTCCATAATGCACCCCGGGAATAAACTGCTGGTAGTGGAAGGCCGCGTTCTAGCGTCCGCAGCGGGCGCGCGACAGGCACCACGACAACCGGCAGAGAGACGCCGCAGGCCACCCGCTAATCCGGGGTTTGGCGAAGATAACGGCCTATAACCTTTTTTCCTGAATCGCTCAATTTGGTTTTCTTTTGGCAGATTAAGGTCAATTTGGACGCAAAGTATAAATTGGGCCGCGTATTCCATTTATTTGTCCTAAAAAACGGGCAGAAAAGGAGTGAAAGAGAATGAAGGCATATACAATGGAAGAAGAAACGACCATCCAGAAATGTACCAAGTGTGGCGTCGAGAAACCGCTATCTTTCTATTATCGCCTTGGAGATGGACATGAGCGTGTATGCAAGGACTGCCGAAACGACCGCCCAAATTCCTACCTTCCCGAAACACCACCGCAGCCCGCCAAGAAAGTGCGGGAGCCTAGCTCAATCGGGAAAAAGAAGTTCAGCGCACGGAAGAAAAAGTAACCACTCTTTTTAATTTACCTTATCGTGGCGCGTTCACGGATTGTTTCCTACGCAGGAACTGCCTTGTGATCGTGTGTTTCTATGTGTGCTTTGTTGGAGGTAGACCCTTTAATCAGTCAAACCATTCCAATAATTCAGAATTTATTACATCCTGATATTTAGATAATAATTTAGAGACAAATTTTTGTGCATCATATGCCTCTCTCACTTGCTCGTTAATCAAAGAAATTCTTAAAATCTCATTAATCTGGTCAGCAGACAGATTAGGATATGTTGAGAGAAAGGTTGCTATTTTATTTGAAGTATCGAATGAACCACTGTTATACAATGCAAAAATTAAGGTATCAATCATTTTTTCAGGGTTTTTATTAATTATAATTTTATGTATCTTACCACAAGCAATTTTTATATCATTGTATAATTGCGTTCCATTTGAGGCATCGAGGGGATATGCTTGTATTTGAGATATAAATCCCCAAGGATTTAGATTAATTTTAAATGGGAATATCAATTTCTTTTTAACAAACCCAATTCCAATTTCTTGATTTACCCAAAAAGAATTAAAGCTATTTTCAGTCAAGAATGGTAAAAAAATATCACATTCATCTATATTTTTAAGGATTTCTTCAACCCAAATTTGACTTGGTTTGAGATCATGATGAGCCAAAAAAACATTATAACCATATGATTCTAATTCAAATCTTATGACGCCGGCAGTGTTTTTATCTATTGTTGAATAACTCAAAAAAACTTTGATTCTTTGAGGGGAATAAAATGGGACACTAATATCCATAGTAACCATTTATTCCATTTTTTTATAAAAATATACCCTTACCTTTTTTCACGTCGGTTTTTTCCTGATAATCTTATCCTATTCATAGCACGATCAATCCGGCAATATCATTTTTCAAATCCAAATCTTGTTTCTATTCGTATTTCCAAAATTCATCTTCATTCGTGTAGATTCTATATTTTTTGCGCAAATACGCCCCGAGTCCATCTAAATCTGGAAAAAGGGAAAAGTCATTTACACCGGCCAAAGAAAGAAATAATTCCGCTTGTTCCCAGCATTCATTTGGAATTATTATCTTTTTTACACAAGGGCGATAGAATTTTTCTATGGGTGTCTCGTCGAAATGGTATGTATAAACACTTTGTTGGGCAACTATTCTTTGGTGACTTCTATGAGGTAATATCGCTATTGGTCCTTCGATTTGCTCATCATCTTCTATGTCTGAAAATGACTGATTATACGAGAGATTTAAAAAACTAGTTGATAAAACAGACGATTCCCCAAATGATTTTTCATTCAATTCATTGGGATTTAAAATCCAAATACATTTATTTTTAGGTTTTTGGGTAGTTTCTGATTGTGACCTATCATTTAGAGCAAAATATAACGCAGTAGCAAAATTTTCAGTCCAATCTAACAATCTTGTTGGTAGCCCCGCATGACGCATTTCGAAAACAGTTTCCCAAGGGTCAAGTTTTCTATTGTAAAGTTGATCACAACGAGAAAGAAAATCGGTTTTTAATGAATTTTCAATTTCATATACCTCTCCAAAAGAAATTGTCTCGTTTAATGATTCATAGATATATAGCCTATATATTAAAGGTATTAATTTCCACGTAGAATCATTATGTCCACGAAAAAATGGGGTGACACACTCTTTACGCCGTAATCTGGAAATTTCTGAATCGATTCTATCTAAAAAGGTTTTCCATTTTTCTTGTGATTCACTTTTAAGTTGAGATTTGTTCATATTTTACAATAATAGGATATGGCCATACTTTAGATATATGATTTTTGATATAAAAATAAATTTTGCCAGTTTTGCCTGCGCGGATTGGGTTTTTTAAGTGAATATGCGCGTTTTGAAAAGCCGGTCTGGAATTGTTAATACATACACCGCATATTTCTTAATGCTTGTTTTGACGGAAGAGCGTCCCCACGCTTTCATCGGGATCGGCTCAGGACCATGTGGGTGGCAGGACAAAACCGGAAAAACCATCAGCTACGCCAATGTTCCGATGACAAGATGCCCGGATCCAGATGCCTGGAAGGCCTTCTGACGTTACTCCTCGTACGGGATGAGGTCCGCCTGTGCCGGATCATACAGCCGGACCACGTCGCCGATCACGATCACGGCAGGCGGTTTTACGTCTGCCTGTTTGGCTGTTTGATCGATGGTCGCCAGAGCGCCAAGGGTTACCTTGCGATCCCGGCGCAGGCCGCGTTCGATGATCGCCACCGGCGTTGCGCCGGCCTTCCCGTTCTGCAGGAGTGCGTGCGCGATCTTCCCAAGATTGGCCACACCCATCAGGATGACGATCGTTCCCCGGCTCTTTGCCAGCAGCTGCCAGTCCAGTGCCGGCTCGGGTTTCGTCGGGTCCTCGTGGCCGGTCAGGATGGTCACCTGCGAAGCATACTGCCGGTGCGTGAGCGGGATCCCGACCGAGGCCGGCACCGCGAGCGCACTGGTAACCCCCGGCACCATCTCGACCGGTATGCCGGCGTGCCGGAGCGCCTCCATCTCCTCCCCGCCCCTCCCAAACAGGAACGGGTCGCCGCCCTTGAGCCGGACCACGCGTTTACCTTTTTTTGCGCGGTCGATCAT
>Ga0326728_10015783_pt1 | contig 15592 bp, 14 predicted proteins | sample MB3enrmetagenome_FD_207602 | JGI IMG/M metagenome (GOLD analysis project Ga0326728, IMG submission 207602) | Lab enriched peat soil microbial communities from McLean, Ithaca, NY, United States - MB31MN | ecosystem: Environmental > Terrestrial > Soil > Wetlands > Peat | place: USA: New York...
GCTTGGCTTCGACCAAGGTCCCATTTTGGGCATCCACACAGATCTCGTTGCTGCTGCTCTTTTCGCCTGCGATCGTGTTGAACTCGATGCAGCGCGCGGGCCGCCCGTTCGCTCCGCTGTTGGTAATAGCATAAATGACGTCCTCATGATCAAAGCGGACCCGTAAGCTGGGCGTCAAGCGGAGTAAGTCTGCCAAAGGCGGAGGAATGACCTCGCCCGTCCGCACTGTGGCCAGTCCGCTGGACGTCCAGACGTTGATGACGTGAAAGCTGCCGAACGTGAGTTCGTCGCGCCGGCCCGTTCCCTGCGCAACGACTCGGGAAAAACTGCCTTCCTGGGGGCCGGTCGCGGCATCAAGCACTCGGAATGTATCCACGCGCTCGAGATCCGGCCACCGCGGAGAGAGACTCACTTGCTGGGTGTGTTCGAGCATCGCGATGGCCTCGGCGCGCAATTGCGGGTCCTGGCCAAGGCACAAGGTTGAAGTGAGAAGAAGTCCCAGAAGGGCAAATCCAGTTCTCATTGGCTCACCTCCGGCGAGGGAATTTCCGCCACGTATCTCTGGCCCTCGTTCGTGACAATTATAGGGCCAGAATTCGTGCTTTTGAATGGGTCATTACGATATGCTATCCGTTCGTCACAGAAGGGGGGTTCTGATGCGACGAGGGTTCGAACGCCGGGCAATTCTCGCGCTAAGCGTGGCGGCCATTCTGGGGACGGCGCTCGCGGCGGGCGCGTGGGAGCGGGAGCCTCTCTGGGTATTCCACGAGCGGCGCGCGCGCTTGATTCGCGACACGGGCGGCGATGGCGTGATCGTGCTCTTCGGATATGGCGAGGCGGATGTAGCGGCCAGCGTCACGTCTTTCCGGCAGAATGAGGAGTTCTACTACCTCACCGGCTGGAACGAGCCGGAGGCCATCATGCTGCTGGCGCCCAAGGCTCATGCGCCCGGTGCGGGAGCGGAGCTGGGGGAAGAGATTCTGTATATTCCTTCGCACAACCGCGCGGAGGAGAAATGGACGGGACCGAAGTTGGCGCCGGAGGACGCTGGCGCTCCTGCCCGCACGGGATTTCCTGCGGTTCACGACGCCTCCCAATTCGCCTCCGACCTCCAGGAGGCGCTCAAGGGTTTTTCCAAAATTTACACTGAGCTCACACCCCAGCCCGAGAGCGGAGAAGATTGCTTTCAGGCGGAGATGGTGAAAAAGATTCGCGACCGGGCGCCGCAGGCCTCGCTCGCCGACATCCGCTTGACCATCGCCCACCTGCGTGCGGTGAAGAGTCCGGGAGAAATCGCCCTAATTCGCAAGGCCGTGGACGCTTCGGTGGCCGCGCACTTTGCCGCCATGAAGGCGGTAAAGCCGGGCGTGTGGGAATACGAGATTGCCGCTCTGATGAAGTATGAATTCGAGCGTCGGGGCTGCGAGTGGCCCGCTTACCCGCCCATTGTCGGCTCGGGATTCTTCTCCACGGTCCTGCACTACGATCAGGACTGGAACCAGATGCAGGACGGCGACGTGGTGGTGATGGACGTGGCGGGTTCCTATAGCGGGTACGCCAGCGACATCACCCGCACCCTGCCGGTAAACGGCCACTTCACGCCGCGACAGCGCGAGATTTACGAAATCGTCCTGGGGTCGCAGAATGCCGCCATGGCGGCCGCCAAGCCCGGCGCGTACGTGGGCCGCCATGGCCCCAAGGGCCTGAACGAAATTGCTTACGCATACATCAACACGCACGGCAAGGATTCGCACGGCCAGCCGCTCGGCCAGTACTTCATCCACGGGCTGAGCCATCCCATCGGCCTGAACGTTCACGATCCCATCGATTACAACCGGGCGCTCGAACCAGGCATGGTGATCACGATGGAGCCGGGTATTTACCTTCCCGAAGAAAGAATCGGCGTCCGTATCGAAGACGACATTCTCATCACGCCCGACGGCAACGAGCTGCTCACCCGCCAACTGCCGCGCGCGGTGGAGGAAATCGAAAAGCTAATGGCGGGGAAATGAGCGAAACGGCGGCCGCGGCTTCGGGCCGGCGATTCCAGCAGAACCCCAAACCCTGCGCCGCTATAAAAATTGCAATTGCAAAGTGCCGTGGTTAAAATCACGCTTTCCACTATTCTTGCATCACCCCGAGGTTCGCGCGAAAGGAGTTCACTGTTTCGATGAGCCGACTTCCACTCCGATGCTTCACCCTTCTGGGTCTGCTGGCCACGGTTCTGGCGGCCATGCCCGCCCTCATCGCACAAGCCCCGACGCCACCGGCGACGCGCGATAAGATTATTCGCTACGTCCGCGAACGCTTCAATTTTCCCGACTCGGTTAAGATCACCATGACCGACTTGCGCGAAAGCGTGTACCCGGATTTCCTCGAGACTACGATCACGGTCGACGACGGCAAGGACAAGCGATCGCAACCATTTTTCGTTTCCAAGAACACGCGCTATTTGGTTGATGGAAGCATCTTCAATCTCGGCGGCGACTCCCGCGAAGAGATTCTGCGGCTGATCTCACTGGAGGACCAACCCACGCAGGGCCCCGCCAATGCCCCGGTGACGCTGGTGGAGTACTCCGACCTCCAGTGCCCGGTTTGCGCGCGCTTGCAGGAGGAATTGGAGACGGACATCGCCCCGAAATATGGCAATAAGCTCCGTGTAGTATTCAAGGAGTTTCCACTGGTCACCATCCATGATTGGACGCTCACCGGCGCCATCGCCTCACAATGCACTTATCAGATTGATCCCTCCAAGTACGTGGCTTTTCGCTCCGCGGTTTTCAAGAATCAGGAGAGCCTGAGCGCCGAACATGCCCGTGACATGTTGCTGCACTTCGGCGCGGAGGCGGGGATCGATAACATGAAGCTTGCTGCCTGCATCGACTCGCGCGCCTCCCTCTCACGTGTCGAAGCCAATATGCACGAGGGGGAGGCGCTTGGTATTACACAGACTCCCACAACTTATATCAATGGGCGAGCTCTCGTCGGCGGTCCGCCTTCAGCCGATTTTTATAAGCTCATTGACGAAGGTATGCACGACCCCAAGTAAGAATTTGCTATTCGGGCTTCAGTTTGAATTTCCCCTCGGGAAGAAGCGCGCCGGGGGTGAATTGGGGTAGGGGGTAGACCTGCGCAACGTCGGCGCCGTCAATGCCGGCAAAGAGTCGGCGGAACTTTGGTTCCCCACACGTGTTAGCAACCGTGGAGGGCCGGCAAGTTGTTAACTTTGTTAAATGCCGGTGGTGACTTGTTAACTCTTGTTAAATATGCACTTTGCCGGGTACAGGCGGTAACGGGCCGCGTGTATACTCCGTCCAAAGGTGAGGGGAGGGAAATTGAGTATGCGACGGAAAATTGCGATTGGAGTCATAAGTCTTATGGTTTTGCTGGCGGCAGCGATTGTCAGTTGGGCTCAGGAAGGCGCCCCACAAGCGCCCGCTCCTGGACAAGGCCAGCATCAATTTGGTGGCGGCGGACAGCACCAATGGGGTAAGGGCCCGCATCAATTTGCGGGAGGCGGCCCGGGCCAATTCGGCAGGCCTGGAGAGCGCAGGATGGGTTGGCAACGCGGCGATCGGCGCGGATTTGGTGGCGGCGGAGGCCTTCTGCGCATGGCTGAGAATCCCCGCGTTCGCCAATACCTCGGTCTGACGGACGAGCAGGTTGGGCGCTTGCACAAGATCGGCGTGGACGCGCAGAAAGCCTCCGTGCAGACTCGCGCGGATATGGAACTGCGCCACATTGAACTCCGCGAACTGATGCGGGCGGATAGTCCTGATCACAATGCGATCATGCAGAAACTTGATGAGGTGAACGCCCTGCGAGGAAAGATGGAAAAGCAGCGCGTGGAAACGATGCTCTCCGCGCGGAGTGTGCTCACACCGGAGCAGATTAAGAAGCTCAAGACCTTTAGGGAGAACCACGGCGCCGGCGGCATGGAACGTGGACCCATGAGGGAGCACCGAGGCGGCATGGGACGGCCTCCCGTCCATCCCGGCGGCGCCCCCGGTGGGTCTACGCCGAAACCGCAAGAACCACCGGTTCAGTAAGAATCGTAGCTACGAAATGCCGCTGATGGTCCGGCGCCCCCGTTCCACCGGCGGCTTCACGATTACCTTGTAGTGGGGAGTGGTTTAGTTGTTTATTGGAGCGGCGGGCGACCCGTCACGGTTTCTTGCTGTGTCGGGATGTTCGCCGCCTTTCTGTTTGAAGGGATGCCGCGCTCATCGAGCGCCGCTAAGTTACACTTTCGAACTGCCCGGAAGTCTTCCGCTTTGCACGCCGGTTCCCCCCGACATATAATTGCTTATTTAGGCTTTGGAGCCCGGGACTCACTGTATCTGTCCGCCTGCGGCGCCAAAACCGGCGGGCCGGCGCTTCCCGGCTGAAAAGCAGGCGATCCTTGAGCACAGGTGAGAATCAATCCATCAACCCGGGTGCGGTGGTAGAAACTCCGGGAGCGGCAGAATCCTCGGGCGGCGGCACGGGGGTGCGAAACGCCACGGCCGGGGTGCAGCCGTCCGGCCCCGCTGGGACAAGCCTGTTGGGTGAGGAGATCGTGGTCCGCGGGGCGCGCGTCCACAACCTGAAGAATATCGACTGCACGATTCCCCATAACAAGATCACCGTGGTCACGGGGCTCTCGGGCTCGGGAAAGTCCAGCCTGGCATTTGACACGCTCTATGCCGAAGGCCAACGCCGTTACGTGGAATCGCTCTCGGCTTACGCGCGGCAATTCTTGGAGCGCATGGAGAAGCCGGACGTGGATGAGATTTCCGGCATTGCGCCGCCCGTGGCCATTCGCCAGAAAAACACCACCCGCAATCCGCGCTCGACGGTGGCGACGGCGACCGAAATCTATGATTACCTGCGCCTGCTTTTTGCCCGCATCGGCACGACCACGTGCTACCGCTGCGGCCGGGTGGTCGAGCGGGACCACGTTGACGCCATCGCGGAGAGGGTCCTCGCGAGCGAAGCAGGCCGGCGCTTTTATGTGCTGTTTCAGGTGAACCCGGCAGTTTCGGCGGAACCCAAGATTCCCGAAAGCGATGACCGCAAGGGCGCAAAGCTGTCAGCCTCCCTGGCGGCTAATCGGGGCGGTACCTCGAGGCGCAAACGGCTGGCGACCGGCGAGGGTGCGAGCCTTTCGCCCGCAGCGGCGGGGCCCGCGCCGCCCGGTGACGATTTGAAGCCCAGGCTCTTCGCCCTTCGCCAGCGGGGCTACAACCGCTTATACCAGCAGGGCAGCGTTTTTGAATTCTCCACGCCGGAGTCCCTGCTCGACGTGGATTTCTCGCAGCCGGTTTACGTTCTGGTGGACCGCCTCGCGGTGGCGGCGGACATTCGCCAGCGGGTCATCGATTCGGTGGAACTTTGCTACCGCGAATCCGGCGAAGCCATCCTGGAATTCGTTTCGCCTGATGCCACCACACCGCCCGAGCGATGGGTCTTCAATGAGCGATTTGAGTGCAAGACCTGCAAAATCGTTTATCAGGACCCCGAGCCAAGCCTGTTCTCGTTTAACAATCCTTACGGCGCCTGCCCGCGGTGCCAGGGATTCGGGAATACCATTGATTTCGATCTCGACTTGGTGATTCCCGACAAGAACAAGACTCTGGCCGAAGGCGCGGTAGACCCCTGGACCAAGCCCCGCTACCGCGTATTGCAGAACGAAATGCGCCGCACCGCGCGCGCACGGGGAGTTCCCCTCGACGTTCCTTATTACAAGCTCGACTCCGACCAACGCCGCTGGCTGGTGGAGGGCGACGGCGATTTCGAGGGCATCCGCGGATTTTTTGAGTACCTGGAGCGGAAGAAGTACAAGCTCCACGTGCGCGTGTTCCTTAGCCGTTATCGCGGCTACACCCTGTGCCCGGAGTGCCAGGGCGGACGCCTGCGCCGCGAAGCGTTGAACGTGCGCGTCCAGCAGAAAAACATCACCGAAGTCTGCCGCCTGTCCATTCAGGACGCCTACCACTTCTTCAATGGGCTACGCCTATCGCCCGAGCAGCAGACGATTGCGGAAAAGATTCTGGAAGAAATCCGTGCACGCTTGAAGTACCTCTACCGCGTCGGCCTGGAATACCTGACGCTGGACCGGCTGGCTTCCACGCTGTCCGGCGGCGAATCGCAGCGCATTCAGTTAGCCACCGCGCTGGGCTCCAACCTGGTCGGGGCACTTTATGTTCTGGATGAGCCTTCCATTGGCCTGCACCCTCGCGACACCTGCCGGCTGATTGAGATTATGAAAACCCTGCGTGATCTGGGGAACACGGTGCTGGTGGTCGAGCACGATCCCGAGATGATGGGCGAAGCCGACAAACTTCTGGACCTCGGCCCCGGCGCCGGCGAGCACGGCGGCCGCATCATTTACGCGGGCGATATGGAGGGGCTGCGCGCTGACCCGCATTCGCTCACGGGACGGTATCTTTCAGGAGAACTGCAAATTCCCGTTCCCAAGGAACGGCGCAAGCCCGGCAAGGCCTGGCTGCGGATTCGCGGCGCGCGCCAGCACAATTTGAAGTCCATTGACGTGGAAATTCCTCTCGGACTCATGGTGTGCGTCAGCGGCGTCTCCGGATCGGGCAAGTCCACCCTGGTTCACGATGTGCTCTACAACGCGCTCATCTCGCGCCGCGGCCTGCCGGCGCCCCGCGCCGAGTGCGAACGCATTGAAGGCGACCAGCAGCTCGCGGAAATTGTGCTCGTCGATCAATCGCCGCTGGGCCGCACGCCGCGCTCCAATCCCGTCACCTATATCAAGGCTTTTGACGCCGTTCGTGATGTTTTCGCTTCCACTCTGGAAGCGCGCAAACGTGGGTACACGCCGGGATATTTTTCCTTCAATATTCCCGGAGGACGCTGCGAGACCTGCCAAGGCGACGGTACGGTGACGATGGAAATGCAATTTCTCGCCGACGTAGAACTGGTCTGCGAGGAGTGCCGCGGCCGCCGTTTTAAGGCCAGCATTTTGGAGATCCAGTACAAAGGGAAGAATATCTACGACGTTTTACAGATGACGGTGAAAGAGGCCTTGGCCTTTTTTTCCAATGTCCCCAAGTTGACCGGCAAGATCCGCGTGCTGGAGGAAGTTGGGCTGGGGTATCTGCGCCTGGGACAATCCGCCACCACGCTTTCCGGGGGCGAGGCCCAGCGCGTGCGCCTGGCCGCCCATTTGGCGCATCGGGCCAGCGAAAATGCCCTCTTCATTTTCGATGAGCCCACCACGGGTCTCCACTTTGACGACATCAGCAAATTGCTGACGGCTTTTCGCCGCCTGATTGAAACCGGCGCCACCGTTTTAATCATCGAACACAATATGGACGTGCTGAAGACCGCGGACTGGATCATTGATCTGGGCCCTGACGGCGGCGATTCCGGGGGATATGTGGTGGCGGTCGGCCCGCCCGAAAGCCTGCTGAAAAACAGCCTGTCGTTGACGGGGAAATTTCTGGCGAAGTATCTTCCCGGTTCCAAACCGCCGCGCGCCTTGGAGAAAACGAAGAATTGAAGCCATGCGCTCTTCCACGGGGCAACTAACCTCTCTGGCGATAACGGCGGTCGCTCTGGCCTTCCTGATCCCCGCCCAGGGGGCGAGGTGTGCCCTGGCCGGGCGGCCCGGGGCGGGCCCATCTCTTCTGCCCGCTTCCAGTGAGGAGAAGAGCGCGCCACTTTCGCAGGAACAAACCCTCAAGATGCTTCAGGCCGGTGTCCCCTCCCAGCAAATCGAGGCTTTCGCGCGTAAAGATGGCGTCGATTTCAAGGTGACTCCCGCACTCGAACGCGACTTGCGCAAAGCGGGAGCCACCGAGAGGCTCATCCAGTTGCTGAAAAAGCTGGGCAACGAACCTGCCTCCGCGCAGCCCCCCGCCCCGGCCGGCTCCGCGGAGCTTTCCGCCTTACTGCACACGGCGGAGGATGCGCTGACACGGAAGGACTTCGCCGAAGCGGCGAAGGCGCTGAACGCCGTCGTCGCGAAACAGCCCGCCATGCCGGACGCTTGGTTCAACTTGGGCTATGCCTACACCGGTCTGCACGAGCCGGAGAAAGCGGTCAAGGCCTACCAGAAAACCTTGGAGCTAGCACCCGATCTTTTTCCCGCGCGGCTGAACCTGGGGATTCTGCTGATGGAGCAGAAGCAGCCGCAGGCGGCGCTGGAACATTTGCAGAAGGCCACGACACTGAAACCGGAGCATGCCCGCGCCCACTTGTATTACGCGCGAGCACTTGTCCAAACCGGCCAGCCGGAGGCCGCCCGCAAAGAGTTTCAGGAGGTTACCCGCCTCGACCCGCATCTGGCCCTTGCGCAATATGAACTCGGCCAACTCGAACTTCAGCAGAAACACCCGGCGGAGGCGCTCGCGGCCTTCGGGCAGGCCCTGGCGGTGGATCCCAAACTGGTACAGGCAGACCTGGGAGCAGCCTTGGCCGCCGAGGCGCTGAACGACACCGCGCAGGCGGTCAGGCATTTCGAAAAGTACCTGGCTTCGCAGCCGGATGACGTGGAGACGCGATTCCACCTGGCGCGGCTTTACTTGCAGCAAGATCAAAATGAGAAAGCCCGCGACACTTTGGAAAGCATTTACCGTGTCAAACCGGATCTGCCCGGCCTTGCGGCGGCGTTGGGTGATGTCAACGCGCGCCTGAAAAAGCTGCCCGAGGCGGAGAAGTATTATCGCCTGGCATCGAGCGCGCAGCCGGGCGTCGTGGATATCCATCGCGCTCTCGGACAGATTCTGTTGGACGAACAGAAATATCCGGAAGCCGAAGGGGAGTTCCGCTCCGCCCTGACACTGGACTCGCACAATCGCGACGCCGCGATCGGGCTGGCTTCCAGTCTATACTTTCAAAAGCGATATCCGGAGGCTATTCCGATTCTCGAGTTGTTGGCGAAAGCCCCGGACGCGGCGCCCTATGTGTTTTTCGTACTCGCCACCTGTTATGATCACCTCAGGGCGCGCAAAGAAGCGTTGGCCAATTACGAACGCTTCCTGCAACTCTCGAATGGCAAGAATCCGGATCAGGAATGGCAGGCCACCCAACGGGCAAAGCTTCTCCGCCGGGAGCTTTCAAAATAGCTATAATCTAGAGGTATGGCCCGGGAACGCTGGACAGTCTTACCGGTCTGGTTTGCCGTACTGGGGATTCTATTCGCCAGCTTGTGCGCCATGGGACGCGAGAGCGAAGAGCAACTGCTGCAACGCATCCAGAGCGAACAGAATCCCGTCAAGAAGGCGAAGGACGAAATCAAGCTCGCCCGTTTGAAGTATATCCAAGTCCATGATGCCTATTCGCAGGGTCAAACCGAAGCCGGCGCGAAGCTCCTGGGCACGTTTGTCGACATCTTGAAAACCTCCTGGAAGCTTCTCCAGGGTTCCGGGCGCAAGGCCTCGAAGCAACCGGAGGGTTTCAGAGAGCTGGAGATTTCGCTCCGCGAACATGTGCGCTCGCTGCAAGACTTGGAGCGGACCGTGAGTTACTTCGACCGTGCCCCCTTGGCGAATGCGGCGCAGGAATTGGAGGAGATGCGGGTCGAGGTTCTCCACGCGCTGTTCCCCGAGGACATCCCCCTGCCCCGCAAGAGTTCGCCCGCTCCGCCGCCGACCACGAGCCCGGGCAGCCGTACGGAAGTGCGGTGATTGCTGTATGCGCACCTTGATGACTTCGGCCCTGTTGCTCGCAGTTTCGCTGGGCGTGGCGGCAGGGGCGGAAAAAGCCGATTACCTCAGCGACGATGAAGTGGACCAGTTGCGCGAGGCGCAGGAGCCTTCGGAGCGCATCGAAAAATATCTGTCGTTTGCGCAAATCCGCCTGGCGCGGTTCGATGATTACCGTAACCGGCCGCCGAACGCGGATTACGACATTCCCGGCTACCTCGATACACAACTCGACCAGTACATTCACATCACCGATGCCCTGAAGGACTGGATCGAGGATCACTTCGACCGTCGCGACGACATGCGCGCCGGCCTGAAGAAGTTTCTTGAAATGGGCCCCCACCAACTCGATCAATTGCGGCATATTGAACAATCATCGGATCCCTATGCCGCCGCTTATCGCAAATCGCTCGGGGACGCAATTGACGATTTCACTGACGCGCTCGACGGCGCCACCAAAGCGCTCTCCGAGCAGTCAAAGCTGTTCGGCGAACTGAAGCGCGAAGAAAAGGCCGACGCCCAGACCGTTAAAGACCGCGAGAAGCAGGAAAGGAAGCGTACGGGACAAGAAGAGAAGCTGCGGAAAAAAGAGCATGAGAAAGGCCCTCCCACCGACAAGGACGAGGACTGAAGAACAGTGGTTAGTGGATAGTGGTTAGTGACTAGTTAGCCGTTGCTCGTCACGAGCCGCTGTCCACTATTCACTAACCACTGTCCACTAGCCACTGCCTCTATGAAACAAGCCGAACAGCTCGCTCTGCCGCTGGGGCCTCCGCCCGACCTCACCGAAGTGTTCCAGCGGGTTTTTTCCCGCCTGCGGATCAAGTCGCCTGTCGTGAGTATGGGCGCGCGATTCCATCCCTTTGCGGGATTGCGCAGCACGATCACCCTGCGCAACGGCGCGGTAAAAGCGCGCGTGTCTGACTTGCTGGCGGAAGCTTCGCCGCTGGTTCTCGAGGCCCTGGCAGAAATCCTTTTGGCGCGAATCTTCCACCGGCGGCCTTCGCGCGAGGCCCGGGAGTGTTATCTCGCCTTCACTTTCCGGCCGGCGATGCGCAGCCGTATTGACGCGGCGCGCCGCGAACGCGGCTCCAAGCGCCTATTGCCCGCGCGTGGCCGCCACCATGATCTGGAAGAGATTTTTCACGGCTTGAATCACCGCTTCTTCCACGGCCAAATCCCCCGCTCCCGCCTCGGCTGGAGTCACAAGAATTCTCGCCGGATCCTGGGCCATTATGATTCCGGCCACGGTACGATTATCGTCAGCAGGAAACTCGACTCCCCGGTGGTTCCCGGCTATCTGGTAGAATACGTCGTTTACCACGAAATGCTGCACATCCGGTTTCCGGTCGAACGGCGCGGCCAGCGGAGAGTGGTCCACTCGCGGGAGTTCCGCGAGGCCGAGAAAAAGTTCCCCCAATACGAATTAGCCTGCCGGCAAATCAAGCACCTTTGCGCCTGACGTCCGGTTTCGGAAAGCCCATCAAGGAGGAAAATCCTATGGTTCGCGGATTCACTTCCCTCTCCCTCGCGACTGCCGCTCTGCTTCTCAGCCTGGTCCCGGCGCCCTCCGCCCGCGCCGCGGATGACCTTACCGTCGCATCACCCGATGGCAAGGTGGTGATTTTTTTCGCCCTTAAATCCAATCCCCAACCCTACCTCCCCGGCGTGCGCGCTTACTATCGCGTCAGTTACGGCGGCGTGCCGGTGTTGACCGACTCCCCCCTCGGCCTGGACTTCGAAGGCGCCCCCCCACTGGACCATGACTTTGAGATTGCCGGCACTGACCGCCATTCCCGCGACGACTCGTGGACGAACCGCTTCGGCGCGCTGCGAGACGTCCCCGACCATTACAATCAGCTCCGGATTTCGTTGCGCGAAAAGCCGGCGCCCGGCCGCCAGGTGGACGTGATTTTCCGCGCTTACAATGAAGGCGCCGCCGTTCGCTACTTCCTGCCGCAACAGGCTGCTCTCGAGAAGTTCACGCTTATGGCGGAGAACACCGGTTTTTATTTCGCCACCGACGCTTCCGCCTTTGCCCTGAACAAGGGCCGATTCAACACCGACAACGAAGGTGAGTATCGCAGGACTAATCTGAATATGATCAAGCCTGCATCCATCATCAATCTGCCGCTGCTCCTGGAAATCCCCGGCGGCCCCTGGGTGGCGTTGCTGGAAGCCGACTTGACGGACTATGCGGGCATGTACGTGGGCGGGGTTCCGGGATTCGAAAATGCCCTGGTGAGCAAACTCTCTCCGGGCCCCGACCGCTGGGACCAAGTGGTCATCGGTTCCACGCCCAAGGCTACGCCCTGGCGGGTGCTCTTAATCAACGATCGCCCCGGCGGCCTGATCGAATCCAATTATCTCATTCTCGACCTCAGCACGCCGACGGCGATCGGCGACACTTCCTGGATCGTGCCCGGTAAGGCGGCGTGGGATTGGTGGTCGGGCGATTTCGCCCGGAACGTCAACTTCCAGCCGGGAATGAACACCGCCACCATGGAGCACTACATCGATTTCGCCGCCGAGCATCATCTTGAGTACATGCTCGTGGATGCAGGTTGGTACCCCGCGAAGGACTACACGCATCCGGGGAATATTCTGACCTACGTCCCCGAGGTGAACGTGCCGGAGATCATCGCCTACGGCAAGCAGAAAGGTGTCAAGGTGCTCCTGTGGGTCTACTGGGATGCGATCGACAAGCTAATGGACGCGGCGCTGGACCTCTACGCCAAGTGGGGTGCAGCGGGCATTAAGGTTGACTTCATGAATCGCGACGATCAAGAGATGGTGAATTTCTACGAGCGCCTTGCCCGCAAGACCGCCGAGCATCATCTGGTCCTGGATTATCACGGTGCGTTCAAGCCCACCGGCCTGCGCCGGACCTATCCCAATCTCCTTACCCGGGAAGGCGTGATGGGCCTGGAATACAACAAGTGGAGCGACCGCTCGACGCCTGAGCACAACGTCACCATCCCCTTCACCCGCATGCTCGCCGGTCCCATGGATTACACGCCGGGCTGCTTTAACAACGCCACGCGCGAGCAGTTCAAACCCCGAAACCTCGACCCAATGTGCCAGACAACCCGGGCGCAACAGTTGGCCATGTACGTGGTCTTCGAAAGCCCGCTGGCGATGCTTTCGGATTATCCCGAGATTTATGACCATACCCCGGAAATGGAATTCCTGGATAAGGTTCCCACCGTTTGGGATGAAACCAAAGTTGTAAACGGCGAGCCCGCACAGTACGTCACCATCGCGCGCCGCCACGGTGCCGACTGGTTCCTGGGCGCCATGACCAATTGGGACGCGCGTGACGTGGAGTTTCCCCTCAGCTTTCTGGGCGCGGGCGAGTTTGCAGCGCAAATCTTCGGCGATGGCGCGGATGCGGACAAAGTCGCCACCAGCGTGACCATCAGCAAGAAGCATGTGGAGGCGGGAGATAAACTCGCGATTCACTTGGCGCCCGGCGGGGGGGCCGCGGTGATCTTCACGCCGGCCAAGTGATGCGAGCTTTGGAGGCGGTTCGTCGGAAAGAGAACACCTCGCAAACAGCGATTCGGGACTCGGGCTTCGGGTTCCGCCCTAACCCCTAATCCCTGACCCCGAGCCCCGAGTTGTGTCACTTATTGCGAATCTGAATCAAAGTGATGGCGATGGAAACTGCCAGCAGGGCCACTGAGCCTCGCCAGAAGAAAACCGGATCGCTGAGGAATCCGCCCTTAATCAGCCGAACTCCTAGCCCCAGAAGAATTCCGATCGTCGCCAGAATAACGAGAAAGTTGGGAAGCCACCGCATAAACGCCTCCTTACCAATCGAGTTTTAAGCTGCCGTCAATATAAGGCCCGTTTCGAACGGGACGCTGCCAGATTCGCCCGGCATTATAGCGCTTGAATTCACCTCCCGCAGAAATTCTGGACAGCGAAGTCGAATCCACCTGCCCCGGGAGGGTTTATACTAGGGGACGGAAGGCCGAGGTTTTACATGCCGTATTGCCCTAAATGTTCAATTGAATATGTGGAAGGCACTGCCCAGTGCGAAGACTGTGGCGCGTTCTTGCTGCCCGGTTCGCCGCCCGCAGCGCCTCCACCGCTTGAGATCACTCATGAAAAGGACGCAAAGCTGGTCTCCGTACGCATCTTCACGGGAGACGCCGGGATGGGCGCTGAAGTGGCGCGCGGCATCCTGGAGTCGCAGGGAATTCCTTGCGTGCTTTCCGGTGATGTCGCGGGAGAGCCCTTCCCGGTGATGGACATTCACTTGCTGGTGCGTGAGGAGGACGCCGGGCGCGCCGAGCGTATCTTGCAGGAATACGCCGACGCGGAGGTCCCGGCCGCCCCGGAAGATCCAGATTCCACGGAGGGGGAATAGCGTCGGCAGGGCGGTGCCCGCGACCCCCACTTGCTTCCGCAAGGGCACCCGGTCACCCGTCACTTGTCACTGCCCCGTGGGTGCTGGTCCCTGACATATAGCGCCCAGCATCTGACGCCTGTCGCGCCCCTCGTCACTGGTCATTGCCTTTCGGATTCTGCCCCACTTCTTTCTGCAAACGCGTCACGGCTCGCTGCGCGTCTTTGGCATCGGCAGCGTCTTTGGCGGAGGGAAGCTCGTCGAGGTAGCGTTCGTAGGCCTCGAGCGCTTTCTGCTTCTCCTTCATTCGCTCGTAGACCTTGCCCAACCCCAGGTACGCGGGCGCGTAGTGAGGGTTGTCCTGCAACGCTTCCTGAAATCGGCTGAGAGCCCCCTTCAGCTTCCCCTTGTGCAGATAGACATTCCCGATCTCGACGCACTTCGCCGGGCCCGGGCTGGTGTAACTCCAATCAGGATCGATTGTGGGGGAGGGAGGCTTCTCCGGGACCTGCGCGCGGACGATGGGTGCAGCCATAACCATGCCCAGCACCACGATCCATGCGGCCTTGAGACACCATCGCATCAATCACATTTTCCTCCGGCACGGCCGAAACTGTCAACGTTTCGGAGCATGAGGTTTGGATTCTGCCAGGGTGCGGCCACCCCACAGTTCCGACGGCTGTGGTAAAATGTGGTACATGTAATTCAGGCTGGAGGGAATCAGTGGCGATGTTAACCGTAAGGCTTCAACCCGCGATGGAAAAGCGGCTCAGCCGGCTTGCCAGGCGAACCGGCAGGCCTAAGGCATATTATGCCAAAAAGGCGATTGGGGAATTCCTTGACGAACAGGAAGATTACCTGATCGGGATCGCCCGGTTGGAAGAGAACTTGCCCTCGATTCCCCTGGCGGAGGTGGCGAAGCGGCTTGGCTTGGACCGTTAAATCTGTGCCGACCTGGAAAGAAACCTCCGCACCAGCGCAGAGTTTCGTTTCTCAGAAACTCTGCGGCTTTTTGCTCTTCGCGGGCCGGGCCCGACCGTCACGCCTGCCCTTCTGTGAAAACAGGATTCGCACAACAACATCGAATCCACATGTTAACCAACAAGTGGGCGCACCTCAAAATAAGAGCCGCAGAGTTTGACCTGGACAAACTCTGCGCTGTCATTCTAGAAAGTCAGGCAAATTAGGATCCTCACCACGATCGACCCTTGCCTTAGCTCGTAAGAAAGCTTTCTTCGCAGATATCTCTTCCTGCGTGAGGTCGGTGTCAGAGGACTCGTTGAGCAACGCTGCCACCTGATTCAGGTCAGCAAATTCTCCCAATACACGCGGGTCAACGGCAATGTTAACCCGTGCAACCTTGTCTTTGAGGCCGTACGAGGTTACCTTCTGCGCAAAGCGCGAAACGAGCAATGCGGCATTCCGTGGCGAGCTGAGGAATGTGGGACTAACCCACTGATTCTGTTGAAAAACTGTGCTCAAGAAGCAGTGGAGGGGTTTCGGGGGGTGCCGAGCTGATCTATTCCGTTGTGCTTTCCTGTCTCTTTCCGTCCCTCCTTTACTTAATCAATCCTCTCGGCCG
>Ga0326728_10015785_pt1 | contig 15591 bp, 15 predicted proteins | sample MB3enrmetagenome_FD_207602 | JGI IMG/M metagenome (GOLD analysis project Ga0326728, IMG submission 207602) | Lab enriched peat soil microbial communities from McLean, Ithaca, NY, United States - MB31MN | ecosystem: Environmental > Terrestrial > Soil > Wetlands > Peat | place: USA: New York...
TTCGATCCACGCTTCCTCCCCACAATCGGTCGCCCTCATGCAGTTGCGCTTCACTTCGCTCACTGTGACCAGCTCACGACGGGACTTCCACCCGTAAGAGTGCGCCCATGCTGGGCGCACGCAAAAAAGCCTCCGGCAATGCCGAAGGCTATTCCCTATTCCCTATTCCCTATTCCCTAATTCGGCTTCCCGCCGGGGTTGGAGCAGCGACGGAAGCGCTCGTCGATGGGCTGGCGGCCCTTGATGCCGGAGTCGGTAGTGTGCCAGTGCTCGATATTGGGCTCGCCCAGGCGCCAGCAGAGCAGCACCACCTGATCGTCGAGGCGGCAGGGAAAGTCCAGCAAACCGTTGTCGATGTCCTTGACCTGCACGCCGATGGAGTCGATCTCGGCCACGCTCTCGCGCACCTTTTGCAGGTGCACTTCGACCTCCGCGCGCAGTTTAACCACCGCGCTCACGTCCACCTTCATGCCCCCGCTGAAGTAGATGCGGCGGGCCAGATCGGTGAGACCGGTCTCCACCTTCTCTGCCTCCTGCTTGCCTTCAATGGCCCGCTTGAGCAGAGATTCCAGTAGCGGCAGCAGCGATTGCGCTTCGTCGAGTGTGAAGGTCTTCATGGGCATGCCTGGATGAATAGAATACTGCGAAACAGGGAACAAGGGAACGAGGGATCAGGGATTGATGTTTTCTACGCCGATGTCGAGCTCCAAGCCGTCAAGCTTTGGGGAGCCATCGGTGAGTTGGCTGATGGACGCCTTCAAAATGGTTGCACGTATCTCCAGCCCGAGCTTCTTGACGGAAATTGTTCTACTCTTCCCGAAAGTGGCTTTCTCTACTCCCTGTAAAAAATCCCCGGCTGGAAACATGTAATTCTGAAGACCATGCCAAATGCCCACTGGGGCGAGAAGATTGGAATCCTTTCTTCGATCCCTTGGATACCTAAGAACCAGATCGAGTCCTTCGATCTGGTGCCCAACCTCATAATCAGGTTCAAGCGAAAGAACGTAAATCGTCCGTCCATCTTTCGATTGCAGTGGGACAGACCAAATCGTCTCCATTGACTGCGCAGAAAACGACGCCTTCGTGTGTAGAGGGACGATCTTTGACCTCGTTAGTGCATTGGAGGTCAAAACCGCGATTCCCGTCAGCAGAAGAAGAGAGATGAGTCGCCGAATACATTTCCGGATAAACATCGCAAACCTCTTTCAGCCACTTTATACTTCAAGCCGAATCCCGATCCCTGTTCCCTCGTTCCCTTGTTCCCTTGTTCCCTGCTTTCAACCCACTTCCAGCATCCTATCCAACGCCACGCGGGCCCACTTCTTGACGCTGGGGCGCACCTGGATCTGATTGACCACGCGGCCCGCGACCAGGTTTTCCAGGGCCCAGGCCAGATGCTGAGGAGTGATGCGGTACATGGTGGTGCAGAGACAGCCGGTATCGTCCAGCGTTATCACCTTCTTGCCTTGTGCGGCAAAGCGCCTGGCCATGCGGTTGACCAGGTGGATCTCGGTACCCACGGCAAAGATGGAGCCCTCGGGCGCCTCCTCGACCAGGGCGATGAGCCGTTCGGTCGAGCCCAGCGCGTCGGCCTTCTGGCACACCTCCCAGCGGCACTCGGGGTGAACGATCACCTTGATTCCGGGGTATTTGGCGCGTACCTGATCGACGTGTCCGGGCAAAAAGCGCTGGTGCACGGCGCAGTGCCCCTTCCACAGCAGGATGCGGCTTTGCTCGATGTTCTGAAGCGACTGCCCGCCCTGGAGGCCCCACGGATCCCATACCGGCATTTCGTTCAAGGGAATGCCCATGGCGTAGCCGGTGTTGCGGCCCAGGTGCTGGTCGGGCAGGAAGAGAATGCGCTTGCCGCGGGCGAAGGCCCACTCGAAAGCCGCGCGAGCATTGGACGAAGTGCAGACCAGGCCGCCCCGTTCCCCGCAAAAGGCCTTGATGGCGGCGGTGGAGTTCATGTAGGTCAGCGGCACGGTTTCGTCGGCCAGTCCCATCCGTTCCAGCGCCTCCCAACAGGCTTCCACCTGCGAAATCTCCGCCATATCGGCCATTGAGCAGCCGGCGTTGAGGTCCGGCAAGATCACCTGCTGGGCGGAGTTCGAGAGCACGTCGGCGCTCTCTGCCATGAAGTGCACTCCACAGAAAACAATGTATTTGGATTCAGTATGGGCGGCGATCTGGGAGAGCTTGTAGCTGTCCCCGGTAGCATCGGCAAAGCGGATCACTTCGTCGCGTTGATAGTGGTGGCCGAGCAGCACGGTGGTGGCGCCCAGCCGCGCACGAGCGGCAGCGATGCGCGCATCCATGGTGTGGTCGGGAAGTTGCAGATAGTTTTCGAGGCTGCAACTGCTTTCGGCCTGCGGCAAGGCCGCCGTCGGTTCATCGAGGACCAGATTCACTGTACTCCGCCTTCAGTCCTGCCAGCCCTGCAACGAATTGGGAGCGGCGGACGGGGATGTTGAAAGCACAAAGGCTTGCAGTGGATGCACTGACCGACCGAGGAGAACGGCTTGGCGTAAAACCGGGAAGTTGCCAGCCGACCGTCTCAGACCGCCCCCACCCACGGGGTTGTTGCAGCCTATTCACAATGGATGCAAGCCAAGCGCAGGGGGATGCGAAAAAAACCCTGGACGGCCGCGCCCATTGTCAGATAGTTTAACGCAGATGTAACAGTCGCCCCAAGAAAAATGAGTGAACCGCCCGGCCGCGCCTAGACGGTTTGTGAGCGCCTTGCGCGGGCAGGTATCATGAAGGCTCGATGGGAATGCCGCCAACAATTCAATACGCCAGCCTGGGGATGTGGGACTCGCTGATTCTGATGATTATGGGGCTGGTAGTCTTCGGGCCCCGCCGCCTGCCCCAGATCGGTCGCCAGATCGGCAAGCTGATGTACGAGTTCCGCAAGGCCTCGAACGACTTCAAGTTCCAGATGGAGGAGGAGTTGCGCGCCGCCGAAGAGGCCGACCGGAGGCAGAAGGAAGAGCAGCGCCTGCTTGCTCTGGCCAGCAGCGCCCCGGCGTTGACCCTGCCCGCCACCAGCGAAGCCGCTGCCGAGCAGCCCTATCCCAGCCCCTATCCCAACGAGGACTTCTTTCCCGCGGTGACGACGCCCGTGGAAGCCCCTCCCGCCGAACCGGCTCCAGCTTATGCGCCGGCCGCCGAAGCGGACTACAGCCTGCCGGCCGAGCTCCGCCCCACAGTGACCACCCCGGCAGCAGAACCGGCAGCTAGACAGGCGGAGCACCATGGTTGAACCCGCAGACGCCATCGGCAAAGCCCGCCAGGCGGTTAGCCAGCGCGCGGAACTCCCCGGCATGAGCCTGATGGAGCACCTGGACGAGTTGCGCAAACGTATCGTGCACTCGGTGCTGTATCTGGCGGTGGGCTTCATCGTGGCCTACATCTTCCACGAGCGCCTCTATGGCTTTATCCAGGCCCCGCTGGATGCCCTGCATATCAAGCTCAACTACACCCACCCCATGGACCCGCTCAACCTGTACTTGCAGGTGGCGCTGATCGGCGGCGCGATTCTCTCCTCGCCCTTCGTCCTCTATCAGGTCTGGCTCTTCATCGCACCGGGGCTCTACCAGAAGGAAAGACGGTTCGTGATTCCCTTCATGGCGGCCACTGTAGGGCTGTTTCTGACCGGCGCCTCCTTCGGCTATTTCTGGGTGCTGCCCGGCGCGCTCAAGATCCTCATTGTCGACTTCGGCAGCAAATTCCAGCCCATGGTCACCATCGAGGAGTACACCGGCTTTTTCCTCTCCATCATTCTCGGCCTGGGCATCAGCTTCGAGCTGCCCATCCTGATCTTTTTCCTGGCCCTGTTCGGCATCGTCAGCCCGCGCTTTTTGTGGAAGAACATCCGCTACGCCATTCTGGCGGTCTTTCTGGTGGCGGCCATCATCACCCCCAGTCCCGACCCCTGGACCATGTGCATTTACGCCATTCCCATGCTGGGCCTGTATATCATCGGCATCGGCGTAGCCTGGTGGGTGCATCCCTCGCGCCGCAAGAAGAAGGAGAAGGTCGGATGAGTCTGCATTCATTAGGCAAGAAGATCGTGACGAAACTGCGGGTGCCCCCGGTCCCAATTCTGGGACCGGGGACGATCCTTGCCGCGCTGCTCCTGCTTGCTCCGCTGGCCGCTCCCGCGCAGACCCACTTCAACGGCGCCCGCGCCTATGAATACGCCCGCCAGTTGGTCGCCATCGGCCCCCGCTGGCCCACTAGCCCGGGCCACGCCAAGGCCGAGGCCTGGCTGCGCGGTCAGTTTCAGCACGACCAGCTTGAAGAGGACACCTTCACCGCCGATACCCCTATCGGCTTTGTGCCCATGCGCAACTTCATCGTGCGTTTTCCCGGCAAGAAGAACGGCGTGATCGTACTGGCCACCCACTACGAGACCAATTACTGGCTCAAAAACATCAACTTTGTCGGCGCCAACGACGGCGCGGCGACCACCGGCCTTTTGCTGGCCATCGCCGACCAGTTGCGCCTGCAAACCGCCAAGGGCAAGCTGCTCGAAGGCTACTCGGTCTGGCTGGTCTTCGACGATGGCGAGGAGTCGATCCAGTCTCAATGGACCGACGCCGATTCGCTGTACGGAACCCGCCATCTGGCCGCCAAATGGGGCCGCGATGGCACGCTGGGCAAGATCAAGGCGTTCATTCTGGCCGACATGATCGGCGACAAGGACCTCGACATCCAGCGCGAAACCCGCTCTGCCCCGTGGCTGGTGGATATCGTGAAACAGGCCGCCCAAAAATTCCACGACGAGAAATACTTCTTCAAGCAGTCCATGGAGGTCGAGGACGATCACCTGCCCTTTGTGCAGCGCGGCGTCCCCTCCATCGACATCATCGACCTGAACTACGGCCCCCACAACAGCTACCACCACACCGACAAGGACACCCTGGACAAGATCAGCGACAAAAGCCTGACCATCGACGGCGATGTCTTTCTGGAGACGATCAGGTTAGTAGGGCAGAAGTAAGCTGCTAGCTGCTAGCTTCTAGTTTCTAGCTGCTAGTGGTATGTCTCATGCAGATGGTCATTTATCCGTTTTGAAGGGTACGGGCTTTAGCCCGTACATAAAGCCTGCAAAATCAAGATGGCTTTAGCCACTGAGGGAATCTTGGTTCAGCGAACTCTGCCCACTATAGCTCGCGGAGAATGGACTCTAATAACGAGACACTACACTAGCTTATGGATCGGGATCGGAAGCTCCATGTATGTGGAAGGCAAAATCTGGTTGCGCGCAGAGGCGGTGAGGCTAGTGCAGTGTCTCAAGCAGATGATCTTTTATCCGTTTTGAAGGGTACGGGCTTCGAAGGGTACGGACTTTGAAGGGTGCGGGCTTTGAAGGGTACGGACGAATGACCTGCAAAATCAAGAGGGCTTTAGCCCCTGAGGGAATGCAGGCCACTCCGGTCTGCCGATTGTGGGGCGCGGATAACAGGCTCTATGAGTGAGACACTACACTAGAGGTTAGCAGCTAGGAGCTTCTTTTGACAGCAATTGCCGGCGCTTCCTGGACGTGGTGGCTGGGGTTTCACGCGGCGGTGGCCCTGCTGCTGCTGGCCGACGCCCAGTTGCCCAGTGTGCGCCACACGGTGGGCCGCTCAGCGCGTGCCGCCTGGTTGTGGACGGCGGTGCTGGCGCTGCTCGCGGCGGCCTTTGCCGGCTGGGTCGCCGTCACTCGCGGCCATCAGCCGGCGCTGGAGTTCGTCGCCGGCTACGCCATCGAAGCCTCCCTCAGCGTCGACAATCTCTTCGTCTTTCTGGTGATCTTTCAGGGCTTTCGCATCAGCCGGGAGCGTCAGCACCAGGCGCTTTTGTGGGGCGTGGGCGGTGCGGTGGTGCTGCGCGGCCTCTTCATCGCCGCCGGCGTCACGCTCCTCAACCACTTTGCCTGGGTTACCTGGCTCTTTGGACTGGTGCTGCTCTATGCCGCCTGGCGGCTGCTGCGCGGCGGCTCCGGGAATACCGCCATCCCAGCGTGGATTCGCACCCTGCAGCCTTCCAAGGGATCGCTCTTCCCGGTGATTCTGGCCGTTGAATGCACTGACCTGCTCTTCGCCTTCGACTCCGTCCCAGCGGTGCTGGCCGTCAGCCACAATGCCTTTGTGGTCTACACCTCGAACATCGCCGCCATTCTCGGCCTGCGCTCCCTGTACTTCGCCCTGGCCGCGCTGCTCGACCGCTTCCGCTTCCTGCACTACGGCCTCGGCGTTTTACTTCTCTTCGTCGCCGCCAAGATGCTCGCCGCCCACTGGATCGAAGTCCCCATCACCCTCTCGCTGGCCATCATGGGAGCCATCCTGGCGGTCTGCGCGGTGGCGGGGATGGGTGAAAAGCGGGGACTAAGGGAATAGGGACCATCCTGCTCCAAGTTGTTGAGAATCATCTTGTCCAAGCCCCGAAAATTGGCATCAACGACAATATTGTTTCTGCGCAGCAGAAAAGAGGAGAGGCTAACCGATCAAGGGTCGCCACGGGTTTTAGTCCCTGGACCCTCAGTCCCTAGTTACTAGACCCTCAGCCCTTAGTCCCTATCTCCCCACCACCAGTTTGACGACGGTGCTTTGGTCCACGCGCACCCCGGCGGGCGGCTGCTGTGAGACCACGGAGTTGGGCCGGGTGGGCGGCTTGGGCGGCGCGCCTGAGCTTCCAATCGAGGGAATGGGCACCTCGACCGTCTTGAGCGGCGCGGCCTTGATTCCCACCTTGCTCAGTTCACCCAAGGCGCTGACCGCCATCATCCCCGTCAGATCGGGCATGAGGTAGCCATCGGCTGCTTCTTCCTGGGGTGCGGCCACCAGCAGGTTGATGCTGGGCTGGTCGATGCCCTGCGCCTTGCCGGGCGGATCTTGGGCCAGCACCGTACCCTCGGCGGCGGCCGCGAAGGGCAGTTGCGCAATCAGGCCGACGCTCAATCCGGCACGGCGCAGCTCCAGTTCGGCCACGCGCTGCTCTTTGCCCACAGTATCCGGTACATTGACTGTCTGCGGACCCAGACTCTCGGCAACGCGCACCTTCCATTCCCGCCGCACCACCGTTCCCGGCGTGGGCGACTGGGTGAGGATGTGTCCGGCGGCCACTTCGGCCGAGTAGTAGCGATTGTCCACATCCAGCAGCAGTCCCAGCCCGGCAGTCTGGCTGCGCGCATCGGCTACGGTCATGCCTTTGAGCGCCGGCACCTGCACCTCGGCGCCGTGGATAGCGAAGTGCATGGTCGCCACCGCCGCCAGCAGCGCCACCGCCACCAGCACCAGCACCAGCGATGCGCCTTGTAGGAAGTTCAGAATTGGACGGCCTCTCACGAAGCGCTCTCCTCTCCCAGATAGACGATTTCGTAGTCGATGACGGCGGTCTTCTCCAGCATCCGGGAGACCGAGCAATACTTTTCCTTGGAGAGCCTCACCGCGTCTTCGACCGCCTTGCGGTCCAGGTCGCCGCTCACCGTGTAGGTCAGCTTGATGGCGGTGAAGGTGCGCGGGGGCTCGGCGGCACGCTCGGCCTTGGCGGTGACCCGCAATCCGGTCAGACGCTGTCGCTTCTTCTCAAGAATCGTGACCACATCCACGCTGGTGCAGGCGCACAACCCCATCAGCACCACTTCCATGGGACTGGGTGCGGAGGCGTGCTCTGGGGTTGCGTCGAAGTCGATGCAGTGACCGCTCTCCGATTGCCCCTCAAAGTAGCCGTTGCCGTGCCATTCGCTGTGCGCAATCATGATTCTCTCCTATCGAAGATTATCCGTCGCCGGCTCGGGGTGGATGGTGACCCGGTCCACCTCTGGGCACTCTATCTTGAAGATGTCTTCCAGGTTGGTGATGGCCAGATGCACCCGCTGCATGAGCAGGTCGTCGGGCAGGGTACAGTGGCAACTGACGCCGATGTGCTCTCCCATGCGGCCCACCAGGATCTCGTGCACATCGAGAATCTCCGGGATCTGTTCGGCGGCGGCGTGCAACGCCTGCTCGATGCGGCGGTTGGCCGCGCCCACTTCGGGCTGCTCGATGGTGGCCGGCTCGCTCTCGATGTGGGTGAGCACGGCGTCGATCTCCGGCACCTCGCGCAGGATCTCGGCCTCCACCGCGCAGACAAAGTCGTGCGCCTGCTTGAGCGGTAAGGTCTCGTCCAGTTCCAGGTGCTGCTCCACCCGCAGACGGCCCTGGTGGGACTGCACGCTGAGTTCGTGCACACTGACATTATTGCGCGCAGCCACGGCGCGAACACGGTCGAAGATGCTCTCCGCCCGCGCCTGGCGGGGAACGGTGTGGATCACCACATCGGCTTCGGGCAACGTCTTGCGCACCGCCTCGCTGGCGGCGCTGACCAGCTCATTCGTGTGCTCGAAGGTGTAGCGCCGGGGCAGCGCCAGGGTCAGGTCGGCGAAATAATGCGCGCCGGCCTGGCGCACCCGAGCCCGTTCGATGGCCAGCACGCCGGGAACCCGCTCCACATCGGCCACAATCTGGCGGCGGGTGGCGGCGGGAATCTCGTCCAGCAGAATGCCCATGGCCTCCTTGCCCAAGCGGATGGTCAGACGCAGGATGAGCAGCGAGACCAGCACCGCGGCGATGGGATCGGCGTATTGCAGCCAGCCGATCTTGTAGCGCTCGCCCGCAAAACTGGCGGTCAGGCCGCCCAGCACCGCCAGCGACGACCAGATATCGGAGGCGAAGTGGAAGGCGTCGGTGGCCAAAGCCGGCGAGCCGGTGCGGTCGGCTACCTTCTTCAACTGCCCGGAGCGCCAGAAGTCCACCGCAATCGAGCAGATTACGACGGCGAAGGGCCAGGGCGAGTGGCGCACCTCGACGGAATGGCGCACCATGCGCTCGAAGGCCTCCCAGATAATCCAGCCGCTGGAGACGGCCATCAGAATGACTTCGCCAAAGGAGGAGAGGTTTTCGATCTTGCCGTGGCCGTAGGTGTGGTCCTCGTCGGCAGGCTTGTCGCTGACGCGCACGGAGAAGAAGGTCAGCGCCGCGCCCACCAGATCCAGGCCAGAGTGCGCCGCATCCGATAAAACGCCCAGCGAGCCGGACATCAGCCCCGCGGCCAGCTTGAGCAGGGTCATGGCCGCCGCCGCCAGCATGGAATGCAGGGCCACGCGCCGCTTGTCGGCGGAGTGATCGGCGAAGCTGGCGATCTCTGTGCTCATGGAGTTCTCAGGCTATCGTATTCCGCTCGCCGCCGGGTTAACCCAGGCTCAATCTGTGCGCCGGGCGGTGTAAAGACCGGCAATGCCAAAGGTATAGGGCTGCCAGGCGCAATCGGCGTAGCCCGTCTGGCGCATCAAATCGAGCATCCGCGGCGGCGGGGGAAAGTTGCCCACCGATGCGGGCAGATAACTGTACGGCCCGTCCTGACCGGCGATCAATCTTCCAATAGCCGGCAGCACCCGGCGGAAGTAGACCGCGTAGGCCTTGCCAATCAGCCCGCCCGGCTCGCTGAAGTCGAGAATGCCCAACTGGCCGCCGGGCTTGAGCACCCGGGCAAACTCGCGCAGGCCGGCCGCGTAGTTGGCCAGATTGCGGAAGCCGAAGGCGCTGACGATCAAATCCAGCGAAGCAGTGGGCAGCGGCAGATGCAGCGCGTCGGCCTCCACGGGTATTGCATACGGTGTCGCGCATGCTGGACCCGCGCTTTGCGCGCCTTCGACGTGCAAGCCGAACACTGGTCCGCCGAACTTCTTCGCTCCGCGGTTCAGCATGTTGCGGGAGAAATCCGCGGCAAGGATGGGACGAGAGCCCGAGGGGCGGTGCTTGAGCAGGGCCATGGTCATGTCGCCAGTGCCGCAGCAGATGTCCAGGATGGAGGCTTCGGGGTTGGCCAGAACGGTGCGGAAGCGGCGTGCCGTCCGCCACCACCACAGACGGTCGATGTTGGCGCTGAGAACGTGGTTGAGCAGATCGTAGCGGGGGGCGATCGAGTCGAACATGGCGCGCACGGCTGCGGCCGCTTCTTGCTCGTCTTGCGCGCCTTGCGGTTTGGCTCCGGTGGTGGTCAAATCTCTGCTCCCGCGATCGACGGGGCTAAAGCCCCGAGTTTATTTTCTTCGGCTAGAGGCACGACGAAAGAGGCTGCGGTAAAAGGCCGAATAAAGGGTAAATCCACGATAATAAGCCCTCCGCAACTAAAGCCTAGGTTCATTCTATTGACTTTATGCGGGGGTTAAAACCCCCGCCTCCCTCCGACACGGGTTTTTCCGCAGCCTCTAAAGTCGTGCCCTGATACAAACCCCGTTCCCAAGCCCATGAACTGTCATCCTGAGCGAGCGCAGCGAGTCGAAGAACCTGCTTTTGCTCTTCGTCCTTTTGACATTCGACAGAACGAAGCGGAGTATCCGCGCTTGCGTCTTCTCTTCGGCGTCCCAACCTCAAAGGACCAGATGAACAATTTTGTAAATCCTGCTAACCACGCTAGCACCGCTAACCCCGCTGCGTTTACGCGTGCTTTTCCCCGGCGCGGGCCAGCATGTATTCGATGGCCGCCAGCAGTTCCGCGGCGGTTACGTCTTCCACCACTCCGGCATCGCCGATGCCGATCGGCAGCACGAAGCGCTTGATGCCGCCCACATGCTTCTTGTCTCCGCCGGTGGCTGCGGCCACTTTGGCCGCGCGCAGTTTGAGCGGAGGCAGCGGGCCGTACAGATGAATCAGGCTCTCCATGCGCTCGAATTGGGGCTTGGAGATGGTTCCCCGTTGCCGGGCCAGGGAGAGCGCGGCAATCATCCCCCAGCCCACCGCCTCGCCGTGCAACATGGTCTTGTAGCCGGTGGCCTGCTCCAGGGCGTGGCCTACGGTATGGCCCAGGTTGAGGATCATGCGCAGCCCGTTCTCGCGCTCGTCCTGATTGACCACGTCGGCTTTCATGCGAATCGACGAGGCGATGACCTTTTCCAACGCCTTGGGGTCGCGACTCAACACCTCGTCCACATGCTGTTCCATAAACCGGACCAGGGTGCGGTCGCGGATGATGCCGGCCTTGACACTCTCCATCAGACCGGCGCGGAGTTCCCGCTCGCTAAGTGTGCTGAGGGTTTCAATATCGGCAAACACCCCGCGGGGATGGTGAAATGCGCCCATCAGGTTCTTGCCCTCGGGCAGATTGACGCCGGTCTTGCCGCCCACCGACGAGTCCACTTGGGAAAGAAAGGTGGTGGGAACCTGAATGTAGGGAATCCCGCGCATGTACGCCGAGGCCAGGAATCCGCCCACGTCGCCCACGATGCCGCCGCCAAAGGCGATCAGCAGCGAGCCGCGGTCGCCCCCCGCCGCCGCCATCTGGCGGGCCAGTTTCTCTACGCTGGCCAGGGTCTTGTGCTTTTCGCCGGGGGGCAAAAGGAGGGTCAGCGGCGCATCGTGAAAGGAGGTAAGGAACTTCTCCCCCCATAGTGCCCAGATCTCGGTCGAGGTCAGCACAAATACGCGGCGCGGCAAAGGGCCCGCAGCCCGCTCGATGCGCGGGGCCAGGGTCTCGATCAGCCCGCTGCCCGCCACCACGTCATACTTCGCTGAAGGTGTCTCTACTCGTATGGTTTGCACGGTGCTTCTATTCTAGAAGCAGTAAGCGCTGCCGTCGCGCCCGGCGCCGTCCCACCTTGAAAACACACCGCCTCGATCCCAACCGGAGCCGTGTGCGGCCAAGACTCTTGTCAAAGGAAGCATCTGACCCGCAATCATGCGTTACGATGACGATGAACAGACCGGGGAGTTTTGTCCACGGGTAGCAGGAGAGCGCCATGATCGAGCCGCAAAAGACGAAATCGGGATGGAGTGCGCGGCTCTGGCTGGAAGCAGCGATCCACCTGGCCCTACTCGGCGCTCTCTGGGAGCACTTCCGCGAGCATTGGCGGCGGCGCAAGCTGTTCCAGTAAACCGGCCCCGGCGATCTTCTCCCAGCGGCATAGCCGGTCTATAAAATCAGCGCGTAGCGCTCCCGGTAGCGGGCTTCGTCGGCGGCCTGCGCAGCGGCTGCCTCGCCCATGATGGTGTCGTACTGATCGGCCAGCAAGCTCACGATCATGGGCTCCAGCATCCGTTTTTCCGCCATGCTCTGCAACTCATACAGCACCGCGTCCTTGCTGTGTCCATTGCGGTAGGGCCGGTCTTCGGCCATAGCCGTGGCCACATCCGCCACCGCTACCACTTTGGCGCCCAGATCCAGGTCGCTGCTGTCCAAATGGTTTCCGTATCCGCTGCCGTTCAGGCGCTCATGATGAAAGCCGGCCCACTCCGCCACTTGCTCGAAGCCGCGCACCTTGGCCAGCGTGCGCAGCGTGTAATAGGGGTGCTGGCGGATCACCTCGTACTCCGCGGTGGTCAGCACCCCCGGCTTGCAAAGAATGGAGTTGGGCACCACCAGCTTGCCCATGTCGTGCATCAGCCCGGACAGGTAGATCTGTTGCAGATCCTTGCCGGTAAACGACAGAGACTGGCCGATGGCCCGCGCGCAAACCGCCACGCCCGCCGAGTGGGTAGCGGTGAAACGGGAGCGGAAGTCGGTCATATCCTTGAATACTCCGGCGATCGAGCGCGCCGTCTCGTAGTCCACCGCGATGGAGCGCAGCAGATTCTGGGCGCGCATCTCCAAGGCCAGATTCTTCCCCACCAGTTCCAGCCAGAAATCCTCGGCGCACCCGATACCGTCGAAGAGGGCGACCACGTCGGGGTGAATCTCCTTGCCCGCCAGAGCGTGGATCCGCCGCTGCAAGGCGTCGGTCTGGTGCAGGATGAAGACATCGCGGCGAATGGCCCGCTCCAGGTGGTCGGCCAGATAGACGATCTGCGCCCCCAGCACATCCGCCTGGGCCAGTGTCCGCCCCATCCTCTCGTGTTCCGCCATGGGGGTGTGGTGCCACTCCACCATCTGCGCCGAAGGCGCCAGCCAGTAGGCCTCGCGGAAGAGCTTGGCCCCCCGCTGGCAATGCGGTTCGGGAAGCAGATCCTCGTAGATGTGAGCGCTGATCTTATCTTCTGGCGAGAGGGCGCCGATGTCATGCAGCACCGCGGCCACAAACAGCCGCTCGGCCTGCGCATAGTCCAGTTTGGCGCTCAGAGCCATCTGTGCGGCCGCGTAGCCCACCCGCAGTTGATGATCGGCCAGCGACACATCCGACATATCCATCGCTTCCGAGACCGAGAAGATCAGGTCGGAGAGGTTCGCCGTCACATTGCGCCACATGGCTCAGCCTTTTTGCGCCACGAAATGCGGAGCCGAGTCAACCGCGGCGCGAATAAGATGTGTAGCTGGATTTTTCAGTATTGTACGCCGTCGCCCCCGCCTCCCAATCTCCAACGCCCCTTCCCCGTCCACTGTTCGCCGTTCGCTGTTGGCTGTCCTTCGGTGTTAGCCTAATCGTTTATGGCAACCTCTTCTCAGGTGGACTACGTTGTGATGGGTGCGGGCGTGGCCGGATTGCGGGCCGCGATCGAGTTGGCCAACCATGGCGAGGTTCTAGTGGTCACCAAGGAATCGCTGCGCGAATCCAACACCCACTATGCCCAGGGTGGCATCGCCGTTGCCATGGAGGGTGAACAAGACGTTCGCCTGCACCTGGAAGACACGGTCGCCGCCGGTGATGGTCTGGTGTTTCGCCCCGCCGCCCAGGTTTTGGTGGCCGAGGGCCCGGTGCGGGTGGCCGAGCTGATCGAGTGGGGCGCCGACTTCGATCGCGAGGGCGACAACCCCTGTGGCCAGTTCCTGCGCACCCGCGAGGGCGCTCACTCCCTGGCCCGCATCCTGCACGCCAATGGCGACGCCACCGGCGCCGAGATCAGCCGCTCGCTGGTGGCCTTTGCCCAGGTGCACAAGCGCATCCGCTTTGCCGAGTGGACCATGGTGACCGCGCTGGTGGTGGACGAAGAGCGCGTCGTCGGCGTCGACTTGTTGGATCGCGAGGGCCGCCGGCAGCGCATCGCCAGCCGCGCCGTGCTCATCGCCGCCGGCGGCGCCGGGCAGGTTTACAGCGACACCACCAACCCCGCTGTAGCCACCGGCGACGGCATTGCCCTGGCCATCGAGGCCGGCGCCGAGCTGGCCGACATGGAGTTCTACCAGTTCCATCCCACCGCCTTTTCCTGGCCCGGCGCGCCCCGCTTTCTGCTCTCCGAGGCGTTGCGCGGCGAGGGCGCTTACCTGCGCAACGACCGCGGCGAACGCTTCATGGAGCGCTACCATCCGCTGCTGGAGCTGGCCCCGCGCGATGTGGTGGCCCGCGCCATCACCCGCGAAGGCTTGGGCAATTCGCCCGATGAGCACCGCCCCGTCTATCTGGATCTGCACCACCTGACCGCCATCGACCTGCATCACCGCTTTCCCGGCATCAGCGCTTTTCTCGCCAAGTACGAGCTCGATCTGAGCCGCGATCCCATTCCCGTGCGCCCTGCGGCCCATTACCTGATGGGCGGTATCCAGACCGACCTGGACGGCAGAACCACCCTGCGCGGACTCTATGCCGCTGGCGAGGCCGCCTGCACCGGCGTCCATGGCGCCAACCGCCTGGCCTCCAACTCCCTGCTCGAGGGGCTGGTCTTCGGCGCTCGCGCCGCCCGCACCATTCTGGACGATGACTGTCCGCTCCGCCTCGATATGCAAGCACCCGCCGCCCACCCCATCCCCCTCTCCGCCGCCGAGGAGATGGAGTTGGAAGGCATCGTCCGCCATCTACAGCGCGCCATGTGGGCCGATGCCGGCTTGCTGCGCGAAGTCTCTACCCTGCGCCAGGGAATGGAAGCCCAGGCCGAGTGCGCCGCCAGCCTGGCCCGCTTTACCCACGAGGGTAAAGCCAGCCGCCGCCTCTACGAAGCGCTGGCCCTGAGCCGCGTCGCCCACACCATCCTGGCCTGCGCCCTGGCCCGCACCGAAAGCCGTGGCGCGCACTTCCGCAACGACTTCCCGCAGCGCGACGACCGGCGCTTTGCCAAACACTCCATCCTCGGCCGCGACGGCGTGGTGCGCTTCACGGAGTGGTAGGCGAAGGGAACACCCATGGCCCTTCGGACCACTCTCTGGCATGAAAATCGGTGTTCGTCTCCCCGCGGAATCGTCACGCGGCGACGGATATGGAAGAGCAACTTCGGAATACTTGTGGTGCTAGTCTTCATCACTGGCGGCATAGTTGCATGTAGTGGGGGTGGAAATGCCGGAGGCGGCGGGGGTAAAGCAGGCACCACGGCGGAACCTGTTCCATTACCGTGACAGGCAAGTCCGGGACCATTACGCAAACAGGAACGCTTTCCCTCAAAGTACAGTAGCTCCATTCGACTGGCAGTTCCCTAATCGAATGGATCATCGACGCCTTCACCGAATGCTCAAGGAATTCCAGATTTCCGAGTCCCGCTCAATTGACCGCCAAACCGGAGCTTACTGCTCCAATGGCGCCCTGCATGCCTTTGCGCAGAATTCTTCCCTTCCGGTGCAAACTCTATCCAGGAGCTCAAATGCCCGCATTCCTCCAATCCGCGTCCATGCGTGACATCTCTGGGTCGCATAGAGCCGCTCCGCTGCGCCACCCGCATCGCCCTCAATATCCCGGAAGCTTCCTCCTTCCCCACCCCCCACCCC
>Ga0326728_10015787_pt1 | contig 15588 bp, 12 predicted proteins | sample MB3enrmetagenome_FD_207602 | JGI IMG/M metagenome (GOLD analysis project Ga0326728, IMG submission 207602) | Lab enriched peat soil microbial communities from McLean, Ithaca, NY, United States - MB31MN | ecosystem: Environmental > Terrestrial > Soil > Wetlands > Peat | place: USA: New York...
TGGTCTACACCCGCTATGGCAACGGCACTTACATCTACACTGGCCTCTCCTTTTTCCGCCAATTGCCCGAAGGCGTCTCCGGAGCCTATCGCCTCTTCGTGAACCTCATCAGCGCTTCGCGCATGCGCCAGGCTTCCGCCACCCACTAGACCAACTAGGCACATTTCCCTCCCGCAATCCCGGCAGTGCGCTATGCTCATCATGCTTAGCACTCGCGGCACTATGACGAATTCGGCGCGCCGCATTTTCCTGGCGAACTTCCGGTGCGACACACTCCGCAGGAGCGATCGAGCATGAAACGCACATCCATTCTTTCCCACGGGAGCCGCACGATCTCTCACGGCTTCTCTCTTTTTCTCGTCCTTGGCCTTAGCCTGGCGCTCGCCACGGCTGCCTTCGCTCAAAAGAAAAAGAAAAACGACACCCCGCCACCCGCGCCAGCTGACAACACGGCGGGTATGCCTGATGAACAAAGGATTGACTACTTGATTTCCGAGATGCTGGGCGCCTGGCAGGTTGGAGATATCGATAAACTCCACAAATGCATCGCCGACGACGTCAGCGTGGTCAACGGCTTTTGGGCCCCGCCGGTCATCGGCTGGGAAAACTACCTGGCGGAATACAAATCGCAGCGCGCGCGCACCCAGCAAGTCCGCCTCGACCGCACGAACACATACATACGCCTCGCCGGGAAATTCGCTTGGGCTTCCTATCAGTGGGATTTTTCAGCCGTTGTGGAAGGCCAGCCTAGCGCCGCGCAGGGACAGACTACGCTCGTCTTTGAAAAACGGGGCGACAACTGGGTGGTGGTGCACAATCACACCTCTCTCGTGCAGGCTTCTCAGCCGGTCACCCCTGCAAACACAAGCCCGCCGCCACCCGCAAAGCCCTGAGCTGTTCGCTCCGCCTTGCGCTTTACCGCGCCGGCCCTAGAAACTCTTCAGGCCGCGGTACACGAAGATTCCGGCAATCAGCAGCAGCAGTACGCCGGACGTGATCCCGCTCGTCAGGATGGGCTTCGAAAGCTTGTTAATCTTGGCGACCAGTTCGCGCTGCTCTCGCGCCATGTGATCCTCCGCCTTATCCAGGAAGATCTGGTCGTCTTCATGGCTGGCGAGAACGCCCCGCCAAGCGACCAAAATAATGAAGATGGCGGTGACGATTGCCCAGACAATCAGAAGATACAGCATGGGCCCCGACAACGCAGATTCTACAGTGTCCATAGAAACCTCCGCATTGGAACCAGTACGCGGCGGCCCCGATTTATTCGGGGCGGGCAAACCTAATTCTGCGCGCAGTATAGCACGCTGTTTGGGGAATGCTAGGGGGGTATCGGGGGGCCAGCGGCTACCTAATCCGCCTCCCTACCGCGGCTCAAAAATACTACTTTATTCTAAAGCTAATGATAACCCTGGCGGCCAAAAGAACAGCTTCGCCGGCCGCTCCCCTCCTTTGGCCACCTACTTACCCATTTGTTTTGTCTGAGTTACGCAAGCGTCCGCGAACCGATCACCCTCACTTCTACCGCTTTTCCCTATCCTCTCTTCTTCCACGTGACCCCTGCTCGACCAGCGCGCTAGTCGGGCGTTGCGGCCGGCAGACTCCTGACGCGTTCTAACAGTTGCTCGGGCAAACAACCGAAGTTCTCGGCTATGTCAGGATCCTTGACCGTGTCGTGTAACGCTTCCCCCATCATTGCGAGGACATCATGAAAGTCGTCGGGGAGCCCCTGTTCCGCCCAGTCTCGCTCCCATCCCTGACTGAGTGCAAAGAAAAGGTCCACGGCCCAGCAATTTGCATTTGTGCGGCCTTCACCAACCAAAAATCTCAGTAGCTCTTCGAGGCTGTTCTTGAACTCGCGCATGTTAAGAGGCTGCGACAAGCTTTGCGTGTAGACGGCTTGAAGAAGTGGGCGCAACCCGCTCGAGACTGGCTCTCCGTCCCGCGTTGCGGCGGCTGCCGCCCAAGCCTCGTCGAATCCTGACATAGACCTCTCCTCTATGCCTTCGTTGACAAACTAATACTCGGGCCTCAAAATTGGTTCTGCCTCGTTTTACCCCGCTTGTGCCCAAGTGGCGGAACTGGCAGACGCGCTAGCTTCAGGAGCTAGTGGCCGCAAGGTCGTGGAGGTTCGAGTCCTCTCTTGGGCACCATTTTCTTCTCGTCACTCGCCCCGGCGGCCCTTCCACGTTCACCCGGCAAAACTCATTCCGCGGCCATAAAGACGTATCGCAGCACAAACACAATCGTCAGTATCCACAACAACACGCTCACTTCGCGGAATTTTCCCGCGGCCACTTTAGCCACCGTGTAGGAAATCACCCCCAGGCTCAAGCCCGTCGCAATGCTGAACGTCAGCGGCGTGGCCACCAGCGTCACGAACGCCGGAAACGCCTCGCTGAACTCCTTCCAATCCACTTGCGCGATGGATTCCGTCATCAGCGCGCCCACCAGGATCAGCGCCGGCGCCGTTGCAAATCCTGGAATCGCCGCGGCCACCGGCGAAAAAAACATCGCCGCCAGAAACAGTCCCGCGACCATAATGTTGCTCAACCCCGTGCGCGCCCCCGCCGCTACTCCCGCGGCACTCTCGATATAGCTGGTCACCGTCGAAGTTCCCGTCAGCGCGCCAAACATCGTTCCCACGCCATCCGCCAGCAACGCGCGTCCCACTCGTGGGATCTTTCCTTCCTTGACGAAACCGCCTTGCTCGCACACGCCCACCAGCGTGCCCACGTTGTCGAACAAATCCACGAACAAGAATATGAAAATGATCTCCGCCAGCCCCAGGTGCGCGGCGCCGCGCAAATCCAACTTCAGAAACGTGGCCGAAGGATGCGGCAGCGCCAGCACCGCCGTGGGCCAGTGCGCCAATCCCCGGAAAATTCCAAACAGCGTCGTGCCCAGAATCCCCAGCAGGATCGCGCCGTTCGCCCGCCGCACCATCAGCGCCAGCGTCAACGCGATTCCCAGGCAAGCCGCCTGCACTTCGCGGTCCGAAAAATTGCCCAGGCTCACAAACGTCGCGGGATTCGCCACCACCAGCTTCGCGCTGCGCAAGCCCACAAACGCGATAAACATCCCGATCCCGCCTGCCGTCGCGTGCTTCAAGCCGTGCGGAATGCCGTTCACGATCTGCTCCCGCACGCCCGTCACCGTCAGCAGCACAAACAGCACTCCCGAAAAAAACACCGCTCCCAGCGCCGTCGGCCATGGAACGTGCATCCCCAGGCACACCGAATACGTGAAGTACGCATTCAGCGACATCCCCGGCGCCAGCGCGATCGGATAATTCGCGTACAACCCCATCACCAGCGTCGCCACTGCCGCCGATAAACACGTTGCGAACACCACGCCATCCGCCGGCATCCCCGTTTGCGCCAGGATCTGCGGATTCACCACCATGATGTACGCCATGGTGAGAAACGTCGTCGCGCCGCCCAGTAACTCTCGACGCACGCTGGTCTGGTTTTCCTGCAAACGGAAGAGTCGCTCGATCAAGAGGGTTTCCCGTCGCTTGTTGTGATTGCTCGCGGTTTCGCTGCCACTTTAGTTTTCTCCGCCCCGCCTGTCAATCTTTGCCCTTGCTGATTTCTTTTCTAATTTCCGACTCGGGCCAATAGGACGTGCCGGAGGCAAATGAGGAGCGGAGAAGGGCGAGGAAGTGGGAGTGCAGGCGGGAGAGGGAACGGCCGCGGAGGAAAACGCTGCCAATGGTGCGGAACGCCTGGTCATCGGCGATGCGGATGAAATGGCAGGGCGCGGATCTTTCGATGGCCATCTCGGGAACGATGGATACGCCCATGCGAGCGCCGACCATGCTGAGAAGGCTGCTGAATTGGCCGCTTTCAAAAACAATTTGCGGATGAAGCCGGGCGCGGTCGCAGGCGGCGACGGCAGTGTCGCGGAAGCAGTGGCCATCGCGGAGGAGGAGAAAGGGCTCGGAGCGGAGATCCTTGAGGAAGACCGAAGAGCGCTTGGCGAGGCGATGATGCTTGGGAATGGCGGCAAAAAGGCGTTCGGTGAGGAATGGCGCGGATTCAAATTCGTGGCCGCGGATGGGAAGCGCGAGGATGGCGATATCTATGTGGCCGGCGCGGAGGCGTTCAAGGAGCACAGGAGTGATCTCCTCAACGACAGAAATATGTGCCTGAGGGTATCTGCGGGCAAAGGCGGTGAGTTGTGCGGGCAGAAGGTACGGCGCAACTGTGGGAATGACGCCGAGGCGGAGAGATCCGCCGACGGAGTCTTTATGTTCCGCGACGTCGTCGCGGGCGGCCTCGAGTTCGCGAAGGACCGTGCGGGCGCGGGGGAGAAACGTTTTCCCGAGTTCGGTGAGACGAACGGAACGCCCCAGGCGGTCAAAGAGGCGGGCGCCGAGTTCGTCCTCGAGTTTGCGTATTTGCTGCGAGAGCGAGGGTTGCGAGACGTGGGACTGCTCGGCGCCGCGGCTGAAGCTGCCGGTGTCGACCACGGCGCAGAAGTATCGGAGTTGGTGAATTTCCATGGGGCAAGCCTCGCTAACCAGCCACCTGTAAGCAAGGATCAGGAAACAGTATTTCGTGCCATAGGCATTGCCTATCTATTGTATCTGAACTAGATATTGGAATTATAGCTGACAGGCGCATAGTGTTGGGAGGCCGCGAACACGTGACTCGCTACAAGTCACGAGTGACGCGCAATCAGGCCGGCGCGACGAGCGCTGCGGCAAACTACGCGACTGAGGAGGAAGTCATGGCAGAAGAGAAAAAACCGATTATGACCACGGATGCGGGACGCCCGGTGGGCGACAACCAGAATTCCCTCACCGTTGGACCCCGCGGGCCCATCGTCTATGAGGATTTCCTGCTGTTCGAAAAGATGGCCCACTTTAACCGGGAGAGAATTCCGGAGCGCGTGGTGCACGCAAAGGGCTCGGGCGCGCACGGACATTTCGTGTGCACGAGCAAGGAGATCACCAAGTACACGACGGCGAAGCTATTTTCGCAGGTGGGCAAGAAGACCCCGACCTTCATCCGCTTCTCCACGGTGGGTGGCGAGAAGGGCTCGGCGGACACGGAGCGCGATCCGCGCGGGTTTGCGCTGAAGTTTTACACGGAAGAGGGCAACTGGGACATGACGGGAAACAACACTCCCGTCTTCTTTATTCGCGATCCGCTGAAGTTCGGAGATTTCATTCACACCCAGAAGCGCGACCCGCAAACAAACTTGAAATCGCCCACCATGATGTGGGATTTTTGGTCGCTCTCGCCGGAATCGCTGCACCAGGTGACCATCCTGTTCAGCGATCGCGGAACTCCAGACGGTTACCGGCACATGGACGGGTTCAGCAGCCACACCTTCAGCCTGATCAACGACAAGAACGAGCTGTTCTACGTGAAATGGCACTTCAAGACCAAGCAGGGCATCAAGAACTTCACGGGCGAAAAGGCCAGCGAAATGCGCGGGATCGATCCGGACTATTCGCAGCGGGACTTGTTCGATGCGATAAAGCGCGGAGACTACCCGAAATGGCGGGTGTGCGTGCAGATCATGCCGGAGAAGGAAGCGGAGACGTATCACATCAACCCGTTCGACCTCACGAAGGTGTGGCCGCACAAGGATTACCCGCTGCACGAGGTGGGGGAACTGGAACTCAACCGGAATCCGGACAACTACTTCGCGGAAGTGGAGCAGGCGGCCTTTGAACCCCGCAATATCGTTCCGGGAATGGGCTTTTCTCCCGATAAGATGCTGCAGGCGCGGCTCATCTCCTACCCCGACGCGCACCGCTACCGCCTGGGCGTGAACTACGATTCCCTCCCGGTGAACAAGCCGCAGTGCCCCTATCATACATACAACAAGGATGGCGCGATGCGTTTCGACGGCAACGACGGAGGCGCGGTGAACTACGAGCCCAACAGCTTCGGCGGGCCGACGCAGGACAAAAAATACGTGGAACGCCCAACGCCCGTGAGTGGGACAGTGGCGCGGCACGATCATCGTTCGGACGGCGACTACTACACGCAGCCCGGGAATCTGTTTCGGTTGCTGCCCGCGGACGCGAAGGAACGGCTGATCGCAAACATCGTGGGGAGCTTGAAAGAAGTTCCCGTGCGCATCCAAGAGCTGCAAGTGCAGCACTTCTACAAGGCTGATCCGGCCTATGGTGCCGGCGTGGCGAAGGGCCTGGGGCTGGACATCAAGGCCGTGGTTGCGAAGAAACAGGCGTCGGCTGCGGATTGAATCGGCCAATGCTGATGCCAAAGATCACGTATCGGTAATCGGCAAACAGGAAACGGGGCGGGCCGAGAGGCTCGCCCTTTTCTTGTGATGCACGGAAATTGTGCACCGCCTCTGCAAGCACATCTCGGGGGGAACTCTCTCGTCTTTTTGGCGTCGCCGAGCATCCAGATTTTCCTGGCGTTGTAGCGGCCGCCTTTTTATCCTGAGCCTCGAAGGGCTGAGGCGGGCGCCTTTGCCGGGTCATGTAGCGCAGGGCGTTTCCTCGAACCCCGCGGCTTTTCTCTTGGATTTCCTGGTCTGAGAATGGCGACCTATTCACCCTGAACACGGCGAAAAGTAGCTGACCCTCTTCTCATTAACTTCCTTTGCTTCCTTTACCTCCTTCACCTCCTTTACTTCCGAAACACTCCCCATCCAACCCGCACTTGAATCGTGTTGATCCCCGGATTGGGATCGGAAATCCCCGCATTGGAGATGTGCATGAACCGCACTTCGGCCGTCCAGTTGTGCTTCTCGCCCAGAAAGTGCGCCCCAAACGCCCCGCTCGACGTAAAGTTCACGTGTGAAGTCATCTCCGGCACCTTCGTATTCGTGAACAGCGTCCCACCTTCAATCTCGAAATACGGTTTCACTTTTTTCGCCGATGTCAGGATCCATTTGAATGCAAACGGATTCACTCCCGCCCCGTACGCCGTGTTCGTGCTCTGCACAATCGCCCAAGCCGGCACTGCATCCAGCGCATACTCCAATTGCCCGCGCATGAAACCCGGCCCATGCGGCGATGTGATCACTATGCCGTAGCGCAATCCCAGGTTCCACACGCCCGTGCCGGACTGGCTTCCGTTGATGCCGTGCCCTCCGCCGGTCCACACCTGCCATTCGCTGCTCGCGCCCTCAGGGCCCGCCTGTGCGCGGCCCTCCCGCGCACAAAGCAGCAAACCCACAACACCCAACACCGCGAACAGTCCGCCCTTTTTCACCGCGAACTCTCCCAAGAACCTGCATCCGCACAATATCCGAAACACTCTTCTCCCGCAATCCTGGAAAAAAGTTGTGCAGCACGTCGCTTTCCAGCCAGAGCGTCAATCCGGTATTGGCATCAATGAGCTTGTGGGAAATCCTGTTCACTAAAAAAAGTGCATGGCTTCGTTCCGTCCAATTCATTCTTCAGAATGCCGATGATCATTGGCAAGAGAGCCTCCCATCGCCGAAAGCGCCGATGTTGCCAATCCGACCGACAGATTGAAGTCCGCCAAGCGCTCCAAGTAACTACCTGCCACCAACACCGCTGATTAGGGCAGCACGGTCAGCACAACCGCGAAAGGAGCTGCGCCTGCTACTGAATCTCGGGCAGGGCGATTTGCAGTTGACGCAGGAAGGTCATAGACGTATGGTTTGCACAAGGATCGCATTGAACTCGGGAAAATCTGGTCCAGATCTCCAAGGTTTCGCCGTAATTGGAGATTGATCCAAGGGAGTGTGGTTCTCCGCTAGTGATTGACGTTTAGAACAAGAGATGGGAGGCCATTGCTATGTTTCTAGATTTTTACGGTCTCCGTGAACAACCCTTCGGCGTTACACCAGATCCCAACTACCTTTATTTGAGCCGTACGCACGGCGAAGCCTTGGGCGCGCTCCTGGATGGCATCAAAGCCGACCGTGGATTCATGGCGCTTATCGCCGAGCCAGGAATGGGAAAGACCACGATTCTTTACCGGCTCCTGGAGGAACTGCGGGATTCCGCGCGTACTGTGTTTCTATTCCAAACCCAGTGTGATTCTCGTGAGTTTTTCCGCTACATCCTCAGCGAGCTTGGCATCAAGACCGCTCGAATGGGTCTCGTGTCAATGCACAATAAATTGAATGAGGTCCTGTTTAGCGAGATGCTGGCGGGCAGGCGCTTTGTGTTGGTCGTTGATGAGGCGCAAGATCTCGAGGGGCCTGTTCTGGAAACGATCCGGCTGCTCTCCGATTTTGAGACTCCCCATGCAAAACTCTTGGGAATCATCCTCTCTGGACAGCCACTATTAGCCGAAAAGTTGGCGCAGCCTGCTCTGTCACAATTGAAGCAGCGCATCGCGATCGTACGCCGCCTGGAACCCTTGAGTGCCGGCGAGACGGCCGGTTATATCGAGCACCGGCTCAAGGTAGCCGGCTTTTCTGGCGACCGGTTATTCGAGCCGGAGGCTTTGGCGCTGATTGGAGAGCAAAGCCAAGGCATCCCGAGAGAGATCAACAACCTCTGCTTCAATGCTTTGTCGTTGGGCGAGGCCAGAAGGAGCCCGACGATCAGCGGCGAAATCGCGCAAGAGGTTTTTGCGAACGTAACTGTCGATTCCATCTTGGCGCAATTACACATCGCGGGTAGTCCTGCTCCTGCGGCTTGTGTTCGCGCGTCGGTTCTCAAAGTTCCCGGCGATCTGATTTTCGCGTTTGCATCGGAAATTAGGGGCTCGATTGAACGGCGTGCTTACGAGTTGTTTGAGTCCAGGAGATTTGAGCACGGCCATGACTGTGAGGACTGGCTGCGCGCTGAGTCCGAGATCCTGCTTAACATTCCAGTGGATATCACGGAGGAGGAAACCGAATTCATCGTCCACGCCGACGTGTCGGGGTTCGGCGGAAAAGATCTTGAGGTACAGGTTGCCCCTCGCTGCCTGTGCATCTCGGGCAGTCGAGAAGAAGCGTCAGAACAGAAGGAAGAAGAGGCCGTTAATTCCCAACGGCGCTCCAAGCACATCTTCCGTCTCTTGGACCTGCCATCTGAGATTGACCCGGATGGCGTGAAGGCAACGGTGCGCGACGCGCTGCTTGAGATCACACTGTCGAAGGTTAGGTTGGGCGAGAAGGATGGCCTGGTCGCCAAGGCAGCTGCCGCCTGACCCGCGAAACTCTGTGATCACAGCACAGCATGTTCGCAGCCCTTGACTGCAGCAGACTAACTCGCGCAATCGCAATTTCTCCCATTACCAAGAATCGGGGGTTCGCACATCGAGTGCAATTACTCTCGGATGTTTGGGAATTCAGCGCCGAAAAAAATAAGGGAGGCAGGCCAGGTCTTCCCGCCTCCCCATTATTCCCCTTTCGGGGAATCCAACCAGCCTGACGGAGGGCGGCTAGTTGGTCGTGTGTTGGCCTGAAAGTGTAACCCGACTAGCGCGAAAAAGGTTTCAATTATTTTCAAAAAACTGACTAGAATTGGGCTGCAGCTCCTTTGCTCACAGAAAGGGCCAAGCCATGCCTCGCCCCTCCCACCTGAGTTCCGACAATATCCTTCGTTTTCTTCAACTTAGAAACGACCCTGTCTCCATCGAGGAGCTCTCCCGCGGCCTCCATGTGAAAAAAAGTAACCGCCGCCCCTTCCTCCAGATGCTCGCAAAACTCCAAACTCGCGGCCTCGTCGAGGAACTTTCCCACGGGCGCTTCCTTTTCCGCCGCTCGCAACGTGATCCGGCCCCCGCTCCCGAACCCTCTCCAGAGAAAATCGCGCAACAGAAAGCTGCATCCCGCGACGAAATCAAGGGCCGCCTCGTTCTCCATCAGGATGGCTACGGTTTTGTCGTTCCTGATGTCGCCCTTCCCAATGTGGATGGCGACATTTTCATTCCGCGCGACTCCGTCGAAGACGCCATGCACGGCGATCACGTCGTCGCCAAGATCAATCGCCTGAGCGGCCACTCCGGCGCCCGCCGCGCCGAAGGACGCATTGTGCGCATCATCGGCCGCGCGCATCCCTCCATCGTTGGCCAGTTTCACTACACCTCGCGCGGCAGTGTCGTTGCGCCGTTTGACCCCCGCGTCCAGCATGACATCGAGCTCGTACCCGGCGACGAGCTCTCTCCTTCTCTCCGCGAGCAGCTTTTGCCTGCTGCAAAAAACCCCTCCGCGCGCCAAAAGCGCCTCCCGCACATTCCCAAGCTCGATGGCGCCGTCGTCAATGTCGAACTCCTCCGCTATCCGCGCGCCGGCGCTTCGCCCACCGGCCGCGTCATCGAAATCCTCGGCCGCCCCGGCGATCTCGGTGTGGATACCGAAATCATCATTCGCAAGCATCATCTTCCCCACACCTTCCCCAGCGAAGTTCTGCGGGAGGCCGAGCGCCTCGCCTTGCCTGTTTCTGAAAACGACCGCGCCGGCCGGGAAGATTTCCGCGAACTACCCATCGTCACCATTGACGGCGAAACCGCCCGCGACTTCGACGACGCCGTTTACGTCGAGCGCCGCGACGACGGCGGCTGGCTCCTTCAGGTACACATCGCCGACGTCGCCCACTACGTTCGTCCCGAGTCGCCTCTCGATCGCGAAGCCCGCCTCCGCGGTAATTCCGTTTACTTCATCGATCGCGCTGTTCCCATGCTTCCTGAAGCTCTCTCCAACGGCATGTGCTCGCTCAATCCCCGCGAAGAGCGCCTCGTCCTCAGCGCCATCATGCACTTCGACGCCGCAGGACGCATGCTCGATTCCTGGATGGTGCCCGGCGTCATCCGCTCCGTCGAACGCATGACCTACACCAACGTGAACAAAGTTCTCGAGGGCGATCCGGAGATGACCGCGCGCTACTCCCAGCTCAACCATCACTTCCGCGGCATGAAAGGTCTCGCGCTGCTTCTCAACGCCCGCCGCGCCGAAAATGGCTCCATCGACTTCGACCTCCCCGAGCCCATCATTTCCTTCGATGAACAGCAGCAGATAACCGGCGTTTCCCGCAGCGAACGCAACATTGCGCACCGCATCATCGAGGAGTTCATGCTCGCCGCCAATCGCGCCGTCGCTCACCAGCTCAATTCCCGTGGCATCAAGTCGCTTCATCGCGTCCACGAAAAGCCCGATGCCCGCAAGGTCCTGGAATTCGAGGAGCTCGCCCGCGCCTTTGGCTATTCCCTGGGCGTCGAGGATCTCCACCAGCGCGAAGTCGCCGTGCGCCACGGCCGCGTTCCCGCTCCCGCAAGAGCCGGCCGCCCCGATTCTTACGGCAAAGGCCGCGAGCGCCAGCAGCGCGTCGCTCTGCCCGCCTACGATCTTCGCATCACGCCGCAACATTACCAGCGCCTGGTGCAGAAGCTCGCCGGCAAGCCCGAAGAGCGCATCCTCTCTTATCTCATGCTGCGTTCGCTGAAGCAGGCGCGCTACTCCGCCGATTCACTCGGCCACTTCGCTCTAGGCTTCGACGAATACACTCATTTCACTTCGCCCATTCGCCGTTATCCCGATCTCATCGTCCATCGCATCTTGAAATGGGCTATCGCTCATCCGGACGCCGCGCCGCCCTCGTTCATCAAGCCCGTTGTCGGCGCTGAAGCCACGCTCTACTCCCATCAACATCTCGTGGAAATTGCCGCGGAGACATCGGAGACCGAGCGCCGTGCCGCTTCCGCCGAGCGCGAACTCATCACCTGGAAAACCGCGCAATACATGGAGCAGCGTCTCGGCGACGAGTTCGATGGCCTTATTATCTCGGTTCAGAAATACGGCTGCTTCGTCGAGTTGCTCGATCTCTTCATCGAAGGCCTGCTCCCCATCGGCGCCCTCGAAGAAGCCGCCGGCGCCCGCTGCGTGTTTCGCGAAAGCGATCGCGCCATCGTCGCCATGGGAGAATCCGGCGGCGCGCGCCGCAGCCGCTCCAGCCGCCGCAAACCCACCACTCCGCTCATCTGGAAACTCGGCGATCGCATCCGAGTACGCGCCGAGCGCATTGACCCCATGCGCCGCCGCGTTGAATTCGCCCTCGTCACCGGGACTCTCCCAGCGCCGTAGGCGCGGCAGAAGTTAGCCCAAGGCGTGAGCCTTGGGTACGAAGCGTATATATGACCAGCGCCGTAGGTGCGGCACACTCTTTCCGCGTTCGGGAATGCCGGCGCGCCGTTTGCGTCCGCCGTTTTCGCGAGGGCGCGCCGCTCTTGCTCCTTCTCTAATTGTCATCCAGCCTGCCCTGAGTGGAGTCGAAGGGAGCGGAGCGACCCGATTTTCTCTTCCGCGCCGAATTCTGGCGCGTCGGGTCGCGCAGCGCGATTTGTGCGCCCCGTGCGCTTCGCCGGGGTCGAGGGATCTGCTTTCTGCTTTCTGCTTTCTGCTTTCCACTTTCTGCTTTGTTCCTGCCCCCTGATCGCTGGGCACTGGTCACTGGTCGCTGATAACTTTCCCAGAAGGATCTGTTCTCCCAAAAACGGCAAACCCCGAACGCTCTTTCGCAAGGCACTCGGGGCCGCGCCGACTTGCTTGCCACACTTAAGGAACTCCTACTTCGGCATCACTTCGCGCGCCAATTTGCTCATCACCACGTCGCGTATCTCTGTGCGTTTCTTTGCGGCGTCCAGCATGGCTTCTCGTGACCCGTAATGCTTGATGGAAATGGTTGCGGCTTTGGCGTCCACCTGGTCGAGCGCCGCATAGTTTGGAAAAAGGATACCCACGGCAACGTCCCAATCGTCCGGGCGATCCGTCGTGAGGTTGTACCAGACTTTGTAATCGCTGATCATTCCTGCCTTCTTGTACTCTTCGTACAAGGGCTTCATGTTCTCGCGAACATCCTTCCAGAACGCTTCGCCCTGACCCGGCTTGATGTGGTAATACGTGACGCGCCACACCGGCCCGACGTCATAGTTTGGACTTTGTGCAAACATAGGCAACGCGCTCAAAAGCATCACGACAAACAGAGTGGCCCATAGAACTTTTCTCATGTTTTCTCCTGAATTTCTTGAAGATGATTGTATTTGGCCCAGGTCCGGACCCCGAAGGGCAGGCGAGAGTCTACATGCTCCCTGTGCGCGCGTCAAACGCAACGGCTCTTTGCCCAAGGCGCAAAGAGTAGGCTTCCCGAGGCTGTCTCGGCGCATGAAGCCTGCGCCACGCGCCTTTGTAGATGAACTCTCCCCAAGCAACCATCAGGTGGTATTCTTCATCACTATTCATGCAAGTCTAAGTGCGGTGAGGACACCCCACGCGGCGGCTTTCGGGAAGCATGCTACGAAGGATCCCAGCCCTCCCACCACAAGCGGCCTAGACGAGCCGTAAAGCGAAATAGTGTTCGGAAATTCCGGATTGATTCCATTGGGACGAAACTGGTTTGTGCAACAGCTTGTAGCCAAAATAGAGCTCACGCTATGAAATCGAGAATACTACCCGGCATATTTGTGATTCTTGCTCTTCCCTTTCCTCTGTCAGCCTCTTTGGGGGGTGACTTTACCTCGGTGCAGGCAGATCAGGCAAAGATGCAAGGCACCCTGCAGACCACCAGCGGCGGTTCATACACGGTACATGAGATTCAAGCAGCGACCGGCGTAGCCATAAAGGAATATGTCTCCCCCGCCGGAAAGGTCTTTGCCGTTACCTGGCAAGGACCCTTCCAGCCCGACTTGCGTCAACTTCTGGGCACGTATTTTGACCAGTATGCGCAAGCTGCTCAGGCTCAGCGAGCCCATCGTCGCGGCCACGGACCGTTGCTAATCCAGGAGCCCGGATTGGTGGTCCAAATAGCGGGGCATATGAGGTCATCTGTGGGAAAAGTGTACGTTCCTGAGATGTTGCCGGCAGGCGTCCACGCAGAGGACCTACGATGAAACGCGCGCATCTGCACCTATTCTTTTCCTTGAGTTTGGCGGCAGCCCTGGCGCTAGCGGTAGGGTGTGGCGGAGGAGGCGGCAGCAGCGGCAGCAGCAACAGCGGCGGCGGTGGTGGCGGCGGCACTGGCTCAGGGACACCGACATCGAACGTGCAGGCCATTACCGTCAATACCGGCCCGACTGCGGGTCCTCCGTATAACGAACCCTATGTTGATGGCGCATTCACGAGCGTCACGGTTTGCGTTCCCGACAGCACCACGAATTGTCAGACGATCAGCGGCATCTTGGTCGATACGGGGTCTTCAGGACTCAGGATCTTGTCCTCGGCCCTGACGCTTTCGCTTCCCCAACAGACCGGCTCGAATGGGGATTCCATTGTCGAGTGCCTTCCATTTGTCGCTACCTTCACTTGGGGACCAGTCCAAACGGTGGATATGACGATTGCCGGTGAACAGGCGAAGTCGCTGCCTATTCAGGTTATCGGCAGTTCAAATTTCTCCACGATACCGAACAGTTGTTCAAGTATTGGTCAGGCCGCAGATGATCTTGCAACTCTAGGCGCTAACGGCATTCTCGGGATAGGGACTTCAGCCCAGGACTGCGGCGCTGCTTGCACGGTGAGTGGTCCATCCAACCCTGGGTGGTACTACGCATGTCCGTCTACCGGTTGCGAACTCACCACGGAAAGTACCACGGAAAGTATCTCCGACCAGGTGCAGAATCCGGTGACATTCTTTGCTACCGATAATAATGGCGTCATCATTGAATTGCCTGCGGTTTCGGGGGCGGAGACGAGCGTCACCGGCTCGCTCATCTTTGGTATCGGCACGCAATCCAATAATGCGCTTGGCAGCGCCACCGTTTATACCATTGATCCCTCCACTGGAAACTTCACCACGGTTTTCAATGGCTTCTCCTACACGGACGCAAGCTTTCTTGACAGCGGCTCGAATGCCCTCTATTTCCTCGACTCCAACACTACCGGGCTACCGATTTGTCAAGACGCCACTTACTGGTATTGCCCGTCCTCCACACAGAATTTTTCTGCCACCAACCAAGGAGTGAATGGGGCCACCGGCACGGTCAATTTCTCCGTGGGCAATGCCGATACTCTTACCGCCAATCCGGCCGACGCCGCAGTCAACGAGCTGGCCGGGCCAAACCCCGGATCGTTCGACTGGGGCCTCCCTTTCTACTTCGGTCGCAACGTGTACACTGCCATCGAGGGACAGAATACGCCCGCCGGCCAAGGCCCCTACTGGGCCTATTGAAAACCCCGCAACTTAGGGGGTCGGACATTTATGCCCGACAATCCACCTCCAATAAAGCGGGCTTCAGCCCCCGAAGACTCCCTTCCTCGCCGTGACGCAAGCGCGCGCGAAACTAAAAGGACGCGAGACCCAAATTCTACCTGCCCTCAGAGGGTGCTCCACCCTCCCAGCCCTCGAAAGTAAGTCGTTGCCAAGCGTCCGGGCCCGTGATATAGAGCAGCGATTTGGCTGGCTCGCCAGACCTATCGGAGGCAACACATGAAACGCTTCGTGATCTTGGCCTATGGGTTCGTCTGCTACGCAATCTTCTTCGCCACTTTTCTGTATGCCATCTGGTTCGTTTTCACCATGGACGCAACCCCGAGTGGGCCTCTGCGCCCGATTTCCACGAGGGTATTGATTGACACCCTGCTGCTTGCTGTGTTCGCACTGCAGCACAGCGTCATGGCCCGTCAGTGGTTCAAACGGGCCTGGACGCGCATCGTGCCCGTGGAAGCGGAACGCAGCACGTACGTGCTCTTCGCGAGCCTCGC
>Ga0326728_10015788_pt1 | contig 15588 bp, 12 predicted proteins | sample MB3enrmetagenome_FD_207602 | JGI IMG/M metagenome (GOLD analysis project Ga0326728, IMG submission 207602) | Lab enriched peat soil microbial communities from McLean, Ithaca, NY, United States - MB31MN | ecosystem: Environmental > Terrestrial > Soil > Wetlands > Peat | place: USA: New York...
AGGCGTAGGCGAAAACAGCGATGAACAGGAAGCCCAAGCCGACCATGACGCGGAACGACCAGAACAGCGGCGCGATCGCCGGCATGGTGTCGCGCGCGGCCTCGGCGATCTGGTCGTCGCTCGCGTCCACCACGTTCGGCGCGTAGCGCTTCAACAGCAGCGCGTAGCCGAGGTTGCCGCCGTGATCGGCGAGCGTCGCCTTGGCGGCCGCGTCGTCGGGATTAGCGCGCAACGCCTGCAGCGCGGCGTAGGCGGGCATGCCGTCGCGGATGCGCCGCTCGGCGTCGGCGACGAGCTCCTTGACGCCCGGAATGGGCGTGTCGACCGAGCGCGTGGCGATCAGGCCGAGCGCCCACGGAATGGCGATGCGGTCGCGCGTCACTTCGGCCTTGGAGTCGGGAAAGCCGAACAGGGTGAGGGACGCGGGCGGCGGCTCGGTGTCCCACATCGCCTCGATCGCCGCGATCTTCATCTTCTGGTTGGCGGTGGCGGTGTAGCCGCTCTCGTCGCCGAGCACGACGACCGATAGCGCCGAGGCGAGACCGAAGCTCGCCGCGACGGTCATCGACCGTCTGGCGAGCTCGACGTCGCGGCGGAGAAGCAGATAGATCGCGCCGATCGCCAGCACGAACACCGCGCCGGTGACGTAGCCGGCCGAGACCGTGTGCACGAACTTGACCTGCGCCACCGGATTGAACAGCACCGCCCAGAACGAGGTCATCTCCATGCGCATGGTGCGGTAGTCGAACGCCGCGCCGACCGGGTGCTGCATCCAGCCGTTGGCGATCAGGATCCACAGCGCCGAGAGGTTGGAGCCGATCGCGACCAGCCAGGTGACGACGAGATGGCCGACCTTCGACAGGCGCTCCCAGCCGAAGAAGAACAGGCCGATGAAGGTCGCCTCGAGGAAGAACGCCATCAGCCCTTCCAGGGCCAGCGGCGCGCCGAAAACGTCGCCGACGTAATGGCTGTAGTAAGCCCAGTTGGTGCCGAACTGGAATTCCATGGTGACGCCGGTGGCCACGCCCATCGCGAAATTGACGCCGAACAGCAGGCCCCAGAACTTCGTCATGTCCCGCCAGATCGTCCGGCCGGTCATCACGTAGACGCTCTCCATGATCGCCAGCAGCAACGACAGGCCGAGCGTCAACGGCACGAACAGGAAGTGGTACATCGCCGTCATGCCGAACTGAATTCGCGACAGCGTGACGACATCGACGGCGGGCATCGGCGTTCTCCGGTCGGCGGACCTTCGCGGCGGAGCGGTTCGCGCGCTTCAACGATCGCCGCGCTGCGACGCTCGGCCTTCGCGGCCGGGCTCCGCCGACCGCGCCTTCGCACGGCGCGCGCCGGCGACAAGCTTCTTGTCGCGGCGATCCGGCGCCGAGCTCTAGGCGCAACGGGGAGCGACGCGCAAGGCCGCCAATAGACAACCCCACGCTCCGAAGAGACAACAAGACAACAATGTCGGCGAAATGACGGCGGCGCGACCGCCGGGGTCGCGCGCCCGTCATCGCGTCGGCGACGCCGGGCCGAGGATCGCCGCGCGGGTCGGCGCCGTCGCGCCGAGGTCGCGCCCCGAATCGAAGAAGAGGAAGAACAGCGCGAGAATCGCCAGCAGCTTGACGGCGAAGGCGATCGCCACCTCGGCGCCCAGGCGGCGCAGCGGCGAGGCCGACGCCTCCGCGGCGGCGACCGCCCGCCTCGCCGACAAAGGCGAGGATCGCTCCCTCTCGCTCACCTCGACGGCTCCCCGGTTGGCCGCCTGCATTGGCGGCGAGCCCATCCCGGTCATAGGAAGCCGACGAATCTGTGTCGCCTGCGCGCTCGGGGTCGGCGGCGGAGGCGCGAGCGTCCTTCGACGAGCCTCGCCCCGGCGACGCGCTTCGGATAGACTGGCCGGGCCGGTTCGGCGCAACTTCCCCCGGGAGTCACGAGGCTCGCAATGGACAAGCGGCAGCAATGGCATGCTGGGTATGTCGTGGTCGCCATTCTCGCGATCATGCTGATCGCTCAGTTGTGGAGCTACGCCCAGAACGTCACGGTCATCCCCTACAGCCAGTTCTTGAGCGACCTCGACGCCGGCAAGATCGCCGAGGTTCGCGTCTCCGGGGATTACATCGAGGGCGACTGGAAGCAGGCTCAAGCGAACGGCGTTAAGAACTTCGTGACGACGCGGGTCTCGCTGGACCTGGCGGCCGAGCTGGAGAAGAACAACGTTCGCTTCAGTGGTCAGGTGCAGAGCACCTTCCTCAACACATTGCTGTCCTGGGTGCTGCCGACGCTGGTGTTCTTTGGCTTGTGGGCGTTCTGGTTCCGCCGCGTGGCGAACAGCCAGGGCGGCGCCGGCGGCCTGATGGCCATCGGCCGCAGCAAGGCGAAGGTTTACGTCGAGACCGACACCAAGACGACGTTCGAGGACGTGGCCGGCGTCGACGAGGCGAAGGTTGAGCTCCAGGAGATTGTTGATTTCCTGAAGAATCCCGCCCAGTACGGGCGCCTCGGCGCGCGCATGCCGCGCGGCGTGCTGCTGATCGGCCCGCCCGGGACGGGCAAGACGCTGCTGGCGCGCGCCGTCGCCGGCGAAGCCCACGTGCCGTTCTTCTCGATCAACGGCTCGGAGTTCGTCGAGATGTTCGTCGGCGTCGGCGCCGCGCGCGTGCGCGACCTGTTCGAGCAGGCGCGCCAGAAGGCGCCGGCGATCATTTTCATCGACGAGCTCGACGCGCTCGGCCGCGCCCGCGGCGCCTATGGTTACGGCGCCAACGACGAGAAGGAGCAGACGCTCAACCAGCTGCTGGTCGAGCTTGACGGCTTCGACTCGCGCAGCGGCCTAGTGCTGCTCGCCGCGACCAACCGGCCGGAAATCCTCGACCCGGCGCTGCTGCGCGCGGGCCGTTTCGACCGCCAGGTGTTGGTCGACCGTCCCGACAAGCTTGGCCGCGTCGACATCGTCAAGCTCTATCTGAAGGACCACAAGCTCGGCGCCGACGTGTCGGCGGAGAAGATCGCCGAGCTGACGCCCGGCTTCACCGGGGCGGACCTCGCCAATCTGGTCAACGAGGCCGCGCTGGTGGCGACGCGACGAAACGCGGCCGACATCGCGATGGCCGATTTCACCGAAGGCGTCGAACGCATGATCGCCGGGCTCGAGAAGAAGAAGCGGGTGCTCAGCCCGAAAGAGCGCGAGACCGTCGCCCATCACGAGATGGGCCATGTGTTGACGGCGATGTCGCTGCCCAGCGCCGACGTCGTGCACAAGGTGTCGATCATTCCGCGCGGCGTCGGCGCGCTCGGCTACACCATCCAGCGCCCGAGCGAGGATCGCTACGTCATCAGCCGCGAGGAGCTGCTCGACAAGATGGCGGTGCTGCTTGGCGGACGCGCCGCCGAGTGGATCGTTTTCCATGCGCTTTCGACCGGCGCGGCCGACGACCTCGCCAAAGCGACCGACATCGCGCGCGACATGGCGACCCGCTTCGGCATGGTCGAGACGCTTGGGCCAGTCTCCTACGAGAGCCCGCCCTCGCCGTTCCTCGCCGGCCCGCCAGGGTTCGAGGGCGCGAACGCGAAGCGCTACAGCGACGAGACGGCGCGCGTCATCGACGCCGCGGTGCAGAAGATCGTCACCGAGGGGTTCGATCGGACGGTGAGGATTCTCACCGCGCATCGCGAAGTCCTGCTGCGCGGCGCGAAGCTGCTGCTCGAGCGGGAGACGCTCGACGAGGCGGCCCTCAAGCCGCTTCGCGACGAAGTGCGGTCGTCAAGCGCTCTGGCGGCGCAATAGACCCGCGGCCGCGTCTGGTCGCCTCGCCCGATCGCCAACGCGCGCGCCGGCGCGGACGCGGGACGACCGCCGCGCGGATCGGCGCGGCCCGGCGAAGCGGGCGCATGAGGAGCGTGAGCGTCATGGACTACCGCAAGCGATTCGCCGTCGCGCCGGGCGCGAAGCCGAAGCTCGCCGAGATCGACCCCGACTTCCACGGCGACGGTCTCGACCGCGCGGCGGCGGACGAGGAGATCGCGCGCGACATCGCGCGCATGAGCGCGCTGCAGGAACGCCTCTACGCGGAGGCGAAGCAGTCGCTGCTGATCGTGCTGCAGGCCCTCGACGCCGGCGGCAAGGACGGCGTCATCCGCCACCTTTTCACCGGCATGAACCCGCAGGGCGTGTCGGTCCATTGCTTCAAGCAGCCGACGCCGGAGGAGCTCGCCCACGATTTCCTGTGGCGCGCGCACCGCTGGGCGCCGGCGCGCGGCGAGGTCGCCATCTTCAACCGCTCGCATTACGAGGACGTGCTGGTGGTCAGGACTCACAAGCTCGCTCCCGCCTCGGCTTGGCCGCAGCGCTACGCCGCGATCAACGACTTCGAGCGGCAGCTCGCGCGCGCGGGAACCCGCATCCTCAAGTTCTACCTGCACATCAGCCCGGAGGAGCAGCTCGAGCGCTTCAGGCAGCGGCTCGACGACCCGGCCCGGCAATGGAAGATCAGCGAGAGCGACTACGACGAGCGCAAGCTGTGGCCCGACTACATGGTCGCCTACGAGGAGGCGATCGCCGCCACCAGCGTCGAGACGGCGCCCTGGCGCATCATCCCCTCGAACCGCAAATGGTTCCGCAATCTGGCGATTTCGCAGATCGTCGCCGACGCGATGGAGGCGATGAAGATCGAGACGCCGCCGCCGCGCGTCGATCTCGCCGAGATCCGGCGCAAGCACCACGCCGCCGCCGAGCGCGCGCGCAACCGCCCGACGTGAGCGAGACCGTTTTGCGATATGCCCGTCGTCCGCGAAGAATGCGCGAGAGCGACGGGTCGAGGAGATCGACCATGCGAATTTTGATTCTGGGCGCCGGCGCCATCGGCGGCTATTTCGGCGCCCGGCTGGCGGCGGCGGGGGTGGATGTGATGTTCCTCGCGCGGTCGGCCCGAGCGAAGCGCCTGGAGCAGGACGGAATCGTTCTCCTCAGCCCGCTCGGCGACGTTCGCCAGCCGGTCGCGGTCGTGACAGAGGCCGCCGAGCCGTTCGACGCCGCGCTGCTGACCTGCAAGGCCTACGATCTCGCCTCGGCGATGGACGCCATCGCGCCGGCCGTCGGGCCCCAAACCTTGATCCTGCCGCTGCTGAACGGCCTGAAGCACCTCGACGACCTCGACGCTCGGTTTGGAGCGGAGCGCGTCCTCGGCGGGCTCTGCGCGCTGAGCGCGACGTTGACCGAAACCGGCGAAATACGCCATTTGAACCGGTTGCAGCGCTTTGTCTTCGGCCCGCGCTCGCCCGTCCAGGCCGCGGCCTGCGGGACGCTGCGTCAAGAGCTGTCGCGCGGCGGCTTCGCGCCGATCCTCAGCCCGAACATCCTTCAGGACATGTGGGAGAAATACGTCTTCCTGGCGACCGCCGCCGGGATGACCTGCCTCATGCGCGCCCCGATCGGACGCATCCTGCAGGCCGACGAAGGCGAAACGCTCATGTTGGAGATGCTGGAGGAATGCGTCGGCGCCGCCTCCGCCTCGGGCCATGCGCCGAGACCCGAATCCTTGGCCGACGCGCGCGCCATGTTGACGCAGCGCGGCTCAAACATCGCCGCCTCGATGCTGCGCGACATCGAACGCGGCGGGCCGACGGAGGGAGAGCACATCCTGGGCGACATGCTGGCCCGCGCGAGACGAGCGGGCGCGACCGCGCCGCTGCTGCGCGTCGCGCGCGCCCATGTCCAGATCTACGAGGCGTCGCGCGCTCCTCAAGGGGCGTCCGCCGCGCTTCGCGCTTGACCCCGGCCGGCCGAGGCCTCGCGCCGCTCGCCGAAGCGCCGCCCCGCCCCGGCGGACCGCGCGGCGCGGCTGTTATAAATTGATCGCATTGCGAGGCTGGCAGCGACCTCCTATACGTCGAGCCTGGAATCGAAAGTCCGAAAGCCGGCCATGTCCTCCCCCGTCCCGTCGCGCGCCCGCGCGCAGTCCGAAACCGGCGATCCCCTGCTGCTGACGCCTGGGCCCCTGACCACCTCGAGGACCGTCAAAGAGGCGATGGTCCACGACTGGGGCTCGCGCGATGCGACCTTCATCGGCCTCAACGCCGAGGTGCTGGAGCGCCTGCCGACCATCGTCCACGGCGAAGGCGCTTACGTGACCGTGCCGATGCAGGGCTCGGGCACCTTCGCCGTCGAGGCGATGCTGACCACCTTCATCCCGCGCGACGGCGCCGCGCTGGTCCTCATCAACGGCGCCTATGGCCAGCGCGCCAAGCGCATTCTCGCCGTCGCCGGCCGCAAGACGCTCGTGCATGAAACGCCTGAGGACGCGCCGCCCGATCTCGGCACGGTCGACCGCGCGCTCGCCGACACGCCGGCGATCACCCACGTCTTCGCCGTCCATTGCGAGACGACGAGCGGCATCCTCAATCCCATCGAGAAGATCGCCGACCTCTGCGCGCGCCACGGCAAGCGCCTGTTGATCGACGCGATGAGCGCCTTCGGCGCCCTCGAGCTCGACGCGCGCAAGACGCGCTTCGACGCGGTCGCCGCTTCGGCCAACAAGTGCCTCGAAGGCGTGCCAGGGCTTGGTTTCGTCGTCTGCCGGCGCGAGGCGCTCGCCGCAGCCGAGGGCGCCGCCACGACGCTGTCGCTCGACCTCTTCGATCAGCGGCGCAATTTCGAGAAGACCGGCCAGTACCGCTTCACGCCGCCGATTCATGTCATCGTCGCCTTCCATCAGGCGCTGACGGAGTTCTTCGCCGAGGGCGGCGTCGCCGGCCGCGGCGCGCGCTATCGCGAGAACGCGCGCGTCCTCATCGGCGGGATGCGCGCGCTCGGCTTCAAGTCGCTGCTTTCCGACGCGCTGCAGGCGCCGATTATCGCCACCTTCCGCACGCCGAGCCAGCCGAACTTTGTCTTCCAGCGCTTCTACGACGCGTTGAAAGAGCGCGGCTACGTGATCTATCCGGGCAAGCTGACGGTCGCCGATTCGTTCCGCATCGGCTGCATCGGCCGCCTCTATCCCGACGACATGCGCGGCGTCCTCGCGGCGGTGCGCGAAACCCTGACCGAAATGGGCGTCGCGCTCGCGCCGGCGCCGGCCGCTTGAGGAACCGCCCGATGCCCGAACATCCGTCGCAGGTTTCGGTCAACGGCCGCGATTATCGCTGGCCGACCGCGCCGACCGTCGTCGTCTGCCTCGACGGCTCGGCGCCCGAATATATCGAGACGGCGATCGCCAAGGGCCTCGCTCCCAATCTCGCGCGCTTCAAGCGCGACGGCGCGGACCTGACCGCGCTCTGCGTCATTCCCGCCTTCACCAACCCCAACAACCTGTCGATCGTCACCGGCGCGCCGCCGAGCGTCCACGGGATCTCCGGCAACTATTTCCTCGACCTGGCGACCGGCCAGGAGGTGATGATGAACGACGCGCGCTTCCTGCGCGCCGACACCATCATGAAAGGCTTCGCCGATGCGGGCGCGCGCGTCGCCGTCGTCACCGCCAAGGACAAGCTGAGGGCGCTGCTCGCCAAGGGGCTCGACTTCGCCGCCGGGCGCGCGATCGGGTTCTCGGCCGAGAAGGCCGACCATGCGACGCGCGCCGCCAATGGCCTCGACGCGGCGCTCGCCTTCGTCGGCCGGCCGCTGCCGCCCGTCTATTCGGCGGCGCTGTCGGAATTCGTCTTCGCCGCGGGCGTGAAGCTCATCGCCGGCTTCCGCCCCGACGTGATGTATCTGTCGACCACCGACTACGTGCAGCACAAGGCGCCGCCGGGCTCCGAGCTCGCCGATTCTTTCTACGCGATGGTCGACCGCTACGCCGGCGAGCTCGACCGGCTCGGCGCGGTGGTGGCGTTGACCGCCGACCACGGCATGAACGACAAGCACCTGCCGAACGGCGAGCCCGACGTGCTCTACCTGCAGGACGTGGTCGACGCGCTCATCGGCCGCGGCGCCGCGCGCGTCATCCTGCCGATCACCGACCCCTACGTCGCCCACCACGGCGCGCTCGGCTCCTTCGCCACCATCTACCTGCCGCCCGACGCCGACCGCGCTAAGGTCATCGCCGCGCTCGCCGCCAAGCCGGGCGTCGACGCGGCGATGGGGCGCGAAGAGGCGTGCGCCCGCTTCGAACTGCCGCCCGACCGCGTCGGCGACGTCGTCGTTCTCTCCGGACGCCGCAGGGTTCTCGGCGCGACGGCCACGCGCCACGATCTCTCGGCGCTCACCGAGCCGCTGCGCTCGCACGGCGGCTTCTGGGAGCAGAAGGTGCCGATGATCGTCAACCGCCGCCTCGCCGGTCCGACGCCCGAACGCTTGCGCAACTTCGACGTCTTCGACGTCGCCCTCAACCGGATCGCCCGATGAACGTCGCCGCCCTCCCCTTCCGCCGCGAGGCGATGCGCCTCGCCGGCAAGCGCGTCGAGACCGACGAGACGATCGACGTCGTCAATCCCTACACCAACGAGGCGATCGGCGCGGTCCCCGCGGCGCGGCCGGAGCACGTGCGCGAAGCCTTCGCCAAGGCGAAGGCGTTCAAGCCGCGCCTGACGCGCTTCGAGCGCCAGCGCATCCTGCAGACGACGGCGGAGCTGTTGCGCGACCGCAAGGAGGCCTTCGCGCGGCTGATCACCGCCGAGTCGGGCCTGTGCTGGAAGGACTCGCTCTATGAGGCGAGCCGCGCCTACGACGTGTGGTCGTTCGCCGCGCAGCTGGTCATCAAGGACGACGGCGAGATCTATTCCTGCGACGTCAGCCCCAACGGCAAGCTGCGCAAGATCTACACCACCCGCGCGCCGCTCCTCGGCGTGGTGGCGGCGATCACGCCGTTCAACCACCCGCTCAACATGGTGAGCCACAAGCTCGCCCCGGCGCTCGCCACCAACAACCGCGTCGTGCTGAAGCCGACCGAGAAGACGCCGCTGACCGCGCTGGCGCTGGCCGACGCGCTCTACGAGGCGGGCCTGCCGCCGCAGATGCTCAGCGTCGTCACCGGCGACCCGGCGACGATCGGCGAGGCGATGATCGTCGACCCGGACTGCGACCTCATCACCTTCACCGGCTCGGTCAAGGTCGGCAAGCGCATCGCCGAGAAGGCGGGCTATCGCCGCCTGGTGCTGGAGCTCGGCGGCAACGACCCGCTGATCGTCATGGAGGACGCCGACCTCGACAAGGCGGCCGACCTCGCGGTGGCCGGCGCGACCAAGAACTCCGGCCAGCGCTGCACCGCGGTCAAGCGCATCCTGGTGGTCGACAGCGTCGCCGACCGCTTTGTCGAGAAGGTCTTGCCGCGCGCCAAGGCGCTGAAATGCGGCGACCCGATGGACCCGGAAACCGACGTCGGCACGGTGATCGACGAGCGCTCGGCCAAGCTGTTCGAGGCGCGCGTCGCCGACGCCGTCGCGCATGGGGCGGAGCGGCTCTATGGCGGCGAGCGGCGCGGCGCGTTGTTCCCGCCGACGGTCGTCGACCGGGTTCCCTACGATTGCGAGCTGGTGCGCGAGGAGACCTTCGGGCCGGTGATCCCGATCATCCGCTGCCCCGACGACGTCGGCGAGGTGATCCGGATCTCGAACTCGACCGCCTTCGGGCTGTCGTCGGGCGTTTGCACCAACCGGCTGGACTACATCGGCCGCTTCGTTTCCGAGCTGGAGGTCGGGACCGTCAATATCTGGGAGGTCCCGGGCTACCGCATCGAGATGTCGCCGTTCGGCGGAATCAAGGATTCCGGTCTTGGTTACAAGGAGGGCGTGGTCGAGGCGATGAAGAGCTTCACCAACGTCAAGACCTACTCGCTTCCGTGGCCGGCGTAGAATGGCGCGCGATCTCTCCCTCAGCGAAGGCGACGTCAACCTCAGCCCCGCGCGCGCCGAATGGCGGGCCTCGCTGAGCGCGCAGGCGCGCGAAGCGCTCGATGAGGACGAGCGCTTCTTCCTGCGCCAGTCGCTGTCGACGCCGTGCCTCGCCGCGATCGTCAGCGCCGAGGGCGCCTGGCTCACCGACCTCGACGGGCGGCGCATCCTCGATTTTCACGGCAACAGCGTCCACCAGCTCGGCCATGGCCACCCCAAGGTGATCGAGGCCGTCCGCCGCGAGCTGGAAAGGCTGCCCTTCTGCCCGCGGCGCTACGCCAACCCGACCGCCACCGCGCTCGCGCGCCGCCTCATCGAAACCGCGCCGGCGGGGCTCGACAAGGCGCTGTTCGCGCCGAGCGGATCGGCGGCGGTCAGCATGGCGCTGAAGCTCGCGCGCTACGCCACCGGACGGCACAAGACGTTGTCGTTCTGGGATTCGTTCCACGGCGCCAATCTCGACGCGATCGGCGTCGGCGGCGAAGCGTTGTTCCGCCGCGGCCTCGGCCCGATGACGCCGGGCGCCGAGCACCTGCCGCCGCTCGACCTCGTCGGCCGCTTCTTCGGCGACGACAAGCCGTTCGACCGTCTCATCGACTTGATCGACTACTCGCTCGAAGTGCAGGGCGACGTCGCGGCGCTGATCGCCGAGCCGCTGCGCTGGACGACGGTGACGCCGCCGCCGCCCGACTTCTGGCCGTGCGTCCACGAATTGTGCGCGCGCCACGGCGCGCTGCTCATCTTCGACGAGATCCCGAGCTGCCTCGCGCGCTCTGGCAGGCTCTACGCCTGCGAGCGGCTCGGCGCGACGCCGGACATCCTGGTCATCGGCAAGGGGCTCGGCGGCGGGATCATGCCGCTGGCGGCGATCCTCGCCGCGCGCGACCTCGATTGCGCGCCCCAGGCCGCGCTTGGCCATTACACCCACGAGAAGAGCCCGGTCGCCGCGGCCGCCGGACTGGCGACTCTGGCGGCGATCGAGGAGGAAGGCCTGATCGCCCGGGCGCGCGCGCTCGAGGCGCGCGGCCTCGCGCGGCTCGCCCTGTTGCAGGCGGGCCACACGCGCGTCGCCGACGTCCGCGCCTTCGGCGCCTATTTCGGCGTCGAGATCGGCGGCGACGACGCGGCCGCCTTCGCCGACCGGCTGCTTTACGCCTGCCTGGCCAAGGGGCTGAGCTTCAAGATCGGCGGCGGCAAGGTCGTCACCCTCTGCCCGCCGCTGACCATCGGCTTCGACGATTTCGACCTCGCGTTTGACAAGCTCGACGCGGCGTTGGGCGAGCTCGCCGGCTGAGCCGCCGCGGCTGTCATCGAAGCGTCACGCAAGCTTCACAACCGCTTCATAGCGTGCCCCTAGGCCGTGATCGGCTCCACTCCGAAGCCGAAAGGTGCATCCATGAAATCGCTAGTCAGCGCTCTGCTCGCCAGTGCGGCGTTCGCCGTCTCCGCGCCGGCCTTCGCCGCTTCTGACGTCGTCACCATCTATGCCGCCGACGGCTTGCACGACGGCAAGGGAAGCTGGTTCGAGACCGAGTTCGACGCCTTCACCAAGGCGACCAGCGTCAAGGTGCAGTACGTCGAGGCCGGCTCGGGTGGCGTCGTCGAGCGCGTCGCCAAGGAGAAGTCGAACCCGCAGGCCGACGTGCTCGTCACCCTGCCGCCCTTCGTCCAGCGCGCCGAGGCCGAAGGCCTCTTGCAGAAGTTCAAGCCGACCGCGGCCGACGCGATCGACGGCGGCGACGACTTCTATCAGCCGCTGGTCAACAACTATCAGAACTTCATCTACAACGCCGCCCAGCTCGCCGAGCCGCCGAAGACCTTCGCCGACCTGCTCGATCCGAAGTTCAGGGGCAAGATCCAGTATTCGACCCCCGGCCAGGCCGGCGACGGCACGGCGGTGATGATCCAGGTCATCCACGCCTTCGGCTCGAAGGACGCCGGCTTCGACTATCTCAAGAAGCTTCAGGAGAACAATGTCGGCCCGTCGTCGTCGACCGGCAAGCTGACCGCGCTGGTCAACAAGGGCGAACTGCTCGTCGCCAACGGCGACCTGCAGATGAACATGTCGCAGATGGCCGACGATCCGAACATCAAGGTGTTCTGGCCGGCCGGCCCCGACGGCGCGCGGTTGGCGCTGCCGCTGCCCTATTACGTCGGCCTGGTCGCCGGCGCGCCCGACGCCGACAACGGCAAGAAGCTGATCGAGTTCCTGCTCTCGAAGGAAGCCCAGTCGACCGTGTCTTCGATCGCGGACGGCGTGCCGGTGCGCAAGGACGTGACGCCGACCGACGCCAACTTCGCCAAGCTCAAAGACGCGATGACGGGCGTGACGATCTGGCAGCCCGACTGGGCCGCCGTGCTCAAGGATCTTCCGGCCGACGTCGCGCGCTGGAAGCAAGCGACCGGAAGCTGACATGACTCTCGCCATCGCCGACCCGGCGACGGTCGTCTCGGGCGCCGCGGGAATCCGCGGCGCCGCCTCGACCGTTTCGTTCGACCGCGTCAGCGTCGCCTATCGCGGCGTGGTCGTGTTGAAGCCGCTCACGCTCGAGGTCGCCGCAGGCGAGATCCTGGCGATGATCGGGCCGTCCGGCTCGGGCAAGACGACCGCGCTGCGCGCCGTCGCCGGCTTCGTGCGGCCGGCGAGCGGGCGCATCCTGATCGGCGGCGTCGACGTCACCGATCTGCCGCCCTATGCGCGCGGCCTGGCGATGGTGGTGCAAAACTACGCGCTGTTCCCGCACATGCGCGTCTTCGACAACGTCGCTTTCGGCCTGCACGCGCGCCGCGCGCCGAGAGCGCTGATCGAGGAGCGGGTCGCCGAGACGCTCAAGGTCGTCGGCATGACGCAATACGCGCGCCGTTATCCGCGCGAGCTCTCGGGCGGCCAGCAGCAGCGCGTGGCGATCGCCCGCGCGCTGGCGGTGCGGCCGAAGGTGCTGCTGCTCGACGAGCCGCTGTCGGCGCTCGACGCCCAGATCCGCCGCTCGATGGTCGAGGAGATCGGACGGCTGCACGCCGAGCTGCCGGAGCTCACTGTCCTTTACGTGACGCACGACCAGAGCGAGGCGCTGACGCTCGCCGACCGCATCGCCATCCTCAAGGACGGCGCGTTGAGCGCGGTCGGGCGGACCGGCGACCTCTACCGGCGCCCGCCCAACCGTTTCTCGGCCGAGTTCCTCGGCCGCGCCAACCTGCTGCCGGCGGTCGTCGAGAATGAAGCCGACGCGGGCGGCCTCGTCGCGGTGCGGGTCGGCGACGAGCGGCTCGTCGTTCCGGGCGACGACGAGCGCGCCGGCGAGCGGCGGCTGCTCTGCGTCAGGCCGCAAAACCTGACGCTGACGCCCGACGCCGCGCACGCCAACCGCGTCGCCGGCGTGCTGCGCGAGGTCCATTGGCAAGGCGAGCTCACCCATCTGGTCGCCGAGGTCGGCGGCGCGCTGATTCGCGTCGTGGCGACGAAGCTGCCGCGGACGCCGTCGCGCGGCGACAAGCTGGAGATGTTCTTCGCCCCCGCGGACGCCAGCCTCATCGCCGAGGACGCGAATGTCTGAGGCCGCCGCTTCGCCCGGCGCGGCCAAGATCGACCTCGGCGCGCTGTGGGTCGCCCCGCCGCTCGCGGCGCTGGCGGTGCTGTTCCTCTATCCGCTGGCGCTGATCGCCCACGCCGCCGCCTACGATCCGACCGACGCGCTCAACCTCGGCGCCGCGTGGGAGACGCTCGGCTCCAAGGCCTTCCTCAGCGCGCTCATCAACACGGCCGAGATCGCGGTCGCCTCGACCGCCGGCAGCCTCGCGCTCGGCCTGACGCTGGCGCTGATCATCGCCTTCGTGCCGTTCCCCGGCGCGACCTTCGTCGCCCGGCTGATCGACACCTTCATCGCCCTGCCGACCTTCCTGGCGACCCTCGCCTTCACCTTCCTCTACGGCTCGGCCGGATTGCTCAACGGCGCGCTGGTCCAGGCCTTCCACCTCCCCGGTCCGCCGGTGCACTTCCTCTATTCGGCCTGGGGCGTCGTGCTCGCCGAAGTGACCGTTTACTCGCCCTTCGTGCTGAGGCCCATGCTCGCCGCCTTCTCGCTGGTCGACCGCGGCCAGATCGAGGTCGCCAGCCTGCTCGGCGCGCGGGCGTGGCGGATCGCGCGCCAGATCATCCTGCCGGCCGCGCTGCCGGCGGCGATCGCCGGCGGCAGCTTGTGTCTGCTGCTCACCGTCAACGAATTCGGCATCGTGCTGTTCATCGGCGCCAAGGGAGTCGTCACGTTGCCGCTGCTGATCTACGACAAGGCGATCCAGGAATCCGACTATCAGGCCGCATGCGTCATCGCGATGGTCAACGTCGCGCTTTCGCTCGCCTTGTTCGGGCTCTATCGTTTCGCCGCGCGACGGCTGGGGGCGTGAGATGCTGGTCTGGTCGCGCTCCGGCAAGCTGGCGATCTGGAGCCTCGCGGCGCTGCTGATCGGCGTCATCTTCGTCGCGCCGCTCGCCGTCATCCTCGCGGCGAGCTTCGCCGGCCACTGGAACGGCGTGCTGCCGAGCGACTTCACCGTCGAGCACTACGCGCAAGCGGGAGGCGGCGCCTCCGGCGACGCGGTGTTCGCCAGCCTGGTCACCGGCGTCGTCGCCAGCCTGCTCGCGCTGGTCAGCGGCGCCTGGGCGGCGCTCGCCTTGCGCGCGCAGACCGGAAGCGCGGGCAAGATTCTCGGCGTGCTGTTCTTCATTCCCAGCGCCGTCCCTTCCGTCTCGGTCGGCCTCGGCTTGCTGGTCGCCTTCAGCCAAAAGCCGCTGTTGCTCAACGGCACGATGGCGATCGTCCTCGTCGCGCATTTCGTGCTGATTTCAGCCTTCTCGTTCAGCAACGTCTCGGCGGGCCTATCGCGGCTTTCGCCGGATTTCGAGGAGGTCGCCTCCTGCCTCGGCGCGCGGCCGTTCTACCGCCTGCGCCGCGTCACCCTGCCGCTCGTCGCGCCCTATCTGTTCGCCGCCTTCGGGCTAAGCTTCGCGCTGTCGATGGGCGAGCTCGGCGCGACGGTGATGGTCTACCCGCCCGGTTGGGTGACGCTGCCGGTCGACATCTTCAGCCTCACCGACCGCGGCGACGTGTTCAACGGCGCGGCGCTGACCATGATCCTCGTCGGCGTGACGCTGGCCCTGCTGCTCATGATCGAGCGCGTCTCCACCGTGTGGGCGCAGGCGCGCGGCAACTGAAACGTCCGCCTCAGCCGAGCGCGTCGCGCGCGACGCGCATCATCACGCGCGCCGCGACGCCGATCAGTCCGTCGGGAAAATCGTAGTCGGCGTTGTGCAGGCTGGCGTGACGCTCTCCGGCGCCCAGTAGGAACATCGCCGAAGGCGCCCTGGCGGCGAAGCGGCCGAAATCCTCGGAGGCGCGCATCGGCTGGCCTTCGCCGCTCCAGCGCACGCCCTCGCCGTCGAGCGCGCGCGCAATCATCTCCACCGCCTCGGGCGCGTTCTCGCAGTGGGGAAAGACGTCGTGATAGGCGAGCTGGACGTCGAGCCCGTCCTCGCCCGCCGCCTCCTGAATCCGGCGCTCGGCGCTCTCGACCAGCGCGCCCATCGTCGCGTCGGTGAGCGTGCGCAGCGCCGCCCACAGCTCGGCGCGGCCGGGCGCGACGCCGAAGGCGCGCGCGCCCATCTCGACGTGGGTGACGGTGACGAGGCTGTAGCCCATGTCGAGCGCCCCGCCGCGCCCGAGCGCGGTCAGCTCCGGCATCAGCCTAGCGAGCGCGCGCATCGGCGAG
>Ga0326728_10015789_pt1 | contig 15587 bp, 8 predicted proteins | sample MB3enrmetagenome_FD_207602 | JGI IMG/M metagenome (GOLD analysis project Ga0326728, IMG submission 207602) | Lab enriched peat soil microbial communities from McLean, Ithaca, NY, United States - MB31MN | ecosystem: Environmental > Terrestrial > Soil > Wetlands > Peat | place: USA: New York...
TAGGGTTGGGGCTCAACAGGATGCCGAAAGAGGAACGCGTCGGCCACCTCCGCATCCTGACCCAAAGCGTGAAGGATTTTCTCGATCCGTGGTTCGAATCGGAGCAGCTCAAGACGGCCCTGGCCACCGATGGCGTGATTGGTACCAAGGGTGGTCCCTACACACCTGGGACAGCCTACGTCCTTATGCATCATTGCATGGGAGGCGTGGGTGGAAAGCGTGGGCTGTGGGGATTTGTTCGTGGAGGCATGGGGGGGATCACGCAGGCCATGGCTGATTCGGCACGAAGCCGAGGTGCGGAAATTCGCACCGGAGCGCGGGCGGAGAGAGTGCTGATCCAAGTTGGCCGCGCCGCCGGCATCGTGCTGGAGGGCGGCGAGGAAATCCGTGCCAGGATTGTCGTGTCCGGCGTGGACCCCAAGCGGACTTTTCTCAAACTTGTCGAGTCGAGTCACCTGGACAAGGAATTTCTGGGCGCCGTCAGAGCATTCAAGAGTGAGGGTGTATCAATGAAGATTAACCTCGCCCTGGATGGCCTGCCGGACTTCAAGTGCCTTCCGGGCTCGCAGCTCGCGCCGCACCACAAGACCACGATCCATATCTGTCCCACGCTCGAATACATCGAGCGAGCCTTCGACGACTCAAAGTATGGGCGCCCCAGCCGGCGGCCAATGCTCGAGATCACCATCCCAACCACTTATGATTCCTCCCTCGCGCCGCCGGGGAAGCACGTGGCAAACATATTCCTGCAATACGCGCCTTATACACTGTCTCCAGAGGTCGCCACCAGTTGGTACGGTCTTAAGGAGAGCTACGCCGACGGCGTGATGGACCTGATCGAGGAGTATGCTCCGGGATTCAAACGGTTGGTGCTGCATCGCCACGTACTGTCCCCGCTGGACCTCGAAGAGCAGTACGGCCTGACAGGCGGGAATATTTTTCAGGGCGAGATGGGCACCGACCAGCTTTATTTCCTTCGGCCGGTTCCGGGCTGGGCGCAATATCGCACGCCCATCCGCGACCTCTATTTGTGTGGCTCGGGCACGCATCCCGGAGGAGGAGTGACGGGAGCGCCAGGCCACAACGCGGCGCGAGAGATCCTCAAGGATTGGCGGAACGCATGAACCGGGTCTTCATTCTCCACTATCACGAAATCTGGCTCAAAGGAGGGAATAAGAACTACTTTCTCAGCCGGCTGCGCTCCGCCGTCAAGCAGAGTCTTGCCGACTTGCCCGTCCAATCCTTGGAGAGCCTTGCCGAACGCTTCCTGCTGGTCCCCGGGGATGAATCGGCCGCGCCTGCGATCCTGGAGCGTTTACGCCGCGTCTTCGGACTCGCCTATATCGCCTCGGCGCGGGAAGTGCCGAGTTCGCTTGCTGACATGGGTCCCGTGGCCTGCGCTTTGATGGCGGAGAAGAATCCGCGCAACTTCGCAGTCCGCGCCAAGATTGCAGCCACGGGATGTGGCATGCACTCCATGGATTTGGAGCGCCAACTTGGGCGAGTCATCCTGGACCATCTGCGCGCCATCAACCCAAGCATCCAGGTGAATCTTAGCAACCCCGAAGCGACTTGCTGGGTCGAGGTGGTGCCTGGGAAGACACTTATCTATGTCGACCGTGTGGACGGTCCCGGCGGTTTGCCCGCCCTCACCAGTGGCCGGCTCATCGTGTTGCTTTCGGGCGGGTTCGATTCCGCGGTGGCGGCCTACAAGATGATGCGGCGCGGCTGTCATGCCGCTTTCGTGCATTTCTATGGAAACCCCTCGCCTTCGCGGGATTCGTCAAGAGGCGTGGCAGAGGAGATCGTTCGGACGCTTACGCCCTACCAGTTTACCTCCCGGCTCTACCTGGTGGGTTTTGAGGCGGTGCAGCGCCAGATCGTTGCGAGCGCGCCAGAGAGCTTTCGCGTGCTGCTGTACCGCCGCATGATGGCGCGCATTGCGCGAGAGATCGCTCGCGCCGAGCGCGCCATGGGCCTGGTGACTGGCGATAGCGTGTCGCAGGTGGCCTCGCAGACCTTGCATAACCTGGCGGCCATCGACCACGGGCTCGACTTGCCCCTCTACCGCCCGTTGGCAGGCGATGACAAAGCTGAAATACTGCGGTTGGCCCGGCGGATTGGGACCTACAAAATCTCCTGTGAACCCTTTGAGGACTGCTGCCCGCGCTTCATGCCTCGCGCCCCCGCCATCTTTGCCCAGACCGAGCAGCTCGACACGGCTGAGGCAGGAATCGACGTCCCTGCCTTGGTCAGGATGGGTCTCGAATCCACCAGTGTATCGAATTTCAAATTCGAGCGGGGATTGGTCACTTCACGCGAGGTGACGTCGAGGCGCTTCGAAAAACTCCTGTACGCCCTTAAAGCGACAGCAGACCCAAACCAAGCTGCTTCACAATGAAAGTCCGCATTCGTCACCTCCGCAGAAGCGGGGGTCCAGGGACAGTCAAGGAGCCTCTGCATTCCCGCGTGCGCGGGGGTGACGTGGTTTTCGGCACAGCTGCCACGAATTTGATCTAGGTCACACCTCGATCACCCTGCCCTAGCATAGAATTGACCGGCCTGCCGAGGGCTCCTATAATTGTTAGGTGTATTGGAGAAGTCGCGGATGAGAACACTTTTCTCGGCTCTACTGTTATTATGCCTGCCCTTGGGACGGATTTTCTCCCAGCAGCCTCCCGCCGAGCCTGCCAGCCCCACCACCAACAATCCTCAAATTGCCGGCGACCAGAGTCGGATTCAGGTGCGTGTTGAGTTGGTGCAAATGCTGGCGACGGTTACCGACAAGAAGAACCGGCTCGTCACCGACCTTACTAAAGACGATTTCAGGATTTTCGAAGACGGCAAACCCCAAGATATTCGCTTCTTCAGCCGTGAGACCGACCTCCCCCTGCGCATAGGGATGTTGATCGATACAAGCAACAGCATTCGCGACCGGCTGCACTTTGAACAGGACGCCGCTGTCGATTTCCTTACGGAAGTGCTGCGCCCGGGCAAAGATTCGGCCTTCGTGGAGGCTTTTGATGTGGAACCCCAGTTCATTCAGGACTACACGGACGACGTCGAAAAACTCTCGAACGCCATTCAAAGTCTGCGAGCGGGTGGGGTTACGAGCCTCTACGACGCAATTTACCTTGCCTGCAAGGAGAAACTTTATATCTTCCCGCCCCCAGAGCCTTACCTGCGCCGGGTCATGATCGTCATCAGCGACGGACAGGATAATCAAAGCGTGCACACCCGGGACGAAGCCATCGCCATGGCGCAGAAGGCCGAGGTTACTATTTTTACAATCAGCACCAACCGCAGCGGCGCAGAAGGTAAAGGCGACCAGGTCCTGAAAATGCTGGCAAAGGATACGGGCGGGCGTCCCTTTTTCCCCTTCGAGGCGGGTGATTTGGCCGCCAACTTCCAGGAAATTGCACGCGAACTCCGCAGCCAATACAGCTTGGCTTACGTCTCAACGAATATTGCCCACGACGGAACCTTCCGCAAAATCACTATCCAGCCAGTCGACAACTCCCTGCATGTCCGCGCTAAGGACGGCTATTTCGCCTTGTCTCAGTAGGGAACAGGGAAAAGGGAACAAGTTACCGCGAAAAGGCACTAGCAAACCCAGAATCAGCTACGCGCCCGCGCTTATTCACTGTTCGCTGTTCCCTTTAACCTGATCCCTACTCCGTGGGTGCGTAGTAACCACGCCGTGCCTGAACTTTGTAGTCCGAGTTATCTACCGAGACGCGGATCTTACGGAAGGCGCCGTCGTGCTTGGTGTTGGTGGGGGTATACCCGATCAGGTACTGAGTTCGCAGTTCGTTGGCGATTTCCTGAAACGCCGCCGCTGTATCCTTGGTTTTGTTCACTTGGAGGACGCGTCCGCCCGTATCTTCGGAAAGCTTCCTTAAAACCGAATCGCCGCTGAAACCAATGGAGCGAATGCCGTAAAAAGGACGGTCAACGATATCGACGGAATAGTTGATCACATCCGATTTCTGCGCCGCCTCAAGGGCGGCCTCCAACTTGACCCTGCTGCCCTGATCTTCACCATCCGTCAGGAGGATGAGCACCTTTCGGCCGACTTCGTTCTTCAACAGTTCGTTCGCTGCCAGGTAGACAGCGTCGTAAAGGTGGGTGGCGCCGCCGGCGTCACTGGTGGGGAAGGGCCCCGGCATCACCCCATGACCACCGCCATTAATCACGGTTTCATCGATGGCGTGAGCGAGCAGCTTTTGATCGGCCGTGAAATCCTGGAGGAGCTCCACATCGACGTCGAAGTGCAGGACGAAGGCCAGGTCCTTTGGGCGCATCACCTGGTGCAGAAAAGCGTCTGCTTGCTCCTGCTCGATGCCCAACACCCTGCCTTGGCTTGGGCTCGTGTCTACCATGATCCCCATGGTCAATGGAGTGTCGGTCTCACGCGAGAAGTAGCGGATTTGCTGCGGCACCCCGTCTTCCTGAACTTGGAAGTCCTCTTTCTTGAGGTCCGCGATCATGTGCTTCTTCTTGTCCGCCACCACGGCGTACACGTTCACCACTTCCGTCGACACCTTTAAGGTCGCTGGAGGCGTCTGCTCCGGGTTCTGCTGGCTCGAACCAGGCACACTCGTCAGCGCCCAGAAGAGCATTCCGAGAAGGAGGTAGGTTCGCTTTCCGCTTGCAGTCGAGTACTGCAGGACGGGCCGAGGCTCGCGGACTGTCGATAGTGTTGCCATGTCTTTTGGATGCAATTCTAAAATTCTGCCCCGTCGCCTATTATATGCCTGTTTAGAACGTCAGTCATTCACAACCATAAGAGTCCGTGCCGTTCCGAGCGCACGAGGAATCTCACCCTGATCTTTCGTTCCCGGTGTATCCGGCGCAGAGCGGGAGCCCTCGCTCCGGTGAGAATGCCATTTCATGCTCTCCGGGTGCCGCTGGCGTCGAGCGCGATTGCGTAGAGGAGGTCAACGAAGCCCAACTCCGACATCGATCGCTCGAAAAACTCCCGGCCCATTTCTATTTTTCGATGAATCGAATCCCGTTTTTGCATTTTTTTTCATGCAAACTTCACTTTCCTCTTGACAAGATAATGCTGTGTCACTATACATGAGATTGAATACGCGCTCCGCCAGCAACGCTGGCGTGAATTTCAAAAAGTTTGGAGGAGAATAGAATGGCAGCGAAAAAGAAAGCAAAAAAGAAGAGGTAAGTACTTTCCAAAATCTGAAAGGAACTCTCGGGGATGCAGCGATGCATCCCCGAAGTTTTTTAGGGGCTTTTCCCAACCAGTCCGAAAACTCCAACCAATTCCGTCATTCCTCACTACGATCTCGAAACCCAAGGGCTGCTAACTTTCAACGGTCTCCTGCGGAGTAGGCTTCGGCGTGCTCTCATCCAGGTTCCCTTCCGCGGCGGTCAGGGTGCGGGGCGTCTCGTCCACTGGTTCAATCACGGGCAGATCATCGCCCGTGGCGGCGCCAAGTTCTTTCAGTTTCCGGGCAGAAGGCAGCACGCGGCCTTCCAGCGAGCCAACCGCCTTATTGTATGAATCGACCTCTCGGGCGAGAGCTGAGCCAATCCCTTGGAAGTGAGTAAGGAAAGGTCGCAGCCGGTCGTAGAGTTCCTTTCCCAGTTCGCTAATGAGTCGAGCATTTTCTGCGATTTGTTCCTGCCTCCATCCATACGCCACGGCGCGAAGCAAGGCGATCAGCGTGGTAGGAGTTGCCAGGACCACCCGCTTCTGCATCCCGTCCTCGATCAGGGTGCGATCCTGTTCGAGCGCCGCACTGAAGAATGACTCGCCGGGAAGAAACAGCACCACGAACTCCGGGGCGGGCTCGAGCTGCTCCCAATAACTGCGCGCGGCCAACTGATTCATATAGACGCGCACGCTTTGGGCGTGTTTCTCGAGTGCCTCCTTCCGATCCTCCTCTTTGGTTGCAGCCGAGGCGTCGAGGAAAGCCTGGAGTGGGACCTTGGCATCGACAGCGATGCGCCGGTTGCCGGGCAACCTCACGATCATGTCAGGACGCAACCGGCCTGACTCCGAAGCGAAGGTTTCTTGCTCCGTGAAGTCGCAGTGCTCCGACATGCCGGCCAACTCAGCCACGTTCCGAAGGGTCATTTCACCCCAGCGGCCCCGGGCCTGGCTTCCGCCCCTTAATGCGATTGCCAGCGTGGAAGTCTTTTCCTGCAAGAGTTGGTTTGTGGCGGCCAAGCCGCGGAGTTGCTCCTCGAGCGTGCCGTAAGCGTTTTGCCGAGCTTTCTCCATTTCCAGGATCTGCGCTTCATACCGGCTGAGAGTTTCCTTAAGCGGCGCCACCAGCGCATCGATTGCCTGCTGGCGTGTATCCAGGTCTCCTTTCGCCTGAGCTTGAATGGTCTCAAAGGTGCTTCGTGCCAAGGCAATAAACGCTTGGTTGTTGCTCTTGAGCGCCTCCGCCGACAACGCCTGAAACGCATCCGACAGGTTCTTCTTGGCCTCACCAACTAAGTTCTTCTGTTCTTCCAGGCTCGCCTGCGCTTCCTGAAGCTTGGTCTCTGCGGCGACGCGCATTTCGCCCTCGGTCTTCATTCGCTCGCGCAAGACCGCCAGATCCTCCAACCGTTGCTGCAATTGCTCGAGTTCGGTTTGGGCTTTGACTTTTTGCTCGCTCTCACCGCGTAACTGTTGCTGCAGGCTGGAAGTTTCTTTTTCTTTGGCTTCGAATAAACCGTGCAGCGCGGTCAGTTGTGCCCGCACTTCGGTGGCGGTAGCTTCCGCCGCCTTCACTCGGCCTTCCGCTTCGACTTGCACTTTTCGGACGACGGCTGCTGACCCGGCCTTGGCCCATAACCAGGCAATGGCGAAGCCTGAAACTATGCCGATGACGAGCAGGGTGATTGAAATCACAGAGTCTCCTTAGCAGTCCGGGGAGATCATACCTAAAATCTGTGCATAAAGGTAGGACCGGGTCACGGAGGCTTTCCAGCAACCTGCTAGACCCTAATAGTTCTCTTCGTGTGCAGGGCAGATGGGACGGTAATCGCAGAATTTGCAAACAAAACCGGGTGTCGGAGGGAATTGGTTCTCGCGAATCTGACCGGCGAGGGTCAGGACCCTGGTCTTAAGGGCTTTAAGGTCTGAATCGGTCCGTGCGGTGTGGACAGTTTGGTTGTTGGACAGGCAATAGAAGGTCAAGAGGCGGGGCTTCAACTTCAATTCTTCCTGTGCCGCTAGAGCGTACACGGAAAGCTGCAAACTGCCGTCGGCATCCTTTTGCGAGCGAGGCTTTCCAGTTTTGTAGTCAATGAGTTCAACTACGTCCTCGTTCTCGCCCGCGCGCGGCGTCATGGGACTGATCTGGTCGATGCGCCCTTCCAACAAGACTTCGCCCAGATCAAGCGAGAAAGATGTCTCCATGCTCAGAGGAAGTATCTCGGTGCGTCCCTGCTTTTCTACGAAGGCGCGCAACTGTTCCAGCCCAATTTGCTTGTAAGTCTGCTCCTGGTACTCGTCTTCGAACCCGGTGTTCCTCCAGGACGCCTCGTAGAAATCCCTCACCGCGTCGAAACTGGCTTCGCCCCTGGCCCGCAGCTCGAAATAACGCCTTACGGAACGATGCATGATGTGCCCGAAGGTGAGCGCGGCCTGCGGCCCGGTGGGGATCTTCAGAAAATGGCCAAACTTGAACTTGAGGGGGCAGGCCTCGTAATCCTCAATCGAGGAAGCACTTAGGCGCAGCCTTTCCCCCGGCTTGGTCTCCGGCCCGCGGCCCGCCCATGCCGCAATCGGAGGGTGCACGCCAGGAAGTTCAGACAGATCGCCGAAGAGTTCTTGCTGTGCAGGACTTCTGTCATTCCGAGCGAAGCGAAGAATCTCGCTCTGGCTCGCCGGGGAAGGAAGCTGAGCGAGATTCTTCGCTTCGCTCAGACTGACAGCAGGGGGGTTCGGAATGACATTGACGGGGTGGTAGGAGGTAACGGTCTGACGTTCAATGTCCCGAGCGGCCACCACCGGGTCGCGGAGCAGGTCGTCGATGAATGTCGACGGCTTTTTCCCAGGCGCCGCCACGCTGGAAACATAAAGGCGGTCCTTGGCGCGTGTAAGGGCCACAAAAAACAACCGGCGTTCCTCTTGCGTGTGGATATTCTTGGGCGGCAAAGGCCCCTTGCGAAGCTCGTCAGGAAACTCAATGACTGCTTTGCGCTCGACGCTGGGAAAGCGGCGAGAGGCCACGCTGAGCAAGAAAACCACAGGGAACTCCAGCCCCTTGGCGGCGTGGACGGTCATCATCTGGACCGCGCCGGCGCGGTCTTCAACGACAGGCGCCTCAATCTTTCCTCCCGCCTCGAGGTAATGCTCGAAATAGAAGAGGAATTCATGCAAGTTCTTGGCTGGTTTCTTCCCCTCGGGTTCCTCTTCCCACTCAGGGCCGGCCAGGGCCGGGAATTTCGAGAGCTTTTCTTCCCACTCGCGCAGGAACTCAGCGAACGCATTCACGTATCGGAGGTCCCTTTCGTCAAGAAACGAAAGTACTTGAAGGCGCTCACGAAGCAGGCTGAACAACGACGTCACGGTGACATTCTGGGCCGCCCAGTGCAGGTCGTGAAGGAGTTGTCTCAACGCCCCCCAGTTGGTAGCTTCGAGGGGGTCTGCAGCAGGGGCGGTTCGCGAACCGCCCCTACTGAATGTGGTGAGGACATCGTAGAGCGAGCAGCGCCGCCTGTCCGCCTCGACGCGGACTTCGAGGGCGAGTTCTTCCGGAAAGTTCCAGCGCGGAGCCAGCAGCACGCGGGTCAAGCTGATATTGTCGTGGGGCGAATGGATCAAGTTGAGATAGGCGAGGAGGTCGCGAATAATCACTGTGGAAAGAACCGAGAGGCCACGAATGGCGAATGGAATTTCCCGGCGCTTGAATTCCTCGACGAGCCGGTCGCGATAGCTATGCGCACGGTACAGTACGGCGATGTCGCCATAGAAAGTCCCGTCATCGAGGAGTCGCTGTATTTCATCGGCAACCCAATTCGCCTCGCTAACGTAGTCTGGGCTAGTGGGCAGATAAGCCGGGCAGCCTTCTTCACGTTCAGGTATCAATTCAGGCTTGCCGGGATACCGGGTACCATTCTTTTTGATCACCACATCCGCGACGTGCAGCACACGCTCAGTGGAACGGTAATTGCGATTCAAAAAGATAGTCTCGTGACCCCGAAACACCTTCCCAAACATGTCAAAGGCGCCGTGGGAAGCGCCGCGAAAACGGTAGATAGCCTGGTCGTCGTCACCGACAGCAGTGATGTTAAAGGGCGGAGCCACCAACCGCCTGAGCAGCTCCACTTGGGCGTAGTTTGTGTCTTGGAACTCATCGACCAGGACAACACGGAACTGATTGCGGTAAGCTTGGCAGACTCCGGGCTCGCTGTCGAGAAGGCGCACCGCCTCCGGAATCAGGCTGCCGAGGCTCGAACTGCCCGCCCGCGCGATCAGACTGCGGCTATTGCGGAAGACACGGGATAACTCCATTTTCTTTTGAATCTCCTCCTCTTTCAGGGCCCGTTCCCCGGCATCGAGTTTGCCGGCTTTCTCCAGGAAAGCGCTTTCGGCCGCTTGGACATATTTCTCGAAGTCTTCCGGCTCGATGAGCTCGTCTTGGCAGCGAGAAAAGAAATCATTAAGTGCGTGCAGGAATGCCCCAGGTTCGGCCAACTTCTGAAAGAACTCGAGCTCGAGACGGTCCAGGCGCTGGCGGAGGAAGACCCACACATCCTCTTTATTCAACAACATGCGCTCGCCGGGCGCGACGCCAGCGTCAACGTTTAGCGCCGTCGCGACCTTCAGGTCAGAGCCGGAAGATGCCTGCGTGCTTTGGCTGCGGACCACTTCGTAGGCAAAGGCATGAAAAGTGGAGATGTACGGGTTGGCGGCAAGATCTGGCAAGGCTTGGCGGACGCGAGATTGCATCTGGCCGGCAGCCTTCTCTGTAAAGGTTAAGGCCAGGATGTTGCGCGGTGCGAGGCCGGGGTAATGCTCGAGCAAATGAACGATCCGCTGCGTTATTACTCGGGTCTTGCCGCTGCCCGGACCCGCAATGACCAGCAGCGGCCCGTCGCCGTGTTGAACCGCCCGAAGTTGTTCAGGATTGAGCAACATGCAAGAATTCAGGATGCAGGAGTCACAATTCAGGATTCGGGGAAAATCCGAATCCGTCTTGAATCGTATCCTTTCCTTATGAACCAGGCAACCACATTTCGCCTTTTGCGCGTGCTTGCTGGCCGTGCCAACTCATGCATCGCTATGGATTTCGGCCCTAATCCTGAATTAGGAATCGGCAGTGTCCTATTTCAACCTGTAGCGCTGGCCTTGAGGCCAGCAATTGCCGACCCTAAAGGTCGGCGCTACGTTCAAATCACAACCGTTTGTGGGAATTCTAGCAGTTGACCATCCCACGGTGACTCGGTTATCTTGGGTTTTCAGTGTGAGCCGCTTAAGCCTAAGAGCTTGTGCGGGGAGCCGTGCACCGGAATCGGTTGGCAACGTTGATAGTGGGTTCCGCTGGTAACCAAGCCGACGTATTGACCGTCCATTTATATTGCGGCATTCATCGAGGGATGAGTGTCCGTCGAAAAGGCCTAAACCCAATGGCAAGTAGGATTTCGAATGAGGACCGGCTTACAATCTGCACTAAATAAGGATTGAACCATGAGTACGCCCAGTACACTAGAGCGAAATGACGAGGCCCAGATTCGACCAAACGCTTCGCCAGGGGTTCCGGGCAAAGAACCCAAGCGGCGTTGGTGGCTTTGGCTGTTGGCGCTGGCGGTTTTGGCTTTTGGAGCATACCGCGTTCACAAGGGGATGGTGGAGCCGCAAGCCGCGAACACCAACCCGGCAGGGGGAGCGCCAGGGCGGAATTTCGGCGCCGTTCCGGTGGTTGCCGTACCCGCCGTCAAAGGCGATATCGGAGTTTATTTCCCCGGGCTGGGTACGGTTACGCCGATTCATACTGTCTCGGTAAAAAGCCAAATTGCCGGTTACCTGATGCAGGTGCTCTATAAGGAAGGCCAGCTTGTAAATAAAGGCGATCCGTTAGCGGAGATTGACCCACGGCCGTATCAAGTCATGCTCGAGAACGCGGAAGCGGGATTGCTCAGAGACCAGGCCAACCTCGACAATGCGAAGGTAGACTTGCAGCGTTATCAAACGCTCGTCCCTCTCCGAGCCGTTCCGGAACAACAACTGGCCACCCAAGAGGCGTTGGTGAAGTCAACCGAAGGAGTTGTCAAAACGGACCAGGCGCAAATAGATACGGCCAAGCTTGACCTTGTCTATTGCCACATTACGGCCCCCATCACCGGTCGCGTTGGCCTGCGGCTGGTGGATCCGGGGAATTACGTGACTCCGACGGACGCTACGGGATTGGTGGTGATTACCCAAATCGAACCCATTAGCGTGATCTTTCCGCTTCCCGAAGATCAGCTCCCCGCCATCATGGAGCGGCAGCGAGCAGGGGCGCGGCTGCGAGTCGACGCTTATGACCGGGAAATGACGAAGAGAATTGCCCAAGGTTGGCTCGAGACGATCGATAATCAGATCGATCCCACCACCGGGACGTTCAAGCTGCGCGCCAATTTCGAGAATCGAGACGGGGCGTTGTTCCCGAATCAGTTTGTCAATGCCAGACTGCTGGTTGAGGAGAAGAATGGGGTGACCCTCATCCCCACGGCGGCCGTGCAACGGAACTCCCAAAGGACGTACGTTTTTCTGGTGAAACCTGATTCCACCGTGACGGTAACGACGATTACCCTCGGCACCACGGAAGGGGATGAATCGGAGGTCACCTCAGGGCTGAAGCCGGGTGACGAGGCAGTGATGACTGGTGTGGACCGGCTGCAAGAAGGGACGAAGGTTCGATTTCAGAAGACGAAACAACAGTGACGAGTGACAAGTGACGAGTGACGAGCCAGAAAAGGCGTCGTCACTTGTCACTGCTCTTGAAGGAGCGAAGGAACAGTGAGAGGGGCCAAGTGGGGCGTGATAAGCAATAAAGTGTTCTTGCTCGTCACTCGTCACTCGTCACTCATCACTGCAATTAAACAATGAGTCCGTCTCGGATCTTTATTATCCGGCCAGTAGCCACGTCGTTGCTCATGGTGGCCATTCTGCTGGCGGGCGCTGTAGGATTCAAACAATTGCCGGTTTCAGCCCTGCCGGAGGTGGATTATCCCACTATCCAGGTCATCACCTTTTATCCTGGGGCCAGCCCGGATGTGATGGCGTCTTCGGTGACGGCGCCGCTGGAGCGGCAGTTCGGCCAGGTGCCTGGGCTCCAGCAGATGACCTCGACGAGCTCGAACGGCAGTTCCATCGTCACCTTGCAGTTTAACCTTAGCCTGAATATCGACGTGGCCGAGCAGGAAGTGCAGGAGTCTATTAACGCTGCCGGCACTTACCTGCCTCCTGACCTTCCCACCCCGCCCATTTACAGCAAGAGCAATCCTGCCGACGCCCCGGTTCTGACCCTGGCGCTCAGTTCTGATACGTTGCCCTTATCGAAAGTCGAGGACCTTGCGGATACCCGCCTGGCGCCGAAGATTTCCCAATTGCCGGGAGTGGGCTTGGTGAGCATTAGTGGCGGGCAGAAACCGGCGGTGCGGATTCGCGCCAATCCCACCTTGATGGCCTCCTACGGCATTAACCTCGAGGATCTGCGGAGCGCCATCGTTGCCGCCAACGTGGACCAGGCCAAGGGCAGTTTTGACGGCCCGCACCAGAACTATCAGATTGGCGCTAACGACCAGTTGATCTCCAGCGCGGATTACCGACCGCTGATTGTGGCCTACCGAAACGGCTCCCCCGTTAAGTTGACCAACGTGGCGAGCGTCGAGGACGACGTCGAGAACGTCCGCCAGGCTGCCTGGATGAACGACACGCCTGCGGTTATTGTGAACATCCAGCGCCAGCCCGGGGCCAACGTGATCGCCGTGGTGGACCGCATCAAGACGCTGCTCGATCAACTGATGAAATCGCTGCCGTCCGCGGTGAAGGTCCAGATACTGACGGACCGGACCACCACCATTCGAGCCTCGGTTCACGACGTCGAGTTCGAACTGATGCTGACGGTGGCCCTGGTTGTGTTGGTCATATTCCTTTTCCTGCGAAACCTCTCGGCCACCGTCATTCCCAGTGTCGCCGTTCCGCTCTCTCTGGTCGGGACCTTCGGGGTAATGTACCTGCTCGGCTACAGCCTCAATAACCTGAGCTTGATGGCCTTGACCATCTCTACCGGCTTCGTGGTGGACGACGCCATCGTGATGATTGAAAACATCACGCGTTACATCGAAGAGGGCGAACCGGCGCTCCAGGCGGCACTGAAAGGCTCCGCGCAGATCGGCTTCACCATTGTTTCCTTGACGATATCCTTGATTGCGGTGCTCATTCCCCTGTTGTTCATGGGCGACATTGTCGGGCGGCTTTTCCGTGAGTTTGCCGTCACCTTGGCGGTCACCATCCTGGTTTCCGCGATCGTGTCCTTGACGCTCACTCCCATGATGTGCTCGAAGCTGCTCAAACATTCTCCGGAAGCCGAGCAGACCCATTTCTATCGGATCACCGAGAGGGGCTGGAAGGCCATCATATCCTTTTATGACCGGACCCTTCAGGTGGTCCTGCGCCACCAAACCTTGACGCTGCTGGTCGCCGCCGGGACCCTGGTCCTCACCATTGTGCTCTACATCTACGTGCCCAAGGGTTTCTTCCCGATTCAAGATACGGGGGTCATCCAAGGCATCTCGGAAGCTTCGGAGACGGTGTCTTTTCCGGAAATGGCCACCTTGCAGCAAGAGCTGGGCAAGATCATTCTGAAGGATCCCGCCGTGGAAAGCCTCTCCTCGTTCATCGGGATCGACGGGACCAACACCACGCTCAATAGCGGGCGCATCCTCATCAACCTGAGGCCGCTCGACGAACGAAAGATAACCGCCAGCGAGGTCATCCGCCGCTTGCAGCCGGAGCTCGCTCAGGTGGCGGGAATCACCCTGTTTATGCAGCCGGTGCAAGATATCACGGTGGAGGACCGCGTCAGCCGCACCCAGTTCCAATACACCCTCGAGGATCCGAATACCGACGAGCTCTATTCTTTCGCCCCCCGCATGCTCAGGAGACTGCAAGAGTCACCGTTGTTGCGCGATGTGGCGAGCGACCAGGAGGTGGGCGGGCTGTCTACCCGATTGATATTCGACCGCAGCACATCATACCGTTTCGGCATCTCCCCCTCGACCATCGACCAAACGCTTTACGACGCTTACGGACAGCGGGAGGTGTCCACAATCTACACCCAGTTGAACCAATACCACGTGGTCTTGGAAGTGGATCCGTCTTATATGAAAAATCCTCTGGACCTGCGCGACCTCTTCATTCGCACCAACGAAGGCAGCACTACCGGATCCGCGGGGTTGATAGCGGGCGGCTCGTCCGCTTCCCAGTTATATGGACCTACAAGCTCGCTCACCGCGGCCAACACCAGCCTCTCGAATTCTACCTCGTCTTCTTCCCTTTCCTCTTCCACCATCGCCTCGGATAACGCCTTCGGCCTCGGTCAGATCGCTTCTACTGCGCATTTCCCCAACGGCGGTCAGGTGCCGCTGTCAGCCTTCACTCACGTGGAGGAGACAAACGTTCCCATCACCGTGAACCACCAAGGCCAGTTTCCGGTGGTTACACTCTCTTTCAATCTGGCCCCGAGCGCTTCGCTGGGCGACGCGGTGACAGCCGTGAACAAGGTGAAGGATGAGAGCCACATGCCCGCCGCCGTTCAGGCGGCCTTTCAAGGCACGGCGGCGTCGTTCCTGGCCTCCCTGTCCAATGAGCCTATTCTGATCCTGGCGGCACTGGTTACGGTCTATATTGTGTTGGGAGTCTTGTACGAAAGCTACATTCACCCCGTCACCATCCTGTCCACGCTGCCCTCGGCAGGTGTGGGCGCCCTCCTTTCGCTCATGATCTGCCGGATTGACTTCAGTGTCATTGCCTTGATCGGCTTGGTGCTGCTGATTGGTATTGTAAAGAAAAACGGCATCATGATGATCGATTTTGCCTTGGACGCGGAGCGCAAGGAAGGCATGACGCCGGTGAACGCCATCTATCAGGCCTGCCTCCTGCGCTTCCGCCCCATCATGATGACCACCATGGCGGCGTTGCTGGCCGGCGTCCCGTTGGCGCTGGGCACCGGTATGGGTTCGGAACTCCGCCGGCCTTTGGGAATCACCATGGTCGGCGGACTCCTTTTGAGCCAGTTGCTGACCCTTTATACGACCCCGGTCATTTATCTCTGGTTTGATCGCTTGGCGCATGGCCTTTCCGAGTGGCGCGCTCGCGGGAGGACAGTGACGAGTGGCGAGTGACGAGCAAGATTGCCGATTTTCGATTGACGATTGACGATTGGCAAAATCGACAATCGGCAATCGGCAATTGCTACGCTCCTGACCGAATTAGCATGAATATTTCAGAGCCCTTCATCCGACGGCCCGTGGCGACGACGCTCCTCGTCATTGCCATCCTTTTAGCGGGCGCCGTGGCTTTCCGGTTGTTGCCGGTGGCGCCGCTGCCGCAGGTGGATTTTCCCACGATCTCCATC
>Ga0326728_10015790_pt1 | contig 15587 bp, 10 predicted proteins | sample MB3enrmetagenome_FD_207602 | JGI IMG/M metagenome (GOLD analysis project Ga0326728, IMG submission 207602) | Lab enriched peat soil microbial communities from McLean, Ithaca, NY, United States - MB31MN | ecosystem: Environmental > Terrestrial > Soil > Wetlands > Peat | place: USA: New York...
GGGCGAGCCGAAGATCGTCGCTGTTGGCGGAGGCACGCCGCGCCGTGTACACTCGCGACCAAAGGCAGCAATGGCGCGGGGATGCGCGAGGAAGAAGGCCGGCTCCTTCCAGATCTTCGCCAGCAGCTCGTCGAGATCGTCCGGTGTTGGCGCGCCCTTGCGCGGCTTCACGCGGAACTCCGGCGCGACCTGATGCAGCAGACCGTATTCGGCGTTATTGACCAGCTCATGCTCCTGACGCTCCTTCACGCGCTCGACGGTCAGGCGCAACTGCTCGCGAATCTGGTCGTGCGGATGGCTGTAAAGATCGGAGATGCGCGTATGCACGTCGACAATAGTCGAGATGGCGCTCAGCGTCTGTTCGCGCGGCTTTTCTTCCAGATCGACGAAGGTCTCCGGCAGTTTGCGCTCATCGCGCGCGCCACAGGTGACGTCGACCGGCTGGTCCTTCTTCGCCTTGTTGATGCGATAGGTTCCCGACTCGACCGGAACCCAGGAGAGCAGCTGCACCAGCCAACGCGGAGTAATTGCCGTCAACTGCGGCGCGGTCTTCGTGGTATTCGCTAACTGACGGGCTGCTGCATCGCCAAGGGCGCGACGAACTTCGGTGTTGGGCATCGGAATGGCTCCTTTAGTTCATACAGTATGGACCGAAACGCAGTGTAGTTGAAGGGGAAATCGAAGAAAATAATCTACATCTAAACCGTTGCAGAGCACAACAGGTACCCACCAGAGTCTCCAGCTTTTTCCCGAAACAGAATCGGAACAGCGATTTAGCAACACTGATTGGGATCGTAGATAGAGACTGATTATAGAAGGGATGAGAGAAAACTATCTCTATATACAGGTAGAGCCGAAGGGCGTCGAAAGCTATCTACAACAGAGGCCGAGATGCCTCGCGTCCCGCTTCATCATCGCTCGGGAAACAAAGACCGTGTTGTAGCGGGCGCGAGAGGTCTGCATGAACGGTAATCTACAGAATCGCGGCTCTTCGGTCAAGTTCTTCCGGATGAAAGAATCATTCGACACCTCAAGCGGGCGCGTCATTCGCTCGGATCTAGTTATTGAACCGTCATGGGTTATGGACCAAGCGGAGCATTCAGTGGAGATAAATAAGACTTTAGAATTGATTGCTCTTTTGGCTGGCAGTTCTGGCACCGTATTCGAGCGCCTACATTCCGGAGTACGACTAATGATCTAATTCGATGTTCTATACATCAGATTTTTATTTGACAAAATGCCTACTCTTGCGTAACTTCAGCATATGGTGCCCCTCCATATTATCGGTTGTTGTTTGCGCAGTAGCCTCTACTGGCTAATTGGGAGTCGTCTGCGCCGTTCCAGTATGTGATCCGCAATGATCCATACCCTCGCAGATAGCCCGCTTGCCAGTTCTTCTGGAGCGGGCTTTGTTTATCTGCGCGAAAGCAGATGAAATCACCTCCGAGTGAGGCCAGCCCAGTATGTCTGGTAAGCGGGTCCTTTCCATCGAGACTTGCTACACGTTAATCAATGTTTATGGGCGCAGTATTGTGGAAACTAAATTGACTACTAGAATTCGAAATCACTCGCGAGTATCTATGCGCGAAATAAAAGCATCGAGCGAGCTGGAAAGCCCGATTGCTACGACCTGCATGGTGCCTGCAATCCATTGTCATAGTTGTCATTAAATCCTCCCGACAATCGACAACTGAATCTATCTGATCCGTGAGCAACGAGAGTCCTCTGGGCAAAACTCCTTACCAGGCGGTGTGCTCGTGATGTTCCAAACTGTTCTCTGATATTCGAGGCACCTATGCACCTCATCCGAATTCTTTCTGTTGGACTGGACCCGTTTCTACTGCGGAAGCGCTCTCTGCTCTTGCACTCTGCTGGCCACAACGTCGTATCCTCGTCATCGCTGAAAGACGCAGTGAACCAGCTTCACCCCTCCAATGTTGACCTCGTCCTGCTGTGCCGCTCGATTCCCGCAATAGACCGGGAACGTCTGACCTGCTTGATTCGTGCATCTGGTTTCTTCCTCCCGATTATCTCCGTCGCAGAGACGAAAGATCAACGAGACAAATTTCCTGATGCCACACTGGATGAAGAAGATGAGTCAAATTTCCTATGGCATGTTCAGAGGATCGCAACGAAAGCCGCAAAGAGAGCACCGACGCATGTGTCATCCTCCGCAAGAAGAATGGCATGAGCCTAATTCAGCTCATGACTGATAGGCTCCGCTGGCCAACCCAAGAAAGACATACTCAAAGATGAAATACTTTGTCCGCACCAAAGACCAGACCGAGTGTAAGCAGGGCGATAACGATCTCTCCGATCGCTCCGACAAGAAAGGGGCGAACACCTTGCTTGCTGAGATCGCGGAAGCTGGTTCGCAGACCGACTCCCGCAAAGGTAAGCAAAAAAGCCCAGCGCGAAAGGTTTCCGACGGCCAGAAGCTGCGGCTTGGAGAAAAAGCCGACGGTGGCTAGCAGTGAGATCACCAGAAAACCGAGAACAAACTTGGGAAACTTCTGCCAGAGAAATGCTCCTTTGGATTGCACCCCGGCTGCCTGCCCCTTCGAGGCCCAGTAGATGGCGTAGCCGAGTACAACGAAACCGATGAGCGCATTGCGGCAGGTCTTGGTGAGGACTGCAACCTTGCCCGCCGTATCTGAATAGAGAGCACCAGCAGCTGCGGTTTCGGCGGTATTATCAACCGCTAGGCCAGTCCATACTCCGTAGGCATGATCAGACAGGTGCAGCGCGTGACCAACAACAGGAAAGACGAAAAGTGATATTGCGCCCAGTGCAAGAATGGCTGCGATGGCATAGGAGGAGTCTTCTTCGTCGGCCTCGATTGCTCCTTGTGTGGCAATGATGGCTGAAACGCCGCAGACCGACGATCCGACTGATAGCAGACTGACGAGCTTAGGTGACAGCTTGAAGGCGCGACCAAGGTAGGTCATAAAGGTGAGTGCGAGCGCGATCTCGATAAAGACCAGAGCGAGCGAGATACCTCCGAGACGCGCAATATCTCCCAGAATAAAGCGCGATCCGAGCAGCACGATTCCGGTCTTGAGCCAAAACTCATAGGTGGCGACGCCACGGCGAAAGATTGCTGGAACGCCGGTTGTGTTGGCAATGATGAGGCCGATCAAGATCGCCCATAGGACGTACTCGATATTGGGCAGAACCAGATGATGCGACTTGCCATAGCGAGTGATCGACTGCTCAATGAACTTACCCGCATAGCCCACGATGGCGAGCAGAAGCAGGCCGGGAACCAGACCGAGCCAGCCTGTGAGTCGACTGGTAGAAGCGGTCTGAGAGCCGGATTCCGGGATGGGAATGGCGTTTGAGGCGGACATGGCTTCCTCCTGTGCCTACCACGGCACAATCTTTAGAACTCCGAAGCGAACGAGTAGGGCCAGTCCAAGCGAGAGCAGGACGGCCCAAGTGTCGAGCGAGAGGTAACGCGAAGTGGCCGACATACGATGTCTCCTAGAGCAGCCTCGGCAGCAGCGCAAAGGCTGAGATGCCCACGAAGTAAATCATGGAATATGTTTGAGTTGTAAAGAGAGCGGCGGGGGTGCGCTTAGACACTACAACAACAGCGCAGCAGCACAGCGAGACAAAGGACGGATTGGAGGCGGGCGCTCATGCTTGTATGGTATATATCACGATACGTAATCCTGTGCAAGAATTCGTGAGCAAGCAGAGCTGTTCGTGACGACGCGAAGGAAAAGAGATGAATTGAAGAATTCGAGACGGATCGTTCTGTCGCTTATATTTCTACTCATCACCAGAGCGGCATCTTACTGTTCTCCTGCGTCTGCGGGTGGTCGACCCGACTACGTTGCGGAACGTGCTGCACACGCGAAGGAGCTAACTCAACCTTACGGATGGCTGTCTTTGATAGTTTTGCGATGGCTCAAGCCTGGCGTTACTACCGTCGGGTCTGCGGCCGATAACTCGGTCGTCCTGTCCGCAGCACCACCCCATCTTGTCACCTTTGAGTTAGAAGACGGCAAGGTTACTGTGATTGCCGCAGCGCCTTCGCTTGAATTTCACGGCCAGAGGCTGATGGCCAGCGGTCCGCTCTCGGTAATCGGCCCCAGCGAAGACGATGACTCAGCCCTAGCCTGTGGTCCCTTGCGGCTGTGGGTTATCGATAGAGGTGGCAGACGCTACCTTCGCGTCAAAGACCCTCGGGCAGCCACGCGCAGGCAGTTTCGTGGGCTTCACTGGTATCCGCCAGACGAGCACTTCCGGGTACAGGCCCGCTGGATTCCCGATGTCCCACCACACATAATGCATGTGACCAATGAGATCGGGCAGGTCACTGCTGTCAGCGTTCCGGGACATGTTGAGTTCGAACTCAATGGAACCAAGCAAACTCTGGTGCCGATGGAGGCTGGCAAGGATAGTCTTTGGTTCGTCTTTCGCGACGCAACCTACCTACAGACTACATACGGCGGAGGGCGCTTTCTTAGCACAGACGCGCCGTCCAACGGTCTGGATCGCGCTGGCGCGGTCACGCTCGATTTCAATCGTGCGGTCAATCCACCCTGCGCTTACTCCCCCTTTGCAACCTGCCCCATCGCGCCCAAGGAGGACCAGTTGACTATCCCCATACCGGCCGGAGAAGAGCGTTACACTGAATGAAATTCCACCAGCAACTCGAATCACTGCGGAGCATGCACCTCAGGATGAATCAGCTTCGTCCTCCAAGCGGTCTCGCAATACGAGATGCAGGAGGCGGGAGATACTCCTTGACATCGAGTACGGACTCAATTACAAAAGAATCAATCAATCCATATTCATCAAGCAGAAATATATGAGTGCTCCTTCCAAAACGCTCTCTTCGTCGCTGTATTGTTGTTGCTAGCCGCCAGTAGTTTAGGTGTGCGCCTTTCCTCGCCCCCTGAGGAAAGATGTAGCCGACAATAAAATCTCCCCATCCTTTGTTTGTAGACACTTGTCGACGCCGCGTATTCGTCGCGCGTGACGTGATCGTCGCGTGTTCGTAGTTGCGTACACGGCCCCGCTGGCAGTCTCGGCCTATCGTCAGTAGAGTTCGTTCGCCAACTCTGCACTGGGTCAAGAGCTTGCGGCTAACCTTACCGGAGATCATTTTGCGCCGAAGGTTCGTATTATTTTTCGCCATCACTATTCTGAGCGCGCGGCTTCATGCCGCCGAGCCTGCCGACAACCCAGTCGGGCAGTGGGCGGCGACGGTGGCGCTCAATCGCAGCATCGTGCCATTCCGCTTTGAGATCACTCGACAGGGAGATCGCTACGTTGCATGGTTCTTCAACGGCGCGGAGAGGTTTTCCTCCTCGGAGGCTGCACTCGTGGGAGATGAGTTGGTGTTTGCCTTCGAGAGCTACGCCGCTCAACTGGACGTGAGACTGAAAGAGGGATCTCTCGATGGCGAGTATCGCTACATCGGTGCGTCCCATCGCGGGCCGACGAGTGGGCTTGTCTTTCACGCTACGCGCGCCGTCGAGGAGCCTGTTCGCCAGGAGACGATTCCGCAGATCGCTGGCGAGTGGGAGCTTGAGGTGCAAAGCCACTACGGCGAAGGTGCGCAGAGACTGGTGATTCGGCAGGAGGGAGATCGGCTGGAGGCGGCGATAGCGAGAATCGATGGCGATAGCGGCGTACTCGAGGGAAGATACCGCGACGGGAGATTCGTCCTCGGACACTTCGATGGCGCTCGGCCACAAAGGCTGGAGATCGAGGCGGAGTCGGACGGTTCGTTGCAGGTGGTACAGAGTGGTTATTCCAGTACTCATACTCTGGTGGCCTACCGAGCCGATGTTGCGCGGAAGAAGGGTCTCGACGCACCGCTTGATCCGTTGAGCTACTCGCAGGTTAAACAGAAGGACGAGCCGTTCCACTTCGGCTTCCCGGATCTACAGGGCAGGCTGGTGACGGAGCGTGATCTACGCTTTCAGGGTAAGGTGCTGATCGTGACCATTACAGGCAGTTGGTGCCCGAACTGCCACGACGAGGCACCCTTCCTCGAAGCGCTATATAGGAAGTATCGGCAGCGTGGGCTCGAAGTAGTGGCCTTCAACTTTGAGGAGGAGGAGCAGTTGAAGAACCCCGCTCGCCTGCGTGCCTTCCTCAAGCAGTTCGGGATCGACTACACGGTTCTGCTGGCCGGAGAGCCGGATCAGATCGGGGAAAAGCTGCCGCAGTTGACGCATCTGGATGCGGTTCCCAGCACCATTTTTATTGATCGCGATGGACTGGTTCAGAACATACACGCCGGATTTGCAGGCAAAGCAACCGGAAAGATCTACGACGAGCTGTGGGCGGAGACTACACAGAGAATCGAGAGGCTTCTGGCCGAACCAGTGCCAGCCACATTGGTCACTAGCGGAAATACGAAATAAGAGGGTTCAACCAGTAAGGCAAAGAGGACTTCTGCAATGAAACGAAGAGATTTCAACAAACTGTTGCTGAGTACGCCGCTTCTGATCGGGCCTTCCACGCTGGCTGCGGCGGCAGAGACGCAGGCGTCGGTGGCACCGTTCGCAGGCTCGCTGACCGATGTGGAGGGGATCAAGGTCGGCCACCGCACCTTGCACGAGCGACCGACAGGTTGCACCGCAATTCTGGTCACGGATGGCGCGGTTGCCGGAGTCGACGTGCGAGGAGCGGCTCCGGGAACGCGAGAGACCGATCTGCTGAACCCGGTCAACAGCGTACAGAAGGTGCAGGCGATTCTGCTCTCCGGTGGAAGCGCATTCGGTCTCGATGCGGCCAGCGGAGTGATGCGCTATCTGGACGAGCATGGCATCGGGCAGGCGGTGGGCAAAGACATTGTTGTGCCTATCGTGCCGGCTGCGATTCTCTTCGATCTGGGGGTTGGCGATGCCAAGATTCGTCCGACGGCCGACGACGGATACAAGGCGGCTCAGGTTGCAAGCAAAGATCCAGTGGCTCAGGGCAATGTTGGGGCTGGTGCCGGAGCTACGGTTGGCAAGCTGTTTGGGAGCCAATGGTCGACCAAGAGTGGACTGGGATCGGCGAGCGTCAAGATCGGGAACACCGGGATTGTGGTTGCCGCGCTGGTTGCCGTCAACGCGGTTGGCGATGTTCGCGATCCGCGCAGCGGAGAGATTCTGGCTGGGGCGCGGCGGGAAGACGGGCATGGATACCGCGACACGATCAGTGAGATTCTGAATGGCCACGGCGTCGTGCTGCCTCCCATTGGAACCAATACAACCATCGGTGTGGTTGCAACCAATCTGCACTTCGATAAGGCCGAGACGACAAAAATTGCACAGATGGCACACGACGGACTGGCCAGAACGATCAATCCGGTTCACACACAAAGCGACGGCGACACCGTCTTTGCACTGAGTACTGGAAAGATCGCAGCCAAAGCCAATGCAGGATTGATCGGCGCAATCGCTGCCGAGGTTCTTGCACGCGCCGTCGTGCAGGCAGTGATTCATGCCGAGAGCATTCCAGGATTTCCGGCACGCAAGGATGCTCTCGGCTGAAGAATTTATTGAATGACACGAATGATTTTACGAGGAGGAACAATGAGCCATTTTCAATCCGGTCGATGTTGCGGAAACTTCCCAAGCCATGCACTGACTCGAAACGAAAGAGGGATTCAACGTGCTGTGCGGATCGCAAATTTTCGTGCAGCCCCATGACTTTGTGAGGTGACTATGCAGAATCGGAAGAGAGAAACAGCAGGAGATCAGTCGGCGGCCGCGATTACAGGCCGTGGGATTGTGATCGGATCATCGGCCAGCGGCAGGATCGCAACTGGTAGGAGTTTGTTTCGCTATATGATGTTGGTGGTCGTAGCACTGTTCATGCTGGCTCATGGGGCAAGCGCTCAAGAGACCGGTAAGCTGACAGGCAACGTTGTCGATCCCAGCGGATATGGCGTTAAGAACGCTACGGTAACCGTTACCGAGATTAACACGGGAGTGAGCCACACGGTCGCGTCAAAAGAGGACGGCGGCTATCTCGACCCGCATGTGAATCCCGGTTTGTACAAGGTGAGCGCGACGGCTGCTGGGTTCTCCCCTGCGGTCGCCGATAAGGTTCAGGTTGAGGTGAACACCTCGACACGTCTGGATATTAAGTTGAGTCTGGCCAGCGTCAGCCAACAGGTTGAAGTGGGCGATGTGGTTCCGCTGATCGAGACGCAGCACTCGACGTTGGGCATCGTCATCAATGGCGACGAGATCGTCGAACTGCCGCTGAACGGACGCAATATCGCTCAACTGGGCACACTGATTCCGGGCGTAAGCGCGCCACCTGCTGCGCTTGGCGCGGCTGCAGGCAACGCCACGGTGGGCGGCTTTGGCGATACGACTGGAAGCTACAACGTCAACGGCCAGCGCAACCAGTCGAACAACTTTCTGCTGGACGGCTCGCCCAATAACGATTCGTTCAATAGCGGATTTGTCTTTCGTCCTCCGCCGGATGCGGTGCAGGAGTTCAAGATTCAGACCAACTCCTACGAGGCGCAGTACGGACGCAACGCCGGTGCGATCGTCGACGTTGTCACCCGCGCGGGAAGCAATCAGTTTCATGGAGACGCCTGGGAACTCAACCGGCTCTCGAATCTGGCGGCAAAGAATTACTTTCTCACGACGAAGCCGATCTATCTACAAAACCAGTTTGGAGCAGCCGCTGGTGGCCCGATCCTTCGCAATCGCGCGTTTCTCTTCGGCTACTACGAGGGCTTTCGTTTGAAGGACGGAACTGCAAACACGCTCAGTGTTCCCGTACTCTCGCAGGCCGAGCGTGGAGGCAACTTTAGCGCATTCAGCAAGGTTCTCACAGATCCTGGGGCTGCCAACGGGACTCCTTATTTTTCGAGCACCAATGTCATCAACCCTAACTACATCAGCCCCATCGCTAAAGCCATACTCAGCAGTTACATTCCGACTCTCGCCCCGAGTACCGCAGGCATCACAAACTCGAACGGAAGCGTAAGCTACTACTACAATGCTGCACCGCCCAATATAGACAACCGAGATACATTCGGACTGCGCGGCGACTGGCTAGTGCATAAGAATCACTCCATCCTTGGGCGCTATCTGTATGCGCACCAGAACCTGCTCTCGCCGCTGACGCCGTCCAACTTTTCTCCGGCAGGCAACCGACAGCTGATTACCACGCAAGACGAGCTGCTCTCCGATACCTGGACCATTAATGATCGCGCCATTAATGTGGCGCGCTACGGTCGGCAGGATATCAACGGAAAGCCATACAAGACGAGCGGTCTCGCCCCGAGTTCGGTCGGCTATGGATTTTTGGCGAGCAATGCCGACGCCGAGGGACTCCCCTATGTATCCATCACCAACTACTTTACGCAAGGAGACGCGCAGCAGCCGTTTGCCAAGCGAGGAAACCGCGTCGATACCATCACCGATGCATTTACGTGGATCAAGAGCAAACATGAGTTTCAGTTTGGCGGCCAGATCGAGCGGGATCGAATCAACCTGCTGTACATCAATCGCTCGAATGGAAACTTCTCCTTTGGCGGCGGTACAACCGGAGCAGCCTCCTACACCGGCGACTATGCGGCGGACTTTCTGCTGGGCCTTCCCACCGAGTTCCAGCAGGGATCGGGCGATCCGTATCTGAATGGCTCCTCCTGGACCTACGCCCTATATGCGCAGGATGAGTATCGCATCAACCGCAGTCTAGTGTTGCAGTACGGCTTGCGTTACGAGGTTACCCGGCCTTTTGTGGAAGATCAAAACCACTTGGCCGCCTTGCACCCCGGTCAGCAGTCCACTGTTGAACCAACGGCTCCTGTCGGCCTTGTGTATCCGGGAGACGCAGGCACACCGCGCTCGACCTACAACACCGATACAAACAACGTCGCACCTCGGATCGGCTTTGCTTACGATCCTAGAGGCGATGGCAAGCTGAGCATTCGCGGCGCGTGGGGACTCTTCTATGACACAGTGACCGGACAGGGAGACTTCTTCCAGAACGGTACGCTCGCACCTCCCTTCCAGCCACTACAGGAGATCGACCTGAACACGCTTGGAGGGACCCCAACCTCAACGCTCTTCTCCAACCCCTATAACGGCGTTGCTGCGGGGCCGGTCGGTTTCCCGCCCAATCTGACCTTCATCGGCTATAGTCTGGCGAATACCTTCACGACTCCGGTGGTGCAGCAGTATCACCTTGGCTTGCAGCAGCAGCTATCGTCGAAGAGCAGCTTCGAGATCAACTACGTTGGTTCGCGCGGTAAGAACCTGCCATTCTTCATCGAAGTCAACCCCACGAACGTTGTCGCCACGGGAAGTACCACCGCGGGCACCAATGCCTACAAGGCCGGATCGCGAGCCGTCTTCTCGCAGTTCGGTCTGGCTCGTCCGACGTTCAACGCAGCCAAGAGCTGGTACGACTCGTTGCAGGTCTTCTGGCAGTTGAAGGACTGGCACCAGATCCACGCAACGGCTGCGTATACATGGAGCCACTCCTTCGACGAGCTGTCGGGATTGAACCTGGGCGAGCCAAGACCGGTAACAGCAGCGACTATCGGAGACCAAGGCTCCATCGACGCCGCAGCACAGGCCGAGAAGGGCAATGCTTTGTTCAATATTCCGCAGCGCTTTGTGGTGAGTCTTGTCTACAAGCTGCCGAACTTGCAGGACTATAACCCGATTGTCCGAAGCGTTCTCGGTGGATGGCGGCTGAATGGACTCTTCCAAGCGCAGTCGGGAAGCTCCATCACGGCGGTCAACTCAACCACAACGGCGCAGTCGCTGACCTTCCGCCCCAATCGCATTGGCAATCCAAACACCGGCTCCAAGCAGATTGGTGCGGGCAAGGCATGGTTCAACACAAGCGCCTTTGCCCTGCCCACCACCGCTGGCGGAGAGGTCGATAACAGCCACTCCGGCAACGAGCAGCGTGGCTCGATCCTCGGGCCCGGATATACCTCTACCGATCTGGCTCTGATCAAGAGCATCAAGCTCGATAAAGATCGGAGTGTGGAGCTGCGGTTTGAAGGATTCAATATCTTCAACACGCCACACTTCGCCCAACCAAACACTACCTTTGGAAGCTCCGCCTTCGGCTCGATTACGAGCACGGTCGGAAGCGACCAGAGGCTGATCCAACTGGGTGGGAAGTTCAACTTCTAACCGGACACAAACTTCACGGGGAGAGCCAAAAGCTCTCCCCGTTTTTTCAGCACCACTTCATAACGAAAGGATCAGAATGGAAAAATCGATTTGCAAATCACATCTCTCCGCGAAGACGCTGCTGGCCACCGCAGGACTGTTTGCCGCCAGCATATTCGCCACTGCGCAGCAGCCACGGCTCGACCGGCTGACAGCGCACGACATCAAGCTGAAAGACGGCATCACGCTGAACTACGTCGAACAGGGTAACCCCAACGGCCCGACGATTGTGCTGCTGCACGGTGCAGGCGATTCATGGCATTCCTATGAGCGGGTGCTGCCGCTGCTGCCAGAGAAGTATCACGTCTACGCCGTTACGCTGCGAGGGCACGGATACTCCGACCATCCGGAGACGGGCTACAGTAGGGCGGATTTTTCCGGTGACATCGCAGAGTTTCTCGATCAGTTGAAGATCGAACACGCTACTCTGGTCGGTCACTCGTTGGGCAGCTTTGTGGCGCAGGCGGTGGCGGAGAACGATACCGGCCATCTGGATCGTCTGGTGCTGATCGGCTCTGGACCCGGGATAAGAAGTCACGCGGTGCAGCAAGAGCTGCACAATACCTTTGCTGCCCTTACGGACCCAGTGCCGTACACCTTTGCTCGTGACTTTCAGGCAAGCACCATCTATCACCCGGTACCCGCGTGGTTCTTTGAGACTATGGTGCAGGAGGCTCAGAAGCTTTCTGCGGCGACGTGGCACGGACTGGGACAGGGATTGGCTAGCTCGGAGCCGGTTGACACCCTGACGAAGATTCACGTCCCGACGCTGGTCTTCTGGGGAGAGAAGGACGAAATCTTCACCCGGGAGGACGAGGATCTGCTCGTTAGCAAGATTCCTCATGCAAAGTTGAAGGCCTATCCGGAGACCGGGCACGCTCTTCACTGGGAGCGTCCGGCCGAGTTCACGCACGACCTATTGCAGTTTCTGGAAGAGAAACCATAGCAACGAAGCGAGCCGGGGCGATTTGTAGAAACGCCTCGGCTCACTTCGGCTCATCCGCGATAGTCCCGGCTGGCGGGTAGATCGGCCAGACTTGTCGCCTGAGTCGCAGCCCGCACGATTGCGGTCGCAAGCACCTCGGCGGCCACTGCGCCCAGAGCGCTATGGTTGACGTGAGTATCGCTCTTTCCGGTGGCGGCGGAGAAGATTGTGTCACCATCCCACAGCGTGTGCACCGGATTGATGGCGCGCGCCATGCCGTCGTGAGCCATCTGAGCGATCTTGGTGATCTGTACGCGATCTAGACGCGCGTTGGTGGCAACGACTGCGATGGTAGTGTTGGTCGTTGACTGAGCGGGCAGTTCGAGCCCGTATCCCTTCTTCAGCTGTTCGACAGTATTGAGAAAGCCGCCGTGCTCCAGGTCGCGCGCGCCAGCAACAATACGGCCTGTCGCGGGATTGTAGACATCGCCCACGGCGTTTACAGCGACGATTGCGCCGACAAAAATATCAGTATTGCCAACGCGCTGGCTGGCAGTTCCCAGTCCAGTCTTCATCGCCGACTTCATGCCGAACAACTTGCCAACCGAAGCTCCCGCGCCTGCGCCAACGTTGCCTTCGGCGACAGGGCCGCTGGTTGCACTCGTGGCTGCGTGGTAGCCGGCCTCGGCGTCCGGACGGAAGTGATTGTCGCCCAGCTCAAGGTCGAAGAGAATCGCTCCGGCGACCTGCGGAACTACGGCCCCGGCCAGGTGTACGCCGAGCCCCTTCTCCTCCAGATAGCGCGTCACTCCAGTTCCAACATCGAGACCGAACCCGCTGCCGCCAGAGAGAAACAGAGCCTGCGTCTCGCCGGTGGGATGAATCAGAGTCAGCGATTCGGTGCCGCGTGTTCCAGCCGCTCCGCCGCGAACGTCAAAGCCCGCTACCGTACCGGGATCGAGCAGTAGAACAGTGCAGCCCGTGGGGCGGCGCGTATCCGTAAAGTGGCCGACACGGATGCCTTTGACGTCCGTAATGTAGCCCGCAGACGTTTGCGGCACGGGCGCTTTATCTTTCTCCGGCGCGAGAGGAGACAAAAGCTGTTGCGAATACAGAACCCGGCTGCCTGCCGTGCTGACCAGACTTGCGCCTGCCGTGCCAATCAGGACGGATGTGACAAATTCTCTGCGATTCATAACTCTCCTTTTAGTTGGGAAGTCATCTTGAGCTGCGAGCTTGCACTAATATCTCGCTGCGCCAATTGTGCTATCGAGCGCTTGTTGAAGGTCGAATGTTAGGTCTTCGATGTGCTCCAGACCGACACTGAGGCGGACGAGTCCGTCGGTGATGCCGCGCGGCTCGCGCAGATCTTTGGGAATGCTGGCATGGGTCATAGTGGCTGGATGGCAGCAGAGAGACTCGACGCCGCCCAGGCTCTCGGCCAACGAGAAAACATGCAGGTTCGAGCAGAAGGCAACTGCGGCATCTAGTCCACCATTCAACTCCAGAGTAAGCATCCCTCCGTATGCATGCATCTGACGGCTCGCCAGCGCGTGAGCAGGATGTGATTCGAGTCCAGGATAGATCACACGACGCACAGCTGAATGATTCTCCAGAAAACGAGCCAAAGACAATGCGTTTTCGCAATGTCGCTGCATGCGCACGGGCAGCGTCTTGATGCCACGCTGAACCAGATAAATGTCGAGTGGACCGGGAACGGCGCCGCGGGCGTTCTGAAGAAATCGCACGCGCTCCAGCAGCGCGTGCGTACGCGCGATGACCGCTCCGCCGATGACATCCGAATGACCGCCAAGATATTTCGTCGTGCTATGCACAACGTAGTCGGCACCCAGAGCGATTGGCGTTTGTAGATAAGGCGACGCGAAGGTGTTATCAACGGCAGTCAACAGGCCATTGCTGGCGGCAAGATTGCTCACTCCCGCGATGTCGACGATGTCGAGCAGAGGGTTGGTCGGCGTCTCCAGCCAGAGCAGCCGCGGACGTTTCAGGTGGCGAAGCGCTTGCTCGTAGGCGTCCGTCTCTGCCGACTCGGCAAAGGCGACCTCGATGCCAAGCGGGCGAAAGACCTTGTCCAGAAGGCGAAAGCTTCCGCCGTAGAGATCGTGCGAAGCGACGACGCCATCGCCGGGCTGCAACGTATCGAGCAGCGCTGAAGACGCAGCGAGACCAGAGGAAAATGTCGCGCACTCCTCGCCTCCTTCGAGCGAGGCCAGACTCTCCTCCAGATTCGCGCGAGTGGGATTTCCGCTGCGCGAGTACTCGTATCCCTGATGCTTGCCGGGTGCAGCCTGCGTATAGGTCGAGCTGAGATAGAGCGGTGGAATCGTCGCTCCCGTCGATGGGTCAGGACTCTGCCCCGCATGAATGGCTCGCGTTTCAAATCTCATTTCAGCTCTCCGTGGCTGGACTTGGATTGGCCGAGACGTTCGTAAAACTCCATCAGGTCGGCGCGCGTAATCAGCCCGATCAGCAGACCGTCGCGCATGACTGCAACGGCAGTATTGCCCGACAACAAAAGACGGTAGGCTTCTTCCAGTAGAACACCGGCATCGACGCGCTCGAGCGGTCGCGCCATTACATCGCGCAGCAAGACTTTTCGCGTGTCCACGCCACGATGTAGCGCGTGAACGATGGTAATCTCCTGTACGGCACCGACCATGACGCCGTTGTCCAGCACCGGAAGCTGCGAGATGCCGTGCTCGCGAAAGATGTCTGCGGCTCGTTGCAGGTTGTCGTCCGGCAGCAGGTAGATCAGCTTTCCTTCGAGATTGAGCGTCGTCAACACATCGCCAGCGGTAATGCACTCGGGCGGAAGATCGAGAAAACCATTCTGCGTCAGCCACAGATCATCGTACATCTTGCTCAGGTAGTTGCGACCGGTATCGGGGCAGAGAGTAACGATGACATCGTCTGGCGAGCAGCGCAGAGCATAGCGAAAGGCCGCGCTAAGCGCCGTACCGCTGGAGCCGCCTAGCAAGATACCCTCCTCGCGCGCCACCTGACGCGCGGTGAGGAACGATTCGGCGTCGCCAACGCGAATCCACTCGTCGATGACCTGAGCGTTAAGCGTACTGGGAACGAAGTCTTCGCCGATGCCTTCGACCTTCCACGAGCCGGGTGCACCGCCGCTGAGAATCGATCCTTCGATATCGGCTCCGATGACGCGAATCTTTGGATTGCGCTCTTTAAGATAGCGACCAGTGCCGCTGATGGTTCCGCCCGTACCGGCGGAGGCCACAAAGACCGTCACGCGGCCCTCGGTTTGCTCCCAGATCTCCGGGCCGGTCGTCTCGTAGTGAGCCTGTGGATTGGCAAGATTGGTGAACTGTCCGGCGCGCCATGCACCTTTGATCTCGCGCGCCAGGCGCTGTGCCACTCCGTTGTAGCTTTCCGGCGAGTCCGGCGGCACGTTCGTCGGCGTGATGACGACCTCCGCTCCGTAGGCGCGGAGCAAGCGGACCTTATCGTTG
>Ga0326728_10015792_pt1 | contig 15586 bp, 15 predicted proteins | sample MB3enrmetagenome_FD_207602 | JGI IMG/M metagenome (GOLD analysis project Ga0326728, IMG submission 207602) | Lab enriched peat soil microbial communities from McLean, Ithaca, NY, United States - MB31MN | ecosystem: Environmental > Terrestrial > Soil > Wetlands > Peat | place: USA: New York...
TTTCCGTGAGCCCGAGGCCTTGCTCACCTCTGCCCCCCGCCTGCTGGGTACGGACGGCCGCAAGATGTCGAAGAGTTACAACAACGCGATTTTCCTGACCGACACGCCCGACGTGGTTTCCAAAAAGCTCGCCACGATGATGACTGATCCGGCCCGCAAGCGGCGTAGCGACCCCGGCGATCCCGACGTCTGCCCGGTGTTTGATTTGCACAAGGTCTTCTCCGCGCCGGAAACAATCGAGCGGGTGAATCGCGAGTGCCGCACGGCAGCGATCGGCTGTGTAGATTGCAAGAAGCTTGCGGCGGGGCACCTGAACGCATCTCTCGCGCCCATTCAGGAACGCCGCAAGCCGTACGAGCAGAATCCGCAAGAGGTGTGGGATATCCTCGAGGACGGGACGACCAAGGCCCGTGCTGTGGCCCAAGCTACGATGCAAGAGGTGCGAGCAGCGGTGAGATTGACCTAGCTCTCTCGTAGCGCCGACCTTTAGGTCAGCACGCAGGTTGCTGACCTGAAGGTCAGCGCTACTTAGCTGCGTAAGGCGTGGTTCAATGAGTGATGGCGAGCCAAAAACCGGCGCCGACGGACTGATGGCGAACGCGACTGAGCCGAGTGTCGGACCGGTCGAGCCCACTCCGGGCGAACCGCCGGGCGAGGCCGCAGAAGCAGCTGAGCCGGCGCCGACGCGAAAGCGGTTGACGCATGCTGGAGAGCCGCCGCCACCCATCAAGCTGGGCATGTACGAGGGGCCGCTGGATTTGCTTCTCGACTTGATTCGCAAGCAACAGATCGACATCTACGACATTCCGATCGCCAGGATTACTCAACAATACCTCGACTACCTCCATATGCTCGAGGAGCTGAATATCGATGTGGCGGGGGAGTTCATTTTCATGGCCGCGACGCTGATACACATCAAGTCGCGCATGCTTTTGCCGGCCGATCCCAACGCGCCTCCGGAAGAGGAAGCAGACCCGCGCGAAGAACTGGTGCACCAGTTGCTCGAGCACGAGCAGTTCAAGAACGCGGCGCAGATGCTCCAGTCGAAGCGGATGGTCGAGGAGGCGATGTGGTCGCAGCCGGGCATCGGCGAGTTCGCGGAGGCTGAAGACGAGCCGGGCCTCGCGGTCTCAGTTTTCGATCTGATTTCGACCTTCCGTGAGATCCTCGAGCGGGCCAAGAAGCGCCCGCAGATCGAGATCCGGCGCGAAGGGGTGACAGTGGCCCATATGGTCGAGCACATCAAGCAAGTGCTCCACTCGAGTTCCGGCCCCGTATCGTTGGAGGAACTCATCGCGGGCTACCTTTGGAGGGACGCCCTCATCGCGATCTTCCTGGCCCTTCTCGAGTTGGTGAGAGTCCGGGCAATCCTGCTGCGGCAAAAGGATCTGTTCGGTCCTATCGCGATTTCCAAAAGCAAGCGGTTCGAAGAGATTCTCTCCGCCACGAACGCCGCGGCGTTGCAAGTTGGGTTGGAGGAAAGTCTCGGGTAGTCGACAGAGTCCTACATGTTGAATGACGAAACGTTAAAAGCCCTGATCGAAGCCATCATCTACGTTGCTCCCGAGCCTGTGCCGCTCGAGGCGATCCTGAACACCCTGGAGGGCGAAGAACGCGAGCGAGTGAAGTCTAAACTCGAGGAATTGGCCGCCGATTATCAGCAGGCGCAGCACGGAATTCAAATCCGAGAAGTGGCGGCGGGCTACAAATTCTTCTCGAAGGCGGAGCATCACGACGTGCTGCGGAAATTCGTGAAGAGTCTGAAGCCGCCCGTGCGGCTCTCCAAGCCGGCCCTTGAGACGTTGGCGGTGATCGCCTACCGGCAGCCCGTGACCTTGCCGGAGATCAACGAAATCCGGGGAGTGGACTGCGGAGGCGTTATCCACACCCTTTTGGAAAAGAAACTCGTGGTGACATCGGGACGGAAAAATGTGGTTGGACGCCCGATCCTCTATCGAACCTCGCGCGACTTCCTGGTGCATTTTGGGCTGAAGGACGTTGGTGAGCTTCCCAGCCTGAAAGAGTTTGAAGAACTGGCCAAGCAAGCCCTGGGCCCGGAATTGGCGGCGGCGGAGGCAGGGCCGCAGCCGCAATCGGCGGCCGAGGTTTCCGCCCCGCCGGTTTCTGAATCAGCCCCGCAAGACGAAGCGGTGCTCGATGAATCCGCGCCCGATGTAAGTTCTTCGTCGCTGCCCGAGGTGGAGGACCAAGGGTAGCAAAAACCCGAATCTGTCGGTCCGCCGAAGGTCACGTCATTCCCGCGAAAGCGGGAATCCATTGGTTCTTGAGCTAACGATGCACCCCCGCTTCCGCGGGGGTGACGAATGCTGACTTTCAATTCCGTGGTCGGGCAGAAGGCCCATAACAACGAACATGCAAGAACGACTTCAAAAAATCATGGCCGAGGCGGGGATAACTTCCCGGCGCAAGGCTGAAGAGTTCATCGTGCAGGGCCGGGTTTCGGTGAACGGGCAAGTGGTGTCCGAATTAGGCTCCAAGGCAGACCCGGCGCGCGACCGAATCGTTGTGGACGGCAAGCCGTTGAAGCGCAACCGCCGGCGATTATACCTTTTGCTGAACAAGCCTCCCGGCTATGTCTCCACCGTGAGCGATCCGCAACGCCGCCCCACCGTGATCTCGCTGGTGCGTGATATCAAGGAAAGAGTTTATCCCGTGGGACGGCTCGACTTCCATTCCTCCGGGCTGATGCTGCTCACGAACGACGGCGAGCTGGCTAATTTCCTGATGTCCCCAAAATCCGGCGTGCCCCGCACCTATCACGTCAAGCTGGAAGCTCAGGCAGCCGAGGCAGACATAAACAAACTGGAAACGGGGATTGTTCTGGACGGGCGCCGCACCGCCCCGTGCCAAATCCGCCTTCTTGCCTCGGGTGAAAAACCCTGGTATGAGGTCACCCTTGTCGAAGGACGATACCATCAGGTGCGGAGGATGTTTGAGCGCATCGGGCAAGCGGTGCTAAAGTTAAAGCGCGTCCGCATTGCCTTCCTCACGGACCATGGTCTGGGACCCGGGCAGTTTCGTGAGCTGAGGGCAGAGGAAGTGAGCCGATTGAAAAACTGGAAGGGCAGCGCCGACAGAGGAGTGGCTAGTGCTTAGTGCCTAGTGGCTAGTTGAACCAAAGACCGCCAGGGGCTGAGCACTGGGCACTAACCACTAGGCACTGCAATTACACCATGCCACGATCCATCATTTACGACATACTGCCGCCCTGGTCGAGCCGCATCCGGCCCTACCCGCCGGGCAAGCCGGTAGAAGAGGTCGAGCGCGAACTGGGGCGAACCGCCATCAAGCTCGCCTCTAACGAAAACCCGCTGGGGCCTTCCCCAAAAGCCCAGGAAGCCATTCGAAACTCCCTGCACCGGTTGCATTATTACCCCGACGGGAGCGGTTATTACCTGCGCCGGAAACTGGCGGAGATTCACCAGTTGAAAATGGACCAGATCATCCTGGGCGCAGGCTCGACGGACTTGATGGAGCTGGCGGCCAAGACCTTTCTGAGCAGCGGAGACGAGGCAGTTACCTCCGAGTCGGCTTTTTACATGTACCGGCTGGCGATTGAAGACATGGGAGCGGGAGTGGTGACGACGCCCATGCGCGAGGCGACTTTCGATCTCGCTGGCATGGCGCATGCCATCACTCAGAAAACCAAGCTGGTCTACCTCGGCAATCCCAACAATCCCACCGGGACCATGTTCACCACGGAGGCGCTGAACCGTTTTCTAGACGCGATCCCGCCGCAGGTTCTGGTGGTGTTGGATGAGGCCTATTACGAGTACGTGCAGCGCCCCGATTATTCCCACTCCTTAGACTATGTGCGGGCGGGACGAAACATCCTGGTGCTTCGGACCTTTTCCAAGGTGCATGGCCTGGCGGGCTTGCGCTTAGGTTACGGCATGGGTCACCATGAATTGATCGAATGCCTGAACCGCATCCGCTCGCCCTTCAACGCCTCGAGCGTGGCGCAGGTTGCGGGCCTGGCGGCGCTCGACGACCACGAGCACGTGGCGCAGTCGGTGGAGATGAATGTCCGGGAAATGAAATTCCTGACCCAGGAATTGACCCTAATGGGGGTGCGCTACACGCCTTCGGTGGGCAACTTCCTCCTGATCGACACAGGCCGAGACTGCGAAGAGGATTTCATCCGGCTGCTGCACGAGGGCGTGATCGTGCGCCCGATGAAACTCTACGGCTTCCCCACCTCCCTGCGTGTCACGGTGGGGGTGCACGAAGAGAACCAGCAGTTCCTTGAGGCGCTGCAACGCGTGGCAGCGTCTTCAGTCAAGACTGTGCGGTAGCGCTGACCTTCAGGTCGGCGCCGCCGATGCCGACCTGAAGGTCGGCGCTACCAGACAGGAAGCTCATGACAGGGCAGATCTCCGATCCCATCCGCGAGATCCTGGAGAAGTACAAGACGCTCGCCGTAGTGGGCCTGTCGTCCAAAACGGCGCGGCCAAGTTACGGCGTGTCCGCCTACATGCAGTCCCAGGGCTACCGAATTATTCCCGTCAACCCCAACGAAAAATCCGTCTTAGGCGAGAAGGCGTACGCGGCGCTTGATGACGTCCCGGAGACGATCGAAGTCGTGGTGATCTTTCGCCGCTCCGAATTCGTGCCCGAGGTCGTCGGGGCGGCCCTCCGCAGGCAGGCCAAGGCAATATGGATGCAGGAAGGCGTCATCCATGAACAAGCCGCCGCCCGCGCCCGCGACGCCGGAGTGTTTGTGGTTCAGGACCGCTGCATCCTGAAGGAACATGCCAAGCGGTTTGTGACGGAGGGGATTTGAGCCCTCTTAGGTGGAAAGGACTTCGCTGTTTGCCGAACCCTGCTTGGCCTGCTCCCTGATTTGGCGAAGCTTTTCAAGGAACGCTTTGCGTTCACGGGCAGCTTTTTCGGCTTGGCGTGTTTTCTCAGTCAGATAACGTTGCCCTTTGATCTTGGAACTCTGAAGCGAATCGGCCCAGGCGCGCAATTGGCGAGAGATCCCTTCCGCCGTTGATTTCAAATCTGAAATTTCAGATTTCAAATGGGTGAAGGCGGGAAGATGTTCGAGCAGGCACAGCATCGAACGAACTTCGCCCGCGGAGCCGCGTGCGATGTAGAGGAACGTCAGCAACTCCTGAGTCGTGCCTCGTTCGAAGCCTTCGGCAACGTTGTTGGATATCGACACTGTCGCGCGCTCGATCTGGTCCCGGAGGCTGAAGCGCCCTTTGAACTCCGGTCCTTCGGTCAAGCTGAACATGCGGCTGGCAAATTCAATCGCCGCCTTCCACACCGGCAAGTCCTCGAACCGTTCATAAGTCATTCGACCCTCGCGCGTCTTGTAATCTCAAATCTGAAATCTCAAATTTCAAATACCGAATACAGTCACTTTTGCGCATACTTCTTTTTCCATTCCGCAATCGCCGCCATCTTCTCTCTCAGCCTTTTCTCAAATCCTTGCTCCGTGGGGCGATAGTATCGGCGCTCTTTGAGGTTGTCAGGAAGGCACTGCATGCCGGTGAGCCGCTCAGCAGCGTTGTGGGCGTATTGATAGCCTTTGCCGTAGCCCTGGTTGGCCATCAAGCCGGTCACGGGGTTGCGCAAGTGGAACGGCACAGGCTCGGCGAGCGTCTTTTGCGCGTCTTGCGCCACTTCGCCGTAGCCCACGTAAAGCGCATTCGACTTGGGCGCAAGAGCAAGGTACACGGCCGCCTCCGCAAGCGCCAGGTTGCCTTCCGGCATGCCCACAAAATGCGCCGCTTGCATCGCGGCGACGCTCACCGCCAACGCATTGGGATCCGCCAGGCCGATATCTTCGGAAGCCATGCGAATCATGCGCCGCGCGATGTAAAGCGGATCTTCGCCGGCCTCGAGCATGCGGCCCAGCCAATAGAGCGTGGCGTCCGGGTCGGAATTGCGCACCGACTTGTGGAGGGCTGAAATCAGGTTATAGTGCTCTTCGCCTGACTTGTCGTAAAGGAGCATCTTGCGCTGGAGAGTATCTTCGAGGATGGCCTCGGTGACGACCGCGCGACGTGCCTCGCCTTCGCCTTGGCGCGGCGCAGCGGCCACCGCCACCTCGAGCGTGTTGTAAGCCGCTCGCGCATCACCATTGGCAAACACGGCGATCTGGCGCAGCAACTCCGGAGCAATCTCCACTTTTTCCTTGCCCAAGCCGCGCTGCTCGTCTTTCAAGGCGCGTTCCAGCAGCGTCAAGACTTCATCCGTGGAGAGCGCGGAGAGCATGTAGACCTTGGCGCGCGAGAGAAGCGCGGAGATCACTTCGAAGGAAGGGTTTTCAGTGGTGGCGCCGATCAGCACCACGTCGCCCCGCTCGACGTAGGGGAGAAAGGCGTCCTGCTGCGCCTTGTTGAAGCGATGGATTTCGTCGATGAATAGCACCGTTCTGCGCCCGTAACGCCTCACCTTCTCCGCCGTAGCCATCACGTCCTTGATCTCTTTTATGCCGGAGAGCACGGCGCTGAAACGCACGAACTCGCTACGGGTCTTGCGCGCGATGATGGTCGCCAGAGTGGTTTTGCCGGAGCCCGGCGGACCCCAGAGGATCATCGAAGCAATCTCGTCGCGCTCGATCTGCTTGCGCAACGGCTTGCCCGGCCCGAGGATGTGGACCTGGCCGACGTACTCCTCGATAGTCTCCGGCCGCATGCGATCGGCTAGGGGCGAGGATGCAGAGATTTGCTGGGCTGACCTACGAGCGAAGTCTGCAGCAGGTGGTTCAAATAAGCTCATAAGGATTCACTCATTGAGTCATTGAATCATTGATTCATTAGACGCCGGCCCGTGTCATTCCGAGCGAAGCGAGGAATCTCGCTCTGAGTCATTCTGGCTGAATCCACGCAAAAGCAGATCGAGATTCCTCGCTTCGCTCGGAATGACAACCCATCAGTACTTAAATCCCCGCTGCCGGGCCGCTTCGTAAAGGAACACACTTCCTGCCGTTGCCGCATTGACGGAGTCCATTCCAGGACGAATGGGGATACTCAGGACCAGCGAGGCCTCGCGTGCAATCTCCGCCGGCAGGCCGGAGGCCTCTCTCCCCACCATGATGGCAACCGAGCCGCGCAGATCCGCCTGGTCGAGGGGCGAGGGGCTATGGCGGTCGGCGGCGACAATGCGGACTCGAGCCGCGCGCAGGCGGTGCAAGAGGTCATTGATGGAAAGATCATGCAACACCGGAAGGTGGAAGATCGCGCCGGCGGAAGACCGCACGGCTTTAGGATTGAATGGGCTGACGGTTTCCGGCAGAGTGCAAACGGCAGAAGCGCCGAAAGCTGCCGCGCTCCTCATCAGCGTGCCCAGATTGCCGGGATCCTGGAGCCCGCAGGCCACGAGCAGAAGCAGATTCTGGCCCGCCAGAATAGTATCCGGATTGTAAGGCGGCAACTCCACCAGCGCGGCGATGCCCTGGGGGTTCTGGGTCTGCGCCACCTGTGCGAACAGGCGGTCAGGAACCCGCACGGCCTCAGCTTCTGCGGGCAACCGTTCCAGCAGCCCGGCGAACTTCGCATTTCCGCCTTCGCTCAAGAGCACGCTATGCGTTCGAACCGACGGGGCCGCCGTCAGAGCTTCCTTCACCAGGAAAGGCCCTTCGACGGCTAACCAACCCTCGCGTGTTATGCCTTTAGCCAAAGCCCGGCGATAGACCTTCACGAGGGAGTTAGTCGGACTGCCGATCTGGCGCACACTGGCTTGGACCATGTTTTGTAGCGCTGACCTTCAGGTCAGCACAGCGCCTCGCGCCGACCCCACGCCTGCGGGCTCGGCACGATGGCAAATCTGCTGACCTAAAGGTCAGCGCTACCCCATGTCGGAAGCTTAGCGCATCGGTTGAGCGAACGGCAAGCCGTCCCTTGCAAGCCACAGGGGTAGCGCCGGCGTCTCGCCCGCGCCACACAATATGATAGAATTGCGCGGCTCGCACCAGCACAATGATTCAAAGACTCCGGAGGTCAAAATGCGCAAGCTCACTCTTCTCTTAGCCGTTCTAGCCCTTGCCGTGCCCGCCGCTGCCCAGAACCTTAGCGGGTTATTTCCCGATCTCACTCAACAGCAGAATTACGTCCTGAAGCGGGTTTCCAGTTACGATCGAACCGGCGCCAACGCGGACAGTTGGAAAATGAAGGCCGGTGAGACGCTCACCGTGTTCGAACAGGCCGGACCGGGAGTCATCACGCATATCTGGTTCACAATTGCGAGCGGCGAGCAATTCCACTTGAAAAAACTTGTCCTTCGGATGTATTGGGACAACGAAACCACCCCCAGTGTGGAAGCTCCCATCGGCGATTTCTATGGCCAGGGTTTGGGCGACTATTTCACTTACCAATCGTTCCCGCTGGCCGTGGGCTCGTCCCAGGCGCTGAACTGTTACTTTCCCATGCCTTTTCGCAAGTCGGGTAAAATCACCGTAACGGACGAGGGGAACTTGGACGTGGATGCCCTCTATTTCAATATCGATTACCGGGCGTATAAGACTCCCCTCCCTGAAGACACACTCTATTTCCACGCCCAGTATCGCCAGTGCGCTCCCTGCCAGGGCTGGACCAACCAATGGAATTCCAACGGCGACCCGCTCGTAGATAAGAAAACCAACCTCGATGGGGAGGGCAATTACGTTTGGATGGAAGCCACCGGCCGCGGCCACTACGTGGGCGTGACCATGTCCGTGCTACAAAATCAGGACCAGTGGTGGGGCGAGGGCGACGACATGTTTTTCATTGACGGGGAGAAGTTGCCCTCCATCAACGGCACCGGCTCGGAAGACTATTTCCAGGGAGCTTGGGACTTTGGCGACGAGCCGTTTGCCTATTTGATGTTCGGCGCTCCGGTAAAGGGTGTGGAGCGAGTAGGGGGCCGATATTCCGTTTACCACTTCCACCTTGATTCGCCCATCACCTTCACCAAATCGCTGCGCGCTACCATCGAGCACGGCCACGCCAACCACCGCTCCGACAACTTCTTTTCCGTCGCCTATTGGTATCAAACCGAGCCGCATGCAGCCTTCCCCGTGCTGCCGCCGGTCGAGCAGCGGCTGCCCAGGATTTATCCTGTGGGTGGGCCGGGCAACGCGGGAAAATGAAAAGCAGGAGTCAGGATTCAGGAGAACCACCCGGTTTCACGCAAAGCCGCAAAGTACGCAAAGGTCGCAAAGATGAACAAGGAATCCCGCCTCGCGTCTCTTTGCGTCTTTGCGCCTTGGCGTGAGCTGTTTTGATTTCTCCACCCGTTCGGCAGCCTTCCCACAAGTCAAACCGAAACCCCGGCGCTTGCCGCCTACTGCCCACTGCCTACTCACCCCGACGCCCGCTTTGCCCCGGCGGCTTGGGCTTCGAGTTCGGCCATGTCGAGAACGATGACTTTGCGACGCTCCAGGCGAATGAGGCCGCGATCTACAAAACGCCGGAGATTGCGTGAGACGAGGTCGCGCACCGTGCCAATCTCCGCTCCGATCTGCTGGTTGGTTTCATCCAAGGGAAATTCCACGCCGCGTCGAGTGCGTGCTCCCAGCCTCACCGCGCGATCACGCAGAAACCGCGCCAGGCGATGGCTGACCTCCTTCAGGGACAGCTCCTCGACCAGATCCGCAAGGTACCGGAACCTCCACGCCAGGGTGCGGATAACCGCCAGCGCCACTTCCGAATTGCGGCGGCACAAATCCAAAAACTCCTTCTTGGGAAGGAAGAGGAGGCTCGAGTCTTCCACGGCCGCAGCCGAGGCGGGAAAAGTGCCGCCGTCAAAGATTGAGAACTCGCCGACCGTAGATCCGGCGCGCTCGATCACCAACACCTGCTCGCGGCCGTTTTCGGCCATCTTGAAGATCTTGATTGCCCCGGACTGGATGATGAAGAGGCCGTCACACGCGTCGCCCTCCGCCACCAGCATCTCCCCCTTCCCCAGCCGCCGCGTAACGCAGTGGCAAGCCAGGGATCTGAGCTCATCAACCGGCAAGACAGCGAAAAACGCCACGCGCCGCAGAGTTTCAACTGGATCGAGAACCGTCATGGGAGCGATTAGCTGGGCGGGCCGCGCAGGCCCGGCCCTGCTTCTCCAAGATAGCTTACCAGACACTTTATCCCTGAGCACGACTTAAGTCATCGCGCCTCTCCTGCGGCCGGGATAGTCTATGACTACGTGGGGGCGAAAGGATACTCAAACTCAAATGCCCTCGGGAGGAATCTCCTATGGCTTATGTGATTGCTGAACCCTGTGTCAACACCAAGGACACCGCATGCGTGGACGTTTGCCCGGTGGATTGCATCCATCCACGCAAGGACGAAGCCAACTTCGCCGATGTTCCCATGCTCTACATCGACCCGGTGGAGTGCATTGACTGCGGCGCCTGCGTGCCGGTTTGCCCTGTTTCCGCTATCTTCCCGCTGGATGACCTGCCGGAGAAATGGAAGGAATATACCGAGAGTAACGCTAAATATTATCAGAAATGATAAGCGCTGGTTGGCGCAGACTCCGCCCTGGGGAGTCTGCGATCCCGCGAAGCGGGAACTGTTTTCGGCCGCCAGTCAGCCAAGGTCGTGCCCATGGAGGACTGTTGCGTCCCCTTGAAGAACTCCACACTGCGGGCGTGTCCCTCCGGGACATCGCAGACTCCAAAAGGCGGAGTCTGCGCCAACCCGCGAATTCAGACTGAGGCACTGCGGTCCGCACTTTTCGCTTGACAAGCCAACCAGCCTGTGATAGCCTATCTTGGTTGTCGATTTCTTGACGTTTTGTCGCAAAGGAAGCGCTGGGATGCTCGGATGGGAAAGGAAAAGCGGGATCGTCGAGGCGAGTCGGGGAAAGCTCGGGTTGAGAACAACAAAAAATATTACGACCGAAGCCAGTATGTTATTGAAAACAAATGAAGTCACATCCAAAACGAAGCTAAAACGAACCCAAATTGAGCCGCAATTGAGTGCTGAAATGCGCGCCTCACGTGTAGAATTCGAGTTTTCTAACACTTCACAGGTTTTGGCGGAGGCCTCGAACGGGAAAGAGGTCGGGGGTCGAAATCGCCCGGTCGGGGGAATCCAGAGGACTGCGAGAGAATAAAAAAATCGTGGAAACGAAGCTAAGAAGTGATTGAAAACAAAGGATCTCACTTTTTCCAATGCTGCAAATCGTGCACGTTTTGCGCGAGAATTAACGCCTGTGAGACCCCAGACGGCCGCATTTTGCGAAAACGAAGTCAGGACTTGCGGCTCCGAACGTGGTGCCGCGACAGTGACAAATAGTCGGCTAGACAAACTCGGGACTTCCATTGGCGCCAATCTGATCTCCTGTCGGGTCGCCGCATATTGTCGACGGATTGGGGTAACCGGCTTTAGGCTGACTGACTTTAGGGTTGACCGTTAAAGCGCCTTGTCGTTAGAATTCGGTCGAGTGCCCAGGAAAGGACGGAGTCAGGCTATCAAACTGAGGATCGGAGGTGCATATTCGAGCAAGGTCAAGCTCGTGTGGAGCTTGAGCGCTGTTGCCCTTGTGCTAAGCTGTGCGACGGAACAGCAGAAAGTAGTCGTCCAACCCCCTGCGCCAACTCCGGTCGCTCAATCGCTGCCCCCTAAGCCTCCCGTGGCGCCGCCACAGAATCCGCCCGCGCCGCCCCCGGATCCCTCCGCTGCGCTCGTTTCCCAGGTCGAAACCCTCTACAAAGCCGGCATAGCCGATTACCGGTCAGGGGACCTGGAAGGAGCCAAGGAGAAGTTCGATCAGGCGGTGGAAAAACTGCTCGAGTCAAACCTCGACGTTCAGGCTGATGATCGCCTCGACAATGAGTTTGACAAACTGACGGAGGACGTCTACGCCGCTGAGGCAGCGGCGCTCGAGCGCGGAGACACTTTGAGCCCTCACAATTACGTCCCTCCGCCACTCGAATCGTTTTCGGGCCTCACCTTCCCGGTTGATCCAAGGGTCAAGCAGCAAGCTCAGCAGGAACTGAAAGCCGTCCGGTCAGACCTGCCGCTGGTGTCTAACGACTATGTTGACGGCGTCCTGACTTATCTTCAGAACCACGGCCGGGGCTATGTGACGACAGCCCTGAAGCGGATGGGGTTATATCAGGCGATGATCTCGGCGACCCTTCAGAAGGAAGGGATTCCGCAGGATCTTATCTACCTGGCCGCCCTCGAGAGTGCGTTCAATCCTTATGCTTTGTCGCACGAAGGAGCGAAGGGCATCTGGCAATTCATGGTTGGAACTGGCATGCTTTACGGCCTGAAGAAAGACCGCTGGGTAGACGAGCGCCAGGATCCCGTGAAGTCCACGCAAGCTGCTGCCCGCCACCTCAAGGAGCTTTATCAGGAGTTTGGAGACTGGCCCCTCGCCATGGCGGCATACGACAGCGGCCCCTTGACGGTGCAGGCCGCCATCGAGAGGACAGGTTATGCCGATTATTGGGACCTGCGGCGGCTGCACGCCCTTCCCTCTGAGACGGAAGACTACGTGCCGATTTTCATGGCCACCGTGATGATCGCCAAGGACCCGAAAGCCTACGGCTTCGACATCCAGCCGGATCCGCCCTTCGCTGCCGACCAGGTTATCGTAAATACTCCCACTGACCTGCGCCTGGTTGCACAACTCATCGACAGGCCCGTCGATGAGCTGACACGGTTGAACCCCAGCCTGCTTCGGTGGACAACTCCGCCCAACGAACCAGCATTCACATTGAACCTTCCACCGGGGACTAAGGATACGTTCGAGCAACGGATTGCAGCGATTCCGGAGGATAAGAGAATCTGGTGGAGAGCCTACAAAGTTGAGGAGGGCGAAACTCTCGCCAGCATTGCCAAGAAACTCCACGTCTCGCCGGTGTCCTTGCGAGAAGCGAACAAGCTGGATGATGAATCGGCGCTCGAGCAGGGCACTCACCTGGTAGTGCCGATGTCCCCGGGCAGCGAATCGTCACTGGCGCGAGTGCGCGAGGGGGGGGCGCGCTACGCGGTCAAGTATCGTGTTCGGCCCGGCGATACTCTGGAGTTTATCGCCGATCGCTACGATGTAACTCCATACCAGATTCGCCGCTGGAACAGCTTGAAGACCTCCCAGTTGACGGCCGGCGCGTCTCTGCGCATCTACGTGGAGGGAAGGAGCCCGTCAAGCAGGTCTCGATCCCGGGCGCGAAAAAATTCCCGGCCGGCAGGCAAGGCAGCTAGCCGGACGAAGGCGGCTTCCGGGGCAGGAGGAGCCGTGGCCGCTCCCCAGGCCACACCCAAACAGCTTGCCCAGGGGCGTTAGAACTCTTTTCTTCAAGAAGACAACGATTGCACTTGACACAACGATTGGTGTGTTATACATCTGCCTCCAGCGGGGTAGTCACGTCGTTGGCACCTGTCGCCCAGGCAGCAAAGCTGGGCATTGTTGAGTGGATCAGAAACTGAGGGGGAGGGATTCATGGATTTCGATAAAGACAATAAAGCGGGTGACGAGCTCGAGGATTACGGCGACGAGCTCTCCTCCGATTACAAGGAAGAGGCGGAGGAAAGGTTGGGCGAGGAAGGCGAGGATCTCGAGGAGGAGGTTTCTTATAAAGTAGAGGAAACCGAGATTATCGAGAAGCCACCCGCTGTCCCGGCCGTTGCGGAGACAGCTCCGGCGCCCGCGCCCAAGCCTGCTGCGGCCCGGAAGAAAGTCGCGAAAGCCGAGCCGAAGCCCAAACCGAAAGCAAAGCCCAAACCGAAAGCAAAACCCAAACCGAAAGCAAAGCCCAAACCGAAGAAGGCGCCCGCCAAGGCCAAGAAGCCCGCGAAGAAAGCGGCGAAGCCTGCCAAGCCGGCGAAGACAGTGAAGAAACCGGCTGCCAAAAAGAAGGGGCGCGGGAAGTAGCTCGACGAAGTCACGAGGACCCCGAAGGGTCCTATCCGCCCTCAAAATGCGGGCGCGGATAAACGGCGTGGTGGTGTGTCTGGCCCGGAGCCATCCGGTGCAGGGCCAGGAGTCACTCTTCAGGCAGCGTGGATGGACTCGCACTCCCAACCCCAGGGTGAGTCGTCAAGGCCGGAACGTCAGGCCGACCGCAGTCCTGTCCTCGCCTTGGAAGTAATCCGGCGCATGCGGGGGGCTTCACAGCCCTACCTGCTGCGTTGTGCGGACGAATCGAATTACGTCGTAAAGTTCCAGAACAACCCCCAGCACGTGCGCGTCCTGGCCAATGAAATGCTCGCCGCTCGCCTGGCGATGCTCATTGGCCTGCCGGTGGCCGCGCCGGCTTTCGTGGAAGTTCCTCCCGGCCTGATTCGTGGCACGCCCCCTCTTGAGCTCGAGATCGGTTCCCGCCGCGAACTCTGCCTGGCCGGCCTGCAATTTGGCTCGCGTTATCCAGGGGCGCCCGGCCAAACTCTGGTCGTGGATTTTCTGCCGGATCGTTTGCTCAGCAAAGTAAAGGGCTTGGCATCAGCGTTCCTGGGCGGATTCGTTTTCGACAAATGGACCTGCAATTGCGACGGGCGGCAGGTTGTTTTCTACCGGTCCGTGAACGATGAGGACCCCGCGTATTCAGCGCTTCTGATCGATCAGGGTTTTTGTTTCAACGACGGAGATTGGAGTTTTCCTGATTCCCCAATTCGGGGGCTTTACCCGCGCCGGCTGGTTTATGAAAAGGTCGAGGGATTGAGATCCTTTGAGCCTTTCCTTTCTAGAGTCGAGAACCTGGACAGCTCTCAAATCGGAGAGTGCATCTCTCAAATGCCTGGCGAGTGGTGCGGAACGGACCCCGGCAAGTTGAACCAACTTGCGGAAACGCTTTATAGGCGACGTAGAGGAATTCGGCAAGCGATTATTGACGCCAAGAATAGTAGCTTGAAACCCTTCCCCAATTGGCGCGAGACTAAGACAATCGCTCGACCGAGGCCGGATTCATGGTCAAAGAGAGTGAATTGAAGGAATGCTCGTACTTCCTGGTGCGTTACGTCCCGGACGTAACGAAGGAAGAGTTCATCAACATCGGTGTGTTCCTCTCTTGTCCCGGTGAGCAGTTCCTGGATTGCGTCTTCAGCGACGATTGGCGGCGGGTCAGCCGTTTCCACGACCAAGCGGATACGGAGTTCCTGAGGGACCTCGAATCGCACTTCAAACAGCAGATCGAAGACCACAAGAATGATCTCGCTCGCTACGTCGGCGAAATGCAGCAGTCCTATTCGAATCTCATCCAGTTGTCGCATCCTCGCCCGTGCCTGACTTCCAACCTCCTGGCCCAGCTTCAGGACCTTTTCGAACGATACGTGGGAGCGCGTGTTGCCGGTCCAACGGAACAAGACACCCGGCTTTATGTAAGGCAGCGGATGACGGATTGCTTCAGCCGATACGGCATTCTTGGGCACAAGTCGTTCGAAAGGCGCATTCCCGCCTCGCAATGGACGGGCGTTGGCGATCCCTTCACTTTCGACTTCGGGTACAAGCCCCAGGAACAGGCGAGCAAGCCCAACGGGCGCCTGAAACTGATCCACGCCGTTTCCCTGCAACGAGACCCCAAACTCACCGAGGCGCTGGTGTGGACCTTTGAAAGGGTCCTGGAGAAAGAACCTTCCGCGCTGACGGTGGGCCACGAAGATAACGCTGACCAGGACAATCCCCAGGT
>Ga0326728_10015794_pt1 | contig 15585 bp, 11 predicted proteins | sample MB3enrmetagenome_FD_207602 | JGI IMG/M metagenome (GOLD analysis project Ga0326728, IMG submission 207602) | Lab enriched peat soil microbial communities from McLean, Ithaca, NY, United States - MB31MN | ecosystem: Environmental > Terrestrial > Soil > Wetlands > Peat | place: USA: New York...
AGTTCGATGCCGCGCCGTATCTCAAGTTCAGCGGCCCCGCATGCGGCGCACCGGTCGCCTTCGCGTACTTCCGCTATATCGGTGGCGTCGGTCCATTCGAAGTCACGGCCGGGCAGCACGTTTGTGTAATGCATATCAGGTTCATTGGCCCCGGCGATATAGGCAATCCGGTCCGATATCGAAGTGTCCAGCACGGTCCTTACCCCTTTCAGGCCGACCGGGGCCAGAAAACCGGGGTGAAGCCCCTTTTCCGACAGTACATTCTCGGGCGCATAGTCCAGATGGATTGCCTTGAGATGGTTGGCCAGCTTTGTGGCCGATACGTTGAAGTCTCCCCGAATGACGGCCAGCACGAGATTTTCGTCGGCAACATAGGCTACGGTCTTCAGGAAGTGCTGCTCCGTGGAGTTGAAGAACCGCATCAGGTCGGCAATCGTTTTGACATCCGGAGTATGGACCTTTTCCATGGGCGAAGGCTTATCGGCAGGCAGGTCCCGCACCGGCTTGGTTCCAACGGCTTTTTCAGTATTTGCCCTGTAGCCGCAGCCGGGACATACGACAAAGCGGTCCTCGCCGCTGGGGGATTCGAGCATGAACTCATGGGAGCCCGTCCCGCCCATGATCCCGGAGTCGGCCTCTATGGGGACCGAGTTGATCCCGCAGCGGGCGAATATCCTGAGATAGGCGTTAAATATCTTCGGATAGTAGGCATCCAGGTCGTCAAAATCGCGGTGAAAGCTGTAAGCGTCTTTCATGAAAAATTCGCGTACCCTGAGCAGCCCCGCGCGGGGGCGGGCTTCATCGCGAATCTTCGTCTGAATCTGGTAGAGCATCACCGGAAGGTCACGGTAGGAGCGTATGAACTGCTTCGCTATATCGGTTACAACTTCCTCGTGAGTCATCGCCAGGACAAACTCCCGGTCCCTGCGGTCCTTGAACCGGATCAGTTCGTCGCCGATATCAAAGTAGCGGCCCGTTTTTTTCCAAAGCTCCACCGGGTTGATAACAGGCATTGTGAGTTCCAGGCCCGCGATTGCGTTCAGTTCTTCCCGGATGATCCGCCTGATTTTGGATGTTACACGGTTTCCAAGCGGCAGGAGCGAGTAGATCCCCGCGGCGAGCGGATATATGTAGGAACCTCGAAGCAGGAAAACATGGGAAGGGGTCTCGGCCTCCTTGGGCGCTTCGAAAATAGTATGAATGAAGGCTTGCGAATAACGCATCGTTGGACCTCGTCGTGTTTGGCGCTGCCTGTGGTCTCCAAATCTCCCCGCTCCGCGAGGTGTGGATACTATCATTTATTCCGTTGGAGTCTCAACAGTTGTTTTGCGCCGGGAAAAGAGCCTGCGGTTTTATTGAAAAGCGCCTTGCGATTTTTTAAGATCTTGTTTATCTGAGTGGCGTGATCGATTATACAGATTTTGTTGCTGTCGGCATGCCTGCAGCTTTGTTGACCATTACTGAAGGGAGGGTGCTGTGGCGGGGAGCGGCATGAAGGATTTCCTTGAAGAACTGAAGGCCATGAAAGAGCGGATGGACGACCTGTTTACGAGTAGTTTCGACGCTGAAAAAGGCGAAAAAGACGAACCGCAGGGTTCTGCTAACTGGGTCCCAATGTGCGACATCGTCGATTCGGGAAAGGACCTGGTCTATTCGATAGATTTGCCCGGAGTTATGGAGCATGACATCCAGGTTGAGTGCAAGGACAACCGGCTATGGGTTTCGGGATTGAGAAAGAGCGATCTTCCGGAAGGCGAAGCTTTTCGAGTCGAAAGATCCATGGGCGCATTTTCGCGGGTTTTCAAATTTCCCTGTCCGGTGGATGAAGACGGAATTCAAGCCGAGTTCAAAAAAGGTGTGTTAAGGGTCAGTGTTCCCAAAAGCTCCCCCGGATGCCGCTCGCATAGAATCGAAGTGCATGAGGTTGAATAACGCACGCCCCTTGCGCCAATGAGCGAACGAGTACCTCCAATATTTTTGACGCGAAGAAGAGAAAGCACAAAATCATAATGAAATTATAGGGTCACCATAGCTTCGCCTTTTTTGATAACTCGTGGCAGGCTCTTGCGTGTAGCGGGGACCCGCAACGAAGTGAGGGTCCGCTGGCTGAGTCTGTTTTTTCTTTTTTTTCTTCGCGGCCTCGCGTCTTCGCGTGGAAAAATCTTTATCCCTGAGAGATGTGAAGACTTCCAATGCTACGCATCCGAACAAGGTTCAGGTTCTATAGCACGCGAAGCCGCGAAGCCGCGAAGAAGAGAAGGGACACTGAAGAACCCGAACGGTTTGAAGGTGCGAAACTACTGCGATCTTAAAATTTAAGATGCCTTCGGCCAGGACGAAACGTCATGACGCTCCCCTTTCGCCAGATTACTTTACTGCACAATATCCGATAGTTACGACTGATACAGCACAAACTTCACGCTAATCCATGCATACCCTCTGGCAGATACAGTACCTCAAAATACGGTACTGTACTACTTTCCCGGGAAGCGCAGACCGACAATAATCAGTGCCGACCAACAATCTGTCCGAAAGGAGATGCAGTCATGGCTTTTTTAGAAAACCTTGCATCGGTTGAGGACATTGTGCGGGACGATGAGGAGCTGAGATGTAACGATCCACAGCTCACCGTCTTGATGGCCGACGACGACGAGGACGATTACATCCTGGTCAAGGCCGCCTTTGAAGAAAGCCCGATCAAAGTGGACCTCCGGTGGGTCGAAGATGGGCAGGAAGCTATGGACTACCTCCTGCATATGGGCAAGTATATAGCCCGCGAGACCTCCCCACGCCCCGATCTCATTTTGCTGGACCTTTTGATGCCGCGAAAGGACGGCCTTGAAACACTGAAGGATATAAAGGGGCATCCATACCTGAAAGAAATTCCCGTAGTGCTGCTCACCTCGTCGACAAAGCCTGAGCCCATGTATTGCGGACTCAAGCTGGGAGCGGATTCTTTCATCGTTAAACCCTGCGGCATGGACGAGATGATCGGTATAATGGGATCTCTTCGCGATTACTATTTCGGCATCGTCAGTCTGCCGGAAAAAATATCGTGTCCAATTGACGTTGCCGGTAGGGGCGAAAGTTCTAATTCCGGGTCTTTGCGACGCGTTCGATGCCTTCGTTTGAATTCACGGGTGTCTGATCGAAGAGGATGGTTGCAGTGATGCCCAGGATTTTAGTTGTGGATGATGATGAAGAGTTCGTGAGACTTATCGGCGAATACTTGAGCGCCTGTGGTTTTGAACCGGAGCTTGCAGGCAGTGCGGCGCAGGCTCGCAATTGCCTCCAGCGCTCGAAGTACGCCGCCGTCCTGTCGGATTTCCAAATGCCGGGCGAGTCGGGGCTCGATCTGCTGGGTCACGTCAAATCACGGTATCCGGGATTGCCCTTTATCATGATGACGGGGTCTCAAAAATCCCGACTGAAATATGAAGCCATGAAGTTGGGCAGCAACGGATATATTGAAAAGCCATTTCAGCTGAAAGATCTGCTCAAGACCATCGCGACCGTTCTGGCGCCCGCGGAACAGGGAGCGGAGAAGCTGGCCTCATAGCATCCCGGATCGAGTTAAGCAGATTGCAAGCAAGGCATTGGAAGAAGCGATATTCCCCTTCGAAAACAGATGGTGGGCTGCGCTCGCTTTGCCCACCCTACGGCCCTCTTCATGGTTTTGGGGTGTCTCAACGGGACGTGAGTTACCCTCAAGAGGCTCTTCCGGCAAACGCGTACCTGGACAGTTTGCACGCGAAGAGGAAAAGAATAAAAAGGGAGAAAAAATCTCCGATCGCCCTGTTTTACGGCCCTGCCGCTCCTCCCACGGTGAGAATTCTTCCCTGAGGAGCTTCTTTTTTTTGACACAGGCGTAAATTTTCGCTACAGGTATGAAGAGGAATCCGGCTCCGTAAATCCAACCGGGCCAATCATCCCTCCTGTCTTTTAATGGAAAAGATGTAAAGGCATCCTTGCGCCTGGATCGGGTATATGGGCGGACTATGCAGCTTGAGGGAAAGACGAGAAAATGGCTAAAGTAATTATAGTAGGCGCCCAGTGGGGCGATGAGGGAAAGGGCAAGGTTGTCGATCTGCTTTCGGAGAGGGCGGATTTCATTGTCCGATTCCAGGGCGGAAACAACGCAGGGCACACTCTGGTCGTCAACGGGGAGAAGCACATCTTCCATGTGATTCCTTCCGGGATACTTCATCCGGGCAAGATGTGCATGATCGGCAACGGAGTTGTGCTCGATCCCGGTGTACTGCTGGGCGAAATGAGCCGCCTTGAAAAAGCAGGCCTGCATGTCACGCCGCAAAACCTCTCGATCAGTCTCTACGCGCATGTCATCATGCCCTATCACCGCGTGCTGGACATGGCCCGCGAGAAGAAGAAGGGCAGGACTGCAATCGGCACCACGTGCCGCGGGATCGGCCCCTGTTACGAAGACAAGGTGGGCCGGGACGGGATTCGGGTTCACGATCTTCTGGACAGCGCGGTTTTTCGAGAAAAGCTGGCACGGAACCTCGAGGAGAAAAATTTTGTCCTCAGGAACTTTTTTGGAGAGAAGGCCCTGGATCAATCGGAGATCGAGGACGAATATCTCGCCTATGGCGAGCGGCTGGGGCCTTTAACCGGAAACGTATCGCAGCAACTTCAAAAGGCGGACGCGCAGGGCCGCAACATTCTTTTCGAAGGGGCCCAGGGCACTCACCTGGACATCGATCACGGGACCTATCCTTACGTGACATCGTCCAATACCGTCGCGGGCAACGCCTGCTGCGGGGCCGGCATCGGGCCGACCCGCATAGACAGGGTGCTGGGCGTAGTCAAGGCATACACAACGCGCGTGGGCGGCGGGCCATTTCCATCCGAGCTTTTCGATGAGACCGGGGAGCGAATCCGGGAAACCGGGGGGGAATTCGGGGCCACCACGGGACGGCCGCGCCGTTGCGGTTGGCTCGACATGGTGGTCATAAAGAGCTCCGTCAGATTGAACGGCCTGGCCGGCCTGCTGATCACCAAACTTGACGTTCTGAGCGGAATTCCGAAACTCAAAATAGGGGTTTCCTACAACTGCCGGGGCAGCAGGATCGATTACGTCCCAGCCCAACTTGACGCCCTGGAGGCATGCGATCCCGTTTTCGAAGAATTTCCCGGATGGGATGAAGATATCGCAAATGTGCGCAGGTGGGACGATCTTCCTCAGAATACCAGAAAATACCTGAAAGCAATCGAGGAAATTTCCGGGGTCCCTGTCGATATAATATCCGTCGGCCCCAGCCGTGACGCAACGATTGTTCTCGCAGACCCCTTCGCCAAATAATCCCCCACTTCCCTCAGGGTTTTAGCGGACGGGAGCGGCGATTTTTGATTTATCGCGAAGCGCGCGAAGGGACCGCGAAGATTCCAAATATCTTCGGCCGATATTTTATTTGCAGAATTTTCGGCAAACGAGTTGCTCCAATATTTTTCATGCGAAGAAGGTTCTCGTTGGAGCACGCGAAGCCGCGAAGAAGAGAAGGCAGAAAAGATGATTGAAATTTCAGGGTCAGCGTAATCTGTTCATTCCATTTTGGTCCCGCGCCGCAATTGGGCTGGGGAAGCCGATGCGGCGGAGCTTTGGTGAATTTTGTCGCACCGGTCTTTTCGAGGGGGCGGGATCTGTAACTGTTTTATTTTCAAGGATTTAATTGACCGGTTCCCATGGCGTCCCAAATCGGGCGCTATTTGAACGGGTCCATGAGTTTGATTTAATTAGATTTTTAAGGAATGGGAGCGAGCTGGATACCCAATTACTACCCCTGAAAATCCCCCTTTCGCAATCAATCGAAATGCTGTAAATAATCAAGGTGTAACTAAGACTCAGGCTGGTTTCCGTCTCGAGTGGGCTCCTTTTTCCGCCCTGGCGGCATCGATATCCGGATCTTGCCGAACGTGGGTCTGTTTCAATCCTTCGCGCAACTACCTGTTTTCGGAAGGGCGTTAGGCTGAAGATTTTCAGTAACTGACTTATGAACAGCTCGACCGGTGTTGGGGGTTTTGTCGCATTTAGATTCCGGAGTGCCCTTCATACCTGGAAAAGCGGGAAAGAATGTTTGAGGAAAAAAGGAAATTCAAAAGGCTCAAGGGCAAAGAGGGGGCATTCGCTGCTTTCATAAAACCCAATGAGCTTATTAACATGGGGCAGATCCAGGATATCAGCTTGGGAGGGTTGTGCGTCCGGTATTTATCTATAGACGGGGACCAGGAAAGGTACTCTGAAGTAAAAATATTCGGCAGCAATGACCGTTTTATCCACGTGGACAGGGTCGAATGCAAAATCGTCTACGATCAGGAGGTTCCCGAATACTCCTGGGAACAGATCAGCATGAGGCGTTGCGGGGTGGAGTTCAAAAACCTGTCTGTCAAGAACCTGGCCATGATCCAGGATTTCATCGATCATTTTGCTTTTGAAGAAAATCAAAATTCGAGATCAATTGACTGATTCGGCGTCCCGGTCGCGCGGTCCACAGCGTGTTTTTCGTTTTTCGGTATTACGCATGCAGAATTTACCCTCCGCAGGCTCAGGCCTTTTAGGCCATCCTTAAAAAGTCCTCGATTCTTGACATCAACTTCATGATAGCTATCTGTTAGTCTGTAAGATTTTAACGATCAAAAAGCAGCTTCGCGCCCATGCCGGACAAACGCGGGAACCCTGCCACGGTCTTCCATGATTTTTTGGAGGGCTGCGCCCGTAGAGGATTATTTTGCCCATGAATTACTCCCTGAGTCTCCACGCGGACTTTATAGACTCGCAATATCAGAAATGGAAATCCAACCCTGAGAGCGTGAGCCGCGAGTGGCGGATTTTCTTCGACGGCTTCGAGCTTGGGGGCCGTCCTGAAGAGTCGAGGGCGGGTTTTTGCGACAAGAATGAACTGCTGAGGCAGTCCAGGGTCCAGGAACTCATTTATCGATACCGCGATCTGGGACACATTATGACGTGCCTGGACCCCCTGGAAAGGTGTCTCGATACTCATGCGCTGCTGACTCTTTCAAGCTTTGAGCTCTCCGAGGAGGACCTGAACCGGCCTTTTCATGCCCCGGTCACACTGTTCCGGAATGAGGCCCCGCTGAGAGAGGTCATATCGGCCCTTCGCCAGACCTACTGCCGGTCGATCGGTGTCGAGTATATGCACCTCCAGGACCCTCACGAACGGAGGTGGCTGCAGGAGCGGATGGAACCCTCGCGCAACATGCCTCAGTTCAGCAGGGACGAAAAGCTCCAGATCCTCAATAAACTCTGTCAGGCCTACCTTTTCGAGCGCTTTCTCCATACCCGGTATGTCGGCCAGAAGCGTTTCTCAATCGAGGGAGCGGAGATAGTCATCCCGATGCTTGACACCATGGTGAGGTATGCCTCGCGCGGAGGTTGCCGCGAAATTCTCCTGGGAATGGCGCACCGCGGACGCCTCAACATACAGGTCAACGTTCTCGATAAGCTCTACGAACATCTTTTCTGTGAATTCGAGGAACACTACGATCCCGATTCGATCTACGGGTCGGGGGACGTCAAGTATCACAGGGGATACATGGCCGATCTGCAATTGGGAGGCGCTCAGCCGTTGAGGGTGTATCTCCTTAACAACCCGAGTCACCTGGAAGCGGTCGGTCCGGTCCTGGAGGGGCTGGCATACGCAAGGCAGGAACAGCTCGGCCAAAGCGGCCGCCAACAGCTCCTTCCGGTTTTGATCCATGGGGATGCCGCTTTCGCCGGGCAGGGAGTTGTGGCGGAGACCCTCAACCTGTCGCAGTTGGAAGGTTATTCAACCGGCGGGACCCTGCACATCGTCATCAACAATCAAATAGGGTTCACCACGCTTCCGGAGCACGCCCGCTCCACCCGGTATGCCACGGACATCGCCAAGATGCTGATGGCGCCGATTTTTCACGTGCACGGCGAAGATCCCGAGGCGGCGCTTTACCTGGTGAAGCTTGCCCTGGACTATCGGGCTGAGTTCGGAAAAGACGTTACAATCGATGTGGTCTGCTACAGGCGGTATGGGCATAACGAAGGGGACGAGCCCTACTTTACCCAGCCCACGATGTACGCCAGGATCAAGGAGCGGCCGCCTCTCCACGAAATCTACTTCAACAGGCTCAGAGAAGCGGGGGTTGCCTCCGAAGAGGATATGAACCGGTACACCGAAGGCATGAACAAGTGCATGGAGATCGCCTACTTGGCCGCGCACGACAGGCTTTGCAGAATGCCCGAAGACAAGTTCTACGAGGTTTGGAAGGCCATGAGCAGGCAGTATTCCCACGAACCGGCGGCTACGGGCGTGAGCGCCGAGGAGTTGCTGAAATTCGCGAAAAAACTGAACTCGTTCCCGGAAGGATTTTCTGTTCACCCTCGCCTCGTCCGCATACTGCAAAGAAGGCTGCGGAGTGTGGAACAGGGTCAGGGCATAGACTTCGCCAACGCTGAGGCCCTTGCCCTCGCTTCACTTCTCGCCGAGGGCTTTCCGGTTCGCCTCAGCGGACAGGACAGCGGCCGCGGCACGTTCAGCCAGCGCCACAGCATCCTCTACGATGTCAAAACGGGTGAACCCTATATTCCGCTGAACAATCTCCGCGCCGGTCAGGCCATATTCACGGTTTACGACAGCATGCTGTCCGAGGAAGCCGTGCTTGCGTTTGAATACGGCTATTCCCTTGCGACCCCAAATTCATTGACGGTCTGGGAAGCGCAATTCGGCGATTTCGCCAACAACGCTCAACCGGTTTTCGATCAGTTCATCTCCAGCGCGGAGTCCAAGTGGCATCAACTGAGCGGGCTGACGATCCTTTTGCCTCACGGTCTGGAAGGACAGGGACCGGAGCACTCGAGCGCCCGCCCGGAGAGGTTTTTGCAGCTTTGCGCCGAGGATAACATGCAGGTTTGCTATCCGAGCACGCCGGCGCAGTATTTTCATTTGCTGAGGAGGCAGATGCGCAGAAATTTCCGCAAACCCCTGATCGTCCTGACTCCAAAGGGCCTGCTGAGGCTTCCGGAGGCGGCTTCCACGCTATTGGAACTCTCCTCGGGCCATTTCCGGGAGATAATCGACGATCCGGGTTTTGAAGAAGCGCAGAAAATCTATTTTTGCAGCGGAAAAATATACTATGAACTGATCCAAAAGCGGAAGGCCCTGGGCGTGGAGGACACCGCGATCCTGAGGGTGGAGCAGTTCTATCCTTACCCGGAAGCTCAGCTCAAGGACGCTCTAGCCGGCTACCCCGCGGCTGCCCGATTCTACTGGGTCCAAGAGGAGCCCGAGAACATGGGGGGGTGGTCCTTTATGCGGTTCCGGCTAAAGGCCCTGACCGGTCAAGATCCGGCCTATATCGGAAGAGCGCCGGCGGCCAGCCCTGCTTCCGGCTATCTGGCTTCATACAAGAAAGAGCAGGACATGCTGCTGGACATGGCGTTCAAGCACTAGAACCTGGGGGACGGAGAGCGGTGGGCAGAGGGCGGAGAATAGAAACCTCTGCTTCTGACTTCCGTCCTCCGACTTCTGTATTCCGTTTCAGGAGATACCATGATCGATGTCAAGATTCCCGAGGTTGGCGAATCAATCCAGGAGGCGCTTCTTGCGCAATGGCTAAAGCGGGACGGAGAAACGGTCCGCAAGGATGAGGTCCTGTTGGTTATCGAAACCGACAAGGTCACCCTCGAGATCTCGGCTCCGGCTGGCGGTGTTTTGAAGATCCTTGTGCCGGAGGGGCAGACCGTTAGGATTGGCGCCGTCGTGGGCAAAATCGAGGAGACTGCCGCGGGAAAAGGGGCTGAGGAGGCGGAAAAAGCGCCCGAACAGGTGGAAAAGGCCCCTGCGGGCGAGACCGGGATACGGGGTCCCGAACTCCAGGCGCCGCCGATGATTGAACAGCGCGCTCCCGAACCCCCGGCACCGCCTGGAGCAGCGGTGGCTGCCAGGGCGATTATCTCCCCGGCCGTCCGCGCTTTGGCTGAAGAAAAGGGGGTTGACCTTTCCGTGGTCGCTCCAACCGGCCCTGGTGGAAGAATCACGCAGGGAGACGTCCTGCTTTTTGCCGAGCAGCATGCCCCGGGAAAAACAGCCGAGAGGGCCTCAAAGCCCGAATACCCGCAGACAGGGCCCACCTCGCGGGGCGTGGAGAAGGCCGCCGGCGAACAGACGATCCGCAAGCCCATGTCCCCCATTCGGCAGCGGATTGCCGCAAGGCTCCTGGATGCGCGCCGAAATACGGCAATGCTTACCACTTTCAACGAAATCGACATGAGCCGGGTGCAGGCGCTCAGGAGGCAATTGGGGGAGGAGTTCCGGCAAAAACATGGAATACGGCTCGGGATAATGTCTTTTTTCCTCAAGGCCGGCGTGACGGCCCTGAAGGACATGCCGGTGATCAACGCCTTCATCGAGGGAAATGAGATCGTATATCACAACTATTATCACGTAGGCGTGGCGATCGGAGCGGAGCGCGGCCTGGTTGTGCCGGTGATCCGAAATGCGGACATGCTCGGGTTTGCCGCTATTGAGCGGGCGATTGCCGATTTTGCAAAAAAAGTCGAAGAAAACCGGCTCGCCGTCTCCGATCTTGAAGGAGGCACCTTCACGATTACGAACGGAGGGGTTTTCGGATCGCTTCTCAGCACGCCCATTTTGAACCCGCCCCAGAGCGCCATTCTCGGCATGCACAAAATAGAGGACCGCCCTGTCGCGATCGGCTCACAGGTTGTCATCCGGCCAATGATGTATGTGGCTCTAAGCTATGACCACCGGATAATCGACGGCAGGGAGGCGGTCGTTTTCCTGCGCGAGATCAAGGATTTGGTCGAAAATCCCGAACGCATCATGATGGAGATGTAGATGCAGGCCACCCGCGCGCCCGGGCCCCCTTTCGGAGCATCGAGCGGCTGACTCTTTTCAGTGACGGAACCCCGCATCAGCCGGCGCACCCGTCACACCGGTTAAAACGGATACTCTTTATGATTAGCCCAAATTACGATGACAAATTCGATCTGATCGTGATTGGCGCGGGTCCTGGCGGGTATGTCGCCGCTATCCGCGCAGCGGAACTCGGTATGAAGACGGCCTGCATAGAAAGGGACGCACGCCCCGGAGGGGTCTGTTTGAACGTGGGCTGCATCCCGAGCAAGGCGCTTCTGGAATCCAGCGAATACTACAGGCTCGCAAAGGACGGTCTCGGCGAGCACGCAATCCATGTAAAAGAAGTCTCGATAGACCTGGCCGCCCTGATGGAGCGAAAAGAAAAGATCGTATCGGGTCTGGCGGACAATGTCGGCAAGCTGATGGAGCAAAGCGGCGTGCGGCTGATTCGAGGTGCGGCGCGCCTCAAATCCGGCGCGGAAATCGAGGTGCTCGATCCCGGGCAGGCCAATGCCCCGAGGCGCTACAGCGCCGGAGCGTTGCTGCTTGCCACCGGAAGCGAACCGGTCCCGCTCCCGTTTCTGTCCTTCGACGGCGAACGGGTTGTGAGCTCGACCGAAGCGCTCAAATTCGAATCGGTCCCCAAACGTCTCGGGATCGTTGGCGGGGGCTATATCGGCCTTGAACTGGGGTCCGTTTGGTCGCGGCTTGGATCTGAGGTGACGGTAATCGAGGTGTTGCCGCGAATCGCGATCACGCTTGACAGCCAGGTGGGCAGGCTTCTCGAACGGATGCTTCGGCGCGAAGGCCTCAACTTTCGCCTCCGAACAAAGCTGACGGGCGCCGAGAAGGCCGAAAGCGGCGTGAAGCTGTTTCTCGATTCGGATGGCGGCCGGGAGGAGGCCGAATTCGACCGGGTGCTTGTCGCGGTCGGCAGAAAACCGCTGACGGAATCGCTCGGGTTGGATGAAATCGGAATCCGGCTGGATTCCAGGGGCTTTGTCACAGTCGACGAAAATTACCGCACGAACGTTCCGGACGTTTATGCCATCGGGGACCTGATACCCGGCCCGATGCTCGCCCACAAGGCCTCGGCCGAAGGGCGCGCCGCGGTCGAGCGCATCGCCGGACTTGCCGGCGAGGTCAACTACGATGCCATTCCCTCGGTTATCTACACTTCACCTGAAGCAGCATCGGTGGGAAAAACCGAAGATGAGCTGAAAAAGCTCGGCGCAGACTACGGGTCGGCTGTCTATCCGTTTTCAGGGACCGGGCGGGCGCGGTGTCTGGGCCAGACCGACGGGTTTGTCAAAATCCTCGCACACCGCCGCTCCGGCCGGGTTCTCGGCGTGCACATCATCGGCCCGCGGGCCTCCGAGTTGATTGCGGAGTGCGTCGCCGCGATCGAGTTCCGTGCGAGCGTCAAGGACCTGAGCCATATTATTCACGCCCATCCCACACTGTCGGAAGCCGTGCACGAAAGTGCGGCCATGCTGCTCAGCGCTTCGAAGTGATTCATACCAGGCAGCGTTCATGATTACACGGTCTCCAGAGAAGCGAAAAGAGCGGTGAGCACGGCCCCCCGCGCCCCCATCGCCGCTACGCGGCTCAGTGTGGCGCTGCCGGGGATTACGCCGCCGCTCAGGCAGAACGCCAGATTCCCGGGATCTGCCGGCCGCATCCGGCGCATTTGCCATCCTTCATGGAAATGGAAGTTACGCTGTATCCCGAACGGGTGATCACGGGCTTTTTGCAGCCCGGGCATACGGTATTTTCCGCCGGATGGCCGGGAATGTTGCCGATGTAGACAAAGTTGAGGCCTTCGTCCCTGGCCTTCTTCCAGGCCGCCTCCAGGGTGGATACGGGGGTGGGTTCCAGGCTTTTGAGTTTGTATAGAGGGTAAAACCTGCTGAAGTGCAGGGGCACGTCCGGTCCCAGTTCATCCCTGATCCACCTGCTCATTGCCCCGATTCGATCGATATCGTCATTTTTCCCGGGAACCAGAAGGGTCACTATTTCGGTGTGTATTCCTCTGCGTTTCAGGTTCTTGAGGGTCTCCAGAACGGGTCCGAGGGTCCCGTCTGTAATTCCTCTGTAATACTCCTCGGTAAAACCCTTCAGATCGATGCATGCCGCATCGAGGCAGCCGCAGAGGTCATCGAGCGGCTTAGGATTCACATAGCCGTTCGAGTGCATGAGATTGAGGATTTTGCTTTTCCTGGCCAGCTTCCCGACTTCAATCATATACTCCATGAAAATGGTGGGCTCGACGTAAGTGGAGGCTATCGAGGCGCATTCGAAACGGGAGGCGGCGCCGACCACCTGTTCGGGAGGCAGATCGTAGTTCATGGTATCATCGGGCCGGGCCTGTGAAATTTCCCAGTTCTGGCAGAATTTGCAGTCGAAATTGCATCCGGCCGTGGCAATGGAAAAGGACAGGGTGGAGGGCAGCACGTGGAAAAAGGGCTTCTTTTCGACCGGATCGACATGCACTGCGCAGGGATTTCCGAAAACGAGCGAATAGTACTGTCCGTCCCTGTTTTCCCTGACCCGGCAATACCCGCGTTCTCCGTCCCCGGTTTCGCACCGCCTGGGGCAAAGCTCGCAACGCACGCGTTTATCGGCAAGAGGTGTAAAGTAAGGTGAGAGCTTTCGCCCCATCAGTCCTTTCGAGATTTCCTGGGCATGTGCCCGGGAGGTGAAAATGCTGTAAGGAAGGACTTGCGAGCCTGCGCACAGCAGGGCGCAACGAAAACAGCCGTTTAGAAAGCTTCGTCGGTTCAAGTTGTCCGGAACGGCGACGCCGTTTTTCTCATCCATTGTTCCCGCATCCATTTCCGAGCTACCTAAAAAACATCGGCCGAGAAAATATAGATCTCGGTTTCCTTGTCTTTCCAGGTATCTCTTGGCAAGCCGGCTTTGAGGCAGCAATTTTCCAGGAACTCGGTCCTGTCCCACCCATACTCCGTGGCAACCTGAGGCAACAGGAGGCCCACCGATGCGCCCCTGACTATCACGATCCCGTGTTTGCCCACTTGGATGTCATCCTTGGAGTCGATCTTTTGCAGGGCGGTGAGCACCGAAATCTCGATCTTCAGATCGTCCACTTCGCCGGCACGGACCGGCGGAAACCGCGGATCATGGAACGCGGCCTGTTCAGCCATTTCCGAGACCGCCTCCGCCAGGGGCATCCTGGCGACGATCTGCCCGATACAGCCCCGCAGCACCCCTTTCTTGTATAGAGTGACAAAGGCCCCACTGGGTTCCTTCAGCTTCCGGGAGGCGGTCTCAACACGCCGCGAAGAAGATGCGCCGGGGGTGAATCCGGCTTCTATCGCTTTTTTGGCAATTGTGCGCAGCTCCGCCCGATCCTCTTTGCTGAAACCCAGGTCGATGCCGGCCTTTTGCTTCTCCGGTTCACCGCTGTCCCTGTCCCTGTTTGCCGAAGATCTCTCAAGGCAGGCCGCGCCGTAGCCGACCACGCCCCTGGGCGCCATTTTCTCACCTGTGACGTCGCCCGAGTTTGCATATTTCAAAATATCGCACCGGTCGGCCCCGAGCTTTCCCGCGGCAAGCATGGCGGCAATGATGGGTCCCCGGCCGCAAGCCTCGCATTTGTGGTTCTCCAGGCACTGCCAGAGCCCTTCGGTGTCGAATGCGCCGACCTTCTGCAGCAGCAGCCGATCCATTTCAACCGCAACGTCGTAAGAGTGATAATGTGAGAGGTCGGAGCTGGCCACTATCAGGATGGATTTGCCTTTTGCCGATTCGGCTATTGCCTCCGCCAGCCAGCGGCATGTGCCGATGTCCGGATTTCCCATGATGAGCGGAACGAGCTTGAATCCGGGCAAGGCCACCTGGAGGAAGGGAAGCTCGGCCTCCACGGAATGCTCCTGCTGGAAAGCATCCGGCAGGTTCGTTATGCGGGGTTCGCGCTTCATGAGGGCGGCTATCAGGTCGGTGTCGAGCGCAATGACCCCGAGTGGAGTGCGGAACCCCGCGCAGTCATAAGTTGCGACTCCGCTGAACGCCATGTAGTGGCTGGGGCCGATGACGATGACCGAATCAAATTTTTGCCCCTGGACGGCTTTGAAGGCATAAGCGGCGACTTGGCCGGAGTAGACGAACCCGGCGTGAGGCGAGATGACGGCCGCGATCTTTCCCTTTGCATCGTGTGAAGGCGCCCGGGCCAGATATTCTTCGACCTGTTTTCTCAACTCCGATGCCGTTCCAGGATACCATGTCCCGGCAACCGCAGGATCATGGATCAGGGCTGAGGCCGGTTGCGCGGCCTGTAAGCCGCCTGGGTTCGCGGCGGATAGGAGAAAAAAAACGGCTAAAAACGGAAAAAACCGGCGAAATCCGGCAAATGTTCCAGGCATGGCTCTTCTCCTCCAGGTGATCCGGCACCTTTTGGTTCAAACAAGAAGGGTAGCATCGGGGCAAATCCCAACGTGCGATTTTTGAGCTGAATTATAGAAAACCATGTGTGCATGCGTCAATTGGTAAAGAAGCGGCTTTCAGATAAGCATGGCATATGTGGTGAAATCCTTTGCTCCCATTCTGTTTGAGGGGCCGTCAAAAACGCAGGGTTCGAACCTGGGGGGTGAGCTTTTAATGAATTTTTATGAAAAAGGGAGAAAACAGGAGATTTCCTCCGGATCGGCTTTTGCGAATGCGGAACAGGATAGGCGGATGC
>Ga0326728_10015796_pt1 | contig 15583 bp, 19 predicted proteins | sample MB3enrmetagenome_FD_207602 | JGI IMG/M metagenome (GOLD analysis project Ga0326728, IMG submission 207602) | Lab enriched peat soil microbial communities from McLean, Ithaca, NY, United States - MB31MN | ecosystem: Environmental > Terrestrial > Soil > Wetlands > Peat | place: USA: New York...
CTGGGAACTGAGTTTGACGGCAACGCGGGCGTTGCGCCGCATGCGGCGACGGCCGCGGCTGATCACTGCCTTCTGGAAGCAAGCTGAATTGTGGTGATATATTCACTGTATTATACAGATGTCAATAGGTAAGGCAGAAATGTATCGCGCACCCAGCCCGGCGATCTTGCAGCCACCACTCCCAGATAAATATCCGCCTCTGTAACGCGCGTTCCTTTGCTGTTGAGACGGGAGAAAATCTCCACCACGTCTTCAAGTTCCTGATCAATCGTGATCGTGACAATCGCCTTGTCGCGTATCTTGCGCACTCGCTCAAGTCTCGTGTAAACCTCCATTGCATCCAGTCCATCGCACAACCCCTGAACCTTGATTTCCTTAGCGAGGGTCATCAGCGCCTGCTGATCCCTCTCTTTTGCGGTATCCAGAACGAGCAGCTTGCACAGAGGGATGTATTTGTCGCCTTTGGCCGTGCGTATCGCAGCATTTGCTACCAGAAAGAACGGCGGAACTTTCGCATCAATATCAAACCGAATATCATATTTTTTCATCGTCTTTGCCCAGTAGTCGGCACTCGACCACCAGTACGGCTTTCGCCCGAAAGCGATGCAGAGTGCTGTGGCGCGTTGCTGGCCGTCCACCACCCAGAGGGTGGGCCGCTGTGCATCCTGAACGATTCGTTCTTCTGTCTGTTGCTGACTGTTCCAGACGAGCAAGCTACCAATGGGGTAATCGAGCCATAGCGACTCCGCCAAGTCGCGTACTTGAGTAGCTTTCCAGACGAATCCGCGCTGAAACTCCGGGATGCTCCAAACGTGGCTGACTGAGCGATCTACAACGTCTTTAATCTCTACAGATGCGTAAGCCATGATTCGTCCTCTTTTCTTTAGGTCTTACCCGTTTTTCGGATTAGACGGACAAACTTCTTGATTTCCGAATGACTACTACCTCGAAACGCGCGACCGCACTGAGTACGTGCAAACGCCTTTGTCGCGTAGGCGAGAGTGTATTCCACCGCCTCGACCGAGGCAAGAGTTCAAAAACTCAGATCGGCACGATGCAGTCGGGGGCGTTGTGGCTCGGCGAGTTCACGGCTCGGCTCACTGGGTAATATTCCATCGCTGCGCTGTCGTAGGGCTTGAGTAACCTTAGCAGGTGCGCAAGCTCGGCATCGGGATCGAGCCACAAGTCTTCCTGCCACGCCAGAAGACTGCCCCAAAACGCATCCGTATATGGAGTGTTTTTGGATTGACGCACTCATTCTACCAGCAATAGGCTGACAACGCTTCTCAAGGTGAGTCTAATGCGAGCACGATGGGTTTTGGGCAAAGCACTGCTGGCGATGAGAGTCGCGCTGCTCATTGGGAACCGCCAGTTGTACCCTCACTCCGGCAAGAATTGAGAGGAGATGGACTGTGCAAAGAAATTCTGCTGGAAATAGCGCGTTAAAGCCCCTTGGCGTCAGTCGGGCCATTCGCAAGTCCCGTGCATGGGCGCGGGTGAGGCCATCTTTCAAATGCGTGGCGGTGATCTGGTGCATATCAAGCAGCGTGCTGACCGCGACTGCACAGACACCGACCAACAACCCGTCACGAACTGACAATACCAGCTCACTGATCGCCGCCGCCGAGACCGAACCACACCCGGCAACTAATCAAACCGGGTCTGCGGGAACCAACAACCCGTTCATGGTGTTGCCGGTTGTCAAAGGTTCTCTATCTAACTTGCCTTCTATTCTCCTCAGCATCCCGATCACCACGCCTCCGAAACCGGCAACCAATCAAACCGCCTTTGCAGGAAGTAACAAGCGAGCCAACCTCTCCGCACTTCCCATCAAGGAGTTGAAGAAGAAGGCCGAGAGTGGTGATGCGCATGCGCAGTGCGAGTTGGGGCTGTGCTATGTCCTCGGTCGCGGTGTGCCCAGTGACTCTGCCGAGGCGGTGAAGTGGTATCGAAAAGCCGCCGAGCAGGGGAACGCTGACGCGCAGGACTGGCTGGGCCATTGCTACCAAGACGGTGTCGGTGTGTCACAGGACTACACAGAGGCGGTGAAGTGGTTTCGGAAGGCCGCTGAGCAGGGGGATGCGGCGGCACAATCGACCTTGGGCGACTGTTACCGCGACGGCGAGGGCGTGCCGAAGGATGAGCAAGAAGCCGTCAAGTGGTATCACAAAGCGGCAGAGCGATTTCGCAAGGCAGCCGAGCAAGGGGACGCAAATGCACAGTATCATTTGGGTAGGTGTTATGAGAACGGGGAAGGCGTGCCCCAAGACGACGCCGAAGCCGTCAAGTGGTATCGCAAGGCAGCCGAGCAAGGTCACGAACTCGCACAAATTAAATTAGACGGTCTGTATCGTGAAACATTGAGTGCGGACAAAGACGTAGTACTGAAAGGAGCCATCAATTGGTGTCGTAAAGCCGCCGAGCAAGGGGACGCAGATGCGCAGTACAAGTTGGGCTGCTGTTACTGGCGGGGGCGTGGCGTGACGAGGGATGAGCAAGAAGCTGTCAAGTGGTATCGCAAAGCGGCTGAGCAAGGCAACGTTGAAGCACAGTTCTGGATGGGCTTTTCCTACGACGTAGGTCTCGGTGTGTCGAAGGACGACAAAGAAGCCGTCAAGTGGTACCGAAAGGCAGCCGAGCAAGGGGACGCGGCGGCACAATGGAGCTTGGGTATTTTCTGCTTCAATGGGAAGGGCGTGCCACAAGATTACGTCGAAGCATACAAGTGGTACAATTTGGCAGCGGCTAACGACCTAACGGCCAAGGCGTCGGCAGCAATCGGCGTCCAGTCTCCAGCCGAGCTTCGGGATCAAATTGCGAATCGGATGACACCCGACCAAATCGCCGAAGGTCAGCGCCGTGCTTCCCAGTTCGTTGCTCGACCCGGGAAAGCTGGAGCCGGGGATCAGAGCGGCCTCCCCGACTCAGACGCCACGCCGACGGGAAGCGGCACGGGGTTCCTCATCACCGTTGGCAATAGTCCCTGTGTGCTAACGGCTCACCATGTGGTGAACGAGGCGACGGCGATCAAGGTTGTGGTAGGCGGGAAGGCGTTCACCGCGCGCGTTGTCGGAGCCGATCCTGCCAACGACTTGGCGGTTCTCCGAATCGCGGCCAGCGCATCCGACATCCTTGCCGTCGCTCTGCCTCAGCCGGCGTTGCCGATCACTGGTTCGCGCCAAGTGAAATTGGGTGACTCCGTGTTTACGATTGGGTTTCCGAATACGGTGGTTCAGGGCTTCGCCCCAAAACTGACACGCGGGGAGATCAACAGTTTGGCGGGTGTCCAAGACGACCCGCGTTACTTCCAGACGAGTGTCGCCGTCCAGCCCGGCAACTCCGGCGGGGCGCTGGTGGACGTGCGGGGCAACGTCATTGGCGTGATGACCATGCGCTTGGATGACTTGAAGACGCTGGAACTCACAGGCTCGTTGCCGCAGAATGTGAACTACGGCCTCAAAAGCTCGTTCGTGCTCGCCTTTCTGGAATCGGTGCCGGAACTGGCAGCGGCGCTTCCGCCGCCACATGCCGAGAATCGCAGGTTTGAAGATGTCGTGAAGGAAGTGCAGCAAGCCACGGTTCTTGTGGTCACGTACTGAAGATCGAGCCGCGAGAACGTGTAAGGAGCAACTTTCCCCAGAGAGTTCGGACATTTGGCTCAAGCTCTTTTCAGCCGTGACAATCGCTGGGTTGGGCGCTTGTCACATTTCTCCCACCGTGACAATCGCTCGCCACGCATGTCTCTGGTTCGTTTTCTTGGCGGAAATTCGTCGGGTTATGTTTGGTTCCCAAAAACCGCGTAAATCATTGCATTTCAGTCGGCCCCCCGTTCCGGAAATAGTGAAAAGTAACGGAAAGTAACGGCGCAATTCCGTGCTCAGCATCGCTTCTGCTCGTTGGGTTAGCATCGTTGATCCCACGTTGTTACCAGTGAGTTCTCAGGGGCAGATTTCGTGCTCAGTATCGTCTGCGGTCGTGTAGAAGATCGTAGGCGGTTTGCTTGGCGCGCTTAGGAGAGTACCCCGCCAGTCGAGCGGCTTTGGCTCCGTTGAACCTGGTCGCGAAGTAGTGGTGAAGGAACGCCTGCTGCTTCGGTTTCATCTCGTTGACCGTGATCGTGCCACCCTTACCGCTACCCTGTATCTCGTGCGGCATACGTTTGTAGAGGAGGTACCAGACTATCCGAATTACGTCTGCATTTGTGAATCGCGGCGTTGGCCCTTTGTATTCCATTGCAAGCCGAGTGATAAAAGCCGCAATATGCCCCAAGCGTAAGCCGCGCTCGCCCTTCTGCTTCTTCGGCACGAACCACAATTCACCCCCGCTCAACGTTGGAATCCTGACCTTGTGTGCTCCCATAGTTACACCCTTTTACACGGTTCTCCATTCACCCATGCTCAGACGTTCCTTGCGCTTCAAGGTAAGCTTTCCTGCAACGACCGCTCTCTATCCAGCGTTTAGCGAACACGTCCGAGGGCGTGAGCGTGTACTGGCGCGCGGTTTTGCCGCCCCGGACCGGCCTGTATTCCTTTCCCTCAATCAGGAAGTCCCTTTCCAAGTCGGCGAGTATTTCCCGAGCGACGGCTGCGCTGGCGATCCGCTTTCGCTGCACGTCACGCGCGGTTATGTAGGTCCGCGTTACAGATTCGCCCCTCGCAAGCCGCTCTTGAAGCTGCTCGAACAAACCCATTACGGCCTGCCGCAGTTGTACCCATTCAGGAGTTGGTGTGTCTGCCATGTTCAGCCTCGTCGTATGTTGTTGATGTTTCCTCGGTGCGTGACAACCGCGACCATCGCCTGTGGGGGCACAGGGTTGATCGAGCACAGTATCCTTGCGACACTCGTGACGCTTGTGACACTTGCCCACCCTACCAGCAGGCGGCCAGCTACGGAGAAATGCCGTTGTTCTGCCGTTGTTCTCAACGACCGCCGCTGATACACCACTGTTCTCAGTGGGTCTATCCCCGCCTGTTCTTCCCCTGTTATCAGGGCACAACGGAAGAACCGAGTGTCACGAGTGGCGCAAGTGTCACATGGGGATTGCTGTAGTTTCATCGGGCGGGCTTCCTAGTGTAGAGGCGGACTGTCCATCCGCCACGATCCGGGGTAACGTCTTTGCCCAGCAGGATGCCTTCCTGCTCCATAGCCGCCAGAAGCTCGCGGGCATCCTCTGCGGTGGATACAATTCGCGCCCGTTGCACGAATCGGGCAGTGATGCCCTCTGGGTACTCTGCGAGCAACAACAGAACTTCGTTGCGCTTGTCCCGACGCGCTTTCATTCTGCCGCCGCTCAGGATTTCTTGCTGCTGAATGGCAAACCAGTCTGCAATCGTGATCGCATCTCGTGCCGTCTCGAAGGACAGATTGTGCTCGTGGGCTTGGGCACTGTGTTGGGCAGCGTGCAGTACGACGGCAATCCGCCACGCTTGTTCGTTCCACCTGGCAGCGAAACTGTTGATGTCTTTCAACTCACCACGGCGTTTGTCCACGATGCAGTTATGGTGGTCATTGAGAAGCCGCATCGCCTTGGGGTCGGGTTCAACCGTGTAAGTCTCAGGTGCCAGCCGGTAGGTTTGAAGGAGTCCTCGAATCAGCTCATCCCACGCGCGGGAGATTTCATCCCCAATGACGATCTGGTCCGGTGTGATGTAACGGGGCTGGCAATTCGTGTGACACATGAGCAGACGGGGAATCAATCCACCTTCGGTCAAACTTCGCTCGCTCAGTAGCGTCTCGATCTTGTCCGGCTGAACAAGCCACAACGCCGATAGGCAAGGCTCGTGAAGGAAAACAGGTTCCCGCGACACGCGGTCAACACGTACCGGGTCACGGGAGAACCCCTTCAAGTAGATAGTTTCGTCCGTTCGGTCCAATTTGTTATACCTTCCCAACACATTGTTGATGATACTTCCCGCGTCCGCGCTGATGCTGGTGAGGCATTCACCATGCTTCGCCAGGAGAGCCGCCAGCCGCTCGGTCGTGATGTCTTCACAGGTGAGGACCGGGGCCTGCAATTCGAGTTCAAGCTGGTTCAGTCGCGCCCTCATTTCTTCCATTTCGCGTCGGATTTCTTCGCGCTTCTCGGCGGTCTCCGCTTTGGCGACGACTTTTTTCGCCTGCGCAAGCTCGGATTCCAAGACATCACGCTCAGCCTGCAATCTCGGCAACGTCTCCGCCCTCCACCGCTCAACAATCTCCGCCTCGAATTGATACAATGGTCGCACGACACGCCGGATTGTCTCGGACTTGCCACCGCCGGATTCGACGGACGGCACAATGTACAGATTGCCACTTGTAGTACGTTTCGCTCCACTGCGGACTTGGAGTCCCGCACCGATGGATGCGCTGAGGATTCCAAGGACGCAGCATCCGCTAAGGGATTCATTCACGCGCTCCGCTGCCGCAATTGCCCCCGACATTTCGGCTGGCACCGCCTGTAGGCACTCAGTCGGGAAGGGTTGCTGAGGCATCTCGTCATCACAATCGCCAGGCAATTGCACCACGCCGCCCGCTGGCGTGGTTGGCTTGACCTCTTTAGAAACCTCTATGGCAGTGTTCAATTCCCTGCCGGTTGCGCCGGCTTTCGTCCATTCGTTCACGTCCTTGAATTGCTCCGGCGTGGCAACGCGCCTGACGATCGCGCCGTCTCCCGTGGCCGCGTCCACAACATCAGCAAGCCACCTGTCCGCTGCCACATCATTCTGCTTGAAGGCGTAGAGCACAGCGCCGCGCTTCACGAGGCCGCGCAGTAGCTTTCCGTTGCCTGCACCTCGCGTTACGATCACAGCCACGCCCGGCAACGCGGACTTGTGCCACAGGAGCTTGTCCATCACTGCAAAAGCGTCCCATTGCGACTCAAAGACCAAAACCACGTCAGCGGTTTTTTCATCACCGATGACCAACGCCCGCACTTCGCAGCCGCTCGGATGATAGAACCAGTTGCCGTCCTTTCTTCGGACATGGATGGATACGACTTTGCCGTCGTCAGCATGAACCGGAAAGGCCAGCAGCCCATTGTAAACCCCGATAAGCTCGCGCTGCCGCAACCATGCCACAAACTCAGCAGAGTATCCGCGCCAGGTTGCCAGCTTCTCGGCGTGGTCGTCGTTGAAGGCTGTGACGGATTTCTTCCACTTCGGCGTCAGGTCTTGCTCCGGCTTGCTTTCTGTTTTCGGTGTCGGCGCGGTCGCCGGGATCTTCGCCCGCTGGTCATTCCTACCATTCAAGGAAATGCCGGCGCGTCGCGCGAGCTTTTCGACCGCTTGCGGGAACGTCAGGTTTTCCCTGTCCATCACCAAATCAAAAACGCTACCGTGCTCGCCGCAGCCGAAACAGTGAAAGCTCGCGTCTTCGTCGTAGAACGTCAGGCTTCCGTCTTTCTCGGTATGCTTGTGACAGCGGGCCTTCCAACGGTTGTCCGAACCGTCCCGGTGCAACTCGAAGCCGTATTCTCGCGCCACGTCCGAAATGCGGATCGCCTGACGGATCGCTTGCAGTATTGCTTCATCAAACATGGCGTACCGCCAGTGACTCAAACTTTCCCTGCTGGCCTACAGCGTGGCAGCGGTCGCACCACAGCACGAGACTTTTGCTGTGGGATGCACTGCCGAAGTTTCGTTCAGAGACGCGGCAACCACAGATGGCGCAGCGTCCAAGTGTGAGGTTGCTTTTCTGCGGGAGCATGGTAGGCTGAACGTGCAAAGCAGATGTTTCCAATGCGCCCGCTTGGTGAGACAGGCGGGCGTCGCTGTTTTTTGGGTTCATGTCGCTGGACTCCCTTCGCTTTGCTCACGCCCCTGCGCTTCGAGGTAATCGAGCAGCGATTTTAGGTAGATCAACCGGCAGCCCTTCTGCGCACCTTTCTTCCGCAAGCAGATGCTGCGGACTGGCGCCTTGCGATTATTTCCAGCTGTGGGAAGCACTAATTCGTTGAGTTTACTCCGACTCAAGCCCGTCCACGGACACAACTGCCCGGACTTAGGCAGACGAATCCACTCGGGAAAAATCGGAGTTGCCGTCACCGCCGGGACGGCCACCGGGGACGCGGTTAATTGGCCCGCGTCTGCCGCTGTAGAGTTGGTTTGCATGCCCGTATTCTCCAATACGGGCAGACAACTTTTCATCCCGGTTAGAAGATTCTTCTAACGGCCAAAGGCTTCCGTGATGAGACGATCTGTGGTATTAGTGGCGCGCAGCCAGGCGGTTTGGTTGGAATAGAGGTCTTTCTCAGACGCATTGAATGCGATCTGTGCGGCAACCCTCCAGTTTCCCTTGCAGTGCCTCATTAGACGAAGCGCGCCCAATGCTTTCAATCGATCCCGGTAAGAAGTTCGGCCACGCACTTCCCACTTCAACGCACCCTTCGGACGGTTCTGTTCGAGGTAGGCTTGAAACCGCCGCAGAAGCTCTTTGCAACTGAGCTTCCAATCAACCTCGATCACTTGGATGGTGGTGAAGAAACCCGTAGGCCATTCCGTCGTCACACTGGAGCGGAGTTTCCCGTCCGCGCCGCGGAGTCGATCGACCCCTGCTGTCAAAGAGGGTGGCTCCTTCGGATCCGGGTGCTTGGGTGTGGCTCCGTACTTCTTGAGCCGCTGCTGGCGCGTATTGGGAGGGATCGTGAGCCACGCAGTTGCAGGAAACTCTGGCCAGTCCCTCAGCAGCCACGGCATTCTCCATGGTCCAGCTTGATATACGAATTGGTAAAATTCCTCGCTCATCGCACGCGGCTTATCCCCCGTCAGGTCCACGCGATTGATTTCCATTAACATGGAGAGGTGGTAATAATCATCGATCTTCCTGCGCGACGACACCTCATCCAGTTCTATGTCCTTCCGTTGCTCCGTCAACCGCGTCTCGACCCACTGGCAAAAATGATCTCGCCACTTAGCAATCTCGTTGCGGCAGGTTTTCGATTCTCGCCAGAACTCGTACCACCAACACCATTCATATTGCCACCCCGGGCAGCGGAGAAGCCGCCATTCATCAAGTGGGAGTGGCTCAATCGGCACGCCTCCCTTGAGACACGCTTTCACGAAGAGCACGAATGCTTTTTCTTCTCCGGCGAGTCTCATTTCGCGCCGCCTTTCTTCGCGGTCGCGGTCACGTCCGGCAGAGCGGATTCCATTGCGCGGCGCAGGTCATGGACTTCCAAGTGCGCGTACCGCCGGTGAATGTGTTCGGTGGAATGGCCGACGATCTGCATTGTCAACTTCGTCATCTCGGGGAGTTTGTTCATGGCTTGTGGTTGGCTATGCGCTTCACTTTGGCTCCTTCGTCACGTCAGGCAGCGCGTCCACCGTTGCCCGCAAATCGTCAGCGCTCAAGTGGGTGTAGTGTTCACTCATGGCTGTGGTTTCGTGTCCGGCGATTGCCCGCGCCATTGCATCGGTCGCACCGCTGGCCTTCAGCAGAGACACGGCAGAGTGCCGCAGACTGTGGAAGCTCAACTCGGAAGTTACGCGGCGCGCATTGCGGCCTTCTTTTTCGGCTTGGTGCGTGCGGGTCTTAGCCAGCCCCACTTGCTCCAAGAGTTCGTGAAACTGATTCGACAGCGTGCCAATCTTCACGTCCGCCGTCCGTGCCGATTGCGGGAACACAAACGCCTTCGGGTCGTCGGGCGCGCTCAGGGTCAACAGGTAGTCTTGGACCGTCTTGGCCAGCGGAAGTTCCAAGCGGTGCCCGGTCTTCTGTTGCACGAAACGCACCGTGCGCTTGTCCAGGTCAACTTGCTGCCACGCCAGCCGCGCCAAGTCGCCCAAGCGTTGTCCGGTGTAGATGCCGAGAAGAATCAGACCACGCCATTCACTATCGCCGGCCACGTCCAGCAGACGGCGAAGCTCGTCCAGCGTGAACGGTCGGCGGTGTGTCCGTTCCCCACGCAGCTTCAACACCGAGACGCGGCGCGCCGGGTTGGTCGTCAACAGGCCGCGCCGCTCGGCTTCCCCGAAGCAAATCCGCAACACCTTCAAGGAGAGATTGGCCGTCGCCCGCGAACGCTCCCGCGCCTCAGCGTCACGGAATTTCGCAATGTCCTCAGCCGACAGCGCCGCCACGTCACGGCTTGCCCTGCTGCCGAGCATGGCCGCAAACCGCTCAACGATGCCCGTGTACCGCGTCACCGTGGATGGCTCGGCTTCCAGTTCCTTCGCTTCCAGCCAGCGGTCAATCCAATCGCGCACCGATGAGCGCGGCATGTTCTCGGCGTTGCTGGCGAGAAAAACGTCTGAGACACCGCGCGCAATCACTTCCCGCGCCGCTTCGGGCGTCAGCAGCCCGTTGTGTGCGGTCTTGGCCGCTTGCTCCCATGCGCGGGCGACTTCTTCGGCCTGTTTCTTGTTCGCGGTCTTGGTCGATCTGAACCGGCGCTGCCAGCGTTGCGTTGACGGCTCCCAAGTGGAATACGCTGCGAAGTAGTGCGGCCTTCCGGGTTGCTTGTGAACGCTTGCCATGATATTTTTCCTCCGTGTCGGAATTCGTACTGAGTTCCGCATAAGAGTATCGCATAACGTATACCCGTGTCAATAGCGTTCACACACGTCAGTTTATTAGGAAACACGCATTATGCAAGGCTTGGAAGGTAACACGGGTTCGAATCCCGTTGGGGTCGCCATTCTTGTTTTCCTGCATCTTACGGGGTACGTTTCACTAGTGGTCGCGAATGTTTCCGCTTGAAGACAATTTCGACGATGTAATCAGCAAGGCACAGCGCGGCCTCAGGATGACCGACGACCGCCTCGCCGAACGCGCCGGTGTTTCCTTGGAGGAATTGCGTCGGGCAAAGGCCGGCTCGTTCGATGAGCATGTTGTGCGCAAGCTGGCTCCTGTTCTCGGCCTTGGCGAAGATGCGCTTGTCGTCCTCGGCCGGAAGGCTTGGCATCCAGTCGAACGGCATTTGGTCGGCGTGGCTCCGTTCAACACGCCGTTCGAGAACATGACGGTCAATGCCTACGTTGTCTGGGACGCCCGGACAAAACTGGCGACAGTGTTTGACACGGGTGCCGACGCCAGTGGAATCATCAGTTTCGTTAGGGACAACCATCTGAGTGTGAGTCACATCCTTCTCACCCACGCCCACTACGATCACACGGCTGACCTTTCGCGGTTGAAAAAGGCGACAGGGGCAACAGCGTTTGCCAACGAACTTGAATCAGTTGACGGAACCGAGACGTTCGCCGCAGGCAAAACGTTCGCGATTGGAAATCTTCGGATTGAAACGCGCCTGACCAGCGGTCACTCGCGCGGCGGCACCACCTACGTGGTGAGCGGTTTGGAGCGGCCCGTGGCCGTTGTTGGCGACGCGTTGTTCGCGGCGTCGATGGGGGGCGGACTGGTTTCTTATGAGGAAGCGTTGCGCACGAACCGTAGTCAGATTCTCAGTCTGCCCGACGACACGATTATCTGCCCGGGCCACGGTCCGCTGACGACCGTGGGAGAAGAAAAATCGCACAACCCGTTTTTCCCGGAGTTCCAGCGTGCTGCCCCATAGTAGCGCGGGCGTCTCGCCCGTGTCGTCCGTCATCCCCTGAACAGCAAAGGGCGGTACGCCCACGCTGCTGTGAGGTGACAAAACGCCGCTCCTCCCTTATTCTCCCGCTGACATGGAACCCGCGCTGCTGACCATTCAACCCGCACCTCACCGACGGCATCCTGACTGGATTCGCTCGCGCGTGGCGGGCGGCGAACGATACACGGTGTTGCGGGACGTTCTGCGCGGGCACCGGCTCCACACGGTGTGCGAAGAGGCGAAATGCCCGAACATCGGGGAATGCTGGAGTCACGGCGCTGCGACGTTCATGGTCATGGGCGATGTCTGCACGCGACGATGTCATTTCTGCGCCGTGGGCAAGGGACTGCCCGCGCCGCTTGACCCGGCGGAACCGGACCGGGTCGCCGCCGCGGTCGAGACCCTTGGTTTTGACTACGTCGTTCTCACGTCCGTGGATCGCGACGACATGCCCGATCAAGGATCGGCGCATTTTGCAGCAACCATCGAGGCGATCCACCGTCGGCGCCCGTCGTGCAGCATCGAAGCGCTAATTCCCGACTTTCGCGGCGAACGCGATTGCATTGCGCAGGTGGCGCATGCCCGGTTGCGGGTGCTGGCCCACAATGTCGAGACCGTGCCGCGCCTATACAAGCCGGTTCGCCCCGGCTCAGTGTACGAACGGTCGCTGCAAGTACTCGCCTTGGCCAAGGAAATCTGCCCCGAATTGCTGACGAAATCCGGCCTGATGCTCGGTCTGGGCGAATCCGACGAGGAAGTGTTCGCCGTCGCTCGCGACCTTCGAGCACACCGGTGCGACATCCTGACGCTCGGCCAATATCTGCGTCCCTCACCGAATGAGTTGTCTGTCCAACGCTACCTGACGCCGGGAAAGTTTGCCGACCTCCGCGACGCCGCTCTCTCGCTCGGTTTCCGCCATGTCGAGAGCGGCCCGCTGGTGCGCAGTTCCTACCACGCCTGGAAACAAGTAAAACAGTAGCGCGGGCATCCCGCCAGTGTTGTTGTGTTTGATGAATAAACGGAACGTGCGAGACGCCCACGCTACTTTCCAACGTAGTAATCGATCTGCTGGCAGATGCGGTGGAGGACGTTGGCGTCGCGTTTCTCCAGAGGGGCGCGGCTGAGCACGCGGCGCAGGGAACGCAGGAACGATTCGGGATCGCCCTGGTGCGGGCGAAATCCGACTTTGCCGAGCGATTCCGAGAGATGCTTCAGCACGGACTCGACTTCGTGCACGGTGGCGAGATTGTAGCGCGGCTGCGGCACTTCGCCGAGGCTGGCCAGATAGATTTCGTAGGCGAACAGCATTACCGCTTGGGCGAGGTTGAGCGACGGATGTTCGGCGGCCTGCGGCACGCTGGCGATGTCGTGACACTTCCGCAATTCGGCATCGGTCAGACCCGCTTCCTCACGGCCAAACACGATGCCGACCCGGTGTTTTTGTGACAGTTCTGCGATCTTCACGGCTGCTTGGCGCGCTTCGAAAATCTGCGGGAACTGCGAGCGCCGCTTTCGGTGCGTCGTGCCGACGAGCCAGTGCAGGCCGTCCGTGGCCTCGTCCCAGGTCGTAACGGCGTGCGCGTGCTTCAACACGTCGTGCGCGCCGTGGCCCAGCATGATCGTTTGTTGGTGATCGGCAAAATCCCTGGGCCCGTTCACGACGACGAGGTCGCGGAGGCCCATCGTCTTCATCGCGCGCGCGGCGGAACCGATATTTCCCGGCACCGCAGGCTCGACGAGGATGACGGTGACGTTCGCAAGGTTCGGCGGTGGCGAGAATGTCAGCGCCGGTTCGGGATGTTTTTCGGTGGGTTTCCGCATTGGGTCTCTAGCCACGAATTCTCACGAATCTACACGAATTATTTGGTTTCATTCGTGTGCATTAGTGGCTTTCCAGAATGATTGTCACCGGACCGTCATTCACCAACTCGACGCCCATCATGGCGGCGAACCGCCCTTCGGAGACGACCAGTGCGGTTGTCGACCGCAGTTTTGCCATGAAACCGTTGTAGAACGTTTCGGCTTCCGCAGGCGGCATCGCGTCGGAGAAGCTTGGGCGCGTGCCTTTGCGCGCGTCGCCGAAGAGCGTGAACTGCGAGACGACCAGTATCTCGCCGCTGATGTCGGTAACCGAACGATTCATCTTATCGGCGTCGTCGGGGAAGATGCGAAGGTTGAGCAGCTTGTTGATCATCCAATCGGCGTCGGCCTCCGTGTCGGCTTTGCCGATGCCGAGCAACACGAGCAGTCCGCGTCCGATCTCGCCGATAATCTGACGGTCCACTCGCACCGCTGCGCGCGATACTCGTTGCACGACTGCTCTCATGCCCAGTGAAATACGCGAAAGCACGGAGGGAGTCGAGTCTTGAACGCGCGGGCGATTGTGATAGCTTCGGCGCGTGAGAATTTCGTTCCGTTGTCCGCACTGCAAGCGTGCGTTGGAATTCGACGATTTGACTCAGAGTGAGTCGCCTTGTCCGTTGTGTGGTGAGACGGTGAAGCTCCGCATTACGGAGCGGATGCGCAGCGACAACGTGGTGGATCGGTGCGCGGTGTGCGACTGCAACAAGGTGTACGTACAAAAAGATTTCAATCGCGCGCTCGGCGTGTCGATCTTCGTTGCCGGGGCGGTTGTGAGCCTGGTGTTGTACGGGTTCGATCTCGTCTGGCAGGCGTTCGCCGTGCTGCTGGGCTGTGCGCTGGCCGACGCGCTTCTGTACAAGCAGCTGCCGGACGTGACGATTTGCTACAAGTGCTACGCGCAATACAGACAATTCGCTCCGAGTCCCGACAACCAACCGTTCGAGCTTGGTCTCGCGGAAAAGTACGATCCGTTGGATAAACGCGTGGGCGCGGAGAATCCTGCTGCCGAGTGGAAGGGGCGTTGAGGTGAAAGCGGCGCTCGCGCTGGCAATCGGTCTCTCGTTGACGCTCGGCTCACTCCAGGCGACCGGTGCCGAGAATTCGAACAGCGCCGATGCCGAATACCGCAAGCTGTTGGCGGACGACGACGCGTTGGTGCAGGATTTGGCGCAACTGTCGGGACGCCGTTCGTGGTCGACCCGCTCCATGCTCCGCGCGCGAACGCGTCGGGTGGAAGCGGAGTATCGGCAGTTTCTGTCGGAATACCCGACGCACGTCCGCGCGATGGTCGCTTACGGCGGTTTTTTGCGGGACTTCCGGCGGGTCGACGAAGCGCTCGGCTGGTGGAACAAAGCCATCGCCATCGATCCGAATTGTGCGGCGGCGTACAATGACATTGGCGAAGTGTACGGTTCCGGCGGACGCGTTGCCGAAGCGTTGCGTCTGCATCAGAAGGCGTACGAACTGGATCCGGCCGAGCCGGTGTATCGGTTGAACTGGGCGAACACTTGTATTCTCTACCGTAAGGACGCGCACAACGTGTACGGCTGGAACAACGACGAGATTTTCCGGCGCAGTCTGGAGCAATTCCGCCAAGCCCGCGACCTGGCGCCGCAGGACTTCGAGTATTCCAGTGCCTACGCGGAGAGTTTTTACCTGATGAAGGACCCCGACTGGCAGCAGATGTACGCGGCTTGGCAGTATTGCCTCGCTCAGCCACTGCAAACCAACGATCTGCAGTCCGTGTACGGCCATCTGGCACGAGCCTGCATGCACTTGAATCGCTTCGACGAGGCCAAGACTTGGCTGACGAAGATGGACGCGCCGGAAATCCAATCGTTGCGTAGGATTCTCGAACGCAACCTGTCCGAACGCGCCGCCGGCAAGGCGCCGCCGTAGCCCTCACCCAATCTTGTAGTGTTCGGCCCGCCGCCATCCGGTGTCACGACCGCGTCACCCCCAAAGAGGCAACACGTCTCTTCCTCGTCGTAGTACCAAAGAAATTCAGACACTTCCTTTTCCCAGATGGGCCACGCCGTGGCCCTCAATTGCTCAAGGAGGGTTGCGTTTGGGAAGTGCTCAACATTGATATATAGCCGCGCATAATTAATTCGACATAGAGCCGCGATCGGGTATGCTGCTACGGCAGTATGAATCCTGTCTTCGCTCACGGTAATCAGCGCACCGCGCGATGGCTCATCCAATTGCGCCGTC
>Ga0326728_10015797_pt1 | contig 15583 bp, 11 predicted proteins | sample MB3enrmetagenome_FD_207602 | JGI IMG/M metagenome (GOLD analysis project Ga0326728, IMG submission 207602) | Lab enriched peat soil microbial communities from McLean, Ithaca, NY, United States - MB31MN | ecosystem: Environmental > Terrestrial > Soil > Wetlands > Peat | place: USA: New York...
TTCCCTTGGAAGTGCCAGTCAACCGGCCATCCAATGATTGAGCCGCAGTGCACCGACGTTGAACTCCGGCTTGGCTTTGGCCTCACCCGTTTACCCCTCTGAGCGTTCTCACGGTGTCCATGCCATCCGCCGCGGGACCGGAATTCCAGTATGCTGAGAGTCGCAATCCTGTCTTTTGAAAACTGAAGCCCACACGTTGTCACCAAGACTTTCAGACGCCAATCCGAAATTTCCCCTTCCGGTTAACACCCTGGAGAAAGTGCTCTCACCGAAATTCTCCATTCACGTGTTCGTATTTGCGTATCTCTCGGGGAGCCATAGGAAGTGTTCATATTTTTGTGTAAGTAGGCGTTCTCAGAGTACTGTATTGTCAGCCAGCCGCTGACGGGGCAGTCCCCACTAGTGATTGGGTCGGGGAACTGAGCGGCCCGGATGCACTCACCAGGGTATCCAACTCAAGCGGACCGGTTCAATGGCATTTGCCCCCTTTTCGAGATTTCCCTATCCCGGCGGAGCCCTGCGCCGCGTTCTTTGCGGCGCGTTTTTGGGGCGTAGCGGGGATAGGGAAATCTCGACCGCCTCCCGCCTCGGAGCCCAATCCCTGGGGGCTAGCGCACCGGCCGGGCCTGGGCTGCTTCGATCCGCTCTCCCCATAACAGAGTGAAATGGTTCAGAGCCACCCGCCAATCGCGGGTCGCATTCCACCGCCTGGCCACATTCTTCAGCGCCAGGTATAGCAGCTTCCTAGCGGCCTCCTCGCCCGGAAACGAACCCCGCGTTTTGATCACCTTCCGCAGCGTCATATTCAGCGACTCCACGATATTGGTCGTATAGACTGCTCGCCGGATCTCCGCCGGATAGGCAAAAAACGGTACGATCCCCGCCCAGTTGCGGCGCCACATCTTTCCGATGGAGGGGTACTTCCCGTCCCATTGCTCCTCGAACGCCTGCAGCCGTTGTTCCCCTTCTTCCGCCGTTGCCGCGTGATAGATCTGCTTTAGGTCCACCGCCACAGCTTTGCGTTCCTGCCAGCTCACATCGTTCAGACTGTTCCGCACCATGTGCACGATGCACAACTGCACCTGCGTTTTCGGATAGACGCTCTGGATCGCTTCCGGAAATCCTTTCAAGCCATCCACGCAGGCAATCAGGATGTCGTTTACTCCCCGATTGCGAATCTCCGTCAGAATCTGCAGCCAGAACTTCGCCCCTTCCGTCGCACTGGTCCACAACCCCAGGACTTCCTTGGTTCCTTCCAGCGTCACCCCGATGCCTACGAATACCGCTCGGTTTTCAACCCGTCCCTCGTGACGCATCTTCACCATCAGCGCATCCAGGTACACGATCGGATAGATCGGTTCTAAGGGCCGGCTCTGCCATGCCTTCACCTCTTCGATAATCGAGTCCGTTACCTCGCTGATGAGTGCCGGACTGACCTCCACTCCATACATCTCTTCCAAATGGCTCTGGATATCGCGCGTCGTCCTGCCACGCGCGTACATCGACAGAATCTTCTCGTCGAACCCGGCGAATCGCCGCTCATGTTTGGGGATGATCTTTGGATCGTAAGTGCCGTTGCGATCTCGCGGCACCTCGATTTCTACCGAGCCGAAATCGCCCTGGATCTTCTTCCGGCTCTTGCCGTTGCGGTTGTTGCCGCTTCCGCGCCCACCAACCGCATGCTTTTCATAACCGAGATGATGGCTCATCTCGGCATTCATGGCACGCTCGACCAGTGCCTTCGTCAGCTGCTTAAGTAGTCCGTTTGGCCCAACGATCTCTTCGGTCGATTTGCCTGCCAGCAACTCATCCAATGCAGATTCAAGCTTCGTCTTCTCTTCCATGCGCTCTCCTAATATCGCGGAGAACGCCGCTTACACAAAATTCAGAAAACCCTCTGTTTCCAACAAAATCCCGCGCGCCGCTATCCGTCCAGCGCGGCTTCAAGGCCGAAGGCTTCCGCTTCAGCTTCAACGTCAAGGGCGGCCGCTGCGAGGAGTGGCGAAGGCGTCATCACCACCCAGCTCTACTTCATGCCTGACGTCGAAGTCACTTGCGGCGTTTGCAAATGGTGCGCACTTCGGCGCCGAGACCCTGGAAGTCGCCCTCCGCGGCAAGACCATCACCGACATCCTCAAACATGTCCGTCGAAAGAAGGCGTCGCGTTCTTTGCTTAACTGCCCGTCATCGCCAAGAAGATGACGCCGGGCGCACAGCGATCGTCATCGAGCACCACCTCGATGTCATCAAGACCGACGACCACGTGATCGATCTCGGCCCTGACGGCGGCTACGCCGGGGGCGAAGTTGTCGTGCCCCGCACCCCCGAAAAGTCGCCGCCTGGGTACGCTCCCACACCGGCCGTTTCCTCAAGCCGCAGTTGGAAACTGCTCCTTCATCCACGCCTGCCACCACCCCTCGTCGCGCGCCGCCGCGGCCGCGCCCTGCTCCCCATACAAATAGAAGGTGATCGCCGCCATCACCTGCGATCCCATGCCACAAGTGTTCAGGATCGCGAATCCCGGCGCGGGCGCCTCCAGCCGAACCAGCTTGAATGCGTGATCTGAGTCTCTCATCATTTCCACCGTGCCCTTCAGCGGCGCGCTGCTCAGAGACTTCCAAACCGGCTCTTCCGGACCCGGTACAATGCCCATCACACTGAAGTACGAGCACCGTTGTCCGCGGAATCGCGAGAGATACAGTTGCAGAATTCGGAAAAACGGCGGCCACCCCGATTCCAGGCTCTCGAGCTGGTTATCCCAATCATCCGTACTGGCAAAGAGACTGTGGACTACCCGTACCACGCACTTTCCGCCCGCGCGCGCCTCCACAGTCCATTCCGTCGCCACAGGCGGAGCATTCGGCCCCATGTCCGAACTCTCGGCCGCGTAACTCCGCGGTGGATCCCACGCTGTGATTCTCGCCACGGAGTCCATCCCCGGCCCGAAGTGCGCTGTGGACTTTCCCGCGATCTCATCCACCTCCGTCGGTACGAACCACGACGACACCCCTGGCCCCGTAGCGATCGCCTGCCAAACCTCTTCCGGCGTCCCCGCCACCTCGACCTCAACCGCAATCGACCTTCGTCCCGACTCTTCCTTCTTCACGCTCATAATTGCTCCTTAGTCTTCCTTAAAATGTGTTGTTTGTGGAGCACGCACTCATGTGTGCGGGGCCGGCACTCCTGCCGTCGCAGCCCTTCTCCCACCTTCCGCACGAACACATGCGTAACCCCTATCCCTTCCCCGGCAACGGATGCGCCACCACAACCAGTCGATGCGCCCGCCCACCCGGCGCCGATTCATCGTGATACCGTGCCGCCAACCCAGCCACCGCACCCGCCAACTCCCTGCTAAACGCAGCCCGATCCGCAGCCGACCGAAACCGGATCACGGTATCCACCGACAGGGTCGGCAACCGCTTGTCGAGTTCCTCAGACCTCCCCAGCAGCGCCTTCACTTCGCGCACAATCCTCGCCGCCAGCGCAATCAGATAGCTTGCCGACAGCCGGTCCATACTACGACCCGGGTCCGCCGCCACAGCCCCCATCGCCACAGGCGACACGATGTACGACGCCGCCGTCGCCACCATCAGTCTCTCGGTCAGTCCACCCCACGCCCGCTCTTCCGCCACCCGTACCAGCTGATGTTCCTCGAGCGTCCGCAAATGATAGTTAATCTTCTGCCGTGCGATCCCCAACCGCCCCGCAAGCGTCGCGGCCGAAGCCGGTTCCGCCAACTCCGAGAGGAGACGGGACCTCGCAGGATCGAGCGCCACTACCGCGGCTGCCGGATCGTCTATCACCTCAACAGCAAGCATTCTGGCTTATTAGAACATTGACAAATTGATTTGTCAATACGCAGACCATTGATAAAAATGACAAAGCATTCGCCGCACTCTCTTCGGTGATCCTGCTAACCTGCCGGCCTCCTCCCCACTCGCAGACGCCCCGCCCCAGCCAACGATCCCCGCCATGCCGGCGGAGCAGCACTCCTTGAAGCCGTCTACCTCGGTCGTGGCAGCCGGGAGACCCGGTGTCTCTCTCTTTTGGAATGCGACTGCGATCGCACGAGATCCTTGCGGTTATCGGCGCCGGCGGAATGGGAGAAGTGTATCGCGCAAGGGATACCCAAATTGCAGCGGGATGCAGCGATCAAAGTATTGCCGCAAGCTTTTGCAAGCGATCCGGATCGCATGGCGCGATTCGAGCCGCGAGGCCAAAGGGCTGGCCTTACTCAACCATCCGATTATCGCGGCCGTTTATGGCGTCGAAGAGGGGCGCTGGTAGGGTAGCTGGTGGAAGGGGAGATGCTGTCGGGCTTTCTCTTGTGTCGTCTTCTTTGGGAGCATTTTCTTGACAAACGCCATTCCTCGTTTTGTAGACGGCACGATGGGACGTCCCTTCCAGAGTCCCTTCGCAAAACCGCCCGGCAAAGGGCTCTCCTCTTCACCCACCCTGGAAGCTATTTCCTTCCGCCCATCGGCGCCGCGATGGCGGCTTTCTTTTCCATCTGAAAGAGCTGTTGGAATTGCGCCTCGGGCAACGTGATGGTGACATTCACGGTAGTGCCCTGAGCGTTGATGGAGAATCCTTGAGCCACGTTAGCCAATTGCGGATTCTTCTGCGACTGCATTTGCATCAGGTTCACAAAGAACTGCAAGGTATTGCCGAGTTGCGTGGCGTCGGCGGCGTTGTCGGCCTGGATGGCAGCGGTCCCGACTACCGAACTGCCGAACTTCACACCGCCGGCCATTTGTTGGATCTGCTGCATGACCCCGGCCATCGGGTTCGCCATTGGACTGCCGCCCGTAGTGCCGCCAGTTGCCGCGGTTCCCGCCGGGAGCAATCCCGCCAGCGGCACGGTGGTGATGACCCACGCATCTTCCGCGCCGCTCCACTGTGTCACCTGAGCGAGGACGGCCGAGGGCAGCGATGGGGTGGAACCCACCACACGGTCGATCGCCGCCTTGACGCTGGTGATATCGCCCGCGGCCACGCACGTGGAACTAATGAACGCGATCCCCGCCTGTTGATCGGGAGCTTCGATAATGGTTATGCCATTGTAGATTTCGGTGACCGCACCTTTAGTGGCGGCCAGAGTCGCCAGCGCCGGGTCAAACGTGCCGCGCGCCAGCACCAGGCCGCTTGCCTTGCCGCCAACCGAGGAGGGCGTGGCCACCAGCACTTCGTCCACGTCGCGAGTGGGGTCGAAGCCGGTGAAGGCGATCAGCTGCTGCAGGTCCGTATTGTTGGTCTGCAATTGGGTCAACACGTACCGCCCGAACGGCGAAGCCTTGGCAGAATCCACGTTGACCCCGGCGATCACTTTGGCGTCGGGCATCACCATGCTGAGCAACTGGGTATCGGCAGCGCTGGCGGCAACTACGCCGGCGAAAGCTGTAAACAGCGTCGCGGTGGTAAGAGTTCGTGCGTTCATACTAGTCAGGACGGCCCCCTTTCCCCATTATTAGCACTCCGGTCAGGCGGGGATGGGCACCTGCTCCACCACCTCGATACCGAAACCCTCCAGCGCCACGATTTTACGCGGGTGATTGGTGAGCAGGCGGATGGTGTGCAGCCCCAGGTCGGACAGAATCTGCGCCCCCAGGCCGTGCTCGTGCTGTAACTGGCGTTGGCCGGCGGCCTCCTTGTAATGCATGAAATCGCGGGTATGGTCGATGCGGAGACCAGCACCGGTGCCGTGCAGGTAGACCAGCACGCCGGCGCCTTCCTCGGCGATCCGGCGCAGCGAGCGGTCCACCAGGCGGTGACAATCGCAGTCCTTCGATCCGAAAACGTCGCCGTAGAGACAGCGCGAATGCATGCGCACCAGCACGCGCTCCGCGCCGGCCACCTCGCCACGCACCAGCGCCATGTGGTATTCGGGATTGAGATCGCTGGCGTAGGTGATAGTACGGAAGTCGCCGGCGTCGTTGTGGAGGGTGCCTTCAGCCACGCGGCGGATGAATTTCTCGTGCTTCATGCGGTAGCGGATGATCTCCGCGACGGAGATCATTTTGAGGCCGTGGCGGCCGCAGAACTCGATCAAGTGCGGCACGCGCGCCATGGTGCCGTCATCGTTCATGACTTCGCAGATGACGCCAGCGGGCGTGAGTCCCGCGAGCCGCGTGAGATCGACGGACGCCTCGGTCTGGCCGGCGCGCACCAACACGCCGCCTTCGCGGGCGCGCAGCGGGAAAACATGGCCCGGGCGGGCGAGATCGGAGGGGCGGCAATTCGGGTCGATCGCGGTCAGGATGGTGCGCGTGCGGTCGGCCGCGGAAATCCCCGTCGTGACGCCCTCGCGGGCATCGATGGCCTCAGTGAAGGCGGTGCCGAACGTCGAGGTGTTGTGCGGACTCATGAGCGGGAGGCGCAGATAGTCGCAGCGCTCGGGCGTGAGGGCGAGGCAGATGAGTCCCCGGCCATGGGTGGCCATGAAATTGATAATCTCGGGCGTGACTTTTTCGGCCGCGATGGTCAGATCGCCTTCATTCTCGCGGTCCTCATCGTCGACCACGATGAGGATGCGGCCGGCGCGAATCTCCTCTACGGCTTCCGGTACCGAGACGAAAGGCATGATCTATTGTATCGGGGGGCACAGTGGGGGATGACACTCGGCACTCCTGAGGTCTTGGAAACGGGATGAACTCTTAAGCAAACATTATGGGCCACGGATGGACACGGATACACGGATAAGAAGAGTCTCCGAACTCCTGAGGTCGTCCCCGGAGTTTCGGTGGGCTCAGGAAATTGACTTGAGCCTGTGTCGCGGTCTGCGGGCTCAAGGCAATTTCCACGACGTCAGGAGTTCGGAGACTTGGTTTTATGGAGTGAATCTGTGTTCATCCGTGGCCAAATTTGTTCTTGCGAAACCTGAGTTCCGGTCCCATTCCTCGTGGGTTTCAAAACTGCGGGTAGTATCGGCGCACTTCCCACGGCGCTGCCCATAGATGCGGTGCACGAAGGCATCCGATTCCTCTTCCGGCGCCGGATCGATGTGGCCCAAGAGCCGATCGAGGTCAAACGGACCAGTCCGGTCAGACTGGGCGGATGCTTGACGGGCTGCGGCGGTACGCGATCCATGCGAGCACCAGTTTAGCGCCACCGGGGGCCGGAATGGCGACGCGCCCCCGCCCGTTAGAATAAAAGATAGTGTCCGCCCCTTACCGTTCCTACGTCCTGGTCTCCCGGGAGCAGATCGCCCGCAACTACCGCGCCGTCAGAGCCGTGGTCGGTCCGCGGGTGGAAGTCGCCGCCGTCGTGAAGGCTGACGCCTATGGCCACGGCGCGCTGGAAGTCTCGCGGATCGTCACCGCCGAAGGCGCCAAGTGGCTCGCGGTCAGCTCCGTGGAAGAAGGCGTCACGCTCCGCCGCAGCGGCATCGCGGCGCGCATTCTGGTGATGGGCGGATTCCTGCCGCACGAAACCGAGGCGCTCACGGAGTTCGACCTCACACCCGCCGTCCATTCCCTCGAACAGATCGCCCAGGTGAACCGCCACTCGCAAAGCACCGGCAAAAGCGTTCGCTACCACCTCAAGATTGATTCCGGCATGGGCCGCCTGGGCACGCGCGCTTCCGCCGACGAGATCCTGGCGGCGCTGGCGAAGGCTCCGCACGCCCATCTCGAGGGCCTGATGACGCACTTCGCCTCCGCCGCCGACTACACCAAGCCGCAAACCGACCAGCAACTGGCCTATTTCGACGCCGTCAACGCCCGCCTGCGGCAGGCTGGCGTGAATCCCGCCTACTTGCATACTTCAAGCACCATCGCCGTGGGGTACGGCCGCCAAGCCGGCTGGCACGAGATGGTGCGCGCCGGCCACGCGCTCTACGGGTACGTCTCGCCGGCGCGCGGCGACGCTCCGCCGCAACTGCTGGAGGTGAAGCCCGCGCTCGCCTGGAAAGCCAAGCTGCTGGCCGTCAAAGATCTGCCCGAGGGAGCGCTGGTGGGCTACGGCGGCACCTTCCGGACGCCGCGGCCCATGCGCATCGGCGTGCTCGGCGCGGGCTACGCCGACGGCGTTTTTCATCGCCTCTCGAATCGCGGTAAAGTGATCGCCGACGGGCAAATCACCTCCATCCTGGGCACCATCTCGATGGACCTGACCACCATCGACCTCAGCCATACCGACAGGCTCGCGCCCGGCGATGACGTCACGCTCCTCGGCAGCGAGGGCGAGGCGCGGCTGGAAGCGCCGGAGATCGCGCGCGTGGCCGGAACCATCTCCTATAACATCCTCTGCAGCATCAGCTCGCGAGTGAAACGGGTCTACGTATAGGGATGGCGCCAGGATTTTCGCACTTCCGCAAACGCCTCCGCGAACGCCGGCTGGCGTGCGCTTGCGTCTTCGCCATGATCGTGCTGACCGAGGCTGTCTATCTCCGGCCGTCGATTTTGAGCGGCAAAATGGCCATGGCCGGCAGCGACTATCTGCAGTTGCACAAGGCACGCATGGCGTTTGCCGAAGAGGGACTGTTCGGCCCCCGGCACACGCTGCCCGCCTGGTACCCGCACGAGCTTCTAGGTTCGCCCTTCGCCGCCAACATCCAGAGCTTCCCCTGGATTCCCACCCGCCTGCTCCTCCTCCTGTTGTTCACTCCCGAGAGTGCCTACGCCCCGGGCGTACTGATGGCGGCGTTGCTGGCGGCGCTTTTCGCGTATCTGTTCTGCCGGCGGGCCGGCCTATCGGAGGTCGCCGCCGCCGCATCGGGGTGGACTTTCGCCTGCGCGGGATTCTTCGCTTCGCGCGTCATGGCCGGACATTTACCGCTGCTCGAAGCTTACCCCGCGCTTCCCCTGCTGCTCTGGCTGGCCGATCGCGCGCTCGACCCGGCCCGCGCCGCGCGTCATCGATGGGACATCGCCTGGCTGGCCGTGGTGACGACGTGCGTGGTTCTCGCCGGCCATCCGCAAATTCCCGCCTACGCGGTAGGCGCCGCGGTGTTGTACGTGATTTGGCGCGGACGAGGGTGGCTGCGGGCGCGGCTGGCCGGCGGTATCGCGCTGGGCGCGGCGATGGGGCTTGCCGCCTGGTGGCCCATGTTCCTGCTCATCCAGAAGAGCACGCGTATCCTCGATTTGAATCCGCCTGACAACGACGTGGTATTCCCGTACCGCCGTATTCTGGCGTTGTTCGTTCCCGGAATCGACGGCTGGCCGGCAGGATTCGGCCGCGAGATCTTCCACGGATACCCCAACGGATCGTATTTATTCGATACGGCCTCATACATAGGTCTTGCGCCCATCGTTGCGGCGGCGGCCCTGCTGGCGATTTGCCTGGTGCGCAAGCGGATGCCGGAGTCGCGATTTCTATTCCTTGCCTTGCTGGGAACGGCCGCCTTCCTCGGAGCGCTCCCGCTGGTGGACTTCCTGCGCCATATCTCATCGGCGGTGATCTTCCGCAGTCCGGCGCGCCTGTTTTACCTCACCACGTTCCCGCTGGCGGTGGCGCTTGGGGCGGGGATCGACGCTCTGCTGGCGCTCAAGACGCGGACGAAATTGGCATACGCGGCGGTAGCGATCGCCCTAGGACTGCAGGGCTTCGATTTGGCCGGCTTTTCGCACCCGTTCGTCATTCCCATACCGCGCGAGGACGCCTTGGGATTGCAGGATCAGCCTCTCGGCAAAGCGGTCCACGACGGCAGGCTGGCCACCGATTTCATTATCTGGTCCTCGCGCCGGCGCTTCGACGACATCGGCACCTTCGACTCTCTCATCCTGGCGAAGCCCTACCGTGCCCTCCTCGATCTCAGCCGGGCCCCCCTCGGTACCAACCTGCAGATCGTCAACGGCGCGGCCTTTCCTCTGCCCGCGCTGCAGGCCGGAGCCGCCGTCCTGGTGCTGACCCCGAAGACGCGGCCCGACCTGCCGTTCCTCGCCAAGCGCAACGACCTGAACATTTACAGCGTGCCCGATCCGGCGCCGCGTGCCAGCTTCTACGGTCCGCAAGCGATCAAGTTCCTGCCGGAGGACACCATCCCCTCGGCTCTGCGATCGCACGTCTTCGAGACGGACTTGATTCTCCTCCCGGCGGAGAGCCGGATGGCCCTCGGTGCGGCGGCCAAATCGGCAGGCAGCGGGACCGTTACCTACAAGCGGCCGTCGAGCGACGAAATCCTGCTCGAGGTGTCGGCTTCCGGCGCAGGGTTCGTCAACGTAGTGGAGTCCTACGACCCCGGCTGGTCTGCCGAGGTGGACGGCCAGCCCGCGCCGATTTTCGCGGCGAACGGCTTTACCCTGGCGGCGCCGGTGTCCGCCGGCGCGCACACGGTTCGTTTCGTGTATCGGACCCCCGGGCGAGCTGCCGGAGTGTTGCTTTCGTTCCTCGCCGCAGGCATGCTCGCCGGCCTGGTCCGGTTCGCGGGATACGCCCCGCCGGTTGCCCCCGCACGTAAGGCTCGCCGCCGGCGGCGGTGAGGTTGTGGGACATGCTTTCGTGGGTTCCGCAAAACCGCTTGCTTGCGCGCGCGGCTCATTATTCCTGTGTTGAAATAGGAGGTCTTCTGAGCCGCGACCGCGAGGGAGCGGTGCTTTTAATTAAGCCCCTCTTTAGCTTGTCCAAAAACATAAGCCGGGACAAGCTGAAGCACGTCCCACGAACGGCACAAAAAATGCTCAAGCAGATTGGGCAGGCAGCTTCCATGCGTTAGTCCAGTGATATCATAGGTCGTAGATGAGCCTGCTCTCGCCAAGACTCCAACTCAAGGTCGCGCAAAAGCAGATCCTGACCCCCGGGTTGGTGCAGATGGTCACCGTCCTTCAGCTCAATCGGCTGGAACTGAAGGAGATGATCACTCAGGAGATCGTTAAAAACCCGGTCCTGGAGGAATCCACCGAGGAGCCTGGCGAAGAGATCACTCCCGAAGAGCTGATGCCTTTGCTGGAGGCCGAACAGGAGCACAACGCCGACCCCGCAGACCGGCAGCTTCTGGAAGCCGCCGCCCCCGGCGCAGCCAATGCGCCCGATGGTTTGGCGGGAGACGTAGCCATCAACGGCAATCTTTTCCCCGACGCCGAGGAGACAGCGGCGGCAACAGTTGCCGAGCCGGAAGTCCCAACCGTCACCGATCCGGCCCTCGAAACCCCAGCGGTAACCGACCCCTTCGACGAGATCGACTTCGGCTCCTTCTTTGACGACTATCTCGATCCGGGATATCGCACGCCGGCATCGGAATCGGTGGACAAGCCATCTTTCGAAACGTTCCTGTCCTCGCCCGTCACCCTCGGCGATCATCTGCGCTCTCAATTGAGCGTCAGCGTGATCTCCGAAGCGGTGCGCAACGCGGCGGAGTCGGTGATCGGCAACCTGGACGAAGACGGTTACCTCACCGCCGGTCTGGAAGAGATCGCCAACGTAGGGGAGCACAAGCAGGCCGACGTGGAGGAGGCTCTCCGGGTAGTGCAGTCGCTCGATCCGGCCGGCGTGGGCGCGCGCAATTTGCGCGAGTGCCTGCTGCTCCAGATCGAGAGCATCAACGGCAAGGGTGGGGTAGCGTGGTTGATCGTTTCGAACCACCTGCGGCTGCTGGAGACGCGGCAGTACAAAGAGATTGCGCGCCTGCTCGGCCGTCCGCTGGAGCACGTCGAGATCGCGGTGAAGATGATCCAGCACCTGAACCCGCGCCCCGGCCTGCGGTACTCGGGCGCCGGAGCGCGAGTGGTCGAGCCGGACGTATTCATCACCAAGGATGGCGACGACTACATCATCCAGATGAACGACGAAGACGTACCGCAGCTTCGTCTCAATGCGCAGTACCGCAAGATGCTCGACCGCGACAATGGGCAGACCAAAGAGGTTCGCGACTATGTCCGCGAGCGCTACACCTCGGCCATCCAGCTCATGAAGAATATCGAGCAGCGCAAGCAGACCATCATGAAGGTCTGCCAGGCCATCGTGCGGCGCCAGACCGAGTTCCTCAGCCACGGTTTGGATTATCTGAAGCCCATGATGATCAAGGAAGTGGCCGAGGAAGTAGGTGTGCATCCCTCGACCGTGAGCCGCGCGGTAGCCAGCAAGTACGTGCACACGCCGCAAGGCGTTTACGAGCTCCGGTATTTCTTCTCGGAAGCCGTGCAGGGCCCGTCCGGCGGTTCCACACCGTTGCTAACTCTGAAACGCATGGTGAAGAAGATGATTGAAGAAGAAGACCGCACCAAACCCCTGACTGACGAGCACATCACCGCGATGCTGCAGACCCAGGGGATCAATGTCACCCGGCGCACTGTGGCGAAGTACCGGGAGGACATGAAAATTCCCTCCACACATCAGCGTCGCGTTCGCAATTGAGAGCGGCGCAGCCGCGTGACCATGCTGTCATGCGGATCTCCGGAAAGGTTTCAACTGGGAGAAACCATGAAAATCACTTATACGGGCAGACAAGTTGAACTGGCTCCAGCGCAATTGCGGAAACTGGAAGCCCGATTCGCCAAAATCGGGAAATTATTAAGCGGCAAGCAGGAATGCGAAGCGCACGTGGTTCTCTCGCTCGAGCGCCATTTGCACCACGCCGAAGCCACCATCCGCTATTTCAATAACCAGTTGGTGGGCCTGGGATCGAGCAGCGATCTCTTCGAGGCGATTCACGGAGCCGCCGAAAAACTGGAGAAGCAGGCGGTGAAAGCGCGAACCAAGTGGCGCGACAATAAGCGTGCACCCCGCCCGGCCCCTCGGGAAGAAGCTCCCGCCCCGGTGAAAGCGGGGAAAAAGAAGGCGGAGCCCGACCCGGAACGCGACCGCCTGATTTATCATGTGGAGAACCACAAGAAGCGCAAACCGATGACCCTGGAAGAGGCGATGCTCGAAATGGACGGCCGCGATTACCTGGTCTATCGGGATGCCAAGACCGAGCGCATGGTGATGCTGGTTCGCCGCCGCGACGGCCACTTCGACCTGGTGGAGGCATAGCGTCCCCTAAATGAAGACCAAGAGCCCTGCCCCCCGGGGCCAGTCCCGCAAGCCGGCGCGTAAGCCGGAACTGGTGGTGATCACGGGCCTCAGCGGGTCGGGCAAAGGCTCCGTTCTGCGGGCGTTGGAGGATTTGGGCTTCTACTCGGTGGACAATCTGCCGGTGGATCTGATTCCCAAGTTCGCCGAGCTGACCCACGAGAATCCCTCGGTCACTTCGGCCGCCCTGGTGGTGGATGTCCGGGAAGGCAAGGGGCTCAAAAAGTTTCCGGAAGTGTTTGCGGGAATCCGGGACTCCGTCCGCGCCAAGCTGGTTTTCCTGGAAGCTGACGACGACGCCATTGTCCGCCGTTTCAGCGAAACCCGCCGGCCGCATCCCCTGGGTGGACAAGCCATCACGCGCAGCATTCGCTCGGAGCGCGCGCAACTGGCCCCCATCCGCGCCATGGCCGACCTGATCATCAACACTTCGAAATTCACGGTTCACGAGCTGCGCGAGTTCATCGGCGAGCGGTTCCGCGGAGAAAGCAGCCAATCGAACATTCTGATTTACGTCACCAGCTTCGGGTTCCGCAAGGGCATCCCTCCCGATAGCGATCTGGTGTTCGACGTCCGCTTCCTGCCGAACCCCAACTATATTCCCCGCTTCAAGAATCTGACCGGGCGGAATCCCGGAGTGGCGCGCTATATCCGCTCTTTCCCGCAGACCGTGGAATTCATCAAGCGGATCACCGAACTATTGACTTATCTTCTGCCGCATTACATCCGCGAGGGCAAGAGCTATCTGACGATTGCATTCGGCTGCACCGGCGGGCAGCACCGGTCGGTGATGATGGCCGACCAGATCCGCAAGAATCTCGCGGATGCGGGGTTCAAAGTGAAGGTAAGTCACCGCGACATCGTCGCGGGCTGAGCATTCACTTCAAAGGGATGGGATGCCCGTTGCGGTCGACGGCGACGGGGTGGACCTCGTTAATCAGGTGAACACTCGGCTTCGACTTAGCTTCCAGCTTCTTGATCCCGTAGAATGCCAACGCGGAAATCAGCAGCGAGATCGCGCAAAGAATGCCGATGGAAATTCGCCAGACCTTTTCGCGATCCATGGAAATCATTGTAATCTAGTCGAACGCTAGAAACTTCGCTAACGTTTTGGGACGTGGGACATGCTTCAGCTTGTCCAGGGTGGCGAGCTGCGCTCGCCGGGCAAGCTGAAGCATGCCCCACCAACACCTTTCACACGCCCCAGCAGTAATCCTCGACAGCCTTCTCGATGGAAGTGTCCTTCTCCGTCAGCCGCATCAGCTCCAGCCGGATAGCGTCCACAAGAGCCTTCCAGCTGGCCTCGATCACGTTGTCGGAAACGCCCACCGTGGCCCAACTTCTGCGATTGTCCGACCATTCGATGAGCACGCGCACCCGCGCGGCGGTGCCTTTGCGGGAATCGAGAACGCGCACCTTGTAATCCGTCAGCCGCACGTTGGCGATCTGCGGGTACACCTTGGCGAGACACTTCCGTAGACACTGATGCAAGGCGTGAAACGGTCCGTTGCCCGTTGCGGTCGCGGTGTGAACCCCGTCCTGCGCCTGCAAGGTGACGGTGGCGGAGGTCTGCGCCTGAGTGGCCGGCCCGCCGGCGCGCGTGGAGACTTCGAAACTGTCCACTTCGAAGAAGTGCAGCCCCGGATTCAACGCCTCCCGCACGAGCAGCTCGAACGTGCCTTCCGCCGCCTCCAGTTCGTAGCCCTCATACTCCATCTGCTTGATGCGTTCCAGCAGTTCGCGGCGGGAATCTTCGTCCAGGCGATCGGCCAGACCGTGCTGCTTCAACTTGTACAGAATATTGCCGCGGCCCGAAAGATCGCTCACCAGCACGCGCTGGCGATTGCCGACCGCTTCCGGCCGAATGTGCTCGTAAGTCGCGGAATCCTTCAAAACGGCCGCCACGTGGACGCCGCCCTTGTGCGCGAAAGCGCTCTTGCCGACGAACGGCCGGTCATTCGGCAGCGGCAGATTCGCCAGTTCGGCAATAAAGCGGCACACCGAAGACAGGCCGGCGAGTTTCTCCGGCCCGACGGTGGTGTGCCCCAGCTTCAGTTCCAGGTTCGTGAGCACAGACGCCAGGTTGGCATTGCCGCAGCGCTCGCCGTAGCCGTTCATGCATCCCTGCACATGCGTGGCGCCCGCCTCCACGGCGGCGATCGAGTTGGCCACCGCCAGGTCCGAATCGTTGTGCGTGTGGATGCCGATAACCCCATCGAAGCGCTTGCGGACCTCGGCCACGGCGTCCACCAGCCGGAACGTGATGGTGCCTCCGTTGGTATCGCAGAGGCACAGCACCGAAGCGCCCGCCCTCTGCGCGGCTTCCAAAGTACGCAGAGCGTACTCCGGATTAGCGGCGTAGCCGTCGAAGAAATGCTCGGCGTCGTAGATCACTTCCTTGCCGTGATCGACGAGATACTTCACGGTCTCGGAGATCAGCTTCAGGTTCTCGTCGAGCGAGATGCCGAGCGCGCGGGCGACGTGCAGATCCCACGTCTTCCCGAAAATCGACACCGCCGGCGTGCCGGCCTCGACGAGCGCTTTCACATTACGATCTTCCTCCACCGTGTTGCGCGCGAATCGCGTCGACCCGAAGGCGGTGAGGCGTGCATGCTTCAGTTTCAGGTCCGCGACG
>Ga0326728_10015798_pt1 | contig 15583 bp, 15 predicted proteins | sample MB3enrmetagenome_FD_207602 | JGI IMG/M metagenome (GOLD analysis project Ga0326728, IMG submission 207602) | Lab enriched peat soil microbial communities from McLean, Ithaca, NY, United States - MB31MN | ecosystem: Environmental > Terrestrial > Soil > Wetlands > Peat | place: USA: New York...
CTCGGCGCCCGCCACGATTTCCAGCAGTTCTTTCGTGATCGCCGCCTGTCGCGCCCGGTTCATGTCCAACGTCAGCCGGTCGATCATCTCCGCGGCGTTGGTGGTGGCGGCGTCCATGGCCGTCATTCGCGCCGCGTGTTCACTGGCGACGGCTTCCAAAAACGCCCGGCGGATGAGCACCGTCACGTACTGGCGCAACAGCCGCTCCAGCAGCTCCGGCCCACTGGGCTCGTAGAGATAATCGATCATCCCCCCGCCGGCGGTCGCCTCGGCGGTGATCGGCAAGAGCTGCAGCAGCGTCGGCACCTGCACCAGCGCCGAGCGGAAGCTGTTGTACAGCAGGTACACCACGTCGCTCGTCCCACCAGCGAATTCGCGCGCCAGCTCTTCGCCAATCTGGCGGGCGAGATCGGGACCGGGGCCGCCGAACAAGTTGATGTGCTTGTCAACGATGGTGACCGGGCGGCGCTTGAAGTAGTCGAAGCCGCGGCGGCCCACCAGCGTGAGGCGCACGTGCTCGCGGCCGCGCTCGTCGAGGATGGCTTCGGTCTTGCGAATAAGGTTGGCGTTGTACGCTCCGCACAAGCCGCGATCGGCCGTGACCAGGAGCAGGTGCACCGTGCGTTCCTCGTCGTGCGGCTGTAACAGCGGGTGCGCCGCCGTCCCGACCCGCGCCGCCACGTTGTGCAACAGCTGCGTGAGTTTCTCGGCGTACGGCCGTGCCGATGTCGCGGCACCCTGCGCCCGGCGCAGCTTGGCGGCGGAAACCATCTTCATCGCCCTAGTGATCTTCTGGGTGTTCTTCACCGAGGCGATGCGTTTACGGACGATCTTCAAGCTGGCCATGGAGAGGACCTGTCACTTTGGGGCAGGCGCAGGACGCGAGCGAACGCCCCCGTAGGTCAGACGTGAAAAACCTCCTTAAACTCGTCAAGGACTTTATTCGTCAGTTTCTTCAGATCGTCGTCGAACTGCCGCTTGGTGCGCAGCTGTTCAAGCAGCTCGGGATGGCGACTATCGAGGAAGCGGTACAGGTCCGCTTCATACTTACGCACCGCCGTCTCCGGCAGGTGATCGACGTAGCCGTTGGTCGCGGCGTAGATGATCAGAATCTGGCGCTCCACCGGGAGCGGTTCGTACTGGCCTTGCTTCAGCACCTCCACCAAGCGGCTGCCGCGCGCCAGCTGGCGCTGCGTGACGGCATCGAGGTCGGAGCCAAACTGCGCGAACGCCGCCATCTCGCGGTACTGCGCCAGATCGAGACGCAGAGAGCCAGCAACCTGTCGCATGGCTCTGACCTGCGCCGACCCACCCACGCGGGAAACCGAAATGCCCACGTTCACTGCTGGTCGAACGCCGGAGTAGAAGAGATCGGTTTCCAGGAAGATCTGCCCGTCGGTGATCGAGATGACGTTGGTGGGAATGTAGGCTGCGACGTCGCCGGCTTGGGTCTCGATGATGGGCAACGCCGTCAGCGAGCCGCCGCCGCGGTCGTCGCTCATCTTGGCGGCGCGCTCCAGCAGACGGGAGTGCAGGTAGAAGACGTCGCCCGGAAAGGCTTCACGGCCGGGCGGCCGCCGCAGCAGCAGTGAGAGTTGGCGGTACGCCACCGCGTGTTTGGACAAGTCGTCATAGATCACGCACGCGTGACGACCGTTGTCACGGAAGTGCTCACCAATGGTGCAGCCGGAGTAGGGCGCGATGAACTGCAACGGCGCCGCCTCAGAGGCGGTCGCGGCCACCACAAGGGTGTAATCCATGGCCCCTTCACGGGTCAGTTTGTCGACCACCTGGGCGACGGTGGAGCGCTTCTGACCGATGGCGACGTAAATGCAAGCGACGTCGCCGCCGCGCTGGTTGATGATGGTATCGATGGCAAGCGCGGTCTTGCCGGTTTGGCGGTCACCGATAATCAGCTCGCGCTGGCCGCGGCCGATGGGAATCATGGAGTCGATGGCCTTGATCCCGGTCTGCAGCGGTTCCTTCACCGGCTGGCGGGCGACAATCCCCGGCGCTTTCAGCTCGATGCGGCGGCTCTCGGCGGCGGCGATCGGGCCCTTGCCGTCGATCGGTTGGGCCAGGGCGTCGACGACGCGCCCCAGCAGCGCATCGCCCACGGGGACCTCGGCGATGCGATTGGTGCGCCGCACTTCATCGCCTTCCCCGATCGCTTGCACCTCGCCGAAGATGGCGGCGCCGACGTTGTCTTCTTCCAGGTTCAGCACCATTCCGTAGATGTTATGCGGGAACTCGAGCAGCTCGCCGGCGGCGGCCTTGTCGAGGCCGTAGATGCGGGCGATGCCGTCACCGCACGACAGCACGCGGCCGGTCTCGCGCACCTCGACTTCGCGCCCGTACTCGCTGATCTGGCGCTTGATCACGTCACTGATTTCGGCTGGGCGAATCTCCATTCCTCGTACATCCTCCTACAGCGCGGCAGTGCCGCCGAGTTCTTTGGCAAGTCGTTCCAACTGCGTGCGCACACTGCCGTCGTAGACCTTGCTGCCAACTTCGACCACGACCCCGCCGAGCAACTCGGGATCCACCGCCACCGCCGGCACCACCTGCTTTCCGGTCAACCGGGCGAAAGCGCCGACGATCTGTTCTTGCTGCTGGGTATCGAGCGGACGAGCGCTACGCATGGTGATGCGCACGCGCCCGAGTTCCTGATCCAGCAGCAGTTGGAAGTACTCGGCCATTGCCGGCAACTGGTTCAGCCGCTGCTGATCGGCGAGGACACCAACGAAGCGCGCCAGCAAGTCGGACAGGGAGAGATCGCGTGCCAGGGTCTGCGTCAGCTGGCGGCGGCGTTCGGTGGAGAGCAGGGGGCTGCGCAGCACGGGGCCGATCGCGGGGTCGTCTACGAGGGCGGCCATACGCTGCAGTTGCTCCGCCGTCTGTTCCAGCGCATTCTCCTGTTTCGCCAGGGCGAAGAGAGCTTTGGCGTAACGACGGGCGACGGCTCCGGTCATGGTTCCACCTGCCTGAGGAACTCGGCGATGAAGCGTTGATGGTCGGCGGCGGTGAGCTGCGTGCGGGCTGCCTGTTCGGCGAGGCGGACGGCTTGGCGCACGAGATCGGCCCGCACTTGTTCCTGCGTGCGGCGCACTTCGTACGCCGCGGCCAGTTCAGCGTCGCGGCGGATGGCCGCGGCCGTCTTATGCGCCGCTTCCAGGATGCGGGCGCGCTCGCGTTCGGCATCACGCCGCGCCTGCACCTGCATCTCCTCCACTGAGCGGCTGAACTGTACCAGCCGCTGTTCCCATTCCTCGCGCAACCGTAGCGCTTCGGCCTTGGCGGCGGCGGCTTGCTCCAGCGCCTCCACCACGTGGGTGCGGCGGTGGTGGACCCACTCGCGCACCGACGGCATGACATAGCGGGCGAGGATCCAGATGAAGATGGCCAGGTTGATAGTGGAGAACAGCAGCGGGCCGAGCGGGCTACTCGCGGTCTCGTGGGCATGCGCGTGGGCGGCCTCTTCGGCCAGGGCGCTGCCAGCGAACGCGAGGACGGCCATGAGGACGAGCCTTGTGACGGGGCGCTTCATGCGATCTTCTTCCCGACGGCGCGTTCAAGCATACGGATGGACAGGTCGTGCGCCTCAACACCCAGCGCGGCGCGCGCCGCTTCCGCCTCCCCTGCGAGCGTCTCGCGCAGCTGCATCAATCGGCTGCTTGCCTCCTGGCGCGCTTCCGCGATGAGTTGTCGCTCTTCCGTGTGGGCGGCGGCGCGCTCGGCCGCGGCCGCGGCCGAGATCCGATGACGCACCTCGTGCATGCGGCGCTCGTATTCCCCAGCGCTCTGCTCGGCGGACGCTTTCATCACGGCGGCCTCGCGGTTTAGCCCCGAGGTGCGGGCGTCGCGTGCCTCCAGTACATGCATGACGGGATCGAACAGCAACCGTTTCAGACCGATCCACAAAATAACAAATAAAACGATCTGCACCAAAAACGAGCTATCGGGAGGGAATGTCAACATATGAAGCTGTTACCAATGAAGCTGTTACTAATTTGTCCCTGATGCAAAGACGGGCAGCGGACGGACACGGCGGCGCGCGGGCTGTGATGCGTGCCGGGAACGACCGGAGGAACGCTTTACCGGCGCGTCAGAACGGGCGCTACTTGACCGCCTCTGACGGCATCCGCACCGCCGCAGCCGGAACGCGTTCCTCTTTGGGGAACAGGGCCACCTTGCGGTCGGGTTTGTCTGCTTTCACCTCAGCCGCGCTCCCCATCGAGCAATGCCCTTCGAACACCACGCCTTCGTGGATCACCAGGCTGGGGGTGGTGATGTTGCCCATGAGCCGCCCTGGGGCGAGCAACTCGACGCGCTTCCGGGCGACGATGTCTCCCGTCAATTTTCCTTTGACGATAACGGTCTCGGCATGGATCTGGGCGCTAATGACGGCGGCATCGCCGACAATCACCGCCTCTTGCGCCGTGATCTCGCCTTCGACATGGCCGTCGATCTTAACGCTGCCTTCAAAGGTCAGCTTTCCTTCCACCCGGCTGCCCTTGCCGAGATGCGCCTGGACCGATTGTTCGTCCTGCAAGCCCTCCGCCGGTCGCGCTGGCGCGCTCACGGTCGGCCGCACCGCGTCGGGGCGCTGCACCTTGTCGTCTTTTGAGAATAAGGCCATGCTCCTCTCCCGTCGTCGATCGATTTCAAGGCGGGGGGGCTTATAGCACGCCGCGCTTCCGGTTGTCAAAACCTTATGAGGGCTCGCCGGTGAGCCGATCCAGCAGTCCGTTCAACTCCTGCAAGGAGTAGTATTCGATCTCGATTTTTCCGGCCCCGTTGCGACCGTGCAGGACGCGCACGCGGGTGCCGAGAGTCTCGGTCAGCCGCTGTTCGGCGGCCGCCAGCTCGGGCCCCGCGGCCGGACGGGCGCGCCGCTTCACCAAGTGCTCCGTCTGGCGCACCGTCAGGCGCTGCGCCACGACTTCCTGCGCCAGTTGGATCTTCGCGGCCTCCGACGGTGCCGCAGCCAGCGCCCGGGCATGCCCGGCGGACAACACCCCACGCTCGATCTGGGTTTGGACCTCGGGCGGCAATTGCAGTAGCCGCATGGTGTTGGCGATCGTCGAGCGGTCCTTGCCGACGCGCGCGGCAATGTCTTCCTGCGTAAGGTTGAACTCCTCGACGAGGCGGCGGTACGCCCGTGCCTCGTCCAGCGGGTTGAGATTCTCGCGCTGGATGTTTTCGATGAGCGCCATCTCCAGCATCTCGCCGTCGCTCGCGTGGCGCACCAACACCGGAACCTGCTCCATCCCCAGGCGCTGGGCGGCGCGTAGGCGGCGTTCGCCGGCGATCAGCTCGAATCCGCCGTTGGAGCGGCGCACCAGCAAGGGCTGCAAGATCCCTTTCTGGCGGATCGATTCAGCCAGTTCCTCGATGCCTTCGTCGGCGAAGGCCTGGCGCGGCTGCATCGGGTTGGGACGGATCGCGGCCAGCGGCACAAAGCTGTCGCGTCCTTCCTCCTCGTTACTGTAAGCGCTCGGGATCAATGCCCCCAGGCCGCGCCCCAGGGCTCTGCGTTTGACCATGGCCTCCATCTAACCTCCTCCCCTCTCACCGGTCTCGTGCGCCGGGACGACCGCCGGTTCCTGGCGGCGGCCGTGCCGCTGCAAGATCTCCTGCGCCAGCGCCTGGTACGCTTCTGCGCCCCGCGAGGCAGGGTCGTACACCACCGCCGGCAGGCCGTGACTGGGCGATTCGCTCAACCGCACGTTGCGTGGAATGATAACCTTGAACACGTCATGGGGAAAGTGCTGCCGGACCTCCTCGACCACCTGGTGGCAGAGGCTGTTGCGCGTGTCGAACATGGTCAGCAATAGCCCCTCGATGGCCAGGGTTGGGTTCAGACGTTTGCGGATCAGATCGATGGTTTCCAGCAGCGCGCTCAAGCCCTCGAGCGCGTAGTACTCACACTGCAGCGGCACGAGCACGGAATCGGCCGCCGTCAGCCCGTTGATCGTGAGCAGGCCGAGTGACGGCGGACAGTCGATGACCACGTACTCGTAGTCATCGCGCACGCCCTGCAGGGCTTCGCGCAGGCGGTGTTCACGCGCGATCATCGGGACCAGCTCGATCTCGGCACCGATCAAATCCCGTGACGACGCCAGCACTGTCAGTGATTCCACCGGAGCGTTGCGGAGCGCGGCGGACGCCGGCTGCTCGCCCAGGATCACCTCGTACATCGTCGGCGCCCCGTTGGTGGAGGTCACGCCGACGCCGCTGCTGGCGCTGGCTTGTGGATCGAGATCGACCAGGAGCGTGGAATGCGCCGCAAGGCCGAAGCAGGCGGAGAGGTTCACTGCAGTCGTGGTCTTCCCAACTCCACCTTTCTGATTTGCGATGCAGATGATCCGCCCCACAGCCGCTCGTCCACCAAGACACGCGTGCTTTACCACAGCGGCGACACGATGGGAAGCGTTTCACGTGAAACACCGAGCCTGAATCGGGGAGCGGTTGAGTGAGCAACCCGCTATCGCTTCGCCTGAACAACCAGCACTCGCGCAATGCCGCCAGGCAACCTGTACGGGATGATCTGCGGCTCGGAGAAGCCTGGACCGCCCGCGATTTCGCCGCGGGCTTTCGGGCCTCTCATGGCAACCGCCAAACCGGCAGGCCGCAGCAACAATCGACAGAGCCTCAAAAAATCCGCTACGGGCCAGACCGCCCGCGACACAACCAGATCGAAGCTGCCGGGCCGCCGCGCCGCGACCTCCTCTGCGCGCTCCTCCAGCACGTCCACGTTGCTCAGCCCGCACCGGCGCGCCGCCTCGCGCAGGAAGTTCGCCCGCTTCCGCCTCGACTCGATCAACACCACTGCGGCGCGAGGACATGCAATCGCGAGCGGAACGCCAGGAAAGCCCGCGCCGCTACCGAGATCCGCGAGCTTGCCTCCGGGCTGCACGTAGCGTGCAACCGACAAAGAATCCAAGATGTGTCGTCTCACGACCTCACCGGCTGTCCTGGCGCCGGTCAACGATAGGCGGCTGGCCCAGAAAATGAGGGTATCCAGGTAGATGTCAAAGACAGCCCGTTGCTCGCTGGAGAGGCGGATACCAAGTTCCAGCGCGCCGCGAGCCAGCTCGTCAGCCGCCGCTGGGGCCGCCCGCAAACGGCTACCGGCCGCCATACCGCTTGAGGTGAACCGAAAGCAGCGCCACAGCCGCCGGGGTGACGCCCGGAATACGGGCGGCTTGCCCCAATGAGAGCGGCCGCACACGACTCAAGCGTTCGCACACTTCACGCGAGAGCCCGACGACAGCTTCATAGTCGAGTTGTTGGGGGATGGCAGTCGCTTCCAAGCGCTTGAAGCGCTCGACCGCGTCTTGCTGGCGTTTCACGTACCCGGAGTACTTCACCGCGATCTCCACCTGCACCATCACGTCGGCGGGCGGTGGTTCACATCCGCCGGCCAACGGCAGCAGGCTCGCGCAGGACAACTCCGGCCGCCGGAGCAACTGAGCCAAGCTGATCGGCCTGGAAATCTCTGCCGTGCCGAGGGCCTCCAGCTGTTGATTCACCTCAGGCGATGCCGGCAGCGTGGTTTGTTCCAGGCGTTCGATGAGGGTCCCCATCCATTCGCACTTTTGCTGTACGCGCGCGAACTCTTCTGCACCGATTGCACCCGAGCGCCGCGCCACCTCGGCGAGGCGGATGTCGGCGTTGTCCTCGCGCAGGAGGAGCCGGTATTCCGCCCGTGAAGTGAACATGCGGTAGGGCTCTCCACCAATGCCTTTGGTGACCAAATCATCAATCAAAACACCAATGTATGCTTGATCGCGGGCAAGGATGAGCGGCGCTTCTCGGCGCAATTTCAAAGCTGCATTGATGCCAGCCATGAGACCCTGGGCAGCCGCTTCTTCATACCCGGTGGTGCCGTTTATCTGACCGGCGAGATACAGACCGGCCACGAGCTTGGTTTCCAAGGAGGGTGAAAGCTGCGTCGGGTCGGCGTAGTCGTACTCGATGGCGTAACCAGGCCGCATGATGACAGCCCGCTCCAAACCTGGGACCGAGTGGACCATCTCGATCTGTACGTCCAGCGGCAGGCTGGTCGACAACCCGTTGGGGTAGACCTCGACCGTGTGCCGGCCCTCGGGTTCCAGGAAGATCTGATGCCGTTCCTTCTCGGCGAAGCGCACCACCTTGTCCTCGATCGATGGACAGTAGCGCGGGCCACGGCCGCGGATCCGACCGCTGTACAGCGGCGATCGGTCCAGGGCGTTTCGGATGATCTCATGGGTACGTGCTGTGGTGTAGGTGATGTGACACGGGACTTGGGCCTGAGTAATCACCGGCGTCGAGAACGAGAATGGCAGGGGAGGATCATCGCCTTCCTGGATTTGGAGGCTCCCGTAGTCGATCGTCCGTTTGTCCAGCCGCGGGCAGGTACCTGTCTTCAACCTGCCGATGCGGAAGTCCAGCTCTGTTAGTTGTTCGCTGAGCCCAGTAGAGGCGAAGTCACCGGCGCGGCCGGCAGCCACGGTCTTCTCGCCGACATGAATCAAGCCGTTCAGGAACGTACCGGTGGTCAGGATAACGGCGCGGCCTCCGATATGTTCGCCCATCTGCGTCTGCACGCCGTGTACTTCACGGCCACCAACCAGGAGGCGCTCGACGTTCCCCTGGTACAGCGTCAGCCCCGGGGTGCGTTCGAGCCGCTCCTTCATGCGCTGGCGGTACAGCGCTTTGTCCGCTTGCGCCCTGGAGGCGCGTACCGCGGGCCCTTTGCGTGTGTTCAACTGGCGGAACTGGATGCCGGTGTCATCGATTGCCTTCGCCATTTCCCCGCCGAGGGCGTCGATCTCTTTCACCAGGTGTCCTTTGCCGATCCCGCCTATCGCCGGGTTGCAGGACATCTGGCCGATGTGATCGAGGTTCAACGTGATCATCAGCGTGTCGCAACCCACGCGTGCTGCGGCCAAGGCGGCCTCGATCCCGGCGTGGCCGGCACCGACCACGATCACGTCAAATGACCCGGAGAACGGACCCATGCCTTCCTCGTTTCACGTGAAACACCTACTTGCCGATGCAGAACTCGCTGAAAATCCTATCGAGGACATCCTCGCTGGTGGCCTGCCCCGTGATCGCGCCGATGTGGTCAATGGCATCCTGCACATCGACGGCGACCAAATCGGCGGGCCGCCCGTCAGTGATGGACTCCCGTGCCAGCGCCAGGCTGCGGAGCGCTTTCTGCAGCGCGTCGCGGTGGCGCACGCTGGTCAGTACCGGGGCGTCGGCTGCCGGGCCATCGCCATTGAAGAATTGGCCGATGACTGCCTGCCGTAACGCCGGCAAACCCTGGCGCTCGGTAGCCGAGACGTCCAGGATCGGGCCGCCAGCTGCCAGCCGGACCACATCCTGGTCCGAGATCATCTGCGGCAGGTCAATCTTGTTCAAGACGACCACGTGCGGAATGCCTGGACCGGCGTTCAGCACGGCGAGATCTTCCTCCTCGAGCGGGGCTGCAGCGTCGAGCACCTTGAGCAGCAATTGCGCCTGCGCGATCTTGGCGGTGGTGCGTTCGATCCCGAGGCGCTCGAGCGCATCGGCACCCGCGGCCGCACGCAGGCCGGCGGTATCGCTCAACACCACCGGCACGCCGTCGAAATCGGCGGTCTCCTCGATCGTGTCCCGCGTCGTGCCAGCGACCGCAGTAACGATGGCTCGATCCTCGCCCAAAAGCGCGTTCAACAAGCTCGACTTGCCGACATTCGGCTTGCCGATGATCGCGACCCGCAGCCCGTCCCGCAGTATGGCGCCGCGTTCGAAAGTATTGACGAGATCCTGAATAGTCACTAAACAAGTATCTATTGTACAGAGCAACTGGCTGGCGGGGACGTCGACATCCTCCTCGGAGAAATCGATCTGTACCTCGAGCAGTGCCTTGAGGCCGAGGAGCTGCGTGCGTAGCCCGGCGAGATGCGCGGAGAGTCGGCCGCCGAGTTGCTGGGTGGCGAGTGCCGCGCCGGCCGTGGTGCGGGCCCGCACCAGGTCGAGCACGGCCTCCGCCTGCGTCAGGTCGAGCCGGCCATTGAGGAAAGCGCGGCGGGTGAACTCGCCGGGCTCGGCCAGCCGCGCCCCGCAACCCAGGACCTCGGCCAACACGCGGCGGAGCAGCACCGAGCTGCCGTGGCAGTGCAACTCGAGCACGTCTTCCCCGGTGTAGCTCCGTGGTCCGCGCATGAGAACGGCGAGGCCCTCATCGAGGACATGGCCTGCGGCAGCCGTCACGCGGCCGTGGTAGAGGTGGTGTGATTCCCAGTTTGCCGCCACGCCCGACGGCGCAAACACACGGACTGCAATTGAAGCGCTCAGGGGGCCGCTCACGCGGATGATGCCGATGCCCCCCGGGCCCGGGGGGGTCGCAACCGCTGCAATGGTGTCGCCGGCGTACATCGAATCTGCGCCGACGGCAAGGGAACTCAACTCTCCTTCGCCGCCGTCGACTGTGGTCTCTTCTGCCCGCCGGAAGCCGGCCCTTCGGGAATGATGATCAGCTTACGGAAGTATCCTTTACCTGAACTTTTCGTGCTCAGCGAGGGATCCTCTTGCAGCACCATGTGCACGATGCGTCGGTCCCGCGGGCTCATCGGATTGAGGGCAATTGCCTTCCGCCGCTTCTTGGCTTGCTCGCCCATGCGCCGGGCGAGGTCCTCCAGCGACCGCCGCCGTCGGGCGCGGTAATTCTGCGAGTCGACGACGATGCGGCTGGAGTCGCCCTCACGCGCCACCACCCGATTGAGCAGGTACTCGAGCGCGTCCAGCATCTGGCCGCGGCGGCCGATCAATATGCCGCTGGAATCGCCCTTCAGCTCCAACACCACTTGGTCGTCTTCCTCCCGCGCGTCGACGGTAGCCGGCACCTCCATCAGGTTCACGATCTCCTGCAAGGTCTCGACTGCGTGTTCTATCGCCTTCCCTGTCTGCCTCGGCACGGACGGCACCGCCGCCACCTGGGGCGGTAACTTCATCGGCTCACGCTGCTCCGCCTCGGGGAGCACATCCACGTCGATCGGCGCGCGCAACACGGCCCGCACGCGCGCCTTGCGGCCGCCGATGCCGAACAGGCCGCGGGCGGAGTTCGATAGGATCTCAATCTCGACGCGATCGCGGCTGACGCCGAGCATACCCAGCGCGTTCTCGATCGCTTCGTCGATGCTGTTGCCCTCTGCTTCTACAGGTTCCATTGTCGTTCCTAGGTGGCGGTACGATTCATGTAAAACTGCTGGGCAATCGTCAAGAGATTGTTCACCAGCCAATAGAGCGCCAGGCCGGACGGGAAATTGACGAACATGAAGGTGAACATCAGTGGCATGATCATCATGACACGCTGCTGCGCCGGATCACCCGCGCTGGGCGTCATCCATTGCTGGACGAACATGCTCGCGCCCATCAGCAGCGTCAGGACGGGAATACCGGGGTGCTGCACGAAGGGCAGCTGCAACACGCCCAACCGGTCCGGCGCCGAGAGGTCGTTGATCCACAGCAGGAACGGCGCGTGGCGGAGCTCGATGGTGTTCAGGAGGGCCTGATAGAGGCCGATGAACACCGGGATCTGTAGCACCATCGGCAGGCAGCCGCCGAGTGGATTGACCTTGTGTCGGCGGTAGAGCTCCATGATCTCCTTGTTCATCTGCTCCGGGGTGTCCTTGAAGCGCTCCCGGATTTTGGCCATCTGCGGCTGCAACTTCTGCATCTCGCGCATGGAACGGAAACTCTTCTGCGTCAGCGGGATGAACAGGATTTTGATGATCACCGTGAGCAGGATGATGTCCACGCCGTAGCTGCCGGTGAAGGTGTGGGAGAACTTCAGCTCATGCAACAAGGGCACAGCGATGAAGCCGAACCAGCCCAGATTCGCAGCGCGAGAGAGGCTGTGTCCAACGCCATCGAGGGCGTCGAAGTCCTTCGGCCCCACAAATATGTCGAAGCCTTCCGCGATGGCGGCCGCCGAAATCGGGAACAGCAGCTTCTCCTCGACGGTGCTGTCCCGAAGCTTGAGCCACAATCGCCGACTCTGCGCGTCGACTGGCACCATGGCCGCCAGGAAGTAGCGGCCTGAGAGGGCCGCCCACTGGATGTCGCCGGTAACGATCTTGCCGGCGCTCAGTTTGTCGAACGGATCGTCGGTCAGCTTGCGCCCGTCCAAGAACATGGTGTGGTCAAAGATCACTTCGGAATCTGGTTGAGGCCGGGTATCGACGCCTTTGACCCAAGAAATGGCCAACTCGTCGTAGCCGTGCGGGACATCGCGTGCCCCGACCTCAGCCGAGAACTCGTAGCGGTTGCCGCGGAAGCCGAAGCGCTTGTGCAGGGTAACACTGTCGCTGTTCCACACAAACTCGAGGGTCCCTTCCTCGTCGGACTTCAAGTTCAAGTCGCCGCCCTGCACGGTGTAAGCGGCACCGCTGTCGGACAGCACGTGTGCGCCGCGCAGTTCGACGCCGAACGGCAACTCGCCATCAGGTGCCGGAACGATTATCTCCTGAAACGGACTGTCAGGATCAACGGTGGTGCGATATTTCTTCAGCTGCAGGCTTTCCAGCCGCGCTCCGGCCGAGGTGAACACCGCCTTGTACAGTTCCGTTTCCACCGTGATGTGACGCGCTGCGGCGGCGGGCCTGGGACGATTTGCCGGCGGTGCTGACTCCGGGACCGCTTCCGGCGCCAGCGGCGCGGGGGTGGGTTCAGCGGTCGGCGCCTCGCTGACCTGCTCCTCACCCGGCGGTGGCGGTGGGTACAGGCGGCGCAGCACCACCTCCTGGTAGAGGACCAGGATGGCGACGGAGATGGCTACGGCGATGAGGGCGCGTTTTTCCATCGCGTCTCACGGGACCGGGTCCCATCCGCCGGGATGAAACGGGTGACAACGGCACAGCCGCCTCGCCGCCATCCAGCCGCCACGTGCGACTCCGTATCGGGCGATAGCCTCGCCAGCATAGGCAGAACACGATGGCGCAAACCGACAGCACGGCCCCAGCAGCGGCGACACCGTAGCGCGATACATCCCCAAGAGGAAACGCACGAACGCTGCCAGCAGATCGGCGGCACGGCCCAGCAGTAGCGGGCGTCGTCTAAAGGCGGATGGTGTCACGGCACTCTCAGCTGGACACATCGATCTTCAAGGCCTTCCCAAGCTCCTGCTCCACGAGGTGGTAGGAGGCGTGCGCTGCACCGGCGCGGGCGATCACCAGAACGTCGCGCGGCGGGCTGATCTGCTGCCGATGCCGTCGGAAGAATTCGCGCACCAATCGTTTGATCCGATTGCGAACCACGGCCCCGCCCACCTTGCGGCTGGCCGTTATACCGATGCGGGATATGCCACTGCGTACGGGCACGGTGATGACAACGAAGCAGCTTCCGGCGCGGCGCCCACCAGCCCGTTGCATGCTGACGAATTCGGCGCGCTTGCGGATACGCCGTGACTTTGGCAGTCGCTGGTCGACAAGTGTCCGCTTCAGGACGGCTGCTTGGGCGGGATGCTGACCGTCAGCCGCTTGCGGCCTTTGGCCCGCCGCCGCTTGAGCACCTGTCGTCCGCCGGGGGTGCTCATGCGCTCCCGGAAGCCGTGTGTACGTTTGCGTCGTCGGTTGCTCGGTTGATACGTTCGTTTCATCGGTTCCCCTCAGCGGTGTGGCAACCCCCAGCGGGGCGAGCCCCGGTGGGGCCATGCTTTTCATGTGCGGTTGCCGCTGGTCCCTTCAAGGCGTGACCTGAAATTAAAACCATAGCAGGTCGGCCATGTCAATTTGTGCACGGCTGGCTGCGCTCACGCCCCAGTCGGGGGTGTTGCCCCCGCGGCGCCTTCGGCCTTCCGCGACTTACCGTACTCTTTGGCGAAATGCCCGGCGCACAGCCCGCGACGTGTTTGCGGCTTGTGACATCCCTCCGCATTGCAGCTCTTGTAGCGCGGCTTCCGCAGCTTGCCCTTGCGCCACTGCCGGTAGTGGCGCGGGCAGTATCCCTTCGCCTGCACCTCTTTGTTGCACTCCGGAGCTTTACAGGTTCCCTTGCTGGCCATCGATCGTTCCTTCTCTTCCGTCTACGTCCAAAACTCGGGCTTCGCTTGCCGGCTCATCAGGTCACCCACAACCTGGTGCGCCGGCTTGTCCTCATGGAGCATCAACCGGATCTGCTCCGTGATCGGCATCTCCACCCCCAGCCGTCGCGCCAACGCGTGGACGCTAAGGCTATTCCGCACCCCCTCCGCCACCATCGTCATCGAGTCCAGAATTTCCTGCAAACGTTCACCGCGACCGATGCGTAGTCCGACAGTCCGGTTGCGGCTCAGATCTCCGGTACATGTGAGTACCATATCTCCGACGCCTGACAAGCCCGACACCGTTTGGGGGTCGCCGCCCATCTTCGTGATGAGGCGCGCGGTCTCGGCGACGCCGCGCGTGATCAGCGCGGCGCGACTGCTGTGGCCCAGTCCCAAGCCGTCGCTGACGCCTGCGGCAATGGCGATGACGTTCTTGACCGCTCCTCCCAGCTCCACTCCGATGAGATCCGTGCTGCTGTAGACGCGGAAGGTCGGCCCGCGGAACACCGTCTGGACCGTTTCCGCCGTGTCAGGGTCGACGGCCGCGGCGGTGACTGCAGTCGGCATCCCGGCCGCCACTTCACGCGCGAAGCTCGGGCCGGAGAGCGCTGCAACGCGGCTGGCGAACCCCTGCCCGAGGACATCGACGAGCACTTGCGACATCCGGTACAGCGAGCCCTCTTCGATACCCTTTGACGCGGAGACGAGGTACGGCGTTCCCTTGATGTAAGGCCGCGCCTGCGTCATCACCTCACGCGTTCCGTGTGAGGGGGTGACGGCCACCAGCAGCTCTTGTCCGCTAACCCCTTCCTCCAGTTCATGCGTGACCCGCACGGAGTCCGGCAGCGGGAACCCCGGCAGGTAGACGCGGTTCTCGCGGTGCTCGGCCACCGCTTTGGCCAGGGCGGGATCGCGGAACCAGAGCGTAACCTGGTGGTCCGCGTCTGCCAGCAGTTTGGCCAGTGCGGTGCCGAAGCTGCCGCCACCGATAACACCTATGCGCATTGGAGTATCCAGCAAACGAGTACCACATTTCAAAAACTGAGGAAAACAACGATGGGGTGAAATCGGCGGCCGGTCCCGTCGGCTGGGCCCATCGGCCTTGAGCGACAACGTTCTCAGTCGGTGCCATCAAGCTTGCGCGAAACGACCGACGCGCCTTCGAACTCTGACCGGCATAGTATTCCAGCGTCCCGAGTACTCCGTACAGCTCCGTCAGGTCTCGTGGCTGATAGCGCCGAGCCTCAATGAGCTCACGAGCTCTTCTGACGAAGCGGGGTGCCCTCCCCGCGATAGTCGCGGTGGCTATCGCGGGCGCGAGCAGCCACGGGTCGTGCGGCGTACGTGGATTTTCCACCAGGATACGAAATGCCCGAGTAGCGTCGCCCACGTGAACGAACAGGCGAGTAGCTGCACGAAGTACGTGTCTGATCATTACACACATCGCCTTGCGTCGACGTGTTTCTGCGCCTCGATTCCGCGCGCAAAGTCCTTGGCGCGTTGCAATCCGATCCAGATAGTTTT
>Ga0326728_10015799_pt1 | contig 15582 bp, 11 predicted proteins | sample MB3enrmetagenome_FD_207602 | JGI IMG/M metagenome (GOLD analysis project Ga0326728, IMG submission 207602) | Lab enriched peat soil microbial communities from McLean, Ithaca, NY, United States - MB31MN | ecosystem: Environmental > Terrestrial > Soil > Wetlands > Peat | place: USA: New York...
ACAGGAAATCGCTGTACTTTCGGCCCAGCATCTCCTCCGGATCATATCCGAGCATCTCCGCGAACCGCCGGTTGACGAACGTGGTAATGTAATGTTCGTCAAACACGCAGATCCCCTCGGAGGCCGTATCCACAATGCGCCGGTACTGTTGCTCGCTTTCCCGGAGTTGCGCTTGCTGGGATTTCTGGGCGGTCACATCCATCACCGCCCCGATAAACTCGACGTTGCCCGGCTCCTGCCTGACGGCGCGAGCAACAACGTGAAGATATCTTACGGAGCCATCCGGCATGAGCAACCGATACTCAAATTCAAAACCTCTCCGGTCACGCACAGCCCGGTCCAGGGTCTCTTTCACGATGGATCGGTCCTCGGGATGAAATCGTTCGAGAACCAGCGGCAGCGTGATCCTGGTCGAAGCATCGTATTCGAAAATACGGAACGTTTCTTCGGACCAGAAGTGTTCGTCGGTGGCAACATTCCAGCCGAAACTGCCCGTGTGGCTTAATGACTGTGCTTCGGCCAGATAGGCCCGGCTCCGCCGGGCGGCGTCTTCTGCCCGCTTGCGGTCGGTGATGTTGGTCAGGTAGCCCTGATAATGGGTAATCAAGCCGTTTGCGTCCCGCCTCACTACAACGAAGTTATAAACCCAACGGCACTCGCCGTTCGGATTCATGATGCGAAACTCGAGTGAGAAATACGACTCGCCTGCGTTACTGTGAGCTTCCACCTCTTCGGCGACCCGCGGCAGGTCATCGGGATGGATGAGGCGGGCAGCCGGAACCTGCCCGCCAACAAGTGCCTCCGGCACATAGCCGAATTGATCCTTCATATTCGGCGACACATATTCCAAAGGCCAACCCGGCGCCGCGGAGACCCTGTAAGCGACGTTTGGCCCGCTAATGAACAATTCGCGCTCCTGTTCAATCGCTTCCTGCGCCCGCTTGCGGTCGGTGATGTCGTGGGCGATGCCCAGCACGCTGATGACTTTTCCAGCTTCGTCCTTTTCGGGAACGTGCAGGACCTCAAGAGAGCGGCGGCCCTCAGTCGTTATCCAATCGGCTTCAATCGAATTGGCAATCCCCTCTTTGAACGCCCGTTTAATCAAGCCTTCCAACACAATGTTTTGCGCATCGCCCCAAGGCGCATTCGTTTCGCGCAGCGTCTTGCCGATAAGCTGTTCGGGTTGAACGCCAAAGGCCCTTGTCACCGCGGGGCTTACGAACAGGTGGCGCGCTTCCTTGTCGAAGCGGGCAACGCCAGCGGGCAAGTTCGCAAGCAATGTCCGCATCTGGCGCTCGTTCTCACGCAGCTCCCGATTCACGAGCGAAGTTGCCAGAATGTGCGCCAGCCGCCTGCCGATTTCCTGGAACAGTCTTTCCTCCTCCGCGGTCCAAACACGTGCGTAAGAGCACTGATGAATTCCGAACTGCCACGCCTTGCCCACTTTGGGGTGAATCGCCATGGACATGAAGCTCTTAAAACCAAAGCGTTCCGATACCTCCGCCGGAACCGGATGGAAAGAGTGCGGACCGAATTTCACGGGACCGTCTGAGGCTAATAGGAGGCGAAAGGTTTCCGCAATTTCCGGGTCCATGGGCATGTCCAGCCCCAAGGCGAGAACGCCGGGATACTCCGGCCGGCAGCGTTCCATGGGCACCCGCCAAACGGCCGCGCCGGGATCGCAGGGATACTGCAAAAACGCCCGGTCGCACCCGAAGATCGCCAGCACGGCGTCGAGCACGCCGCTCATCATCTGTTCCAGATCATCCGTGCCGTGCGTTGCCTGGTTGACCCGGTCCAGGCTGTTGAGGAAATGCAAATGGGCTTGGGTTTTCTGCTCGACCAGTTTCCGCGCGGTCTCGTCGTGGCCGACCGCCAGCACGGTCGCGATGTCGCCGGAGCGATCATATTCCGGCACGATCGTGTATTCGAGAAAAAGTTCCTCGCCGTTGGGCTTTGTCCAAGTAAAATCGGCCTTCTGAGGCGCGCCGGTTTCAAATGCACAACGAAGTTTCTTCACATAATCGTTGGCGCCGGGGCCGGACGTCCACGCAGCCTCCGTCACCATGGCGCCAATGACCTCCTCCGCGGAATAACCACTCGCCTTTTGCCAGGATGGGTTCACGTAAACCCGGCGCAGCTCCTTGTTGTAACGAACGATCAAGTCGGGAATACTATCCAGCAGTGTGCGATACTCTTGCTCCCGCCGGTTCAGCGCCTCCTCCGCCCGCTTTCGCTCCGTGATATCCCGAATGAGGCCGAGATTGTATGCCTTGCCTCCATACTCCGAATAGTTTGCGCTGATCTCGACCGGAAAAACCCGGCCGTCTTTGGCGCGGTGGCGGCCTTCGAAAGTCAGCGAGCGCTGCGCCTTGAGATCCCGCCAGTGATCGGGCCAACGCTCCTTGGGAAAATCGGGATCAATGTCCCACACGCTCATCGCGAGCAGCTCCTGGCGAGTGTACCCTAGGATGCGGCAGGATGATTCGTTCACGTAGTGAAAGCGCCCCTGTTCGTCAATCAGGTGGGCTGCTTCGCGCACGTTATCGAGCGCGAAGCTTCGGATCGCAAGGGATTCCTCGGCCTCATCGCGTTCGATGCGGGCTCGCACGACCATAATGCCGAACGCCAAGTCGCCGGCCAACTCCTCCAGCAATCTAATTTCGTCCGGCGAAAAGGCATTGGGTTCCGAGGAATAGATGGTGAGGACGCCGAAAACACTGGCGCTCTCGTCTTTCAGGGGCAGGGCGATGCAGGAGCGATAGCCGCGTTTCAATGCGTCCTCGCGCCAGGGCGCCATGCAAGGATCCATGGCGAAGTCCTGGATACAGGCGCTCGTTCCGCACCGCGCGGCGGTTCCGGTGAGGCCGCGTCCGCGCTCGGTATCGGCCCAAGTGATGTTGGCCGCTGCGAGGCAGCCGTCCTCAATCCCAGCCCAGGCCACTGAACGCACACTCTTGGCCTCATCGTGCTCGCAATACCCCACCCAAGCCATGCGGTAGCCGGCTTCCTCGCAGACGATCCGGCAGATGTCATCGAGCAGTGTCTGCTCGTCCACCGCCCGCAAGAGGGCCTGGTTGCAGTTGGAGATGGCGCGCAGTTCGCGATTCAAGCGGCTCTGTGCCTCTTCCGCCCGTTTTTGCCCGGTCACGTCCATAGCCGCCCCGAAAAACTCAATATTGCCCGGCTCGTGTCTGACGCACTGGGCGACGATGTGCAGGTGCTTTACAGAGCCATCCGGCATGAGCAACCGATACTCAGAATCAATATCTCTCCCCTCGCGCGCGGCCCGATCCAGCATCTCTTTTCGCTTTGTCCGATCCTCGGGATGAACTCGTTCGGCGATCAACTGTGGGGTGATCCTGGTGGAGGGATCATACTCGAAAATGCGGAAGGTCTCGTCGGACCAGGAGAATTCGTTCGTGGAAACCTTCCAGCCGAAACTGCCCGTGTGGCTTAATCGCTGAGCTTCAGACAAGTAGGCCTGGGTCCGCCGCAAAGCCATTTCGCCCCGCGTGCGCTCGATGGCATAGCGGATGGCCCGGACCAGCAGATCGCAGTCGAATCGTCCTTTGACCAGGTAATCCTGGGCTCCCGCCCGCACGGCCTCCAAGGCGAAACGCGCATCATCCAAGCCGGTGAGAATCACAATCGGCACACCACCGCCGGCCCTTTGTATCGCCTCCACCGTTTCTATTCCCTGAGAATCCGGCAGTCCCAGGTCCAGCAGCACCACATCGAAACCCTGCCGGCGCAATCGCTCCAGCGCCGAATCCAACCGAGCCACACGCTCAAAGCAGAAAGTCTGGTCTGGCGATTCCTTAACGATCTCCAGGATCAGCCGTTCATCAGCTGGATTGTCTTCTACCAGGAGCACATTCATAACCCGGCATTTTTATTTTGTTGTTGGAGGAAGCGTCACAACGGCCAGCCAGAATTCCTCAAGGACACGCATCACTTCAATAAACCGCATCAAATCCACCGGTTTGGTGACATAAGCGTTGGCATGCAGATCGTAGGAGCGCACAATGTCCTCCTCAGCCTTGGAGGTGGTGAGAACTACCACCGGAATGCGCTTCCACTTCTCGTTTTGCTTGATCTCGGCAAGAACCTCCCGCCCGTCCTTCTTGGGCAGGTTGAGGTCCAGCAGAATCAGATCCGGCGACGGGCTGTTCGCGTAGCGATCTCGCTTGTGCAAGAAGTCCAGGGCCTCCATGCCGTCCCGTACGACATGGAGCGAGTTGATGACCTTCGCTTCCCGCAACGCCTCGCGCGTCAAACGCACGTCGGCGGGATTGTCTTCCACCAGCAGGATATCAATGGGACGGAGTGGGTTCATCGCGGTGTTTCCTTTCATCTGGAATTATGAAACAAAAAGTGGAACCGTTTCCTTGACGGGACTCCACCCATATGCGGCCCCCATGCCGCTCCACAATCTTCTTGCAGATCGCCAGGCCAATGCCCGTGCCGGAATATTCTTCCCGTCCATGCAGACGCTGGAAGATGATGAATATCCGGTCAAAATACTGTGGATCAATGCCGATGCCGTTGTCGCAAACGCTTAACTGCCATCCCCTGTCCAGCCGCCTGGAAGAGACATGAATTCGGGGCGTTTCTTCCGGCCGGCGAAATTTGATGGCATTGCCAAGCAAATTCTGGAAAAGCTGGGTTAGCTGGATCGGATCGGCCATCAACGCAGGCAGAGGATCGTGGGTGATCACCGCACCGCTTTCTGAGATGGCTGCCTGTAAATTGTCCTCTGCACCCCGGAGAATATCCTCGCACGCCACCAACGCGAATGGATTTCCCCTCGTGCCGATTCGCGAAAAGGCGAGCAAATCGTTGATCAAGGTTTGCATTCGCGTCACGGCTTCGACCACGAAGGCGATGAAGTCATCCGCATCGGCATCCAGTTTCTCTTGGTAGCGGCGGGCCAGCAATTGCGAGAAACTGCTCACGGTGCGCAGTGGTTCCTGCAAATCATGTGAGGCGACGTAGGCGAATTGTTGCAGTTCGGCATTGGAACGGGCCAGATCAACGGAGTACTCCCGGAGCGATTCTTCGGCGCGCTTGCGCACCTCAACCTCCTTCTGGAGTCGCCGGTTGACGCGCTCAACGTTGACCCTTTCCGCCTCCAAATCCTCAAGGATGTTTAGAACCGCGCGCTGGACCATCTCCAGTTGGGTTTTCTCCCCGGAGAAATCCTCCAAAATATTGACCAAAGCGCGCTCCGCCGCCGCAAGCTGCGCCTTCTCCGCCATGGAATCTTCGAGGATATTCAGGAGAGCGCGTTGGGCGTCCTCCAGCACCCCTGGTTTGTCGTGGCCCGGCGGGGGCGGGCCCGCCGCCGAATGGTCAACCCTCCAGGAGGCTTCCCCCCGTCTTTGGTCCTGAATCGGCGGATTCATCGCACCTACTCAACTAAACGTCCCCTCGCGGGATTCGCCGTTTGAGTTCTTCAATTTCCTTTTTCAATTCGATCATTTTCAGTTCGCGACCCACCGTGAGTTTGTGAAAGCGCTCAAGCTCAGCCAGCCGCTCCAGTTCGCGGGCGCGCTGATTGGCCAATTCAGCCTCGGTTCGCTTGAGTTCCGTGATGTCGCGGGCAGCGGCGAAGACTCCAAGCACTTTGCCCAAGCTGTCCTTGTAGACCGAAGCGTTATAGAGGACATCCGTCAGGCGCCCATCCACATGACGGATGGTCAGAGGATAGTCGGTGACGAATCCCTGCGAAAAAACCCGCTGGTAGCCCTCGCGGGCCTTCTCCGGCTCGGTAAAGTAGTTGGCGAAGTCCGTGCCGACCAGCTTCTCGCGCGCCATCCCGGTGACATTGACGGTGGCTTCGTTGACATCGGTAATCTTGCCTTCCGGACTGATGGTGACCAAGGGATCCAAGCTGGCCTCAATCAAGCTGCGCGCGTACTGGGTGAGCCGAATTTCATCCGTGATATCTTTGGACATCAGCAGGAACCCGACCGGTTTTCCCGCCGCATCGTAACGGGGTGTGATCACCACCCGCGCAGTGAAGCGGTCACCATTCTTTCGCTTGCGCAAGAGTGTTCCTTCCCATTTGCCTTGCGCGAGTGCCGCCCGCAAAATCTCGCCCGGCTTGCCAGCGCGCACGTCCTCGTCAATGTGCAGAATAGAGGAGTTGGCCTTGCCCACCACCTCCTCGGGCTCATAGCCGTAAAGGCGTCGCGCCCCTTCGTTCCAGAGCAGGATTCTCCCCTCCAGGTCTTTGGCGATAACCGAATACTCGGTGGACGATTCGAGGATATTGGTGATGAACTCCACCGCCTCCGAGGCGGTTCCCACAATGGAGCTGTCGAAGAGCCGGGCTTTGTCCCTGGCAGCAGGGCCCCCGGTCAGATTGGTTTTTGAACCTCCGGCAGTAGTTGCAGGACTTGGAACCTTTAGCTCAGAGTCAGCGCGGGTCATCATTGGTTCTCCTCAATCGCAATTGCGTCCGTGGGTCGCTGCCGATGTCGTGCCGTCAGTCCACACATCTGCCTGCCTTTCTCCTGGAAACCGCCGACATGGGCTGGCCATCCGCCGCGACCTTGCGACACTCTCAGGTCATGGCGGCGCATGCTTGATTCTTGGTCCTTTAGATGAAAGCGACAGCAATGCACTCTCATAAGCAGCCTTTTTCGCCGATTGTACTCCTTTGACTCCCGGCGTCAATACCAAGCTTCGTCAGCACGAAAACGGCCTGTGCCTCCGAGATCCATTAGGCGCGGCGACCGGCGTCAAAGCCACTTCCAGTCAACTGGATTTCCCATTTGGATTCTGGCCCACGAGCGGCGCGGGCCTTTTTCGTGATTTTCTTCCTGCTCCACAGATTTGCAACTCCTTTTTTCCACCTTTTTTCCATTCTTTTCTTGGATTGACGGCCATGTCGTCGGCGCGGGTGAATGATCGAATAAATGCGCCGTTTGGGAGCGGAGTTGCGAAAGCGCATGTGATGCTGAACGGTCCTGCGGTTAACCGGAGCCGATCAGCCAGCCGGCGAGAAAGACGAGCATGCCGCCGACGACAACCTGGAACACAGCCGCCAACAGAGGTGTGTCCATATAGCGTTTGCGAATCCATGCGATAACCGCCAACTCCACAGCCACGAAAACGAGCGCGATGGTGGTCGCGAGATGAAAATCGCGGATGAGATAGGGCATGGTGTGGCCCAGCCCGCCGAGGGTGGTCATCAGGCCGCAGACAACACCGCGAATCCAAGGTGTGCCACGCCCGCTGAGTTTGCCGTCATCGGACAAGGCCTCGGCGAAGCCCATGCTAATGCCAGAGCCAACCGAGGCTGCAAGCCCGACCTTGAATGTAGCCAGCGTGTTACCGGTGGCGAATGCGGCGGCAAACAGTGGTGCGAGCGTAGGACCGAGCCATCCATCAATCCGGCGAGTCCCGGCTGGACGAAACGCAAGACAAACAGCCGTCGCGCCACTTCGCGTTCCTGCCCTGCTGCACCGGATTTGGCCTGTTCATCCGTGATTTCCTCGGCGGTGGCTTCGTGCCGTTGCTCTTCTTGGGCGAGGTCATCGAGCAGTTGTCGAATGCCGGCATCATTGGTCCGCTGCGCGGCGGCTTCGTAAAAGCGGCGCGATTCAATCTCCATCAAGGCCGCTTCCTCGCGCGCATGCTCGGGCCGAAGCGTCTGGGTGAACCACGAAGGACGGCGCACAACAAATCCCTTCACATCCTGCCGCCGGATGAGCGGGATATGTTCACCGTACCGCTGGCGGTACGACTCGATCAAACGGTGCCGATGCCCGTCTTCTTCCCCGGCCATCTTGGTGAACAGCTCCGCCGTGGCCGGGAAATCCGCGCGGAGCGATTCCGCAAAGTCGCGATAGATGCGGGCGTCCTCTTCCTCGGCCGTGATGGCAAGGGCGAGGATCTGGGCTTCATTCAAGTCACGGAATTGCACGGTTCAAGCCTTTCGCGATGATGCCCGTGCCGGTGACGATAAGTCCGGCGTCAATCCAGTGTCGCCAGGTCAAATTCGGTTTGGCCATTGCGTCGTGGATGTCATGGACGCAACCCAGCCGATATTGTTGCTCCACTTTTCGAACATCCAATGATCCGACATCGTTCATTTCGCATCCTGTGATTTCTTAACACTGTGACCATGATAATCCACTTTTTGATAAAATATCTTCTTCACGCACTCGGTCATTAAGATGTAAAGCGCTACAATGAGACCCATCAATGCGAGAAAATATCCAGGCAGTGGCACAAACCCGAAAGCCTTTCTGATCGGCACGTAGGGAAAGACCAGCGTCGCAAGAACAATGCCCATGGTGGTGATAAACAGCCACTTCCCCGGCAGGCTCTTGTAAAAGGACTTTTTGGTGCGAATGACCAGCACGATGGTTGTGGCAGACACAACAGACTCCACGAACCAGCCCGTCCTAAACTGGTCGGGTGTGGCATGGAGGATCCACAAGAGAACCCCGAAGGTTAGATAATCAAAAATAGAGCTGACCGGGCCGAATATGAGCATGAATTTCCTGATAAAGGCGATGTTCCACCTTCTGGGTTGATCCACCATCTCGGCATCCACATGATCGGTGGCAATGGTCATGGCTGGAAAGTCGGTCATCAGATTGGTCAGCAGTATCTGTTTGGGCAGGAGGGGGAGAAAGGAAAGAAAGAGCGATGCGCCGGCCATGCTGAACATGTTCCCGAAATTGGCGCTGGTTGACATAAAGATATATTTGAGCGTGTTGGCAAATGTAGTCCTTCCTTCCCGCACACCTTGTACTAAGACAGCCAGGTCCTTTTCCAGCAGCACGATATCCGCCGACTCTTTGGCCACGTCAACCGCTGTGTTCACGGAAATGCCCACATCTGCGGCGTGGAGAGCAGATGCATCATTGATTCCATCCCCCATATATCCCACCACATGCCCCGCCTGCCGCAACGCGAGGATCAAGCGCTCTTTCTGATTGGGCTCCACCTCTGCGAAGATGTCCGTCTCCTTCACCTTCATCAACAGTGCCTCATTGCTGATTTCGCGCAGATCGCCTCCGGTAATGATCTTGGCATCCCGCATTCCCACTTCCTTGCTCACCTTGGCAGCGACGAGACGGTTGTCTCCGGTAATAACCTTCAGAGAAACACCGAGCTGATTGAGGGCGGCAATCGTTTTGGCGATCCCCTCCTTCGGCGGGTCCATGAGAACCAGGAATCCGAGAAAAGTCATGTCCTCCTCATGATCCTTGGTGATGAACGATTGCGCGCCCATTTGCCGATAAGCGACGCCCAAGAGACGAAAACCCTGGTTGCTGAACAACTCAAAGTTCTGCCGGATTTGCTGACTTACGGAAGCCATCTCAACTTTGCCGCCCGAAGGAGTTTCGGCCATTGCACAAACGGCAAGCACATTTGGAAGAGTGCCCTTGGTGACCATTAAATACCTGCCATCCTTCCGAACCAGGATGCTCAGCCGCTTGCGGATGAAGTCATAAGGGACCTCGTCCGCCTTATCATATCCGGCAATATCCGGCTGTCTGTAACTTCGGATCGCTTCATCCATGGGATTGGAGAAGCCGGTTTCGAAGAAGGCATTGAGGTAAGCATGGAGGAAAACCCGGTCGCTGGGATTGCCTTCCATATCCAAGGCCGAACGCACCTGCACTTTCCCTTCCGTGAGGGTTCCGGTTTTGTCGGAGCAAAGAACATCCATGCTGCCGAAATTTTCGATGGCAGCCAAGCGTTTCACAATGACCTTTTGTTCGGCCATTTTCTTGGCGCCCTTGGCCAGATTGATGGTGATGATGGCGGGCAGCAATTGAGGCGTCAACCCCACCGCCAGCGCGAGGGAAAAAAGAAACGACTCCAAAACCGGCCGGTGGAAATAGACATTCACGGCAAAAATCGCGAGGATCAGAATCAGTGTCACTTCCTGCAACAGATACCCGAATCGGCGGATGCCGTGTTCGAATTCGGTCTCCGGCCTTCTTAGTTTGAGCCTTTCGGAAATTTTGCCGAATTCTCCCTGCTTCCCGGTGAACACCACCACAGCCCGCGCGGTGCCACTGATGACGTGGGTTCCCATAAAGAGGCAGTTGCTGCGTCTGCCGAGGGGCGTTTCCGCCGGCAATATGCCGGCATCCTTCTCGACGGGGTAGGTTTCACCCGTGAGCGTTGATTCATCCATGAAGAGGTCTTTGGATCCCAAGATCAGGCTGTCCGCCGGGATGGCATCCCCGGCATTCAAAGTGACGACGTCGCCCGGCACAACCTCTTCCAAGAACAGGTTTTCCGGATTTTTGTCACGAAAAACTGTCGTCTTGATCCGCACCATGGCCAGGAGTTTTTCGACGGCATGGACAGCGCCCCGTTCCTGCCAGAATCCCAGGAGGCTGCTGACCAGAACGATAAATAGAATAATGCCGGCATCCGCCTTGTCCTGGAGGAAGAAAGACAACCCGGCGGCGAAAATCAGCATGAGGACGATGGGGTTCTTAAATTGGCCGAGCAGCAATGCCGCGGTGCCGGACTGTTGCTGAGGCTTGAGCCGGTTGGCCCCGTAATTGATCAGCCGCCGCCTTGCCTCTTCACTGCTCAGTCCTTCCTGTTGAGATTCAAGTTGAGCCAGCAAGTCAGCCTCGGGAATGTTCCAGAAATTGGATGGTTGTTGGATCACTTGGCTTCCCGAATGAGTTTCAGATTCTTCGGCATAGCGGCCTTCTATTTTGCGTTCCACCATCCTCCGCCGAGGGCGACAAAAAGGGCCACGGTATCCTGATAGCGCAGAGCGATCGTCTGAAGATCCGCAATTTTCGCCTGGTGATATTGCACGTCTGCGATCATAACATCCGAGTAATTTGCCAGCCCGGCTTGAAAGTTCGCCTGGACCAGATGCAGAGCTTTCCGGGCCGCCTCGACGGCTTCGTCTTGCGCCTCCAGAACTTCCGCGTCATGCTGAACGGCGCGCAGCGTATCCGCCACCTGGGCAAACGCGCCCAGCACGGTTTGTTGATACAGGGCGGTGGTTTCCCGGTAATTTTCCACGGCCGCCTTGCGCTTGTACCAGAGCGTCCCTCCCTCGAAAATCGGGGCCGTCGCATTGGCCGCCAGTCCCCAGAAGGTGGCGTTGGCGGCGCCCAACTGGCCCAGCGAGCTATTGTTCGCGCCATAAGTGCCGCTCAGAGTAACGCTGGGCAGCATGGCCGCGGTGGCGACGCCGATATTGGCGCTGGCCGCATGAAGCGCCGCCTCCGCCTCAAGGATATCCGGGCGCTGATGCGTCAGATCCGATGGCAGACTCACGGGCAGATTGGATGGGAGGGTAATTTCCGCAAAATCAATCCGGGGGGCTTTCCATTCGGCAGGGGTATGCCCGGCCAGGCTGGCCAGCAGATCATCAGTTTGATCGAGCCGCTGTTGAAGCTGCGGGATGGTTGCCTTGTCGGAAGCAAGCTGGCTCTGGAGGGTGAGCACGCTCGAATACGGCGCGGTGCCCGCCTGCGCTTGCACTTCGGCCAGTTGCACCTGCCTCTTTTGCAGCTCGATGAGTTGCTCGGTGGCCTCAATCTCGGCGCGGTAGGCGGCCTGGGCAATCATGGCGTTGGCGATGTTGGCCGAAAGCGTCAAATATGCGGCGCGCTCGGTATTTCGTTGCAGGTCGGCCTGGGCGGACAGGCCCTCGACCAACCGGCGCTCGCCCCCAAACAAGTCCACCGCATAGCTGGCCGAGGCCGAAAGAGTGAACAGATTGAAAACACTCGGTTGGAGATTTTGCCCCATCTTCAGCGGCGTGTATCTCTGCCGCGTTGCCGCAAAGGCGCCGTCCGCTTGGGGATAGAAGATGCCGTAGCCGCTGCGCAAGAGGTCCTGGCTCTGGCGCAGACTCGCTTGCGCCGCCTGGAGGCCGGGATTATCCATCAGAGCCTCTCGGATGACGTCATTGAGCTTTGGACATTGGAAAAGCCCCCACCAATCTGCCGGGAGTTTGGCGTTTGGATCGAAGGTCTGGACGGTTCCATCGGCCCGAACCGTGGCCGTGGCATCGCCCCCGTTCACATAGCTCTTATCCGGACGTGCAGCCGGCCGCGAAAAGTCCGGGCCAACGGCGCAGCCGGCGATCACGCAGAACAATGCGGTCCCGCCGAAACGGAAAATGAGGTTTCGAGAGTGCATGGAAATTGGCTCAGGGTGATTTGGCCGCCGCCGGGGCGTCCTGTTTCTGCCCGATGTAAACGTCCACGAGCTGACCGGGAAACAGATTCAGGTCCTTCGGCTTTTCAAATCGGAAGATCACAGGAAGCACGCGCACGTCAACGCGCTCCTCCCGCTGGTTGGAGAGCTCGATCTTCGGCGAAACATAGGGCTGGAGCCGTTCAAATGTGAGGGGGATGCTGAGGTCGGTGCCCTGGATGAACATTTTGGCCGCCATTTTGGAGGCCTCTGGAAGACGGTGGACGAGGATTTCGTCAATGTAGCAGCGGACTTCAAGGGAGTCCTGCGGTGTCCCCATGACGATCAACGGGCTGAATCCCCCGGTGTAAGTGCCATAAGCGCCCTGGGGCGAGACATAGCTGCCGGGCGCGGCCTCAATGGAGAGGACGATCCCGTCCACGGGCGCCGTGATGGTGTACTTGCTCAAGAGCGCGGCGGACGCCTCGTAGGACTTGGCAAGCGCCTCGTGCTGGTTTTGCTGGTTTTGAATGTCGTAACTCCATGCCCCGGCCTTGGTGAGATCGTATTGCTTCTGGGCCACCGTCAGGTTTGCCTCCGCCACGCTGGCGGCGTTTCTGGCATTGTCAAGCACATCCAGACTGATGGATTGGGGATCCAGCGTGTAGGACCGTTCCTGCTTGGCCAGCGTGTCGCGCGCGCTCTTGAGGCTGGCTTTGGCGGCGGCGACCTGGGCCGCCGCCACCTCCAAGGTTTCCGGGCGCGGCTGCGCCTTCAATTCGTCCAGCATCGCCAAAGCGGCCTCGGCCTGGGACTTCTGCTGCTCCGCCGTCGCCCGTTGCACGGATTCGTCTATCGTCAGAAGGGGTGTTCCCTTCTTCACCTTCTCCCCTTCGGCCACGAGAATTTTTATGATTGGACCGGCGACTTCGGGATAGATGTTGATGTTCTCGCCCTCAGTCTGAAAGCTCTCGACGATGCCATTGGCGTAGATTCCGTCGGAGTAGGGATTTGGCGCGGGATTAAACACGGGCGGCTGGGAGGGGGGCTGCTGGCTGTAGAGGTGGGCGCTATAAAGAGCAGCGACAATGCCGGCCAGGGCCACGATGAAAAGGATTTTATTTCTCATGGGCATTAGCTTGTTGAATGCTGGTTATCCGACCGTCCTGCATGTAAAGAGTGCGGTCGGCGAAACTGAGAATCCGGTCGTCGTGCGTGACGAGGATGATGCAGCGCTTTTCGTTGAGAATGTTGTCCCGCACGAAGGCCACGATGCTTCGGCCCGTGTCGCCGTCCAGTGACGCGGTCGGCTCGTCAAAGATCATGATGTCCGGCCGGCTCACGATGGCCCGGGCGATGGCGACGCGCTGCTGTTCACCGCCGCTGAGTTTGACCGGCGGCAGGTCCGCGCGGTTTTTCAGGCCGACGACCTCCAGGTTCTTGCGCCCCTCCTCAATGGCCTCGTCCCAATTGCGCCCTTGCAAAATCAGAGGGATGGCCACGTTCTCGACGGTCGTTAGGCGCGGGAACAGGTGGTAATCCTGAAACACAAATCCGACCTTGCGCAGCCGGAAGTCGGCAATGTCGTTGGTGGAAAGGCTCCAAATTTCCAAGTTTTCGATCTTGACCGTGCCGCTGTTGGGGCGGAGAATTCCGGAAATCATGCTGAGCAAGGTGGTTTTGCCGCTGCCCGAAGGACCGACTACGAAGAGCATTTCCCCGAAGTACGCCACAAAACTGAAATCACGCACCGCCATGGTTTTGGTTTCGTCCGCGCCGAACCATTTGGTCAGACCCGAGGCTTCTATGGCGATGGCAGGCATGGAGTTATCCTCGGAAAATATCGAACGGTTCGATCCTCAGCACTCTGCGCACTCCAAAATAGCTCGAGATACCTGCGATGATCACCACCATGCCCAGGGCGATCCACAGGTTGCGATAGATGATGACGGCGGCATAATCGGGCAGATACAGCTTGGACAGCCAGATCGTCAGCGCGCACAGACCGACGCCCAAGCCATAGCCAATAATCGAGACGAAGGTCGCTTGGAACAGGATCATCATCACCAATTCATGACTCTTGGCGCCGATGGCTTTGAGCGCTCCGAATTTCTCAAGATTCTCCAGAATGAATGTGTAGAAGGTCTGGCCGGAAATGGACAGCCCCACGATGAAGCTGATCGCCGTCATCAGAAGCATGTTCGTGCCCATGCCCGTCTGGTATACGTAGAAGTTGGAGATTTTTTGCATGAACTCCTCCTGCGACAGGGCGAGATAGCCGGCGGCCGCAACCTGTTTCTTGATGTTGGCCACAGCCTGCGGCGACTTCGGTTCGACCAACAGGTAAGAAATCGTAAAGCGGCTGTTGGGGATGTATTGCAGCGCCCGGTTATAGGTTGTGTAGAGCGTCGGCACACCGAACAATCCGCTCGAGGCCACATGGGCAATTCCTACGATGACTCCGCGGTGGTCGTTGAGTTCGAAATCGGTGCCGATTTTCGGGTTCTCAAGTTTTCGGAACTCCGAATCTTCGATGGCAATAAAAGCGTTTTCCGCAAAGATGTCCTGAATGTTGCCGGAAACCAGGCGCGGCCGTCCAACCAGGCTGCTGTCGTCCAGGCCGACGATGTTGACCGCCTGATAGTCTCCGCTGTGCAGCTTGAGCAAGGCCCCGCCGGAATAGAGCGGCACGGCATATTTGACCCCTGGAATACTCCGAACTTCGTCCAGCGTGTAATCCGGCAATGGAATGGTATTGGCCACCGTATTGACGGAACGGTCCATGACCCAGACCTTGGCTCCAATGTTCACGACCGTGGCTGAGGCGCGGGCCATGATCCCCGAGAACATGGAGGTCATCTGCACCATCAGAAAGACCGCGAAGATGATCCCGACGAGAAGCGCCATGAATTTCGAGCGGTCGTTGACGAGGAGTTTGTAGGCAATTTTCAGAATGCCGAACATTGGCGTTTTCGCCTCATGCACCCACTTTATTTTGTTTGACAGGTTCATTTGGCTTGAACCAATTGCAGTTTGAAATTGCACCCTCTGCGAGAAAATTGGCGGCGGTCATAGACCGCCGCTACAGGGCAAAAGGAAACTGGGGCTGGTATTAAGCCTGAAGGCCGGCCGCCAGGACGCAATTCAGGCCGCCGAACGGATTCGGCACATAAGCCGGCGACAAAGGATCGTCCATCCATTGGCCATCCACGATGAACCGGTATTCATGCCTCCCTTGCTCGATCATGAACTCCACCATCCAGCGGCCATCCGCTTGCCTTTGCAAAGGGAGGGCCGATGGCTGCCAATCGTTGAAGGTGCCGGCCACGAACACGCTCTCCGCCTCGGGAGCGTAGTATCCCAGGCAAACGCGCTTTTTCTCAGGCTTTGCAAACCGCTCGAGCAATAACCGGACGGGCTTGGCCATCG
>Ga0326728_10015802_pt1 | contig 15580 bp, 16 predicted proteins | sample MB3enrmetagenome_FD_207602 | JGI IMG/M metagenome (GOLD analysis project Ga0326728, IMG submission 207602) | Lab enriched peat soil microbial communities from McLean, Ithaca, NY, United States - MB31MN | ecosystem: Environmental > Terrestrial > Soil > Wetlands > Peat | place: USA: New York...
CGGCACTAACCCCGTCAACGTAACGATTTCCGGTGCGGCCAACGATTCCGGCACCATCGCGCAGAACTACGCGGCCGGGACGCCGTTGACGTTGAGCGTGCAAACGGCCGCGGCGGGCTGCACAACTGCACCCGCCGATGCGAATGTGACCATCCAGTACCGCATGCAGTAGAGGCAGACCTCAGGGAACGCGAAACACCGCATTGCCCCCAGGCTTCAGAATTCACGAAAACAATTTGAGGAAAACATGAACACGCAGAACGATGTCGTCGCGTTGGTGAATATCTCCACGCAAAAGTGGCCGCCGCGCCAGCGCACCTATTTTGGCTCGCTAGAGATCCGCACGCCGCAACCCGGCGAGGCCTTCGCGGTCACCCCCATTCAAGCCTGCAAAGGCATCATGGACCTGGGGGACAAACGCAGCATGGAGTTTCCCATCACCGCGCAGGAGATCGCCGATGATTTGGCCCGGGAGATCAATGGCGATTCAGGCGAGGGAAGCTTTCACGGCGTGTTTGTGGCGGCAGGGCCGCTGCCGACGGAAGCGGAACTGGCGGAGGCCCACAGGAAGCTGGATGCGTTTCACCGGCGATTGGTGGACGCGGCGGACCTGGAGTGGGAGCGTTCGCACAATCCGATGTTCATCACGGACTTGGAAAGGCGTGCGGCCCGGGAATTGAAGCTGGATAAGCCCTGGCTGTATGACCCGAAGCCGCAGGCGGAATGCCCCGCGTGCGGCGAAAAGATCAAGGCGGGCGTGGCAGTGTGCCGCTCCTGCCGGGCGATTCTGAACCGGGCGAAGGCCGCGGAGTTTGGGTTGGTGCCAAGAGAAGCGGAGCAGCCGGTGGACTTCATAAAGCTGAGAGAAAAGGGAAGCGCGAAATAAATAAAAAGGGCGGCGAAGGTTCGCCGCCCACAAAATGCAACGTGCACTGGGCACGCCTGAGAAGCAACTACAGCATAACAGACTTAATACTGTTGTCAATGGGCGCGTTGAGGGACTGTGCGGAGAGTGGAAGACTCGAACTTCTGGGGCTGCAGAGCAACCCTCAACGCTTCTCAGGCGTGCCCAGTACCCCCACTGGGAGCACTCTCCGAGGCACGCCCGCGCAGCAGATATATACCATACATATAAGTACAGAGACAAGAAATGTCCACACTGGGATCATTGGACGCACCGATTGAGATTTTTGGCGGGCTGGTCAGCGACATGTCGCCCGCCGATTTGCCGCATGGAGTGTCGCCCGCTTGCCAGGACGTCGTCTTCAGCTACAGCGGCGTGATGACACGGCCCGGACTGCAGGCCCTCTTTGGGCCGCTGCCGGGGAACCCGACGGTGAATTACGTGAAAACGTACACGACGCTCAACGAGACGCTGCGAACGCTGGCACTCGATGGCGCCGGGAATTTGTATAAAGAGACCACAGAGGGAACGCTGACACAGTTTGCCAGCGGCCTGGCCGCGAACGCGTACGCCAATTCCACGACGTTGTTCGGCAGGGAATATCTGGCAATCAGCGATGGCATGACGGGCAATGATCTGCCGCGACAGTACGACGACACGAATTTCGACCGCGTAAGCCAGTGCGGACCAGGCGCCGGGCCAACGGTGGTCGATGAAAACGTAATTGTGAGCATCGTGGCCAGCCCCAATGGCGCGACGCAGCCCGCCGCGGTGACGATCGTGGCCAGCCCCAACGGAGCGACGCAAAACGGCTACCTGGTAACCATTGCGACGAGCGGCTCGCACGGATTGTCCACGGGCCAAAGCGTCACGGTGGCGGGCGTCGGCGTGGCGGGTTACAACGGCACGTTTGCGGTGGTGTCGGTGCCGAGTTCGACGCAATTCACCTACATTGCGGGCTCCGCGGGAATGGCAAGTTCCGGCGGCGGCACGGCGGCTTCCGCGACGGTCACAATTCAAACGAGCTCGGTGCACGGCTTGTCCGTGGGACAGCTTGTGACGATTTCCGGCGTGGGTGTAAGCGGGTACAACGGTACTTTTGCGATCGCGAGTCTGCCGGATTCGATGCACTTCACCTACAGCGCCACAACCGGCGGGCTTGCGGCTTCCGGCGGGGGCACGGCGGCGGCGGCGGGGAATGTTGCCACGGGCGTGCACCAGGTTTGCGTGATGTTCCAAACGCGCCAGGGCTATTTAACGAAACCCGGGCCGGCGACGAACTGGACGGCCAGCGGCGGGAAGCGCGCCGTGGTAACGAATATCCCGACCGGGCCGAGCAATGTGGTGGCGCGCATCTTGTGCTTCACGGGGGCGGGTGGCGCCAGCTTTTTCTATGTGGGCGGCGGGGGAACGCTGTTCAGTGGAAACATGATTATCAGCGACAACACAACGACATCGCTGGTGGTGGATTTTTCCGACCCGATTCTTCTGGCAGGGACGAACGTGGATGACATGTTCCGGCTGATAGAACTGGGCGATTGCGCCGGGGTGATCGGCTATTCGGAACGGCTGTTCTGGTGGGGCGAACGCAACAAGATGGACAACTGGGTGAACCTGGGATTCGACGGCGGGTTCACGGGGCCGTCGCTGCCACACTACCCGCTGGGCTGGACACCGGATGCGACCTTTGCGCCGGGCGGGACGGACGAAGAGAATTTCGTGGTATGGGGCGCGGCGTATTCGATCGTGGGGAACGGTTCGACGGCCACGCGCGGGTTGATGACCCAGGGCGCGGTGCAGGATGCGCTGGGAGCACCGCTCATCCAGGCGAATGCGAGTTACACCGTGCGGGCGCGGTGTGCGTCGAATGCTTCGCTGACTCAGGGAACGCTGCACGTGCATCTCTACAGCGCGAGCGGGGGAATCAACACAACGGGACTGCAACTGACCGCGGCGCAGCTCACGACGGGCTACGTGGAATACAGCGCGCAACTGACGGCCCCGCTGACCGTCATTCCGGGCGATCTGGTGCTGCGCGTCTATGCGGACGGCACGCCGAACCAGAACGGCCAGTTCTACATCGATTGCATCGAGATTTTTCCGACGACCCAGCCCGTGAATGCATCGCTGGTGCGGGCGAGCCGCGTGGAGGATCCGGAGAGCTATGACGGGCTCGATGGGATGCTGAGCGTGGCGGAGAACAACGGGCAAGCCATTCGGGCGGCGTTCGAGCTGCGAGAGCGGCTGTATTTCGTGAAGGAACATTCGATGTACGTGACGCAGGATGACGGAACGAACGAGCCGGCGCTATGGACAATATCGGAAGTTTCGCAGCGCGTGGGCACGCCCTCCGTGCGGGGCGTTGGCTTCGGCGAGGATTGGGCGGTGATCGCGCACCGCACCGGGTTGTATCTGTTTTCCGGCGGCGAGCCGGTGAAGATATCGCAGGAAATTCAGCCCACGTGGAACCAGATCAATTGGCAGTACGCGCAAACGCTGTGGGTGACGGTGGATACCAAGGAGCGCCGCATTTACGTGGGCGCGCCATTCGGAAGCGCGACCACACCGAATCAAGTGCTGATGCTGGACTATCACGACCTTGATACGGCCAGCGCCCTGTCATCGAGTCCGCCGGTAAACATCACCTATACGGGCAGAAAAGCGGCGACAGACAACGCGCGCAAATGGTCGCCGTGGTTGATTGCGGCGAATTGCTGCGCCTTGATTGAGCGCGCAAACGGCACGGCGGTGGCCGCGTTTGGCAGCGGGAATCCCGGCGTGGGCGGCGGTGGACCAACCGGGAAAATTTATCAATTGAGCGACACGCAGTATTCGGATGATGGCACGGCGATCGCGAGCTACTACACCACGCACTATTTTCCGGAGCGCACGGTGGAAAGCTCGCTGGGGTTGGGCGCGCACCGGAAGCTGTTCAGCTATTTGACCATGTACGTGGAAGGCGCGGGAAATTTGGGGCTGACCAGCTATGTGGATTCCTCGAGCGCGGCGCAGGCGCAGCAGCCCTTGCCGCTAAGTTCGCCTGGGCTGGAAGATCTGGAGCTGCCGATCAATGTGCTGGGAGAACGCGTGGCGTTTCAGGTCAGTACGAACCAGGCCGGCGCGTGGTTTAAGCTGCAGCGTTTCACGCCCAGTGTGCGGCCGGATCCGTGGGCCCCCGTGCGCGGTGTGAATTAGGCCATCGCCCCAGGTGGCGGATATTGGGAGCTGAAGATACATGCTGACAGTGGCACAACTGGCGCCCCTAAAAGATAAGGACCCGTATTTATACGAGACGCTGACCAAGATTGTGTCCGCGGTGAACGCCACGAGCCAGAACGCTGGCGTGGACCCGGCGACGCCTTCGCCAGCGCCTGCGCCGATCGCTTCGCTGCAGGTGCAGGCATCGAACGGGTGGTTTGACCTGTCCATTACAGATCCGGCGGCATCGCGGCCTGGGCTGTTTTATTTTGCGGAGTCGGATGTGACGCCAGCGTTTTCCGCGCCACGCGTACACTTCCTCGGAGCCGCGCGAAATCTGTATTTGCAATTGGGGAACCAGACGCTGTATTGGCGCGCCTACTCGCAGTACATCGGATCGCAGCCCTCGTCGCCGGTAAGCTTTGGATCGCCGCCCATCGCCGTGGCGGGCGGAGGCGCCAGCGGGCCTGTTCCGCTGCCCTCGAGCGGCAGCGGCGCCCTGCCGAACGGGCTGCTGCGCGGCGGAAATGGATTCGGGACGTCCACAGGCGCGCGCATTGTGAAGCAAACGATTCTGTAAATTTCTATTGCGAAGGACGAAGGAGCTGCCATGCCAAATACCATATACAAAGCCACTTGGGATTTTAGCCCGGGGGATACGGTGACGCTGTCCGCAAGTTTTACATTCGATTTGAACGATCCGAGCGATACGCAAAACGTCGCGAGCGTGTTGACCACGCTGCAGGGAAGAACGCCACGCGTGACCCTGACGCAGTCGGATCCCGCCACCATCACCGTGACAGTGACGATTTAACCTGAACTCCAAATAGGTCTTCTCACATTATCCACAAGCTGCAATTTGTCATTCCGACCGGAGGGACGGTGCTTTCGGCCGGCCCGTAGCGGAGGAATCCCTCTTCAACTTCGGAATTCGGGCTTAGGAAAACTGCGGGGCGACTTTGCGGATACGGGAGTATGACGAGGGAGACCTGGAAGCGCTGCGGGCGATTCATGCGGCGCAGGGCTTCCCGTACGAGTTTCCCGACCTGCGCAACCCGCTATTCCTGACCAAGCTGGTGCTGGCCGGCGACGAAACGGATGCAGCCGAAGGGAAGGGAATTGCCGGCGCCGCCCTGCTGCGGCTGACGGCGGAGGCTTATCTCCTCCTTGATCCGAAATGCGGCACGCCGAAAGAGCGCTGGCAATGGCTGCTGGAGTTGCATGAAGCGACACGCCGCCAAGCCTGGGAGCGCGGTCTGGAAGACGTCCACGCATGGCTGCCGCCGGAAATTGCCACGAAGTTTGGCAGACGGCTCGCGCGGCTCGGCTGGGTGCGCGACGATGAGTGGACGCCGTTCTGCAAACGATTGAAGTAAAGATTAGAAGCCCTGGCATAAATGGCTTCTGGGAGGGCACGGCTTTTTACCCTGAGCGGAGCGAAGGGCAGCCGTGCCGAAAAGGCCCGCCGATTCAGGGGTTTTAACCCCTGAGGAGCGCAGGCTGGTGGCCTGGAGACAGGTCTAGAGAACGGTGGTTCGGAGGGGCTTATGGGACGCGGGGCACAGGCACAAACACGGCAGATGACGGACCAGCAACTGGCGCAGACCAACGCGCTGAACCAGCAATTGCTGGGACAGCAGCAGTCGTTGGGAAACCAGGTGGGAACCCAGTACCAGAACATCGTGAACAATCCGGGATATAGCGACGCAACCAAGGCCGCCATCACGGGTCAATCACAGGGTGCGCTGGCCAGCGCGTTTGACTCGCTGCAACAATCGGCAATGAACCGCGTGGCCCGGACCGGGAATTCCGCGGGTTATGCGGACTTGACGGACGAGTTGGCTCGGCAAAAAGCCAGTCAAGAAGCGACTACGGCGCAACAGAACCAGGTGAACTTCGCCAATACCGCGATGCAACAGCAGATGGCGGCGCTGCAAGGGTTGTCGGGGCTGTACGGGGTTGATGCGAACCTGTTGGGGAAGACCTTGGGGATTCCGTCACAATTGTTGAATGTGCGCGCGAATGCCTCGCGGCCCAGTGGGTTCTTCTCATCGCTGGGATCGAGTGCGGGCGGGACACTCGGCGGTCTGCCAAGTTTATTTATGTAGTGCCACGCTCGCGGTACTTCAAGACTTGAGGTCACCGCGCTCGACGACCTGTCACCAGGGCAGTCCATCATGGAAGTCCTGCCCTGACGCTGCAGTGAAACCCAAGGGGCCCCCAGCATGTTCTCCATCTCCTCCGCAATTCTTCTGGCAGTGGTCTCGATCGGCGCGCAATTTGTGGTATTCCTGCGCTGGATTCACCGGCGAATGCGCGACGACGAAATCAATCGTGTGTTCCTGCGCGACCTGGCTTTATGCCACCTCCCACGCATCTACCGCGCACTTTACACCATTGCGGAACGGCAGGGCATTGAGCTGGAAGAGTTGCCTATCGTGAACTATGTGGACCTGCAGAATGGTGGCCGGCGGCACTGATGCCTCTCGATGCCAAGCTTATCGAACTGGCGCGGCATGCCGCCCAGGCCGAAGGGCTTGATCCCGCACTGGTGTGCGCGGTGGTGGAGCAAGAGTCCAACTGGAACCCCTGGGCGATGCGCTACGAGCCGCTCTTTTTCGCCAAATACGTTGCGCCGCTCTACACCAACAATAAGATAGGCGCCACGGAAGCCTATGCGCGCGGCATTTCGTGGGGATTGATGCAGGTGATGGGGCAACTGGCGCGCGAGAAGGGCGTGGCTTCTCTTTTTCTTTCCACGCTATGCGATCCGGCGGTGGGGTTGGCGGTGGGTTGCAAGATTCTGCGTCAGAAATTGGACGCGGCGGGTGGCGACACGACGCGGGCGCTGCTCGCCTGGAACGGCGGAGGGAATCCAGATTACGCGGAGGAAGTGCTGGCGCGAATGGCACGCTACCGGTAGAGGCGCTAGTGTGCCGTCCCGGAACTTCATTGCATTTTTCTTTAGGAGGCCGGGGCTTCAGCCCCGGCGTAAAGCCCGTAGACTAAATTGGGCTTTAGCCCCTGAAGACTCTAAACTTTTGCACGAAATTTTCGGGACACAACACTAGCTAGCAGAAGAGAATGTCATGAAATTAGGATTCTGGTTCAAAATCGCGGCCGTGCTGATTGCCTTGGCGGCGGCTGTAAGCGTGTATTACGCTTGGCGCGGGACGCAACATGAGCAGGCGCAACTCAAAGCGGAGTTGCAGGCCACACAGAAGGCGCTGGCGGATGCCGCTGCGCGACAGCAATCGCGCAATGCGGAACTCGCGCAGCTCCTGACCCAGCTCAACGAGAAGAAAGCCACGGTCCAGAACCCGGCACAGATTGTGAAGGCCCTGCCGGACGTCCTGCCGCTACCCGCACCTCTTACCCTACCAGCCCAAACAGCCAACGCTGGCCTTCCGGCCACCCCGGAAGGGTCCAAGCAGCCGACCGATACCCCGAACCCCAATCTGCAGTTGCCGGCCGAAGACCTGAAGCCCCTCTATGACTTTGCCGTGAACTGCCAGGAGTGCCAGGCGCAACTGGCCGCGGCTCAGGCAAACCTCAAGGATGAACAGACGAAGACGCAGGCTGTCAGCAGGGAACGCGACACCGCGCTGCAGGCAGCGCGCGGCGGCTCGGTGCTGCGGCGTGTTGTGCGTGCGGCGAAATGGTTTGTGATTGGTGCAGCAGCCGGCGCGGTGGCGGCGAAATTGGCGCGATAGGGGCGCGTTCGTACGCTGGCGGCGATGGAGCTCCGCGAGGAAGGCGGAGCCAAGACCTTGAACCAGGATTCAGACCCACCCTTAAAGAAAGGAGGACCCCATGTCCATACCGACTAACACCTACACGGTGACCATCGCGGACGCGCACTCACACAGCGTAGCGAACTCCGGCATCGCCGCAGGCTCAAAGCTGGACGCCACGCTGTCAGCAATGCAAGCCGCCGTAAATGAACCCAGCGTCTACTCCGCGTTCGTCACGACCGACACATGGACTATCACCGTGACGCAGCCGTAAGTTCCGAACTGGCGCGCGCGCGTATTCCTGACCCCGCGGCGAATGGCTCCGGGCAGTCTCTCACGGCGCGCCTTTTTGTCAGCGCGTTTACCCCAGCTCACCCCAAAGATGGAAATAGTCAAAGAAAGGGCCCTGGGGAAACCTTGACTCAAAGTGTGGGCGGACTTAGACTAACTCCGCGTATGGCCCGTAAAGAGAGAATTGAACTCATCCGCAAGATCGAGGCGCATCGAGGGTCGCGCTTAATCTGTTGCCTTACTTCAGATCGACCAAACGCCGCTGGGATACTCGCGAAAGACTTCATTCCGGTTTTCTTCAACCATCTTAGTACGTTCCAGGAATGTAAGAAGATTGACGTTTTGATGTTGACCCCTGGTGGCGACACGCTGGCAGCTTTTGGCCTGAGCCGCGTGATACGAGAGTTTGCCGAAAGAGTTGGCGTCCTCATTCCAGAGAAATGTCACAGCGCAGGGACTCTATTTGCATTGGGAGCCGACGAAATCGTTATGGGAAAAGCTGCTACGCTCACGCCGATCGACCCGAGCGTTAATAGTCCCCTTGGCCCAGTAGTAGAGATGGGCCCCGGTCAGCGCCAATCAGTGCCCGTGAGCGTAGAGAGCGTTGCGGGCTATCGAAACCTTTTGAAGGAAGAATGGGGGCTGAAGGGTCAAGCACTGGGTTTTGCATTCAGAGTTCTTGCGGAAAAAATCAATCCGCTCGTGCTGGGCGACGTGTACCGTAGCCGACAGCAAATAGGGAGGCTGGCTCGGACGCTCCTGAACTGTCACCGCAGGGACGACCGAAACATCCAGTCAATCGTTGAGAAGCTAACTGGCGGCCTGGGTTCCCATGATTACCTAATTTCGCGTCGAGAAGCTCGCGAATTGCTTGGGAAGCAGGTAGCGCCGGATGATCCCGCTTTGGAGGCCCTGCTCTGGGAGTTGCACAACGACTTCAAGAGTGATATGAAACTCGGCCAGATCTTCGACGTAGGGATGGCGCTGCATGCCGCGACCGCCGCAGGGCAGAAGCTCCCTGTACCCGATGAGCAGATAATTGTCATTGTGGAAAGTACTATTGCCCGGGACCAGTTTGAAAGGGTAATGCTATTATCTATGAACCAGATAATGACCCCTGCTGGGCCGACACAGGTGCCCCAGGCGGTGGTCGTCCGCGCCGGTTGGAAGCAGTACAATTAATGTTGATAGGGGGCATCATGGCCAACCAAAATGAGTCCCAAAATAATGCCCGTCCTCCAGTGAATCTGTCGGCGGACCCGCCGTGGATCGGATTCCCCAGCACGAATTGGGGTGCATCCATAGGGGCAGCCTTCTCTGTGAGACTCGATCCACAGGTCAATGTGAGGCTGGACATCGTGGGTCCCGCTGAGGACGAGCGCGGCCGTTCGTCCCTCATGGTCATGGACCGACTCACGAAGGAATTCGCTGAGTGGAACGATGATCTCCTCGGCGAACTCGCTCGCTAGGTCTTCCGTTGGCCGCGCCAGACTTCCTGGCGGATCTCTTCCGCGTGATTAGCGGATTCCACGAGTACACAATTCAGCGGCACGGCGGTTTGGCAGGATTCCGGGACGAGGGGCTTCTCCGTCTTTCTATCGAACGTCCTTGGATGACCGTTTTTGGGGAGCCTCTCTATCGAACGCCTTTTCAGAAGGCCGCGGCTCTCGCCGACGGCATTGTCCGAAACCATCCTTTCAACGACGGAAACCACCGCTCCGCCCTCGCTGCCACACACATAATTCTGGGGCTATTCGACATTCAACTAGCAGCCTCGGCGAACGAACAACGGGATTCGATCAGAGCTCTAGGCACAGGAGACCTCAGCCTCGACGAGTTTGGAGCCTGGTTGGAACGAAACTCCGTACTGCGCTCGCGCCCGTCTAACTAACCCCAAGACCTAGCTGGCGCATGGTTGTTCGGACCCGGCGCGTGCGAGCCGCGACAGCAAGGCAGTCTGTCAGGATCATTAACGAGCTCACCCCATAGCCTCAGTGAATCCCTCCGCCCCAGCGGTAGGCCCGGCTGGCGCACCCCCCGCGCCAGCCGGGGAAGTGCCTGGTAATGAGCCTGGATATCCACAGAAAAGATGGAAATAATGAAAGAAAGGGCTTGACAGTGCGTCCTATAACAGATATTATGTTAACTAGGAAGGGAGACTCTTTTTTGCTCTTTCTACCACCCTCTAACTAAGGCCTTTCCTGCCCTTAGTTCTTCTCCCCTATGGCTACTTCTTCGGTGCAGTCTTCCCCGCCTTGATTTGCGCCACCTCGTAATCAATGTATTGCTGTATCGTGTGCGGATCGGCGCCGGCAACTCTGCGTCCGTTGACAAACACTGTCGGCGTGGCGCGCACTTCGAGCAACTGTCCATTGGCGAGGCTGGCGTCGACTTCGGCCGCAGCTTGCGGGCTGACCATGCAGGACTTGAACGTGTCCGTGTTCAGGCCGGCGCGCCCGGCGAGTTCCTGCATCTTGTCCCATGCGGTGGCTGCAGAAATAAGGTCCTGGTTGTCGTAAATCAGGTCATAGATCTTCCAGAAGGCCTTGGGGTTCTGCTGGTAGGCGCAACGCCCGGCCAAGGCGGCAGTACGTGCCCAGGGGTGGATAGCGTCGATGGGAAAATCCTTGAAGATGACCTTCACCTGGGGGTACTTGGGCAGCAAGCCGCGCAGGGCGTCGTGCAGGTTGCGGCACACCGGGCACTCGAAGTCAGAGTACTCAACGAGGGTGATCGGGGCTTTGGGATCGCCCAGGACGGGGGCATTGGCAAGCTGCATCTTGGATATGTTTTCTGCCAGGGGGTCGGTGGTGAGGTCCGATAGTTCGCCCCGCAAAAGGTAGCGCCCATCCTTCGTCAAATACATCTTGATCTTGTCCGAGCCTTCCGTGGACTTCACCTCGATGGGCACCTCGAGGAGTCCCGAGGTGCCAAGCTCCGTGGGTGTGCTCACGGTGATTTGCACTTCCGCGCCCAGGGCGAAATAATAGCGAAGAAAGGCTTCAACCTTCTGTGCTTGCGACGCAGCGGTGGCTGCCGTGGGTTGTTGCGCCATGACGCCGGTCGCGGCGAGTAAGAAAAGTGCAAACAGGGCGAGCTTGAATCTGTTTTTCACGGGAGTCCTCTTTATATTTCCGTTCGTGTTCATGGGATGAAGCGCTGCGCTATGGGAAACGGCCGTCCAAAACCGAATGCGCGCGAGGTGATCTTCAATCCCGGAGCGGCCTGCTTCCTTTTGTACTCGTTGCGATCAACACGCAGCGCGATGTCGCGGACGAGCTTCAAATCATAGCCAAATTCGGCCGCAATCTCCTCCGGCGTTTTCACTTCTTCAATATAAGCCTTCAGGATAGTGTCCAGCACGTCGTAGGGTGGCAGGGAATCCGTGTCCTTCTGATTGGGGCGCAACTCGGCCGAGGGCGGCTTCTCCAGGGTCGAGCGGGGGATCACTTCCCTTTCGCGATTGATATGCTGGGCCAGCGCATAGACCATCATCTTCGGCACATCGGAAATCACGGCCAGCCCGCCGGCCATGTCGCCATAGAGTGTGCAGTAACCAACGGCGATCTCCGATTTATTGCCGGTGCTGAGAACCATCGAACCAAACTTATTGGAAAGGGCCATCAGGTAATTGCCGCGGATGCGCGCCTGAATGTTTTCTTCGCTGGCATCCGGCGGGCGGTTGCCAAACGCGGGGGCCAGGACGTGATTGTAAGCGTCAAAAACGCTGGCGATGGGAATGGTTAGGAATTGGATGCCCAGATTTTGCGCCAGGGCCTTCGCGTCGGTCTTGCTGCCCTCGGAGGAGAATGGCCCGGGCATGGAGACGCCAAGCACGTTTGAGCTCCCCAAGGCTTCGACGGCGAGGCAGGCGACCACGGCGGAATCCACGCCGCCACTCAGACCAACAATGGTTTTCTTGAATCGGCATTTGCGAACGTAGTCGCGGGTGCCGGTCACCAGCGCCTGATGTGCGTAGGCAATCTCCGTGGCGGGCTGTTCGTGGAGGTCGCCCTTGCCGCTGACGGTATCGAAGAGGACGATGTCTTCCTCGAGGGCTTTGGCCTGGGCGGCCACTTCCCCGCTGGCGGTCAAGGCCATGCTGCCGCCATCGAAGACCAGCGAATCATCGCCGCCAACCTGGTTGACATAAATCACCGGGCGCTGGTGATGGATGGCGATCGAGCGGAGCATGTCCACGCGAAGGAAACGCTTGTCAATGGTGTAAGGCGAAGCGGAGAGATTGATGAGAACGCTGGCGCCCTGGGAGATGAGTTCGGTGACAGGATCGCGTGCGTACAGCGGTTTGCTCCAGAAGGTTTTGTCGTTCCAGACGTCTTCGCAGACGGTGATGCCGAGCTTCTCGCGGCCCATGCCGTAGACGTATTGCTTTTCGCCGGGCTGGAAGTAGCGGGACTCGTCAAAGACGTCGTAGGTAGGCAAAAGCATTTTGCTTTGCTCGAAGACGACGCGGCCTTCGCAGATGAGCGCGGCTTTGTTGGCAATGGACTTCCCTGCCCTGGCGTGGTCCACGCGGCCCGCGTAGCCTACGATGGCCGGCAGCGGCAATTGCGCGGCGACTTCCTTCAGCGTGTCGTGATTGCGCTGGATGAAGGCGGGGCGTTCCAGAAGATCGAGCGGGAGATAGCCGCAGATACAGAGTTCCGAGAAGACCGCGAGTTCAGCGCCGCGCCGCTTGGCTTCCGCTGCAAGCGTAAGAATGCGTGAGGAATTGCCTTCGAAGTCGCCGACCGTGGGATTGAATTGGGCGAGGGCTATTTTCATCCGCGTTACAGATTAGGATAAGTGGGGCCTGCGCAGAATGCAAATGGCAGGAGTTGTGGGACACGGTCAGTTTCCGGCTACGGCGTTAGTCAGGCACTTATGGATTTCCGCTTTGGCTTTGTTGATCCAGTTGCACTCCAATTTGTAGTCGGATTTGGCCTACAGCTAGCATTTCGAGCTGGCTGTGATTCATCCCGCCGCCGCGGCGCCGGTTGATTTGGCTGGCCGTTTAATGGGAACTTAGAAGCGAAAGTTGCCGTGAGGTGAAGGAACGCAATGAACGACCAGCAATGGAACACGCTTGTCTCTGTAGTTCGCGGAGAGGCGCTTCGTCCTCTCCCGACAGCCTTCATCATCGATAGTCCCTGGCTCCCGAATTGGGCGGGCCACACGATTCTGGATTACTTCACCGACGAACGCATTTTTCTGGACGACAATCTCAAGGCCATTCGCACATTCCCGGAAACGATTTTCCTGCCTGGTTTTTGGTCCGAATACGGAATGTGCACGGAACCCTCCGCCTTCGGCTGCGTCACCATGTGGGGCGAAGACGAGTTTCCCTTCGCCAAGAAAGTGTTGCACTCGCCGTCCGAAGTCGAGCGTCTCGAAAAGCCCAATCCGCGCAAACATGGCTTGCTGCCCTTTGTGATCAAGCGGCTCCAGCACCTGCAGCCGGAGATCGAAAAGGCCGGCCACAAAATCCGCTTCGCGGTGGCGCGCGGCCCGCTCAATATTGCGTCCTTCTTGATGGGCACGACGGAATTCCTGGAGGCGATCAAGACGCACCCGGAGCTGATGCATCGCTTGCTCGCGATCGTCACGGATTTCTTGGTGGACTGGATCGCGTATCAGTCCGAAGCATTCCCGTCGATCGACGGCATTTTCTTGCTGGATGATATCGTTGGGTTCGTGAGCAGGCGCGATTTCGAAACGTTCGGCTTGCCATACCTGCGGCGCGCATTCAGCGCGGACTTGACCGTGAAGTTCTTCCACAACGATGCGCCGTGCAAGGCGAGCGCGCCTTTGCTCGCGGACGCGGGAATCAATCTGCTCAATTTCGGCATTCAGCACAAACTGGCGGACATGAAGACGTGGACGAACAACCGGATTACGCTGATGGGAAACATTCCTCCACGCGACGTGCTGGCCGAAGGAACGCCAGCGGACGTGAAGCGCTCGGTCACCGAAATGCTCAGCGCTCTCGAGGACCGTTCACGCCTGATCGTTTCGTGTGGGGGAGGAATGCCTCCTCATGCGCCTACGGAGAATATCAAAGCATTGATCTCGACGGTGGAAGAGTTGACGCGGTAGGCCGCGGTGGATCGCGCGGGCAAGTACTCTTCACTCGGGATGGATCGAGAGACCAGTTCGAAGGCTACGCAGCGCGGAGCGGCTTAGCGGTCCAGGTAAAAGCCATCCCTGGTTTGCACGACCACGTCCTTTTGCTTCACGGTGAGATGCAGCTTGTGATAGCCCACGGGAGTGTCCGCTTTCACCGGCGTATACCCCAGGCTGTACTGGTAGCGCAGCTCTTCATCAATAGCGTCGTAAATCTTGTCGATCGGCTCTTTCTTGGTCACTTCAAAGAAGCGTCCGCCGGTAGCTTCAGACATCTGTTTAAGAACTTTCTTTCCGTCGGGATGCGATTCTTCCGTGGGTCTCGGGTAGCCGCCGTGTCTGCCGCCCATTCCGCCGCCCATGCGCGGCCCGCCGAATCCGCCCCCGTTTCCATAGGCTTCTTTGTCGGCAAACAGGATGCAATAAACGAGGGTGTCGGCGCGCTGCGCGGTCGCGATGGCTTCCGCCAAAGTCTCTTTGCTGCCGTGGTCCACGCCATCGGTGAGGAGGATGACGGCCTTGCGGCCCCGCTGCTTTTTCATCAACTCATCGGACGCCAGGAACACCGCGTCATAGAGCAACGTGCCGCCACCGCCGTAGCCGTGTGAACCGCGCCCGCCGCCGCTGCCGCCCGAGGAACCGCCGCTACCGCCCGACGAGCCGCCGGAGCTACCCTGCGAGAATTGCGGCGTATCAATTTGATCGATCGCCGCTTGCAGCTTTTGCCGGGACGATGTCAAGTCCTGCAGCAGCGTAACTTCACGGTCGAATTGAATGACAAAGGCTTTGTCCTTGTCCACGCGCAAAACTTGATCGAGAAATGTGCGGCTGGCGGCGCGCTCCTGATCCAGGACGCGTCGTTGGCTCATGCTAGTGTCCACCAGCAATCCAAGAGTCAGGGGGAGATCCGATTCCTTCGCAAAATAAGTAATTGTCTGGGGCTTGCCGTCCTGTTCCAGCGCGAAATCATCCTTGGTCAAATCGCGTACGATGTTTCCCTTCTTATCGCGCACGGTGGCAAGCAGGTTGACGGCGTTGACATCCAGGGTGATGGGCGCGCTCTGCTGGCTGCGCACCGGTAAATCTATCAGGAGGAGAGGCACGGCAAGGAAGAGAAGGCTTAGCTTGGGCCATCCCCGTTGATTCTGCTTTGCGCTAACGGATCGAATTTTAGACACTCTCTTAGACCTCCGCCTCATCATGACCATGGACCAGTGCCGTTCCAACTATTTGGGCCAAATGGCGGTCCAAGCATCCGACGCGAACACGGTGAGAGTATTCTCGGGGGGATTTGCTGGAACAAGTTGGAACGGCACTAGCGCTTCCCTTC
>Ga0326728_10015804_pt1 | contig 15578 bp, 19 predicted proteins | sample MB3enrmetagenome_FD_207602 | JGI IMG/M metagenome (GOLD analysis project Ga0326728, IMG submission 207602) | Lab enriched peat soil microbial communities from McLean, Ithaca, NY, United States - MB31MN | ecosystem: Environmental > Terrestrial > Soil > Wetlands > Peat | place: USA: New York...
TTCCAGACCGATGAGGAAGACGCGTTCGGTCCTTTTATTGAGCGAGATAAGTGCTTTCAATGTTTCAGTGCTTCAACCAACACATTTATCATAGCATTTATTGGCGCGAAAGCCAGCGGCAAGCGTGCCCGCAGTGGAAGGTGCAAACTTTAATGCACCATTGAAATACTGTGCCAGCTTTTGCATCCAAGAATAATGAGGGTGCGAACGGGAATGAAAAACTCACCGTTCTCGAATCGGATGCCCAGACCCGCAAGTTGCTCTTTGGGCGCTGCCGCCAACCGCGCCCGGATTTGTGCCTGCGCTTCTGGCGTCGTCTTCCCGATTTCACACCAGCGCCGAATGGCAAGGCCTCCGGGCAATTCAGTTTGGCCGGTCTCCAGCGCCTCGACGGTGAGTTCGCTTGTTTCAAAGAATTCCCGCCAGCACGCGGCGGTGTAACTCCGGACGTGGGATGAATCGTGCAGCACCTCGATTTCGTGGTTCAGTTCATCGAGGATCGGGTTTTCATTGCCCTCAAGATCAATCACAGCCACGCAGCCCCCGGCCTTCGCCAAGCGCGCCATTTCCCGAACGGCTGCGGCGGCATTGGGATAATGATGTGGCGCCAATCGTGAAACAACTGCGGCATACGTATTGGACGGGAGCGGTACTTTGTCTGCGTACGCCTGAATTGTCTCGATGTTCGCGCCTCGTTCCTTCGCCAGCTTCTCAAATTGCCGCAACATATTGGGAGCCGCATCAACACCAACAATGCGTGAAACCTTTCCCGCAAACGACAAGGCGAGATGACCGGGACCGCAAGCCACGTCGCAAACCGAGTCCGGCCTTTTCGGGGCCAGCAGCTCGTGCAAACGGCGGATGGTGGGACTGTCGCGGTGGACTTCGCTGGCGGCGTATTGGCCGGCAATGGCGTTAAAATGTTCGGGGGCGGACTTTGTCATAAAGCCTTTTTCGTTTCGATGCGTTGCATTCTTTCAATCGTTGGCTGGTCCAAGTTGTAGAGACAATCAAACAGTTCCGCTTTGAAAGACGCGGGACCATGCGATCTTTTCGCGGCCAGTTCAGCAGCAATCCCGTAACAAGCCAGCGCGCAAGCCGCAGCCCGCCGGGAATCAGAATCAACCGCCGCAAAGGCACCGATGACGGATGCGGCCATGCAACCTGTGCCGACGACGCGAGTCATCAGGGCCTCCCCATTTTTGACGAGATAAAATCCCTGCTCACCAGCCACGATGTCCACCGCCCCTGTGATCACCACCGTGGCTTTGCGGCGGATCGCGAGTGTTTGCGCCAGAGTTTCCAGGTTGATCCCGACTTCTGCGGCGTCAACGCCTTTGGTCCAGATTTTAGCCCCGCTGACGCGGGCTATTTCTGAGGCGTTTCCCTTGATGATGCTGATTGTGACCTGGTCCAGCAGCTCGGACACTTTGCGGTCGCGCAAATCCGTGGCGCCGGCTCCGCACACGTCCAGAATGACCGGGATGCCTTTCTGATTGGCGGTTGCCGCCGCCGTCTTCATCGCCTCGACAAAATCCACGGTAAGAGTGCCGATATTGAGCACCAATGCGGAGGCAATCCGTGTCATGTCGGCCACTTCCTCCGGCGCGTGAGCCATGACAGGCGAGGCGCCGAGGATTTTGACGATTTGGGCGCAATCGTAAATCGTCACCCAATTTGTCAGGTGATGCACCACCGGGCTTTCCCGGCGCACTTTTTGCAGTAAATCGTATGCCTTTAATTCTGTGTTTGTGGCAAACATTGTGTTTAAAATACAAAAGTCTTCAGGATGGCAGTGTGACGGGCCGTTCGCCCTCCAGCGTGATCCAGTCCAGCTTCATTTGCCGCCGGAACCACGTCAGTTGGCGCTTGGCATATTGGCGGGTGCGAATTTTTACCAGCTCAATGGTTTCAGCCAAAGGCCGTTCGCCCCGGAGATGTTCGACGATCTGGCGATATCCCAGGGCTTGCAGGGCGGTGGGGTTTTTAGCCAGGCCGCGTTGCAACAACGCCCCGGTTTCCGCGACCAAACCGTTGGCGAACATCTCATCGACGCGCCGGCGAATGCGGTCGGACAACTCGCCGGCCGGCCGGGTCAGGCCGATGAAATGGCCCGGTACGGCGGGACGTCCGGCCTGCCAGTCGGCGCGTTGCCCGGAAAAGGGCCTGCCGGTGATGCGAATGACCTCCAGCGCGCGAATGACGCGGCGCGAATTTTGACGGTCCACTTTTTGGAATGTCGCCGGATCGCGTTGCTCCAATTCTGTCAATAATGTTTCCAGCGGCGTTAGTTCGAGTTCGGCGCGGATTTTTGGATCGGACGGCGGCGCGCCGCCGAGCCCTTCGAGAAAGGCCTTGAAATACAACCCCGTCCCGCCGCAAAAAATCGGGACGCGCCCGCGCGACCGGATGCCGGCGGCGGCGGCGTTGGCCAGGGAAACGAAGCGGGCGGCGTCGAAGGATTCGTCCAGCCCGGCCACGTCAATGAGGTGATGGGGGACGCGCTTTTGGTCGTCAGGCGAAGGTTTGGCCGTGCCAATATCCAGACCGCGATAGACTTGCATGGAATCGACCGAAATGATTTCACCGCTGATGCGTTCGGCCAGTTCCAGGGCGACGGCGGATTTTCCCGCCGCGGTGGGTCCGGCCAGGAACACAGGAAGCGGTTCAAGATTATTTTCCATTCCTATGCTTTGTCGGCCACGGTCGCTTTGACGACCTCGCGCATCTCGATCTTTTTCCGCGGAAGCTTCCAAAGCAGGATCGCGCCCGCCGCGATGATGCCGATGCTGACCAATTGGCCGGGAGTGAGCCATCCCCAATAGTGGACCGGCGTGTAATCGCCGCGAAAAACTTCCACGAAAGACCGGAACACGGCATAGCAGATCAAATAAAGGGCAAAAACCTGGCCGTCGAATTTTTTGCGGCGATGGAGCCACGCCAAAAAAACGTACAACCCCAGGTTCAAGAGCGAATCATAGATTTCCGTCGGATGAACGTAATTGGGCCAAGTCTCGTGGCCATAAGGAAATCGAATGCCCCAAGGCAGCGTGGTCGGACGGCCATAACAGCAACCATTCATCAAACAGCCCCAGCGTCCAAAGAAACTGCCGAGGGCGATGCTTGGCGCGAGAACATCAGCCAACCGCCACAGAGGAAGATGTTTGCGCCAGGCAAACAAGACACAAGCCAAAGAAGCGCCGATCAGGCCGCCGTAAAAAACCAGGCCGCCATGTTGCACCATGAATATTTCCGTAATGGGCTTGTCGGCAAACCACTCGTTCCAATACGAAATGACGTAGAGTGCGCGCGCGCCCAGAATCGTGCCGAGCAGAAGCCAGGGACCGAGATCGAAGACGGTTTCCGGGTGAATGTTTTCGCGCAGAGCACGGCGGCTGGCCGTCCACAAGCCCGCCATGAAGCCTGAAACCATAAGGATCCCGTACCACGTCACTTTAAAAGCCCCAAACTGAAACGCAATTGGATGCACTGCAAACAGAGTACTGGCAAACCGGCCAAAAATCAAACCCCGGCAGTGCTTGAGAGCTTCCATTGTGGAGGCAGGTAAAATAATCTTTGACGAGCGGCGTCGTTTTTGAATAAATAACCCCATGTTGTCAAAATCCTTGATTGTTGGTTGTGTATGTGGATGTGCACTCATTGCCGTTTGCGCCCTGGCCGGTGATAAAAAGGCGGGGTATGATACGAGCCAGTTGCCACCGGCCACGGCCAAAGCAGGCGTGACCTATGCCACTGACGTCCAGCCCATCTTCGAAAAATCATGTTATCCTTGCCACGGGCCAAAGACGCCCAAGCCGAAAGGCGGACTGCGGCTGGACTCGCTGGAGGCGGTTTTAAAAGGCGGCAAGGAAGGCGTGGTTGTCGTGGCCGGAGACATCGCAAAAAGTCCGTTGTTGGGCGATGTCGCGCATCTTGGCGATCCGGATGATTACATGCCGCCGCCCAAGAACAAAGGGCACATTGAACCGTTGACCAAAGAGCAAGCCGGCTTGATTCGCGCCTGGATCGAACAAGGCGCCAAGTAAGGGAACAGCGCAGGATTATCTTTCCGGCGATGCGGCGATGGTTTTGGGCCGCGGCATTGGGCTTTCCGGGTGGGCGGTGGATTTCGTGTCTGGATTTTGCGCTTTGCACTTGGAACTTTAAGGCTTAAATTGCTGGCATGAAACCGGAGGCCGCCTTGGACTTTCAAATTACGAAGTACCGCCAAATGACGGGCGAGCAACGGCTCAAACTGGGATTGGATCTGCATGAGTTCGCGTGTAACATTTCCCGGGAGGGCATACGGCATCAATTCCCCAAGGCCGATGAGGGCGAGGTCGAGCGGCGCTTGTGCGAACGAATCCTGTTGGCAAGGGAATCGTGAACGAGAAAGAGTTGCTGGTTGATGCCCTGCGGCGTCTCAATCGAGTCGGTCTTCCATATATGCTGACCGGATCGATGGCGAGCAACTATTGGGGGATTCCCAGAACCACACATGATTTGGATTTTGTCATCCAACTTCCTGCCGCCAGCATTCCAAAAATGATGCTGGAGTTTGGCGGCGATCTTTCTTTGGATGAGGAGTCCATGCATGCCGCCTTCCGGCCGCCGTATCAATTCAATGCCATTGACACTCGTTCGGCCTTGAAGATTGATTTCTGGATGGCCCGCCCGGTTGCTTTCGATCAGGAAATGTTTCGGCGGCGGATGAAGGTGGTGGTCTTTGGGGAACCGGCTTGGATTGCAACCAAGGAAGATGTCATATTGCACAAATTGTGCTGGAATCAAATCACGCCTTCGGAACGGCAGTTGGGAGACGCCGCCGGCATCGTTGCGATCCAAAGGGAACATCTTGATCTCGATTATCTCAAGCGATGGGCTGCGGAACTCGGAGTTGGACGATTTCTTGAAAAACTTTTGGACGGAACGATCAAGCCCAAAACCACCTGAGTGTGTTCGTCTGTCAAGCCGCTGTTTTCAGGGCTAATTCAACAAACGAAAGTGCCCGATCCACGGGAGCGGCTTGTACTCGCCGGATGCGGCGTGAACAATGCCGACGACCATGAAGACCAGCCCGCCCGCCGACAGAATAAACCCCGCCGGAATGCCCAGGGGAATCAAAATAAAGTTGACAAATGGAATGGCGGCCAGCACGCCCAGGCCAAACCAAAGGATCAGGACGGAGAGAAACAGGACGATGCCCTGATTGGTGTGATACCGCGCAAACCGGGAGCGCGGCGCGGCCAGCAATGGCACCAGAAACAGAATTCCAATGTACGCCAGCACCGCAAAAACCTTGTTCTGCTCAATGTCGAGTGTCTCCGGGTCCATCGGCGACGCCGGGACTTTTGGCGGAGGACTCAAGGGCGGAATGGGCGGCGGGGCGGCGCCCGGCGGGCTAGAGGCGGCGAAGCCGGCCACCGAGCGGGCCGGGACCCAATCCGGCATGCCCGGTTGCCAAACGAGGGCATCCGGGCCAAGCGCGCCGTTTCGCAAAAGCGCCTGCAGCGCGGGCGCGTCAATGGGACCGCAGGCCTGGCCGTTTTGGACGTAGTGCCACATAGCGATAACTTTTTATGAATCGACCATGAGAGAATCAGAATGTCAAGCCCATTTTTCCGGCGATCCCGAGATCGGAACACCACTTGCGCAGCACGCCGACGAACACCCGGTCAACCCGCCAATTGAAGACGCCGACAAATGAATCGCCGCGCCTGACGGCCAGCCAAAGCGCCCACCCAAACAAAGCGACCGTAATAAGGCGGTTGGGCCAGGAATCCAGCGCCCATTGATGTTTCCAAATCCACATGGGATGCTGGCTGAGAGGCCCGAAATAAAAGATGGGCCAAAAGTCGTCCGCGCCGGGTCCGCGCGAACCGACGAGATCGCAGAGCAGGTGCAGATGAAAGACCATCAATGCCAACGCAAAGACACGCCAGCGCCTTCGGCCAAAAGCAGCAAGAATCGCCGAACAAAGCAAAGCCGCCGGCAAACCGTGCATCAGCCAATGGTGGTATTGCGGATAATAAAAGAGATGTCCCCGGGCGAACGAACCGTTGGCGATGTCGAGCACGATGCCCAGCCCGTCGAGGTCGGGCACAACGCCCGCCAGAGTCACCAGGCGCCGGTCCCGCAAATTGTCTGTCGTCTTGGCCGCCACAATCCAACTGGCCAGCAAATGGGTGATGGGTGCCATTTTAAATGGGAACTGAATTCTTCTCCAACCATTCAGCGTAACGAGCCTGGGTTAGCTTGCCGCCGGCCAGTGCGAGCGTTGTTTCAACGACGGATTCTTCTATCGCGTTAAACGTCATCCCATTTAACTCCAGGAACGTTGCTGCGAGCATGAATCCAGTGCGTTTATTGCCATCAAGAAAGGGATGATTCAAAATAATGCCCGCAGCATAACTTGCGGCCAGTATGGCCAGCGTTGGGGTGCCACACGCGAATAGATTATTTGGCCTGGCAAGAGCCGATTCGAGCAAACCTTCATCCCGCACTCCCGCCAAACCGCCATGCTGGGACAGCATCATCTCGTGAATCGCCAGGCAATCCTCGCGATTCAGCCAAACAGGCTCTTTCACTTCGCCAATTCCTTTAGCGCATGGCGATACCTGCGGCTCAATTGCTCTGCCACCTTCATCTTGCGAGCAAATTCAGGATTGCTGGCAGTGAGACGAAAACTGCCATCGGTCGTTTCGGTTAGGTAAAGGGCATCGCCATCGTCCGCGTTGAGGCGGCTTAAGGCTTCTTTGGGCAAAATCAGGCCTACTGAGTTTCCCACCTTGCGTAGTTTCAGTTCAAGAACCATGTTGAGAGCGTAACCACAAATGTTATAATATGCAAGCTTTTATTCCTGCTTGGCAGTTTTCCGCTGTGAATTGGAGAGTTTCACCGTCAACACACGAGCGAACGACTTTTGATTAAAGCGCCCTTGCCCACTGTTGCTGGAGAATAATTCCAAAGCTTCTAACTCGATGTGTTCTCGATATACTGTCGAATCAATGCAACGAGTGCAGTCTGCTGCGTTGGTGGGAGAAATAAATCAAACGACTTCCCAGATTTGAGACGGACCGCAATGAATTCAATTGTGCGTTTTCCACGTCGCCCTGTTGCCTGTCTGAAGATCCTAGCGGTCTTAATGTCCGACAAATCCATGCTCTTGGTCGTGCCACAGAAATGTTTGCGAATGACAAGTTTGCCATCATTTGCCGACACTTCAATCCAGTCGCAAAAAATAAGGAGCGCGAGTATGACCACGAACACGGCAGTAGCAATGATCGCTCTTGTGGAAAAGAATGAGTTTCTTCGGGGCAGTACAATTAAGAACCACAACACACAAAACACAGGCCAATGGGTCCGGAACAATGCATTCAAGCCAGCGTAGTGAAATTTTGACGGCGCCGCAATTGAACTGTCCAACTCAATCTCCTTGGTTCTTGGATTAGCCGGCTTTGGGGGAACGCCGACCTGCGGAGGACGTCTTGCAAAATCCATAAACGCTCCTTCTTGAGATTCCTCCACAGGCCAAGTGTACCAGGCTTGCGCCTCCATATCCCTTTGAAGCGCATTCAGCCTGTCACCCTCCCCGTTGAAGCTGATAAATTCCTGGCCGGGTTTGTCATTCCAACCAAGAACGCTTACGCCGTGCTTTTTAGCCAATTGTTTAGCGTTGGCCACCAGGCTTTTTGCGTTGTCCTTGTCATTCGCCATTGCAGTTTTGTGTTGTTCAGATCAAGCGCAAATATTAGGTGATGCGCGGGCGGGAGCAATGATTTTGAATATTTCGCTTTGCGCCCGGCATCCAAACATTGGGGGCGGGAGGCAACTCTGCATTCTGCATTTTCCAATCTGCGCTTGAGTTTCTCCCGGCCCATGCCATTTCAACAAAGCACAAACACCTCTTGGCGATCTATTCGATCCCAACCCGCGGTTTCACGGCGGCTGTTTCGGTGTTTTGGGGCACACCTCCCGCAAAGCCCTTTAATTATAATTAAAAATTCGTTTCGCGGTTGTTGGGTCGATGTTCGGAACCATGTTGTCCTGCCCCAAACCCTGCTTGTCCTTTGCCAAATCCGTGCTATCTTTCAGACCCCTGTGCAGATTGCCAAGGAAATCCAAAAGCGGCGCACGTTCGCCATTATCTCGCATCCGGACGCCGGCAAAACGACGTTGACGGAGAAGCTCCTGCTGTACGGCGGCGCGGTGCAGTTGGCCGGCTCGGTCACGGCCCGCAAACATCAACGCGCCACCACTTCCGATTGGATGGAATTGGAGCGCAAGCGCGGCATTTCCATCAGCTCGACCGTGCTGCAGTTCGATTACGACGGCTATCGCATTAATTTGCTGGACACTCCGGGCCACAAGGATTTTTCCGAGGACACTTACCGCGTGCTGACGGCCGTCGATGCCGTGGTCATGGTGATTGACGCAGGCAAGGGGATCGAAGCGCAGACGCTCAAACTGTTCGAAGTGTGCCGGCAGCGCGGCGTGCCGATTTTTACCTTCATGAACAAATGCGACCGCCCCACGCGCGAGCCGCTGGCGCTCCTGGACGAACTGGAGCGCGTGCTCGGCATCGGGGCCTTTCCGGTCAACTGGCCGATCGGCAATGGCTCCGAATTTCAGGGCGTCTATGACCGCCTGACGCGGCAGGTCTGGCTTTTCGAACGCACGGCGGGCGGGCAGTTCCGCGCCCCGGTTTCCATCGGCAGCCTGAATGACCCGGTCATTCGCGGGCGGTTGTCCGGCGGGACTTTTGCCAAGGTCTCGGAGGAACTGGCCATGCTCGATTCGGCCGGGGAAATTTTTGACGATGCGGCGGTCCTGGCGGGGAAAACCACGCCGGTTTTCTTTGGCAGCGGCATCAATAATTTTGGCGTGCAATTGTTGCTGGACGGTTTTCTGAAACATTCGCCGCCGCCCAAGCCGCGCCTCATGGCCGGGGCGCAAATCTCCCCGGAACATGCCGGATTCTCCGGTTTCATTTTCAAAATCCAGGCGAACATGGACCCGAAACATCGCGACCGCATCGCGTTTGTCCGCGTCTGCTCGGGCAAATTCGAGCGGGACATGACGGTGATTCATCCGCGCACCGAGAAAAAAGTCCGGCTGTCCAGTTCGCACAAACTCTTTGGCAACGAACGCGAAGTGGTCAACGAGGCTTACCCCGGCGATATTATCGGCCTGGTCGGCCATTACGATTTTGGCATAGGGGACACCCTGACGACGGACCGCAACATTTCTTACAAGGAAATCCCGCGATTCACCCCGGAAGCCTTCGCGTATCTGCACAATCCGAACACGGCGAAGTTCAAGCAATTCCGCACCGGCCTGGACCAACTCTTGCAGGAAGGGGTCATCCAGGTGCTGCAATTGCGGGATTCGACCGCCAAAGTGCCGCTCCTGGCGGCGGTGGGGCCGCTGCAATTTGAAGTGGTGCAGTACCGGCTCGAAAGCGAATACGGCGCGCCGTCGCGTTTGGAGGCCGCGCCCTGGACGGTGGTGCGCTGGCTGCCCGCGCAGTTCACCGAGCCGGACCTGGATGTGCTGTCGCTGCCCACCGGCGCGCGTCTGGCATACGACATGGGACAAAATCCCGTCATCCTGTTTGCCAACGAGTGGTCGGCGAATTATTTCAGTCAAACCAATCCCAAGGCGGCCCCGTCCAGCCTGCCCATCGGCCGGCTGACGAATTAAATCGGTTTGATTCACTTTGATTGGGTTTGACTGACCCGCAAGCTGTTTAGTTTGCAAGTCATTCACTTTCAAGTGCTTGGATGGAAATTGGCAGTCATCTTGACCAAAGAACTCATATTTAACTAAGTTTATCATGGTTTGACTTGGTGAAAATCAAATGGCCGGGAGGATTAACGTTAAAGGAATGGCCGCGAAAAGGCGCAAAAAGCTCATAAGATTTAATGGAATTATTTATTTTTTTGGTTTGAATCACTTTGAAACGCTTTGAATCACTTTGAATTCAGCCGAAACTTCAGGCCCTTTAGTCCTGCATTTCTGGAAGGCAGAAAAATGGGTTGGGCAGTAAGATGAGATTTCTGATTTTCCCACCTTCGCCATCTCGTCCGTAGCCGTTGTGGCGAAGGGGGAAGCGGCTACGGCGGGCAGATCTGCCCCTCCATGTTTCTGCCATTCCCAGTTGACGCGACACAGCGTGCTCATTTGAAGATTTTAGCACAAAAGGCGGAAACTGTACAGCCCATGGTGGGAGGTTTTTTTAGAATACGAAACCCCTGTAAACATTGATCAAAACGGGTGTCCGGGGCCTTCTTGTCAAGTATGTATTCTTGACAAGCGTCCAAAAACAGGACTTTTCACCACGGATTGCACTGATTTCACGGATGCCATGGACGGTTAAAGAAAAGCGGGTAAACCAAGAAAAACCGGTACGCGACCCCCCGAACGGGTGGAAAATCCAGATTTGCTCCCCCGAACCAACCTGATGGATAAAAAACGAGAAGCCAAAATTTGTGCCCATAGTGACCGGCCATAGTCACGCCTGCAAGGTTCATAGGGTTTGACACATGGGGACGTTTGCGGTCTAATCATATCGCCTTGGTCAAGCGTGTCCAAATCCGGGCCTTCAGTAACGCGATTGCGCGGGAATTTCGCCCGCGCAAGATCGTTCTCTTTGGTTCGTACGCCTACGGCAAACCCACGGAGGACTCCGATGTAGATGTGCTCGTGATCATGCCGTTCAACCGCAAGCGGGGCCGCAAATCGCTCGAAATCCGCCAGCGCATCCCGGCTGATTTCCCTCTTGACCTGATCGTCCGCACGCCGGAATTCATCGCCCGGCGGCTGCAATGGGGCGATTGTTTCATCCGGGAGGTTCTGGCCAAGGGAGACGTTCTTTATGAAGCCACTGACCCTGGAGTGGGTGGAAATGGCTGATTCAGATACCCTGGCGACACGGCGACTTTGGCGGAGGCCCGGTTGGCTCTCAAAAGCTGCATGAGCATTCGACGCGAGGTTCGGTCAAGTCTCGGTTTGCCGGTTCAATAACCGAAATGTTGCGTCGAGCCGTTGCCCTGTACGACCTGATCACCGAGCACATTTCCGAAGGCGGCCAGGACATTTTGCGCAACGAAAAGGGGGAAGAAGAAAAATTGAGGATTCTTTGAATGGACGGACGAAATCCCCTCGCCTCAATTCATTGGCGGTATCCCACTTCCCCGCGCAGGATGCATCATGCCAGAATTCCTTGATTTCGAGGACTGACCCGAGGACCCGTTTATTTTAGGTACTCTCGTCGTCTTCATCTGGGTCTTCCTCCCGCTCCACAAACGTCAACCGCTCATCAAAATCGCTGTGAATCGCCCAGACGACTTCGCCAAGCAACTGAATCGTCATCGCCGTGAAGAAACTGGCAACACTGACGGCCACAAGAAGCGGTACTTTTGGGACAACCAAAAGTGCTGCCACAACAATCAAAAGCAGCGAAAGGTAGAAGAACATCTTCACGACCGGATTCAGAATGCATTGAGCAACAACCTGCCGGATGCTGATCAATCCGAGGTCATTCATTGCTTCTTCGCACCGATGCAGGGCCCTGGCCACATCGTACCACAGGTGGCCACAACCCCTTTTTTCTCGTTGTTTCATCACCCTTAAGACTTTCCCCAAAAGCTTCTCCCGATCCTGATTAATCAATGGGAAATCATCTAATCTTAGCTTATTAATCTCCCAAATAAACTCTCGTGCGCTATCCACGATAGGATCTTTCGGGTCTTGAGATCGCAAGTAATCATCCAGGGCGTCAAGGCGACTGAGAAGCATTGAGTACGCTTGGGATCGCTCCGCTGCGGCCGAATAGCTGAACTGAAGCGCATGACCGATGCAGAACGATCCTGCAAGGGCAAGCACCGCCGAAAGAATTCCGAAAATGCCATAGAGACCGGTGTAATCGGTGACATAGAACTGATCGGCTTGCTTTGGATTGGGGAGAATGATCCAAGAGACAGCCGCTACAACGCATGCTAACGCACACTGCGTTATGGGGCGCATCATAAATGCTACAGCCTTTCTCTTCCAAGGTATGTCCATTTTTCGAAGCTATCAATTGATTGAACAAAAACTGGAACTTTCTGACAATCTGGTCTGGGGGAGATTGTGGGCTGGTGCCGGGGTTTTGCAAGCTTTTTGGCTGGCAAAAAAACGGCGCGGCGCGGAGGCGCACCACGAAGACCATGAAGCAAAGATTAGGATTAAGATTAAGATTAGGATTAGGATCCGGAAGGAAGCGCACTATTCCAGGGTCCAGAGCGTGACTGAATCCTGGTCCTCCACAAAAATCCGCTTGCCGGCTACAACCGGGTACCCGTAGGTCGGGGTGTCCGCCACTTTGATGCTGGCCACCTGGGTGTATTCCTTGTCGGTCGGCTGGAAAATGATGAGTTGCTCTTTGGGCGTCAAGGCCATCAAGACCGCGCCGGCATCAACGATGGAGCCGAAGCCGCCTCCGCGTCCGTCCCCAGTCTCAACCCAGGCGGTCTTGCCCGTTTGCGCGTTGATGCAGTAGAATTGTCCCTTTTGCGACAAGCCATAAAGCAAACCGTTTTTCAGCACCGGCGAGGCAAATCGCGGGGCCAGGGCCGGGTTGCTCCACAGTGGCTTCGCCGTGATGGTGTCGCCCGTCTTTTCAAGTTCCACGGCCACCGTGCCGCGGTCGGCGCCGGTGTAGATCAATGTTTGGCCGTCCACGATGGGCGTGGCGGTGTTTTGGGCCATGCCCTTTGGCGCGAAGTCCGTCTGCCAGGCGAGCTTTCCATCGGCCGCGTTGATGGCCACAATTTTTTTGGCCGTTTGCAACAGGATCAGTCTGGCATCGCCCAATGCCAGCAGCACCGGGGAATCATAGGCCGGGCCGTCGCCAGTCCATTGCCACTTCTGGCTGCCGCTGTTGAGATCGTAGGCGACGATGGCGCCGTTGGTCTCCGCGCCCAGATGCGCCACGCACAGGCCATGGACGATGATCGGCGACATCGCGGTGAAGAATTTGGGCAGGCCGGGAAAATCATTCTTGCGCCAGATCACCTTGCCGGTGGAGGCATCCAGGCAGGACAAATCGCCGCGCACCCCGAGCGTAACCACTTTGCCTTCCCCCACCGCGGGTGAACTGCGCGGTCCCGGATGCTGCGAGGGTCCACCCCCGGTCAGGGCCTTGACGGCATATTTGTCCATCCAGATTTGTTTTCCGGTGGCGGCGTCGAGGCATTGAGTCACTTCATCGGTATCCTGGCGCGAAAAGACATACAACCTGTCGCCGACCAGTGCGGGAGTGGCATCGGCCACGCCCACTGCGGTTTTCCATTTCTGATGCAATTGGTCCGGCCAGCTTTTGGGCGCGTCGAAGCCGGCGACTTTTGCATCTCGGTTGGCGCCGCGCCACTGCGGCCAATCCTGCGCCGAAGCCGACGCCGCCAGAGTGATGAACGCAAGGCCCGACAGGATGGTAATGATTCTATTCATATGTTTTCCGGGACGAATTTTATTGAATGCCAGCATAGAAGGCGCGCGCCGGTTGACAAGCGCAAAAAAGGAAGATTACTCGCGGCCCGCCGCCGCGATGAACGGCTTCAGGCTTTCCATCAAGCGCGCGAACCCGTCCAGGGTCAGTTGTTGCGCGCCATCGCTCCAGGCTTCGGCGGGGTTGGGATGGACTTCGATCAAAAGGCCGTCGGCGCCCATCGCCGCCGCGCCCTGGCAAAGGCTCGCCACCAAATCCGCCCGGCCCGATCCCTGGCTGGGGTCGATGATGATCGGGCAATGCGATTCATTCTTGATGATGGGAACGGCGGAAAGGTCCAGCGTGTTGCGCGTATAGGTTTCGAACGTGCGGATGCCCCGTTCGCAAAAGATCAAGTTGGGATTGTTATTCGACAACACGTATTCACCCGCCAGCAGCCATTCCTCGATCTTCATCGAGGGGCCGCGCTTGAGGAGGATCGGTTTGCCGGTCCTGGCGGCGGCGATGAGCAATTGGAAATTCTGCGAGTTGCGCGCGCCAATCTGGATGATGTCGGCATATTCGGCCACCAGCCCGGCCTGGTTTTCGGAGAGCAGTTCGGTGATGATGGCCAGGCCGGTTTCGCGGCGCGCCTTGGCCAGGAGCTTCAGCCCCTTGACACCCAGCCCCTGGAACTCGTAAGGGGACGTGCGCGGTTTGAAGGCGCCCCCGCGCAGGATGGTCGCGCCGGCCTTTTGCACCGCGTGGGCCGTGGCCAGCAATTGGGACTCGCTCTCCACCGAACACGGCCCCGCCATGACCTGGAATTTCCTGCCGCCAATGGGATTGTTGCGGACCGAAACAACGGAATTGTTCTTTTGACCTTCGCGGCTGACCAGTTTGTACCGTTTTTGCACCGGCATGACCTGCTCGACCTGGGGCCAGGAAGTGAGGGTTTCCAGTGATTGATGGGTGCGTTCATCGCCGATGGCGCCGACGACGACCCGTTGGATGCCCCGCATGACGTGGGGGCGGTAGCCGAGTTTACGTATCTCTTTGAGGACGGCGGCTTCGTCTTTTTTCGAGATATTCGGTTTGAGAACTATAATCATATCAGAAGCTCCCGAGATTCATTCGCACAGGCTAACAGAATCACCATCGGCGTCAATTCTGTTTCAACCAGGACAATGCGGCCATCGGCGCCTTATTCAGCATTATAAACGCACCTGATGTCATGGGTCATGCATATTAGCTATAATAATACTTGCATTAAAAATGCAAATAATGCTTGCATTCCGCGTTGGTGATGCGATAAAAAGGAGACATAGCCCGAGTTGGCGCTGACGTGTGCCCCCGTCCACCCGGCTTTGAAAGATCAACTATGAAAACGATGAAAATGCGTCTGGCTGGATTCGTTTGTTACATTCTGGTTACGATGTTATTGACTGCCACAAAAACATCGGCCCAAACAAACACAAACTGTTCGTTGATCATGACCTGTCCGAGCAACATCGTGGTGACTTCCTGCTTCAATGTTCAGGAGTTCTACAATCCCACCGCCTACAACTACTGCTGCGGCGTTTATTCGACGGTGACTTGCAGCCCGCCCTCGGGCAGCATCTTTGCCGTGGGCACGACCACGACGGTCACCTGCACGGCCACGGACTGCGCCCAGAACACGAACTTTTGCACATTCACCGTGACAGTGGTGCAGGGCACCAATTGTGCGACCAACTGCTTGCAGATTCAGTGTCCGAGCAACATTGTGGTGACCTCCTGCACCAACATCCAGGAGTTCTACGCGCCGACGGTCACGGACTCTTGCTGTAGTAATTGGACAGTGGTCCTCACGCCGCCCTCGGGCTCTTACTTTGCGCCGAACACAACCAATCTGGTGGACTGCTTCGTCACAGACTATTGCGGCCTGAGCAACAGTTGCAGCTTTACCGTGGCCGTGCTGCAGGACACCAATTGTCCGACCAACTGCATCACCTTGACATGCCCCTCGAACATCGTGGCGACGACCTGCAGCAATTGCGCGCCGGTCTTCTACTCGGCCACAGCCTCCAATACGTGTTGCTTTAGTAATGTGGCATTGAATTACAACCCT
>Ga0326728_10015805_pt1 | contig 15578 bp, 12 predicted proteins | sample MB3enrmetagenome_FD_207602 | JGI IMG/M metagenome (GOLD analysis project Ga0326728, IMG submission 207602) | Lab enriched peat soil microbial communities from McLean, Ithaca, NY, United States - MB31MN | ecosystem: Environmental > Terrestrial > Soil > Wetlands > Peat | place: USA: New York...
TCTTTTCTCCCTTCTTGCGACTTTAAGGTCCCCCTCACGCGTACTTTCGGCCCGGACCCACCGTATAATGGAACATGGGCGCATCCATCCTCAGCACTTTGAGGGGACAGTGCGTCATGCCCGCAGGGATATAAGCGATGAAGCTCTTGGTGAGAACGAATTTCTCGTCCTCGAGCCAGAACTCTATCTCACCGCCCAGGTCGCTCGGGTCGTCGAGATTGGTGCCGAAATAGGTGAGAATCTCGGTGAAATCGTGGGTATGGGGCTGGATGCCCGGAATCTTTGCCAGCTCTTCAGGGTTTATGATCCTCGGCCTCTGGCCTTTCATGAAATCCGGCCAGGACCAGGTCAGCTCCGCGTAGAAGGCATTCGGAATCACCTCGCCGTCCATCCAGATGACATGCTCCAGGGGACGGCGAAAGCCGTCCACATACCCCTGTCCGATGGTCTGCGGACCCTTGAAGCCCGGCATGACCACGCCCTGTTTCAGCTCAGTGCAGATGTACTTCCCGTACTTGGTCTCAGCCATTTGTCAATTCTCCTTATCAGAATCGTTCTCCCCCTCGCCATAGGTGCCTTGAACATCCCGTTGGCTGGAGGGATATGGGGGCGCGGCCCGATTCGCGGGAGCCGGCCCTCAAGGTCCGCAAAACCATCACAGCGCACGAAGCCGGACGAGACCTGCTGTGCTTCAATGAGGGCTCTCTTTTCCCCTTTAAGCGCCGAATCAGCCGACGGCAATGGCACCTTCATCGTGCTAAAAAGCGACGTCCTGTTGGCACACGTTGTAACGGGGGCAATCGGCATGTCGGGGAAGGAGAAAAGGGGGCGACTCGCTGGAGGACGCGACGATCAGCGCCTCACTCACCTTCCCATGGACTACTTCTTCTTGAAGACTTCCACGACCCCGTTGTCCCCGTCGACCCTCACGAAGTCACCGGTTTCTATCACTTCCAAGGGGTCTCGATCGAAATCGGTGACTGTGGGCACCTTCATGTTCATGGCAGCGAAGACGGTAAGGTTGTTCCCACGCCTGTAGAGAAAGGCCGCAGGGTTCTTGCCGAACTTGGCCGTTACGCCGTACCCCACGAAACCGCCGGAGCCTCTTGGCTCAGGGAAGACGAGCACCTTTCCCTTGAAGGGCACCTCAAACAGAGGGTGGTTCCGCTCTACGGTGAACCCGCCCGGAATGTATATGTTTCCAAAGCCCATGAGCGGCTTTTTCGACACGAGCGCCTCTCCCTCCGCGACGCCCCCTATTACTTTTCTGCCCTTGAGTATTATTTTAGTGACCTTTTCAGCCATGTGCTCACCTCCACTGGCCTTTCCACTTGCCGCTGATCGCCGCCTCCACGCAGTCCTCAGTGGTACCGTACCGCACCTCCAGCTTCTTCGGGTATACGATCCCGGTAATGTAGTAATCCTGTTTGGCTGCGTCAGTTGCCATCACTGCCGCCTCGGGCATCTCTCCCGCAAGGAGGCCGCAGCAGGCGCCCGAAAGGAGCACCCCCCCGGCCTTGTGGATGGTATCTTTGAGCCCCATATCAACGGCCGCTTTGTAGGTCAGGGGGTTCGTCACTATCCATACGGGCGACTTACACTTCTTCCCTTCAAGGAGGCGCGCCACCTTTTGGATCTCCACGATGTTGTAGAATGGACACCCCAGGTAAACGAAATCTATGTCTTCGGTCGAGCCGTAGTTTAGAAGATCGTAAACCCTCTTGAGATCGTTCCGATCTATGGTTACTTTTTTCTTCGGCTTCGCCCCCTTGAACGCCGCTTCGAGGGTCGGCGCCTCCGGGGTAACGCCCGGGATGTGATACATGTACACCTGACCGCCGGTGGCAAGGGCGGAATTCATTTTCACGAACTGGCTGGTCGTCGGATGCCCGACGCCCACGAATGCCGGGACATCGAGACCGACCGCCTCTCCGACGGCAAAGCCAAACAGATCATAGTCCATGTCCCGTGTCAGCTCCGCCTTGCATTCCACCAACACGGTTGCCACGCGCCTCTCATCGAGGTGGAGATCATAGGCGGGGACCTTGCCCAGGTACGCCGTCTGAAAACAGCCGTCGAAATTGCTCCTCGAGCCCAATACCGAGTTGACCCAGGGGATTGCGGAGCTCTCCACCCATGCGGAGTGCTGGCCTAGCCCGGGCAGGTAAGAGGCCACCAGATAACTGTTGCATGCGAAGGTGGGGATCATGCCCATCTTTATCCACGATTTGAAAGGCTCCAGACACTTGTCCCGATACCCGGGAGTGCTGTCAGGCATGGTGCCGCAGTCCTGCCACCCATCGTAGATGAAGCCGGGAGCGGTCGCCTTGTTGGCGAATGTCGGCACCTTGAACTTCTCGCCCTTGTTCGCGAGATCCTCTATCTCTTCAGGGCTGATCGAGTAATCGCTCACCCAGAAGCTGCCGGGATGGAGATCGACGGTCCCGTCCACGTCGACGAGTCTCTCCGCGGCCGCAGCCTCGCCGTAAGCGACCAGGAACTCCATGCACCTTCGCGCTACCGGCCCTTGAGCTCCGTCGAGGATCCTCTTCTCGTCATCAGTCAAATTCATCCAAAAGCCTCCTTCAATCCCTCAAACCACCTATCAATACGCCCTGCCGGTTTTTCCGTTAAGGCCACAGTTCTCGGGCTATGTCATCGAGCCCCAGCTCAAGAAGTTTACTTTTGCTGGGCCTGCCTGTCTCCTTGTCCCAATCCATGGCGTCGTAATACTCATTCACCATGGTGTTCACGTCGACGGTGATGTTCGCCAGCGGGCCTTCCTTGAGGGGCGGATCGCCTACCATCCGTCCGGGCGTCTTGAAGTCCCCAGGCGTCAGGCCCTCGCGGACATTGATCGCCTGGCGGATGGTTGCGATCCTGTCGCCTGTCCTTCGCATTTCTTCCGGGGTGAATTGCCACCCGGTGATCACCGAGAGGGCCTCCGGTATCGTATCGACCGGCGTCACCATGCCTGGCCCCAAATCGGCGATGAGGCACGCCCCGGCCGTGTTGCCCAGATGGCTGTGGTTCCTGAAAAGAACCTCCCATTTCCCTTTTCCGGTGTAGGTATGTTTGAAAGCCGGCCTCTCCACGTGGGGGATCTTCACGCCGAAGTGGGGGAACTCGAAGTTCTCGAGGGCGCCCATTTCGAAGTGGCCGCAGCTCCCCTGCATGTGGCGGCCCGGTGTGGCGTCGGATTGGTAGACGGTGGCGAAGCTCGGTGTGCTTCTCGGGTCGTGCATGGCCGGTTCCTGTCCGTTGATGTGGACCGTGAGGGCCTCCGACCCTCTGCCGATCTTCATCGCGGCTACCTTGGAGCCGTCGGCGAGCACATCACCGAACCCCTCTCTTCGGCCCATCATCTCGGTCATGGTTACCATGGCCTGGTGGTTGCCCCAGCTGAGGTCGAGACCGACCTCCTCTTTGGTGATGATTCCCTTCTCGTAACACTCCATGGCGAAAGCGATGGTTGCGCCCGCCGAGATCGTGTCAAGGCCATAGCGGTTGCAAATCTCGTTGGCCATGATGATCGAGTCGAGGTTATTGTTAAGCACGAGGCCGCCGAAGGCGCCCAGGGTTTCGTACTCGGGTTTGTGAGCCCCCGCCCTGTAGCGGTACTCCCCGGTCCCTTCCTTCATGAGTCCGCCGCAGCTGATGGGACAGCGCCAGCAGCCGTACTTCCGCTCCTGGAGGTTGATGACGCTATCGTCACTGATCAGCTCAGGGTGGGGAACGTCTCTTTCGCCGACACCCGTCCAGTTCTTGATGGGACACTCGCCGGTCATGACAAACTGTGCAGCTATCCCGGCGGTGCCGTAACGCTGAAACAGCTCCTTGTTGGGGCCCGGCGCGTTGAGCACCTTCTTTCTCATCTCCCTGGCCTTCGCCGTGTCTGCCACGGGCACTTTCCCCGTGCCGATCACTGCCACTGCCTTCAGCTTCTTCGAGCCCATGACAGCGCCCACTCCTGAGCGGGCGGCGGCCCTTCCCTTGTTGTTTATCAGGCAGGAGATGAGCGAGAGCTTCTCTCCCGCGGGTCCGATGCAGGCGATCCTCACCTCGCTGCCCAGCTCGCTCTTGAGTATGTCTTCCGTTTCGACGGTGTCCTTCCCCCATAGATGGCTGGCGTCCTTCAGCTCCACATTCCCATCCCTGATCAGGAGGTAGACCGGCTTCTCCGACGCCCCTGTAAAGAAGACGCCGTCGTAGCCGCTGAACTTCAGGTAGGGGCCGAAATCGCCGCCCGAATTGGCATCCCCCCAGCCCCTGGTGAGGGGCGACCTCCCCACGATGACTGTATACCGTGTGCCGTAAGGGTAATCGGTCCCTGTGAGGGGTCCGGTCATGAAGCCGAGCATGTTTTCCGGGCCCAGAGGGTCTACCCCCGGCCTCTGTCTGCTGAAAACGATCCTCGCCCCCACGCCGTAGCCGCCTATGAATTCCCGGTACAGTTTCTCGTCGGGCGTCTCCGTCGTTAATTTCCCTGTGGTCAGGTCCACGAAGAGAATCTTGTCTGTGTAACCTCCTGCCATATCATCCTCCCTCGAAGTTATCGATCCGACCGCAGATGGCTTCTGGTTAGCGTCAGCTTTCTATTCTACACCTGTTCCGTCGCCGACATCCAGCCCCCCTTCTTGTGAGCGAGCTATCGACCACGCTCGGGGGTCTCGTCTTGTCTTCGCCTTATTAAGCCCATCATGGTAAATCCCGAGGGCCTTATGAATTGGTTCAAGGCCCTCGGGCAGCCCATCTAGTATTTTGGCAGGATCATGCGGATCGGCACTTCACCGACAATCTTGTCTTTGCCGTCCACCACCTCGCTGACATTCAGGGCGCTTAGCCCTTCAGCCTTTTGCGGGCCGTAAGTCAGCTTCGTGTACCTCATGCCCTTGGTATCGAAGTCTTTAATCAGCCACCAGCCATTCTCCAGGACCACCTTGGGGTCCTTTATCTGATCGAGGGGCTGCTTCAGCGAGGCAAGCCTCAGGGCCTCGGTCTGAACCATGGCCTCAGTCGTACCATGGATGTAGCCGATTCCGATCTTGGGCGCCGTCTTGTCAGGGCTGTACTTCTTCATGAGATCGAGGCAGAACCTTACGCCCTCGAGATTGGTCATATCCCAGTCGGGGAGGTCGCCGCCGGACATCACTCCGTCACCCAATTTGCCCATATCACGGGCGAAGGGCGATATGGAAGTCGGGTAGGCGAAGCCGAACGTGATCTTATACGGTCCGTTCTTACCCATGCCGAGCCTGACTGCTTCCTTGATGCTCGGCTCCGAGCCGGCACGGATCATCATGCCGATAGCTAGGTCAACCTTCTTCTCCTTGAGCCACAAGAGCTGCGTTGTCGGCGGGCTCGTGGGCACAAAAGGGACAAAGGAACTGCCTACGAACTCGAACCCCGCCTGTTTCATGTATTCCTGGAACTCCGGAGTGATGACCGATCTGCCGGCGTCGTTGTCGCCCGTGAAAAAGGCGTAGCGGGGTTTCCTCGTTTCCTTCCAATGCATTTTAAACCAGTCTGCAACGGCGGCAATGGAGTCGACGAAGGTGGGGAACTGGGTGAAGACGGTCTTTGGCGGCGCCAGCAGGAAGGGCTCGCAGCTCATACTCGTGGCGCCCACGTGGTCTTCCATCAGCCTCGGCGCAAGAACCTCGGGCGCCGTGCCCGAGTTTCTGTAGACAAGGGCTCCCTTGCCTCTGATCGCTTCATACACGGGAATCACGTTCGTCGGCTGGTACTGGTCGTCCTGCCAGACCACTTCAAGCTTCACATTGGTGGGGAATTTCTTATCGGGATACCACGGGGCGATGATGTGGTTGTCATTCACGTACTTGACATAGTTCTGGAATCCCAACAGATCGTGCGCGGTATCCTCACCAAAGGGGCTGGAGAGCGCGAAGGCGCCTCCGATGAGGACCGTTTTCTGGGCGTGTGAGGAAGCAGAAAAAGCAAGGACCACCAATGAAGCCACGATCACAATAAGGGAAGCACGAGAAATCCATCCAATCCTAGTCATTTTTTCCTCCCCATTTCGCTTTCGCCGAGTAGCTGTCGGAGCCCTCGACGAAAAAAGTGCTATCCATGTAGTATCCGTCCGATCCGCTTTAGCGGTGAGAGTCGAGAAAAGGGGGCGCGCGCCCGGCGCGCGCATGGTTCAACGTGAAAAAGGCCATAGTCGGTAATACCTCCTGACAAGCTCCCAGCGGTGGAAAAGCCCCCTGGGCTCAAACATGACGAAGAGCATGACTACGAGCCCCCTTATGAACAGACCGAGAGCTGCGCCGGCGGGACCGGCGAAAGAAGGAAAGGCTGAGGCGACTGCGGGACCGGCGAGGGTTACCATGTAATCGAGCAGCTTCAGAGCTATGACACCGAGTATACCCCCGGAAATGCTGCCCATGCCGCCGGCGATCAGCATGCCCAGATACCATACGGAATCGAGGAAGGTGAACTGTGCCGTGAAAGCGTACCTTACGAAATGGACGAGCAGTGCACCGGCCACACCTGCAAAGACGCAGCCGATGAAGAATGCAAGGAGCTTGTAGCCGAATACGTTGATGCCCATGACCTCGGCCGCGAGGTCGTTATCCCTGATGGCTATGAAGGCCCTGCCCACCCTCGTCCTCACGAGGTTCTTTGCGACGATGGTGGAAAGGACGGCGAAGATCATCACGAGGTAGAAGTAGCTCGCCTTCGACTTCAGTACCAGACCTGCTATCCGGGGCCTCGGGACCGCCAACCCGTTGGGGCCGCCGGTAACGGTGTACAGTTGGAGCACGACCCAGATGATGATGAACTGGGCTGCCACCGTAGCCATGATGAGGTAGAAGCCTTTGATTTTGAGCGACGGCAGTCCGAAGAGCAATCCCACCACACCCGCACCGAGGGCCGCGCAAGGCAGAGCGGCAAAGAATGACCACCCGAGCTTGGCGCAAAGAACGGCGGAGACATAGCCGCCCACGGCCATGAAGGCCGCATGCCCCATCGATATCTGTCCGCAGAAGCCGGTGAGAATATTGAGGCCGTGTACGCTGATGACGGTGATGCCGATGATGATAGCCAGGGTGAGCAGGCTGTCCGTCAGGAAATAGGGGCAGCCCGAAAGGAGGATAAGGAAGATCACCAATGTGGCCCACTGGCCCTTTGTCCGGATGATCGCCATATCCTGGGCATAATCTTGTTGAAAGATCCCGCAGGGCAAATCCATGCTCTATATCCTTTCTATCCGCTTTAGACCAAACAGGCCGTATGGTCTAAACACGAGCACGACTATCATCACAATGAAGGGGAAAACCGTGGCCAACCCACCCGCAGGCAGGAGCGGGTCCAGGTAGCCTGCCGCTATGTTTTCAAGGACACCGAGGATAATGCCGGCCACCACGGCACCCTCGATGGAGTCGATGCCGCCGAGAAGCACTACTGCGAGTGCCTTCAGGCCTACATTCTCCATCTGTATGGTCACCCCGCCCTGGCCCCCGAGGAGAATACCGCCGATCACGCCGACGACCCACGCAATCACCCAGGAGATGGCGTAAACCGTGGTCACCTTGATGCCGGCCACCTGCACCACTTGTTCGTCCTCTGCCGTGGCCCTCATGGCGAGGCCGGTTCTCGTGTAACGGAAGAAGAGCATTAGTATGACGACGGCCACAATGGATACCAGTATCGCGATGAGCGTTTCCGGAGGCACGGATATCTCGCCCAGCCTCAGGTTGATGGTCGGCAGCAAGCCATGGTAGGTGAGATATTGGCTGCCCCAGCCGAAGACCGCCGCCCCATCGAGCAGGGTAGCGAGACCCATGGTCACCATGATTATCGCGAGGACCGGTTTGCCGACCATGCGACGCACGACAAAGCGTTCCACGAGTAAGCCCATTATGATGGCCACGGTCACCGCAACCAGCAGACAGAGCCACACCGGCAGGTGAAACGTCGACAGAAGCGTATAGCCCAGGTAGCCTCCGATCATCACGAACTGGCCCTGGGCGACGTTGAATGCCTGGGAACACTTAAGAACGATAACGAAGCCCAGAGCTATCAGGGCATATACCATGCCCTGGGCAAAGCCGGTCACCAGCAATTGCAGCAAGAAAGCCATCAGCCGACCCCACCGACAGATTCAATGGTGACGGCAGTCGCTGCCTTCACCGCCTGCCCGGCCCGGTTCTTGACCTCGACCTCGACGTACGCCTCATCCTTGTTGTCATAGATGGCAAGGATCAGATTCCCGTAGCGCTCCTCTAGAAAGCCCCGTCTCAGCTTCCTCGTTCTCGTCAGCTCCCCTTCCTCAGGGCTGAATTCCTTGTGCAGATTGACGAATCTCTTCACCCGGGCCTTGACCGGCAGATCTCGGTTTATTCTCTCTATGTGACTCCTCACGAGTCGGTACACCTCCGGCTTCTGGGAAAGCTCGGCGAACGTGCGATAGGCCAGCCGCTTTTCACCCGCCCACCTGCCGACGCTGACGTAGTCAATGACGATGATCGCCGAGGCATACTCGCTCTGAGGTCCGGCAAAAACCCAGGCATCCTTGATGTGGGGGCTGAATCTCAACCGGCTCTCTACGAGTTGGGGAGCCAACCTGTCGCCGCTTTTCAGCAGGACTTGGTCCCCCAGCCTATCGAAAAGGACGAGGTGGCCGTCCGCGGTGACCGAGCCACAGTCGCCGCTGTGAAACCAACCGTCCATGAGCACCTCGGCAGTCTTGCCCGGGTCGTTAAAGTAGCCGAGGAAAACGCCGGGCTGGCGATACGTGATCTCACCCTGATCCGTGATCTTCACCTCTGCCCCCTCCATAGGACGGCCCAGGGTCTCCTCGCGAATGTCGTCGTTCCTGGCACCGGTTAGGAGGCCGCCCTCAGTGGTCCCATACAGGTTCTTCAAGGGCAGATTGAGGGTGTGGTAGAACTTGAAAGCATCGGGGCTCAACATGGCACCGGTGTTGTAGCAGACCCGGGCTTTCGACAATCCCAGGCTATCCTTGAGGGGTCTGAAAAGGACTACATTTGCCAGACCATGGAGCGCCCGGAGCAAGATGCCGGGGACTTGCTTTCTCGCTCTCAGCTCAGCCATTTTGCGGCCTGCAGGCATGAAGACCCGGAAAGCGGCCTTTTTTAAGGCATCGGCTTCGAGCATACGCGCCTGGACCTCGCTTGCCTGATTCTCCCATAGCCGCGCCCCGTAGAACACGACGGTCGGCCCTATCTCCCTGGTATCTTCCTGCTGTGTCTCCGGCTTCTCATAGAAATTGAGGATGGCGGCCGACAGAAGGTGACAGCCTATTGCCATCCACTGCTCGAAGGCCCAGGCGGGCGGCAGGGAGGGAACGATATTGTCCGACTCATGCCAAGGGTCGAGATTGAGACAGAAGTCGGCGCTCGCCCTCATGCTCCTGTGACTGTGGACTGCCGGCTTGGGTGAGTCTCCCGTCGTCCCCGAGGTGTAGATGATGGCGCAGACATCGTCGCCGGAACCGCTTCTCACGTTCTCTTCAAAAGCATCGGGGTGTTCCCGGCCGTATTCCTCCCCCAGGTGCAGCAGCTCATTAAACCCCATGAGAATCGGATCGTCGTACCTGACGAGACCCTTGTAGTCCCAGTAGATGATTCTCCCCACCCGATCCAAGTCGGCCTTGATATCGAGCAGCTTGTCGACCTGCTCCTGATCCTCCACCACGGCAAATGCCGCTTCCGAGCTCCGCGCGACGTACCCTATTTCTCCGGGCGTGAGATCCGAGTACGTGCCGACCGAAACACCGCCAATCGCCTGGGCGGCAAGCTCGGCGTAGTACCACTGCGGCGCATTATCGCCGACGATGAGGAGCTTCTCCCCCCGTTGAAAGCCCAAGGAAAGCAAGCCGAGGGCGAGGTGCTTGACGTTGATGTAGTAGTCCTGCCAGGTATAGGGCTGCCATATGCCGTTGCGCTTGTGGCGCATGGCTGTCCGCCTGTCGCCGTATTGTTGGTAGTTGTGCTGAAGCACCTTTGGCCACGTATCGCCCACATCTTGAGAGAGCCGCCCCGTCCCGATAGTCATTACCCTTCCATCCTTCAGGTCAACCATCTCTTTTTTCGGCGGTAGTGCTTCACGTCCCGGTAGCTCTTTTCGGAGCCCAGGGTCGACAGGCCCATATAGAATTCCTTGATGTCCTCATTATCTCTCAGCATGTCGGCCGGCCCGTTTATCACGATCCTGCCGTCCTCCATGACATACCCGTAATCGGCGATATTGAGGGCGGCCACGGCGTTCTGTTCGACGAGGAGAATTGCCATCTCCCTCTCGCCGTTGATCCTATGGATGATTTCGTAGATCTCCTGGACCATCAGGGGGGCGAGACCGAGGGAAGGCTCGTCGAGGAGCATCAATCTGGGCTTGGCCATGAGAGCCCTTCCTATCACGAGCATCTGTTGTTCACCTCCCGAGAGATAGCCGCTCGTGCGACGGTACAGGTTCTTGAGCTTCGGGAAATAGAGAAAGACGGTCTCCAGATCCTCCTTGACGCCGGCCCGGTCTTTCCGGCGATGGGCGAATACCATCAGGTTCTCCTGAACGGTGAGATGGGCCAGAACCCTCCTTCCCTCCATGACCTGGGTCATGCCCAGCACGGCAAACTCCTGGGGGTTCAGCCTGTCTATCCTCTTGTCGTCAAAGTAGATGCTTCCGTCGGTTATCTCCCCTTCTTCCGTCCTCAAGAGCCCGGATATCGCCTTGATGGTGGTGGTCTTGCCCGCGCCGTTCGCCCCTAAGAGCGCCACTATCTTCCCGTCGCCCACCTCGAGCGACACGCCCCGGAGGACCCTGATAACATTCGCGTAGACCACTTCTATGTTATTTACGCTCAGCATTTCGGTCTCTTCCCGACCTCATTGTCCGTTTTTGCCAACCCTACGTCTCCTGCCCGAGATAGGCCTTGATGACCGCCGGGTTACTCTTGATTTCCGCAGGAGTCCCCTCCGCGATCTTGCGGCCGAAATCGAAGACTATGATCCGATCGGCGATATCCATGACCACCCTCATATCGTGTTCGACGAGAACGATACACCTCACGCCATCCCGGAGGGCAGGGGTATGCGGGTAGGTAGCCCCCTGGCCCTCGAACACGTCTATGATGAAGCGGGCCATGTCCTCTTTCTCTTCAAGGTTCATCCCGGCCATGGGCTCGTCGAGAAGGAGGACCTTCGGCTCCAGGGCGAGGGCCCGCCCCAATTCCACCCTTTTTCGCAGGCCATAGGGAAGCACGGCGACCACCCTATTCCTCACATGCTCTATCTCGAGGAAATCGATGATGTCTTCCACAGTCCGGCGATGTTCGATTTCCTCTTTTTTCGCCCAACCTAGGTACACGGAGTCTGCGAGGAAATTCTGATTCATCAGCACGTGCCGGGCAGCCATAAGGTTGTCGAGGGTGGAGAGGCCTTTGTATAGCTCGATGTTTTGGAAAGTTCTCGCGAAGCCCAGCTTCGCGAGTTTGTAAGGACGCATGCGGGTGATCTTGCGCCCATCGTAGTATATCTCTCCCTCCTCAGGCAGATAGAAGCCGTTGAGGCAGTTCAGAAAAGCCGTCTTACCGGCACCGTTAGGCCCGATAATCGCCAGGATTTCGTTGTCCCTGATCTCCAGACTGATCTGATCTAAGGCGCGCACCCCGCCGAAGGCCAGGCCGAGGCCTTCGACCCGTATCCGCGTAGGCTTCTCGGTCCCCACCCCTTTTAGGCCTCCCGGACGCTCTTTCGCCCCTTGCTTAGGATCTCCCCGGGCTTCGAGCCAGTACTACTTTGGTACTTCATCCACCCGATTTTGTCAAGCTCCTTGTCGGCGCAGGTCTTACGCGTCGTCATCGAAGAGGACTGGCGGAACTAGACCTACCGTAACCTTTACCCCGGCCACGAGAATGGAAGCTTGGAGAATTCCTCACAGGAAGGGCAGCAATAAGCATGCCATGGCGGCAATGGGAGGTCATTTCTGCGTGACATGCCTTTGTCAACGCGCAGTTCCCCCGAATCGATCATCAGCGGCTACTTCAGCCGGATCAAGATCTCACTCTAGGGAGATGATCAGCAATGATCATGCACGACATCTGCAACGGTCTTGAAAGACCTTTGAAATGGGCCGAATGAACGGATGATCACAAGTAACCATCACTCCTAATCAGCCGTTTCCGTCGAACGAGGGTCGCGAGACTGATACCCAGCCTATGCGCAGCCTCCTCCAGAGAAGTCGACTTGGACAGGGCCTTCTTGATGAGAACCGTTTCATACTTACGCACTTCTGCGTGGAGCGATTTGTCCGGACAGGCAGCATCGTCCTCGTGCTGCTTCTTGCAAACGTACTTGTCGGGAAGATGCTCGGGCAAAATGACCTCTTCGTCCACGGTTATCACGAGATATTCGAGGAGGTTGGCCAGCTCCCGCACGTTCCCGGGCCATCGGTACGCGCAGAGCGTGTCCACGGTGTCCTTGCTCAGTCTCACCCGATGACCGTACTTCTTGTTGTAGATGCCGAGATAGTGCACCAGCAGAAAGGGTATGTCATCGGTCCTCTCCCGCAGGGGCGAGATGGAGAGGGGCACCACGTTGAGCCTATAGAAGAGGTCTTTGCGGAAATCTCCGGACTCTATTTTTCTTTCGAGGTCCTCGTTGGTCGCCGCTATGATCCTCACATCAATCTTTCTGGGCCTGCACCCTCCAAGACGCGTGACCTCCTGATCCTGCAGAACGCTGAGCAGTTTTACCTGGAGGCTAAGGGGCAGGCTTCCGATCTCATCGAGGAAGAGTGTCCCTTTATCGGCGACCTCAAAATAGCCCGGCTTTCCGTTCCTGCTTGCGCCGGTAAACGCGCCGGGATCATAACCGAAGAGCTCCGATTCCAAGAGGCCGGCCGGAATGGCCGCGCAATTGACCTTTACAAACGTCCCGGTCTCACCCCGCGGACTCGCCTCATGGATAATGCGCGCGATCAGCTCCTTCCCAACCCCTGATTCGCCGAGTACGAGGACAGTCGCGTCTGCCCGGGCGACCCGGTAGGCTATCTCCAGGAGATGCTTCATCTGCCTGCTGTGCGCCACGAACCGGGATTGCGCCGTCACCGACTGTCTGACTTCGTGAAGTTCCAGCAGGTATTTCGTTATGAGCGTTTGAGATTGTTCGAACTTCTCCTTCAACTGGATCAATTCGGTAATATCGCGAAGGTTGCAATAAATGCGCGAAATCTTGCCGTCCCGATCAAAGGCAGGCACGGCCGTCGCGAGCAGTTGGCGCCCTGCGCCGCCGTTCACCATTGCCGTCTGGGAGAGGCCGGTCTCGATGACTTTCTCGGATGCGGCAGGAGGGGAGCTGGTCTCTTCGAGGAAATCGCGGACTTTGCGGCCGAGGACGTCCGCTATCTTTCTCCCCGTAATACGCTCGAAGGCGGGGCTCACCAGCAGGTGCCTTCCTTCGCCGTCCATGATAGTGAGGGCGTCATAAGAATTCTCGATCAACCCCACGAGGTCGCGGTTGAGGTCTTCCAGCTGGGCGATTTTTCGCCGCAACTCCCCAGTCTCGTCGGCCACGGTCCTCTCACGCCCGGCCTTCCTGAGGATCATTTCCTGTCGCATGATTCCTCCGTTTCAGCAAGATAGTCATAGTGTGGTGAAATTGAGTTCTCTACGGGCAAATCTACGATGGAGCCGCCGCGTGTGTCAAGAGAAATGGCGCAGAAACCCCACTTCGGTGAGCTTGGGCTTAGGTTGAACCTATTACCCCTTCCGCCTCGAGCTCAGCCACGGCCTCGGCAGTGTAGCCGAGCTGAAGAAGAATCTCTTTCGTATGCTGCCCCAAGAGCGGCCCGGGTTGACGGGGCTTGACCGGGGTCTTGCTTAACTTGATCGGGACGCCCAGCATCTTCATCTCCCCCCGGACGGGATGGTCCATGGTGATGATCATCTCATTTGCCTCGACTTGGGGATGAGCGCACAACTCCTCATAGGTGAGGCAGGAGTCGCACCGCATGCGCGCTTTTCTGAAAATCTGCTCCCATTCGGACCGGGTCTTCCGGCTGAAAGTCTCGTCAAGAAGGCGATAGAGCTCTTCCCTGTGCTCCCTGCGCTTCTCGTCGTCTGCGAACCTTGGGTCCTCCGCCAGGTCCTCCCTGCCCACTACCTCGCAGAACTTCGGCCACATGGGGCCGGCGCCGAAGATCGTAAGCACATCACCGTCCTTCGCCTTGATAGGGGCGAAAGGAGGAGGCTGCTCCGCCATCCCCCTTCCCTCTTTGTAGATTCTCTTTCCGTCCGTAAGGTGGGATGCAAGCTGCATGATCTGCAGGTACATGGCAGTGCTGAGCAGGTTGAGGCTCACTTCCTGTCCCACGCCGGTCCGCACCCTCGCCAGCAGGGCAACCAAGATGGCATAGGCAGTCATCATGCCGCTCGCGCAGTCGTTCAGGGGGAATCCTACCATGTGGGGCGCACCGTTCGGCTCCCCCATTATGCTTATCATACCCGACATGGCCTGGGCCCACATATCTCCGCCGACTCTGTGAGCAAAGGGACCTGTCTCCCCGTAGCCGGACAGGGAGCAATAGATGATCCTCGGATTGACCCCGGAGACTCTCTCGTAGTCCAATCCAAGCCTTTCCATGACGCCCGGCCGGAAGCTGTGGAGAAGCACGTCAGCCCCTTCGGCCAGCTTCAGCACGATTTCTTTGGCACGCTCCTTCTTGAGATCGAGGGCGATGTCCTTCTTGCCGCGATTCAACGTGATCCATGAACCGACGTCCGTTCCTCCCATTTTTGAGGCGATCACGTCATCCATACCCGCGGGAAGTCCGTACCTTTGAGGCTCTCCCTGGAGCCTTTCTACCTTGATCACCTCCGCTCCCATGTCGGCAAGCATCATGCTCGCAAAGGGGGCTGCGAGGGCCAGGCCGAAATCGAGGATCCTTACGCCTTCCAGAGGATAATCCATGTCACAATCCGTCCTGCGGTCTGCCAAAATGGGACTCTCTGCCCGAATCCATTGTGTCTTTCCCTTTTTTCAACCAATGCTGTCAAAAACCGGTTCTCTGCCGAAAGAAGCGCGACCGATGCCTCTGTAGCGTTCCGCAGAAGTCATTCCCTTTAGCGACCGGCCCCATCTTTTCCTTCGCTGCGATAGGCTTTCGCTTTAGGAAAAGATTACGCCGGGGCAATCGTTACCTTGCTTCTGCGGAACGCTGCTATCCCTTCTCAAACGGCGGAAGGGCCTTGCTGTCGACAAGCTCGATCCAGACCCCGGTATGAAGCTGCCCGGGCGGCACCCAGGCCACTCTAAACGGATAGCCGGGGAACAGGTCCTCCTGGCTCTCCTCCTCGAATACGATATTGTTCTCTCGCAGCCTCTTCATTTCCAGATCGTACTCCTCGCAAAAGAAGCAGAGTCCGAAGGCCCCTTCCCCGTGGGCCTCGAGAAAGGCGGAGAAACGGGTTTCAATGCCTCCGGCCGGTTCGAGAAACTCTATCCTCGGGCCGCTCTTCGAAGAGAGCATTGCCAACTTGACTCCCGGACGCCTCGTCACGATCCCCTGATCCCACAGGACAAAATCAGGCAGCA